>Ga0302326_10000594_pt1 | contig 99165 bp, 97 predicted proteins | sample Palsa_T0_3_FD_202264 | JGI IMG/M metagenome (GOLD analysis project Ga0302326, IMG submission 202264) | Peat permafrost microbial communities from Stordalen Mire near Abisko, Sweden - Palsa_T0_3 | ecosystem: Environmental > Terrestrial > Soil > Palsa > Peat permafrost | place: Sweden: Abisko... | reverse complement strand
GATCGCGCGCTTGCGATGCGTCTGGCCTTCGGTGCCGTCCAGCGCAAGGGCACGCTCGACCACCTGATCGAGCAACTGGCCGATCGTCCTGTCGCGGCGCTCGACCCGCCGCTGCTGGCGGCGCTGAGGCTGGGGTTGTATGAGCTGCTCTACCTGCGTGGCGCGCCCGACTACGCAGTGGTCGCCGAGGCGGTCGAGCTCGCCAAGGCCCATGGGCGTGCCGGCCATGGCCTCGTCAACGCGGTGCTGCGTCGTGCCACGCGCGAGGGGCCTGGCGTGCTGCTGGCGACGCTCAGCGATGAGACGCCGGCGCAAGCCGCCGTCATGCACTCGCATCCCGAGTGGATCGCTCGCCTGTGGTGGGAGGCACTCGGCGCTGAGGAGGCATGCGCGCTGATGGCCTGCAACAACGAGCCAGGCGAGGTGGCGTTGCGTGCGAACACGCTCGTCACCGATGCCGCCACGCTCGCTGAGCGGCTGCCCGTGCGCACGCACTTCGACCCCAGCCTGCCGGAGGCAGTCGTGCTCGATGAGCCATTCGACGCACACGGCTCGGAGCTGTGGCAGCAGGGGGCGTTCTTGGCGCAGGCTCGCGCTGCGATGCTCGTCGCCCGCACGCTCGATCCGCTGGCCGGCGAGCGGGTCCTCGACCTGTGTGCCGCCCCCGGCGGCAAGAGCACACATCTCGCCGCCCTGATGGACGGTCGCGGAGAGGTCGTGGCGGTTGAGCGCAACCGGCGCAGGGCTGGCGCTCTGGGGCACACCGCGCGCCGCCTTCATGCGACAAACGTGCGTGTCGAGCTCGCTGACGCTGAGCTGGCGCGAGCCGAGGGCCCCGTATTCGACCGCGTGCTCGTTGATCCGCCGTGTTCGGGGCTCGGCACGTTGCAGGCACGAGCCGATCTGCGCTGGCGGGTGACCCCCGATGCGATCACCGAGATGACGCATACGCAGGCCACGATCCTCGCCGCCGGCGCCGACGCTCTCCGTCCGGGCGGCGTGCTTGTCTACTCTACTTGCACCATCTCTCCGACTGAGAACGAGCGTCTGATCGCCGCCTTCCTGGACTCCCACTCCGAATTCGGTCTCGACGATGTCGTGGTCACGCTCCCGCATCGCGAGCGTACCGCTGGCTTCTTCATCGCTCGCCTGCGGAAGAGCTGAGCATGGACGAGGAGCCACAGACCCCGGCCAAGGCCACGATCGATCTTGGGCCGCAGTGCCCGAGCTGCGGCGAGCCGTGGCTGCGTCCCACCAACCTGCCCGGACGCTATCGCTGCGTGTACTGCCTACATCGCTTCGAGCTGACCTCCGTATGCCCCAATTGCGGCGAGCATTCCACGATCGTGAGGATGTCCTCGACCGCGATCATGAAGTGCAATAACTGCGGCGACTCGATGCTGCAAGCGGTATGAGCACGTATGCCGGCGCTGGATCGGCGTCCTCGGTCGCTCGCGTGCAAAGCACGCCACGCTCCCTGCGTCCTTGCCCAGCTTGGCCTACGTGCTCGTACGGGGCGGCTTTGCGCGGCCGGGGCCGGGTATGAACGTCCCTGCGGGTGAGCTGCTGCGTAGCGTGCGTGTGGCGCCTTCGATCTTGTCAGCGGACTTCGGCCGGCTGCGCGAGCAGGTCGTCGAAGTCCTTCAGGCTGGGGCGCGCGTCATCCACGTCGATGTCATGGACGGCCATTTCGTGCCGCCAATCACCGTTGGACCGCTGATCGTGGCGGCGCTCGCCGATACCGTGCACGACGCTGGCGGGATGCTCGAGGCGCACCTGATGATCGAGCGTCCCGAACGTCACGCTGCCGAGTTCGTCAACGCGGGCGCTGACTCGATCACCTTTCATGCCGAGGCAACACCCAACATCGCCTACACGGCGAACCTGATTCGCGAGCGTGGCGCGTGCGTGGGCATGGCGATCAATCCCGCGACCGCCGTGGGGGCGCTTGCGGAGGTGACGCAGGAGCTCGACCTCGTCCTGTGCATGACCGTCAACCCGGGCTGGGGTGGGCAGCCGTTCATCGCGCATTCGCTGGATAAGTTGCCGCGGGTTCGGGCCCTTGTCGGCACGGATGTGGCGGTTGAGGTCGACGGTGGTATCGAGTCGCTGACCGCGCCTGCATGTCTGCAGGCGGGCGCGAACGTGTTCGTGGCCGGCTCGGCGATCTTCTCTGCGGCTACCCCCGGTGAGGCCTACCGGGCGATTGCAGCGTCCGTCGAGGCGGGCTGAGCTCGAATCGAGCCAGCAGCGTTTGCGCCCGACCCGCGGCGGTAGAGCGCCGTGAGCATCAACGCGAGCACCGCGGTTGCACCGGCGTAGCCGATCTCTGCCCGCAACAGCTGTTCGCCGACCAGCGAGCTCAGCATCCACGCCAGGAACACGACTGCCGCGCACACCCAACAGCCGGCTGCCGCTCGCGCGCGGTCGCGCGCGAGCGCTGCCTGGTTAAGCGCGCCGGAGGTCAGGTGCAGGCCCATGCCAACGCCGATCAACGCCAAGCCGAAGCGGTTGTAGCTGAAGACCTGCCCGAAGAACACGTGCTCCAGCGCGAACGGACCGATGACGAGCAGACCGAGCGCCACCGCCGCGGCGAAGCCCGCGATCGCGAGGATCGTCACACGGATCGCGCGCGCAAACGCCTCGTGTCCCGCCGTCGCCTCCAGGCCGGTCAGATGCGGCAGCAGCGAGGTCTGGATTGCCTGGAACAGCTGCAACGGGGCGCGAGCGATCAGCAACACGTTGAACACGATGCCCGCAAGGGCGCCGTTGTGCGAGGTCGCATCGACCGTCAACACCGCCGCGTTCAGCAGCGTTTGCTCGGAAAGCATGATGCTCGACACCCACACCGCGAAGCCGCCGCCGCGGCGCAGCGACAGCTCATCGTGCGCGGCCGTCTCCTGTACTCCCTCGGTCCCCGGTCCGGCCAGCGCCGCGTCCGCCTCGTCAACGGTGATTGGAGCCTCGCTCAGCAAGCGGTCGCTGCGGCTGCGCGCGAACGCCGCAGGGACGACCACCAGCGAGACGAACGGTGCGGCGGCGATGCCGAGCGCGACGGCAGTCTGACCGCTTGCGATACCCAGCGCAACCGCGATCGCGAAGCTGATGCGCGAGGTCGACTCCATCAGCACCAGGCCGCCGAACAGGCCGAAGCGCTGATGTCCTGCCAGCCAGCCGCGCGCAAAGTAGCTTGCCGCATAGGCCAGCGTGCCCACCACAAGCACGTCATAGAGGGCGCTTTGGTGTTCGAATACGTGGTTGACCAGCTCATCGTGCAGCGCGAGCGCGACTACCAGGAAGACAAGCGCGAAGCTCGCCTGAATCAACATCGGCACGCGCAGTGTGTGTTGCGCGTGGCCCCGTGCACGGCGTTCGGCGATCGTGCGCGAGAGCAGCTGTTCGATCGGCCGATAGATCACGGAGATGATCACGAACATCACCGACCACAGGACATCCAGCAGCTTCGCCGATTGTTCGCCCAGCACATGGCTCGCGATCGAGAAGTACGCAAAGGTCAGCAGGCCAGTCGAGGCGATCCCGATCGAGAGGATCCGCGCGCCTGCGCCGTAGGAGCGACCGGTGCTAGAGGCGGACAAGCAACATCGTCCAGGGGAACGGCGAGCGCACCTCGACGACCTCGCCGTGGCGGGAGAGGAGCTTCGCGAACGAGCGCCTGGACCAGTGGTTGAGGTGGCCTGGTGTGTTGCCCAGCGCCGGCCAGTAGGCGCCGCGCGCCATGTTCAGCATCCGCCACAGCGGCTCCCTGGGTACCGACACGAGCAGGTGACGCTCGGCGCAGCGGGCCATCTCCGCGACCGTGTGCTCGGGGTCAGGTACGTGCTCGAGCACCTCGATCGCGCTCGCGAGGCCGAACTCGTTCGCCGCGAACGGCAGGTTCGCGGCCTCCATCACGCGGTACTCGAGATTGGGCGCCTGGCGTTCGGCCCAGCCGGCCTGGATCGACTCCTCCTCGAGGTCGATGCCCACCACACGGGTAGCGCCAGATGGGTTGCGCTCGTCGAGCCGCTGCGCCCACTGCTGCACGAGCACCCCCTCGCCGCAGCCCACGTCGAGCACTGAGCTCGGTGCTGCCAGCTCAAACAGCTCGTCGAGCTCGCGCTCGAAGCTCGCCATCAGACGCCGCACCACCGGGTTGGTGGAGCCGTACTTGTCGTAGGTGTTGCCGGTGACGATGCCGTCCTCGGAGACCGTCACGCCGCTCACAGTCGCACCGCCTCACGCGGCTGCTCGCCAGGTTCGTAATGGGAGGGCTCCACGCCTAGCTGCAGCTCGATCCGCCGCACCCGCTCGAACGTGCGCTGAGTCATCACCCGCTGGGCAGCAAGCAGATCGCCGATCACTCCCAGCGCCCACAGCACGACCGCCGCGATGAACAGCACCGCTCCGAGAATCAGAGACTGCACGTGGCCCTTGCCGTTGCCGTCTGCGTAGGCGACGACGAAGCGAACCCACACGCCGATCGCGACAACTCCCATCAGCAGCGCGAGGCTCCAAAACACGCGCAGCGGCTCGTACTGCGCGTAGATGCGGAAGATCGACAGGCTGTTGCGTCGCACGTAGGCGCCCATCGACGGGAACAGGCGCGACTCGCGCGTCTTCGCGTTCGTGCGCACCGGGACATGGTCTACCGCGACCAGCAGCTTGCCGGCCTGGATGATCGTCTCGAGCGTGTAGGTGAACTTCGACACCACCATCATCTGGATCGCCGCCTCGCGGTTGTACGCGCGGAAGCCCGAAGTCGTGTCCGGCACTGACGTCGATGAGGCTTGGCGTACCACCCATGAGCCGACTCTCTGCAGGATCTTCTTCAGCGGTGAGAAGTGCTCAATACCGCCCACCTCTCGATCGCCGACGACCATGTCGGCGTGGCCGTCGATGATCGGGCCGACCAGCCTCGCGACATCCGGGCCGTAGTACTGGTTGTCGGCGTCCGTGTTGACGATCACGTCGGCGCCCAGCTTTAGAGCTGTGTCGATGCCCGCCTGGAAGCCCGCAGCCAGGCCCTTGTTGTTGGTCAGGCGTACGAGATGGTCCACGCCGTGCGCGCGCGCCACCGCGACAGTCTCGTCGGTCGAGCCGTCGTCGATCACTAGCCACTCGACCACGTCGAAGCCCGCCACGGCCCGCGGCAGGTCCGCGAGTGTCTGCGGCAGTTGCTCTGCCTCGTTGAAGCAGGGGATCTGGATGATGAGCTTCATGGCCGTCGATTGCCTAAACTTGGCTTCCCGCAGTATCCCAAAGCGCAGGTCACGGTCTTGGCGCCAGACGTAGAGCACACCAACCCGGCGCTGGTGCCGGGTGGGCGGGGCTCGATACTCCAAGGCTAGATGGAAAGCGCAATGCTCACCCGGCAGCGGCCGGGCCCGATCTGGCTGGCGAGGCTACGCACCATCCCTGCGGGCAGGTGGGCAGTGCTCGCTTTCGCGGTGATGTGCGTCGCGGCGCTGATCGGCTACTTCGCCTTCCCAACCTACCCGACCTACGACTCGTTCTACGCGCTGCTGTGGGGCCGCGACCTGCTGCACCTGCACCTACCCGACTTTCGTGTATATCGCGGCCCTACCGAGCATCCGCTGGCGATTGCGTTCGGGATGCTTTGCTCGATCTTCGGGCAGGGTGGCGCGCGCCTGATGGTGCTCGGCTCGATTGGGTCCTTCGTGGCGGCCGTGGCCGGGATGTACAGACTCGGGCGCCTGTGCTTCGGCCCGGTCGTCGGGTTGTTCGCCGCGCTGCTGCTGTTGAGCCGTTTCTTCATTGAGAACCTCGCAGCCCAGGGCTACCTTGACATCTCCTACGTGGCGTTGATCGTGTGGGCGATCGTGCTCGAGGTCGAACGTCCCCGTCGCGGCGCACCGGTCTTCCTTACGCTCGCTGCCGCCGGACTGCTGCGCCCCGACGCCTGGGTACTGAGCGGCGCATACTGGCTGTGGTGCTCATGGCGTGCCGATAACGCCAAGCGCGCCAGGTATCTCGCGCTGGCCGCGATAGCACCGCTCGTCTGGATCGTCCTCGACTGGGTCGTGACCGGCAACCCGCTGTACTCGCTCAGCGCTACCGCAGGGCTCGCCGCCGAACTGGAACGCACCCAGGGCTTCGGCAGCGTGCTCGGCTCGGTGTGGAGCTACGGCGTGCGGATCGACAAGCTGCCGGTGCTGCTCGGAGGGCTGCTCGGCATCGTCATAGCGGTGTGGCTGAGCCCGCGGCGGGCGCTCGTGCCGCTGGCGACGTTCGTGGTGTTGCTCGGCGTGTATGTGGCCGAGGGCGCTGTCGGGGCCTCCGTGGTCGACCGCTACCTGATCGGCGCCGCCACCGCGCTGCTCCCGTTTTGCGCGGTCACCGTCGGCGGCTGGACGATGCTCGAGCCGGGATCCCGGCTGCGGCAGGTGTGGATACTCGCCGCACTGGCGCTTGTCGCTTACGGTGGTGTCTCAGCGGCGCGCACGCTGAGCCTCTCCAGCCTGCGCACCACGCTCGCCGAGCACGAGGACTTTCACAAGGGTCTCGCGCGTGCCTTGCGCAGTCCCGCCGTGGAGGCCGAGCTGCGACGCTGCCAACTGGTAAGCCTGCCGGACAACAAGCTGATACCGGATGCTCGGTGGATCCTCGACAGCGTCAGTCAGCGCAACATTCTCGCTCGCAGCCAGGCCCGCGCGGACGCCGAAGCGGGCAACCCCGGGCTCGAGCGGCGTCTGCGCGCCGGCAGCATCGCTGTCTACCCATTGGGCAGCACCGTGTTCGTCGACGCGATCGTCGATGTGGGCGACCAGCCGAGCGACCAGATCCCAACGACCGGCTTCAAGCGCATCTACACCAGCAGCCTGTACGCCGTGTATGGCAACTGCTGAGCGAGCACAGCAGGCCACGTCCGACACGCTCGTGCCGAACGTGTCGCGCCGCTGGGCATGGCCCGGTCTCGTCGTGGTGCTGCTGGGCGGCCTCGGCCTGCGCCTTTGGGGGGTGGGGCAGGGGCTGCCCTACGCGTTCAATGCCGACGAGGCCGATCACTTCGTGCCGCATGCCATCGAGATGTTCGAGCAAGGCACGCTCAACCCGCACTACTTCGCCAACCCGCCGGGCTTCACATATCTGCTCCATGGCCTGTTCGCGATCGCCTACGGGGGCGCAAGCGGCGCGGTGCACGCGTTCGCGGCGCATCCCCAGTCGCTGTACACGCTCGCTCGCATTGCAGCTGCGGTGCTCGGAACGATCGCGCTGTGGCTGCTCTATCTGACGGGCGCTCGACTATGGGGCCGGGCGGTTGGCCTGCTGGCGGCTGCGATCGAGGCGGTGGCCTTCCTGCCCGTGTTCTATGCGCATCTCGCGCTCAACGATGCGCCCACGCTCATGCCCGCCACGCTGTCGCTGCTCGGGACCGCAGGCGTGCTGCGCAAAGGTCGCACGCGCGACTACCTGTTGGCTGGTGTCGGGCTTGGGCTTGCCTGTGCCACCAAGTACACGGCCGGCATCGTGCTCGTGCCGCTGCTGGTGGCGGTGGTCGCTCGCTACCTGGACGCCGGGCCGGCCGCGGCGCGGCGGGCGCTCGGCGGGTTGGCCCTCGCCGGCCTCGTTGCGCTGCTGAGCTTTCTGCTCGCCAATCCCTACGCGCTGCTCGACTACGGCGCTTTTCACGGCGAACTCGTTCACCAGTCAACCCTCTCCAGCGAATCCCAGGGCAAGCTTGGCGCCCCCAAAGAAGGCGGCCTGATCTACTACCTGTGGTCGTTCACTTGGGGGCTCGGCTGGGGGCCGTCGTTGGCGGCGCTCGGTGGCGCGATCGCGGTCTGGCGCGACGAGCGGCGTCTGGGCTGGCTGCTCGTGCCGGCCGCGCTGCTGTTCGTCGTCTTCATGGGCTTGCAGGGGCGCTACTTCGGACGCTGGCTGATGCCGATCTTCCCTGTGGTGTGCCTGCTGGGCGCGTTCTTTGTGGCTGCGCTGATCGGCTGGTGTGGACGTACGCTGAGCGGCCCGGCGCCGCGCGCCGCGCTGGCGGGGCTGCTCGTGGTCGCGCTGCTGATTCAGGGGGTCGTCTACAGCGTGCACGCGGGCATCGTGCTCTCACGCCCCGATACTCGCAACCTGACGCGCTCGTGGATGCTGACCCACATCCCGGCGGGCGCGAAGATCGTCGCCGAGCCCGTCGAGCCTGAGGAATGGGCGCGCCAGGTCCGGCCCGGTAGCTCCACCGCGCGCAACCCGCTCGCCTGGCAGCTGTATCCCGCGCTCTACCTGCGGATCTTGCCCAGCGGCGCGATCGCGCCGCGGTTCCTGCACGAAGTCGGCCTGGAGAACTACGAGACCACGCTGTACCCGGCCCTCGTCGACTTCTACGAGCGCGCCGGCTACTGCTGGGTGATCACCGGCTCGACGGAGTCCGGGCGGGCGTTCGCGGACCGCAAGGCGGTGCCCGCCGCGATCGCCTACTACCGCAAGCTCGCCCGCGACGGTGAAGTCGTCTACCGCGCCTCACCCTACGGTCGCGGCCAGCGCGCAGTCGCCTTCAACTTTGACTGGAGCTTCGACTACTACCCGCTGGCCTACCAGCGACCTGGCCCGGAGATGACGATCTATCGACTGCGCGGAGGAGGCTGCCAGCACTGACCCGGTCGCTGCGCGTCGCGGGGTTATCCTGGACGGCGAGATGCCCACATCAATCGAGACCGACGAGGTATGGCTGGGGCGGGCGATCGAGCTCGCCCGCAACGGCGCCGCGACGGTCAAGCCCAACCCCGTCGTCGGCGCCGTCGTCGCCCGCGACGGTGAGGTCCTGGGGGAGGGCTGGCACAGGGAGTACGGCGGTGCGCACGCGGAGGTCAACGCGATCGAGGCATGCGGTCTGACGGACCTCGCCGGCGCCACGCTTTACGTGTCGCTGGAGCCGTGCTGCCACGAGGGCAAGACACCGCCCTGCACCGATGCGATCCTGCAGGCGGGCATCAAACGCGTGGTCGTGGGCTCGGACGATCCCACCGAGAAGGCATCCGGGCGCGGTCTGGGAATCCTCCGCGACGAGGGCGTCGAGGTGGTGCTCGCCAGTGGCGAGCTTGCGGCCAGCGCTCGGCTGCTCAACCAGGCCTTCCGCAAGCACGCTCGCGTTGGGCGCCCGTGGGTGCTGTTCAAGTCGGCGATGACACTCGACGGCAAGGTCGCTACCCGCACTGGAGACTCACAGTGGATCAGCGGCGAGCTGAGCCGCGAGTTGGCCCATCGCTGGCGCGCCTCCGTCGACGCGGTGGTTGTGGGCATCGGCACGGCGCTCGCTGATGACCCCCAGCTCACCGCCCGCCCAGACGGTCTGCCCGCAGAGCCACTCGCCCAGCCGCGGCGCGTGGTCTTTGACTCGCTCGCGCGCCTGCCGCCCAGCTCGCAGCTGGTGGCAGCCGCCGCCGAGATCCCCCTCACGATCGTGGTCTCGCGTGCTGCCGCACGCGCGGACGCCGATGCGCTCGAGGCAGCCGGTGTGCAGGTGATCGTCGCAACCGGCGAAAACGAGCCCGCGCGCGTGCGCTCGGCGCTTGACCAGCTGGGCACGATGGGCGTGGCATCGGTGCTGCTCGAGGGAGGGCCGCATCTTGCCGGTGCCTTCCTCGACGCCCAGGAGATCGACGAAATCCGTCTGTTCTTGGCGCCGCTGCTACTCGGCGGGAGCGCCGCCCGCGATCCCCTCGAGGGAGAAGGGGTTGAGCGCATCTCTGAGGCGCTGCGGGCGCTGTCATTCGGCTGCGAGAGCGTCGGCGAGGACATCTTGATCTCTGCGCGCCTGCGCGAGTGGTGAATACACGTGAGGCGATCGAGGCTCAGCAAATGTTCACGGGTCTGATTGCCGATCTGGGTAGCGTCACCGGGATGGAGCGCGACGACGCTGGCGCGACCGTCACGATCGCCAGCGATCTTGCCGCACAGCTCCATGAGGGCGAATCGGTCGCCGTCAACGGCGTATGCCTGACGGCGACCGAGGTCGATCAGCAGAGCTTCCAGGCACAAGCGATGAGCGAGACGCTCGAGCGCTCCTCGCTCGGAGAGCTGCAGCCGGGAGCACGCGTGAACCTCGAGCTGCCATTGCGCGCGCAGGATCGCCTGGGAGGGCATGTCGTGCAGGGCCACGTCGACGGGACCGGTACCGTTCGCGCCACTCGCGTGGAGGGCTTCGCGCGGGTGCTCGAGATCGCCAGCGATCCGCGGCTCGCGCGCTATCTGGTCGAGAAGGGGTCCGTTGCGCTTGATGGCGTGAGCCTGACGATCAGTGCTCTGAGCGACGACGGCTTCTCCGTGTCGCTGATCCCCGAGACCCTCGAGCGTACGAATCTCGGCGCGATCGGTGAGGGTTACCGCGTGAACATCGAGGTTGACATTCTCGCCAAGCACGTCGAGCGACTACTGGAGGCACGCGCATGAGCGACTCTCAGACAACCACTCCGTTCGCAACGATTGAGCGGGCAATCGAGGAAATTCGTGAGGGCCGGATGGTCGTCGTGTGCGACGACGAGGACCGCGAGAATGAGGGTGATCTGACGATGGCGGCGCAGTTCGCGACGCCGGAGGCGATCAACTTCATGGCCAAGGAGGGTCGCGGGCTGATCTGCCTGTCGCTGACTGCCGATCGCTGCGAGGAGCTGCGGCTGGATCTGATGGCCGCCAAGAACGAGTCACCGTTTGAAACCCCGTTCACGGTGTCGGTCGAGGCGCGCGAAGGCGTTACCACAGGCATCTCTGCGCACGATCGCGCCCGCACCATCCAGGTGGCGGTCGACCCTGAGAGTCGCCCGTCGGACCTCGTACAGCCAGGCCACGTGTTCCCGCTGAAGAGTCGATCCGGTGGCGTACTCGAGCGGGCCGGGCAGACCGAGGCGGCCGTCGACCTCGCGCGCCTGGCCGGCTTGAACCCCGCGGGCGTGATCTGTGAGGTGATGAACGACGACGGCACGATGGCGCGCGTCCCTGAACTGGTCGACTACTGCGCGCGCCACGGGCTCAGCATGATCACCGTCGCCGACCTGATCGCCTATCGTCGCCGCCACGACAAGCTCGTGGAACGCGTCGTCGCGACACGGCTACCGACCGCGTTCGGGGATTTCGAGGCCGTCGGCTATCGCTCGCTGATCGATGACAAGCATCACGTCGCGCTGGTCAAGGGCGAGGTAGCGGGGCAGGCCGACGTGCTCGTGCGGGTTCACTCGGAGTGCCTCACCGGCGACGTGTTTCATTCGCTGCGTTGTGACTGTGGCGAGCAGCTGGAATCGGCGCTCACGATGATCGAGCGCGAGGGCCAAGGTGTGCTGTTGTATCTCTCCCAGGAGGGTCGCGGGATCGGCCTGCTGAACAAGCTGCGGGCCTACCGCCTGCAAGAGGACGGGCTGGATACCGTCGAAGCTAATGAGCGCCTCGGGCTCCCCGCGGACCTGCGCGACTACGGCATCGGTGCTCAGATCCTCGTCGATCTTGGCCTCGGATCGATCCGAATCCTGACGAACAACCCCAAGAAGATCAGGGGCCTCGAGGGCTACGGGCTGTCAGTCAGCGCCCAGATCCCGATCGAGCACGCGCCCAACGAGCACAACGAGGCATATCTGCGCACCAAGGCCCAGCGCATGGGCCACACACTCCACCACCAGGGCCTGAACCTCGACGAGGAGCTGCTGCACGGAGAGCGGCGCAAGGCAGAGCGCCGCAAGCCATGAGCGCGAGCACAGCCCGCTTCGCGATCGCTGTCGCGCGCTTTTATGAGGACCTCGCCGAGCGCCTCGTGGCAGGCGCGAACGCGGCGTTCGCATCCGCCGGCCACCTCGACGTGGAGGTGTTCGATGTACCCGGTGCCTTTGAGTTGCCGCTGGCCGCCAGCTACGCCGCACGCTCCGGGCGCTTCGCCGGTGTTGCCTGCCTCGGCGCGGTCATCCGCGGCGAGACCGACCACTACGACTTCGTCTGCGCCCAGGTCGCCACCGGCGTGATGCGGGTGCAACTCGACACCGATGTGCCGTGTGCCTTCGGCGTGCTCACCTGCCAAAGCATGGAGCAGGCGCTGGCCCGCGCTGGAGGCGGAAAGCGCGACCAGGGTGCGCACGCCGCCGAGGCAGTAATCAGGATGGCCGCGCTGCGCACGGAGCTGCTCGGCAGCTGAGCACCGGCCGTGTGCCCCGGTGCGTCGACCCGCCAGGGGTCTTCGTCGAAAAACCATCTAGACTGCCCTCTCCAATGGCAAAGGTATGTCACAGCTGCGGGAAGGGGCCGGCGTTTGGCCAGAGCCGCAGCCATTCAATGGTCGCTACCAAGCGCCGTTTCGATCCGAACCTGCAGAAGGTAAGAATCCTTGTGGGTAAGGCGCCCCGGCGCGTCTACGTCTGCACGCGCTGTCTCAAAGCCGGCAAGGTCACCAAGGCCCTGTAGGGTCGACCCAGCCCTCCGGGCTGTGTGCCCCCGGCGCCATACCGCGTCCTCAGTCGCTCGCGTGCGAAGCACGCCACGCTCCTTGCGTCCTTGTCTGGCTTGGCCAGCGGCCCTACAGGGGAGCTGATGGTCAGCTCGTCTGCAGAAGCACGCCACGCTTCGTTGTCTGGCTTGGCCAGCGGCCCCCTGCATGGGGCTGATGGTCAGATCGCCGTCCACGGCCCGGCGGAGCGCCGGGCGAAGCTGATAGACCTGTCGCCGTGACGGATACGAATTTGGTTCGCTTCCGCGCGGCGGTGGCGGGCGCGCTCGCTCACCTGGAATCGCGTCGTCAGGAGGTCAACGACCTGAACGTGTTTCCCGTGGCCGACGGGGACACAGGCGACAACATGGCGCTCACGTTGCGCGCGGTGCTCGCGGAGCTCGACCGCCTACAGGGCAGCGACGAGCACCGCACGATCGATGAGATCGGGCGGGATGAGATCGTCCAGTCGGTGGCGCGCGCCGCGCTGCTGGGGGCTCGGGGCAACTCCGGTGTGATCCTCTCCCAGCTGATCCGCGGTGCCGCTGAGGAGCTCGTCAGCCGGCCCGGGCAGCTGATCGACGCGACGCTGATCGGCGCTGCGCTCGCGAACGCGGCCGACCGCGCGTACTCCTCGGTGCGCGACCCTGCCGAGGGCACGATCCTGACCGTCGCACGCGAGATGGCGCACAAGATCGTGGCCGACCTTGCGCACGGCCCGGAGAGCCCGCGTTTTGGGCCGGCAACGGCGCCACGCGAGCAGGACAAGGCGATCGCCGCTGCGCTCGAGGGCGCCGTCGAGGCAGGCCAGGACTCGGTCAAGCGTGGTCCTGAGCTGCTTGCTGCATTGCGTGAAGCAGGCGTTGTTGATGCCGGCGGCTACGGCCTCACGATCATCTTTGCCGGCGTCGTCGCAGCCCTACGCGGTGAGGAGCCCCCGCCGCTCGATCACTATGCGCCGGCGCGCATCACCCACCCCGAGCACAGCTCGCTGACCTATCGCTTCTGTACCAACTTCGCTGTCACTGGTAGCGGCCTTAGCCCGAGTCGCTTCATCGAGGTGCTCGAGGCGCTCGGTGACTCGGTGCTCGTCGTGGGCGACGCGGCGACTCTGAAGGTGCACCTGCATACCGACGAGCCCGAGGCGGCAACTGCTGCGTTCGCTGACGCCGGCGAGGTCTCGCACCTCGACGTCGCAGACATGCACGCGCAGGTCGCTGAGCGCGACGGGCGTGTGGGTGGCGACGCGCACTCAGGCCAGGCTGTGGACGGTGTGGTGCGGCCGCTGGCGCCCGATGTTGGCGATAGTCCCAACGCCGTGCGTTGCGCTGCTGTGGCGGTTGTCAGCGGCGAGGGACTGCGCCAGCTGTTCGCTGAGCTTGGTGTGCACACGATCGATGGCGGTCCTACGCTGAACCCCTCGACATATGACCTGCTGGCCGGCATCCACGAGGTGCCGAGTGAGGAGGTCGTGCTGCTTACCAACAACGCCAACGTGATCATGGCCGCTGAACACGCCGCGCGGCTATCTGACAAGCAGGTGCACGTCGCGCCCACGACCAGTCAGCAGGCGGGTCTTGCCGCTGCCGTCGCGTTCGCGCGTGAGCGCTCTGTCGAGGAGAACGCTCAGGCCATGACCGAGGCGCTCTCACATCTGCGCACGGGCGCTGTGGCGCCTGCCGCCCGCGATGACGCGAAGGGACGCTTCAAACGCGGCGACGCCGTCGGCTTCGTGCAGGACGAGGTGCTCGCATGGGGTGACCCGCGCGAGACCCTGCGGAAGGTGCTGCACGCGCTGGCGCAGGGAGACAATGGTGAGGGACCGCCGGAACTGATCAGCGTGCTCGACGGCGAGGACGTGCCGCTCGGCCTCAGCGAGGTCAGCGGAATGATCAACGGTGGGATCGAGCTCGAGCTGCGCCACGGCGGCCAGCCAGCGTATTGGTGGCTACTCGCCGCGGAGTGAGCGTTTACTGGCAGTAATGGCGCCCGCTGATGGCGATGGCGGCGGCGGTTGACGGGCGCCATTCGCCGAAATTATGTCCTGCTTTGGGCGCGCTGTATAGCCATGGTTAGACGGCGGTTGCGCGTTGACAGACTCGATACGACCGCTGCGGCGATCATCATTAGCGTGGAATGCCGGCGACCAAGCCACACGAGCTGGACGCCGTCGTGACCGCCGGTCCGGAACGCATCCGACCTGCGGCGCGCGCATTTGCTTCCACACGCTCCCTTACGCGCGAGGAGTTGATCGGCGCTCCCGTGCGCTGGCCACGGCCTTCGCGCTTGCATCTGCCGCTCGAGTTTCCTGCCAAGAAGGTGGCTGCTGGCATGAGCACGCTGGGGCTGCGCACCGTGGGCGAGCTGCTCGAGCACCTGCCTAGCGACAGCCGCGAGGCACGCACGGTTGCGGCCTTGCGCAGCGGCGAGCAGGCGACGGTAGTGGTGCAGGTGCGCGCGATCAGCGCTCGACCGGTGCGGCGACGGGGTATGCGTCCGCTCGTGGAGGCGACTGTCTTTGACGCCACGGGGACGATGCGTGCGACGTTCTTCAACCAGCCGTGGCTGGTGGATCGCTACCCACCGGGTACGCGCCTGCTCCTACACGGCAAGGCTGACGCGCGCGGCCGCTTCAGCGTCTCCCACCATGCCCCTGGCGCAGGGCTCGCCGGCGAGCTCACCGCTGGAGCTGGAGCAGGAGCTGGCGAGAGCGAGGCAGTCGCGCACTACCCGGCCGCGGAGGGTGTGACCTCGACCCAGATCCTCACGCTCGTGCACTCCGTGAGAGATGCACTGGGTGACGTGATTGAGGCGCTCTCGGCAGCGCTTCGTGTGGCCGAGTTGCTGCCCGATCGTGCGAGCGCGCTAGCAGCTATGCACTTCCCGCGCCAACCACAAGATCTCGAGACGGGGCGCCGGCGGCTGGCGTTCGAGGAGTTGCTGTTGACGCAGCTGGTGTTCTTGCGCCGCCGCGCCGCGCGCAGGGCACGCACGGGCGCCGCTGAGCTCGCCGATCGGCAGGCGCTCGGCGGTCGCTGGCTGGATCATGGGCTGCCATTCGTGTTGACGGGCGACCAGCAACGGGCGATCGATGCGATCGCCGGCGATCTGCGGCGTGCGGCGCCGATGCAGCGCCTGTTGATGGGCGAGGTGGGCAGCGGCAAGACGGTGGTGGCGCTTTACGCGATGCTGCAAGCGATCGGGCACGGGCGCCAGGCGGCAATGATGGCGCCGACGGAGACGCTTGCCGAGCAGCACTTCGCAACGATCCAGCAGCTGCTTGGCTCTGAGCCAGTCAGCGCCGCGCTGCTAACTGGCTCGACGCCGGCGCGCCGGCGTCGAGACATTCTCGGCAAGCTCGCAAGCGGCGAGCTGTCGTTGATCGTGGGCACGCATGCGTTGATCGAGCCAGACGTGGTGTTCGATGCGCTCGCCGTTGCCGTGATCGACGAGCAACATCGCTTCGGGGTGCGCCAGCGCGCGGCGCTGGGCGAGCGAGACCCAGTACGAGCCGGCGGGTTGGCGGCGCATACGCTGCACATGACCGCCACTCCGATCCCACGCACCCTGGCGCTCGCGCGTTACGGTGACCTGGATACGAGCGCGCTGCGCGAGCTGCCGGTCGGCAGACAGCCGATCGAGACCCGTGTGGTCTCCGGCGAGCAAGAGCGCGCGCACGCCTATGACGAGCTCCGCACCGAGCTTGCCGCCGGGCGTCAGGCATATGTCGTGTGCCCTTTGATCGACGAGGCCGATGACCCGCGGCGGAGCACCGCCGCTCAACTCGGACAGGGGGATGTAGCGATCGCGGATCTCGGCCTGCGCGCGGCAAGCGCCGAGCTGCTGCGTCTGCGAAACGGGGAGCTCGCGGGGTATCAGCTGGCGCTTCTGCACGGCGGTATGCGCCCGCGCGAGAAGCATGAGGCGATGGCCGCGTTCGCGTCCGGCGAGGCCGACGTGCTTGTGGCCACCACAGTGATCGAGGTCGGAATCGACGTGCCCAACGCAACGGTCATGTTGATCGAGAACGCCGAGCGCTTTGGGATCTCCCAGCTGCACCAGCTGCGTGGACGCATCGGGCGCGGCGAGCATCGCTCGCGCTGCCTGCTCGTCGGTCCGCCAGGCGGCTCTGGCCGGCTCGCGGCGCTGGTGCGCCACTCTGACGGCTTCCGCCTAGCCGAGATCGATCTGGCGATGCGCAAAGAGGGCGAGCTGATCGGTACCCGCCAGTCCGGTCTCGGGCAGTTCCGCGTGGCGCGCCTGCCTGAAGATGCCGAGCTGCTGGAGCGTGCGCGAGCACGCGCCGAGGCAATCCTTGCCAGCGACCCCGAGCTGCGCGGGCCCGAGCACGCGTTGTTGGCAGCCGTGCTCGAAGACGTGCTGGGCGAGGACGCAGTCGAGCCGATTCCAGCCTGAGCTAGCCGCGGACGTTACGGTTTGTGCATGCGGGTGATCGCTGGACGCCTTGGCGGGCGGCGCTTGAAGGCGCCCAGGGGCAGGATCACCAGGCCGACATCCGACCGTGTCCGGGAGGCCCTGTTCTCGATGCTCGCCGGCGTCGATGGTGCGAGCGTGCTTGACCTGTTCGCTGGCACTGGCGCACTCGGCATCGAGGCAATCTCCAGAGGAGCCCGCAGTGCCGTGTTCGTGGAGCGCGACGCGGCTGTTTCGAGGGTTCTGCGCGCCAACCTCGATGCGCTCGGCATAGCCGGGGAGCTTGCGCAGCTGCGTCGTGTGGATGTCCTGGAGGCCCTGCAGAGCGCACGGGCTCGCCAAGAGACATACGATCTGGTGTTCATAGACCCCCCTTACGAACAGGCGCACGCATGGGGGCCTGAGTTGTCGGCGATGCTGCCCTCGCTGCTCCGGCCCGACGCGCGCGTCGTCGTAGAGAGCGACCGTAGGGCGCCCCTCGAGCTGGAGGTGGCGCTCGAGCGTGAGAAGCGCTACGGCGACACATCGATCACAATCCATCGCCATCAATGACCCAATCTCGGAAATTCATAGCGGTGTGCCCAGGCTCATATGACCCGATCACGAACGGCCATCTCGATGTGATCCGTCGTACCGCCGGCCTCTACGACGAAGTCGTGGTGGCGGTCGTCAATCGCTCAGTTCGCAAGAGCGATGCGCTATTTGACATTGATGAGCGCCTAGGGTTCGTACGGCGTGCTCTAGCCGACCTCGACACGGTGCGCGTGGAGCCATTCTCGACATTGGTTGTCGACTTCGCACAGAGCATCGGCGCGAAGGCGATCGTCAAGGGGCTGCGCGCGATCTCTGACTTCGAGTACGAGCTGGAGATGAACCAGCTCAACCGTCGTCAGAACCCGGAGATCGAGTCCGTTTACCTAATGGCCTCGCCGCAGTACAGTTTTCTGTCATCGAGTGGGGTCAAGGAGCTTGCGACGTTTGGCGGCAGGATCGACGATCTCGTTCCCGACGAGGTGGCGCGGCGCTTGCAGGAAGAGCTGAGACGCTGACGAAATGAGCGACATGACGCAGGGCCGGATGCCCCGCGGAGGTGATTTGCAATGGATGTCCTGGTACTCATAGACAAGCTCGACGACCTGGTGCACAACGCCAGGCAGCTGCCGATTGGCGGCCAGGTGCGGGTCGACAAGGAGGAGATCTACGACATCCTCGATCAGATGCGTGCGACGATCCCCGAGGAGATCAAGCAGGCACGCTGGATCGTCAAGGAGCGCCAGGAGATGCTCGCGGAGGCCAAGAAGGAGGCCGAGCGGATCATCAAGGATGCGCGTGAGCGCCAGGAGCAGCTGGTTGGCGAGGAGGAGGTCACCAAGCAGGCCGAGCGAGCTGCCGAGGACATCGTCGAGGACGCTCGCGCCCGCGAGCGCGAGATCAGGCTTGGGGCAGAGGACTACGCCGACGAGATCCTGAACACGCTAGAGGTCAACCTGTCGAAGTTCATCGCTGCCGTCCAGCGTGGACGCGAGCGCCTGCAGGGCAAGGACGAGCCGGCTGAAGTCAGCTAGAAACCCGGCGCGCAATACCGCATGGGCAGAAGCGCTTTTGGGTAGGGTCCAGACGTGAACGCCCGAACGCGCGCGCGCACGGCCAGATACAAGCTGCAGGTGGCTAAGGCGCTGCTCGACACGGGCATGTTCGAGCCGCTGCGTCCGGATGGAACCCTGCACTCGCTGTCGGCGTTGCGTCGCTGGGGCGCCACGCCAGCAGGGGCGTACACCAGCTCCACGGCCCGCCATCCCAGACGTACGGCCTTGATCGACGAGCGCGGTTGCTTGAGCTTCGAGGAGCTGCACCGGCGCACCAACGCGCTGGCACATGAGCTGCGCAAGGCTGGTATCGCCGAGGGCGATGGCGTCGCGATCATGTGTCGCAACCACCGCGGCTTCATCGAGGCGACGGTCGCCTGTTCAAAGCTGGGGGCCGGCGCGCTCTACCTCAACACCGCCTTCGCCGCTCCGCAGATCACCGATGTGCTCGAGCGCGAGGATCCCGTTGCCGTGATCCACGACCAGGAGTTCAGCGCATTGGTGGACGCTGGCGCAGCAGCAAGGTTGCGATTTATCGGCTGGCGAGACCCAGCCGAGGTGGCCGACGAGACAGCCTCAGAATCCGCCGCGGTCACGCTCGAGGAGTTGATCGCGCGGGGCGATGACTCAGACCTAGAACCGCCTGCGGAGAAGGGCCGTGTTGTGATCCTGACATCGGGAACGACGGGTACGCCGAAGGGCGCCGCGCGTCGCCAGAGCGATTCGGTCGAGCCCGCGGCAGCACTGTTCTCGAAGATCCCGCTGCGCGCGCGCCAGACGACGATGATCGCCGCGCCGATGTTCCATTCCTGGGGGTTCGCGCATTTCATGCTCGGCCTTCCCCTGTTCTCCACTTTCGTGCTGCGCAGGAAGTTCGACCCGGAGGAGACGCTGAAGGCGGTGGCGCAGCATGGGGCGAGTGCACTGGTGTTGGTGCCGGTGATGCTGCAGCGGATTCTCGCGCTGCCACCTGAGACGATCGCGCGCTACGACGTGAGCTGCCTGAAGGTGATCGCCGTCAGCGGCTCAGTGCTGCCCGGCGAGCTGGCCATACGCGCGATGGATGCCTTCGGCGACATTCTCTACAACCTGTACGGATCGACGGAGGTGGCTTGGGCGACGATCGCTACGCCCGAGGATCTGCGCGCGGCGCCAGGAACCGCTGGTCGCCCGCCGATGGGCACAGTGGTGAAGCTGCTGGACGAGCACGGCGAGGAGGTGCCCGACGGGGAGGTGGGGCGCATCTTCGTCGCCAACGAGTTCATGTTCGAGGGCTACACCGACGGCGGCGGTAAGGAAATCGTGCGTGGGCTGATGCGCACAGGCGACGTTGGGCGCTTTGACGCCAGCGGGCGGCTTTTCGTCGACGGGCGCGACGACGAAATGATCGTCAGCGGCGGCGAGAACGTGTTTCCGCGGGAGGTCGAGGATCTGCTCGCTGACCACCAGGACATCGAAGAGGTAGCGGTTGTGGGGGTGGACGACGAGGAGTTCGGCCAGCGACTGAAGGCGTTCGTGGTGCCCCGCAACGGTAACGAGCTCACAGCGGAGGGGATTCAGGCCTACGTCAAGCAGAACCTCGCCCGCTACAAGGTTCCGCGTGAGGTGGTGTTCGTCGATGAGCTGCCCCGCAACGCAACTGGCAAGATCCTCAAGCGAGAGCTGCGGACACACTCCTGACTGCTGCTGCTCACCTCCTCGCTAGCCTGAGCAAGATGGCTCCAGCGACCCATGACTTCGACCTAGCGGGCCTGCGTCTGAGTCCGGGCGAGGGACGCCGGCTGGCGCTGACGGCGCCGATCGAGCCGCTGCTGCTGGGAAGCGAGCATTACGCCGTCGAGCCTGAGCAGGTGCCGGTGGAGCTGAGCGTCTCACGCATGGCTGGCGGGGGGTATGCCCTGCGCCTGAGGTTCTCCGCGTCCGTGCTGGGGCCGTGCATGCGCTGCCTGAATCCGGCGCGGCCACTTGTGGAGGTCGAGGCACGCGAGGTTGACAGGCCTGGCGGAGGTGATGAGCTCGCTAGCCCTTACGTGCACGATGAGACGCTCGACCTCGCCGGTTGGGCACGCGACGCGTTCGCGCTGGCGATGCCCTTGAAGATCCTTTGTCGCGAGGACTGCGCAGGGCTGTGTCCGGTGTGTGCAGCCGACCTGAACGAGGCCGGGCCCGATCACCACCACGCCTCCGCGCCCGACCCGCGCTGGGCGAAGCTACGGGAGCTGCGGCTCGACTGATGAGCCCCATCCCCAGCCAGGCGATGGCTGGGACCCTGGTAGCCTTCTGCAGCGGATGGCCGTCCCCAAGAAAAAGCAGTCGCACAGTCGCACCGCTAAGCGCCGCGCGCAGCACAAGATCGGCACGCCTGCGCTGAACGCGTGTCCGCAATGTCACAGCCCGCGCCGTCCGCACCGAGTGTGCCCGGTATGCGGCACATATGCGGGCCGTGAGATCGTGACGCCGGGCGTGCACGATCACGAGCACGACCACGACCACGACTAGCGGGCAGTGACGCCAGGGGCTGCGTCCTCCCCGCCGGTGGCATCTGCGGAGCAGCGCCAAGCTCCGGTGATCGCGGTCGACTGCAACGGCGCTGACCTTGGTCCCGCCGAGGTTGCCGCTGGAGCTGCGCTCGCGGCGGTGCAGGGGGTGCGTGTGCTCCTGTTCGGGCCCGCCGCTGAGATGGGTGCGCCGCCCCCAGGCGTGGAGATCGTCGACGCCCCGGTCTCCATCGCCAAGGCGCAGGACCCTGTGCTGGCGGTGCGCACGACGCCGCAGGCCTCGATCGTCAGGGCTGCGGCGGCGGTCGCGGAAGGTCGGGCGCAAGCGCTGGTTTGCGCCGGGGGCACCGGCGCGGCGTTGGCCGCGGGCATGTTCAACATCAAGCGCGCACGCGGCATCTACCGACCGGCATTGGCTATCCCGCTGCCGGTGCCGCACTGGCCGGTTACGTTGCTGGATGTCGGCGCCAACGCCGAGGCGCGACGCGAGCACCTTGTGCAGTTCGCCTTCATGGGCGCCGCGCTCGCACACACAGTGCTCGGCGTCGAGCGACCCCGTATCGGCTTGTTGTCCAACGGCGAGGAGGCAGCGCGCGGCAGCACCCTGGTCGTGGAGGCGCACGCGGAGCTGCGCGAGCGCGCCGAGGCTGGCAACGAGGCATTCGAGTTCGTGGGCAACATCGAGGGCAACGACGTGGTCTCCGGCCGCGCGGACGTGATCGTCACCGATGGTTTCACCGGCAATATCGCGCTGAAGCTGATGGAGGGTGTCTCACAGACGATGCTAGGCGCCGTTCGCGAGGCCGCGATGTCCTCGCCCCGCGCGAAGCTCGGCGGAGCGCTGCTGCGCGGCGCGCTGCGTGGCTTTCGCGATGAGATTGATCCCGAGGCGAGCGGTGGGGCCTACCTGCTGGGGTTGCGCCGCCTGGGGGTTGTCCCGCATGGGCGCTTCACGCGCGCCGGCTTTGCGCAGGCGATCCTGCGGGCTGAGCGCGGTGCGCGCGAGGACATCGTTGCGCAGACGCATCGCGCGCTCGAGCAGGCGGGCGCGCTGCGGCGCTCACCCGCGTCCGCGTCGGACGCTAGCCTGCGCCGCAGCGCATGAGCGAGACAAGCAACACCCGCGAGCAGGTATTCGCGCTGATCCAGGCCCATCTGGCGGATGAGCTCGACGTCGATCCCGAGATGATCCTCGAAGCGACGCGCTTCAAGGAGGACCTCGAGGCAGACTCGCTGGATCTGTACACGCTGGTACAGGAGCTAGAGGACACCTACAGGGTGCAGATGTCTGACGAGCAGGCCACGCAGATCCTCACGGTCGGGGCGGCGGTGGAGTTCGTCCTCAGCCACAACGGGACCGTGAATGCGGAACGATGATGCTGCTGGGCGAGTTGCTGGAGGGGCTGCCCGAAGATCTCGCGCGTCAGGTGTTCACGCATGCCTCATGGAGCCAGCGCTCGAGCGACTCCTATACGCGGTTGGCGTTCCTCGGCGACAGCGTGCTCGCGCTGGCGGTGACCGCCTATCTCTACCCGCGCTTGGAGGCCGAGCGCTTCGGTGCGGGGCGACTGACCAAGATCCGCGCGCAGGCCGTCTCCGGTGTCTCCTGCCGGGCGGTCGCCGAGCGGCTGGAGCTGCCGGCGCGGCTGCGCGCAGCAGCACCTGCGGGTGTGCGCGAGAGCGCGGCCGCGCTGGTGGAAACCGAGCGCGTGCTGGCCTCGGTGATCGAGGCGGTGATCGGCGCCTGCTATTTGCAGGCTGGCTACGAGCGCACCGCGGAGGCGGTTGTCGAGGCATTCGGGCCGGAGATCGAGGGCGCGCTGGAGCATCCCGCCGACTTCAAGTCCGCGCTGCAGGAGCTGCTTGCCCGTCGCGGCGCGGAGGTCAGCTACGAAATCGCAAGCGAGCAGGGGCCGCCGCACGAGCGGACCTATGCCGTCGTGGCGCGCGTCGACGGACGCGAGCTCGGCAGCGGCAGCGGGCGCAGCAAGAAGCACGCCGAGCAGGAGGCTGCGCGCGTAGCTGTCGACAGGCTCGCTGGAGAGCCATGAGCGCGCAGGGCGGCCCTGCGTGCTCATGGCGCAGGAGTGGGGCAACGGTATGCGGCTGAAGTCACTCACGCTGAACGGCTTCAAGTCGTTCCCTGATCGCACCCATCTGGACTTTGGCCCGGGGGTTAGCGTCGTTGTGGGTCCGAACGGCTCGGGCAAGTCGAATGTCACCGACGCGGTGCTGTGGGCGATGGGTGAGCAGTCTCCGCTAGCGATCCGCGGTCAGTCGATGCAGGACGTGATCTTTGGCGGCGCCCGCGGCGTGCAGCCGCGCACCGCTGCGGAGGTGGAGATCGTCCTTGATAACTCCGATGGTCGCGTGGACGTGCCGCTCAGTGAGATCTCGATCGTGCGCCGGCTGGATCGCAACGGCGAGGGCGGCTATCGCCTCAACGGCGCGCGCTGTCGTCTGACGGACGTGATCGAGGTGCTTTCCGATACAGGCCTTGGCAAGGAGACCCACTCGGTCATCTCGCAGGGAAGAGTCGACGCGATTGTCACATCCAAGCCGCGCGATCGACGGTTGCTGATCGAGGAGGCAGCTGGGCTGGGTAAGCACCGCAAGCGCCGGCGCCGGGCGCAGCTGAAGCTGGAACGCACCCAGGAGAACCTCGACCGCGCGCTGGATGTCGAGCGTGAGGCACGCAGTCGGCTGCGGCCGCTCAAGCGCCAGGCCGAAGCTGCTGAGCTGCATGAGCGCTTGGAGCAACAGGTTCTGCAGGCCCGCTGGGAGCTCGCCAAGGACGCGGCCCATGCCCGCGGCGTGGAGCTCGCCAGCGCCGAAGCGGGCGTCGCGCGGGTGCGCGCGCAGCGCTCGGAGATCGAGCGCAAGCTGCAGGCCACGATCGAGGAGCGAGGCGCCGCTGAGCATGCGCTATCCGAGCGAGCTGAGCGCCTCGATGCTCTGTCGCGGCTGCTCTACGACTCCCGCTCCGCGCGCGAGCGCTTGGCCTTGCGCAGCGAGCAGGTCGGGGCGAGCGCGCAGGCGCTGGGCCGCAGGATCGAGCGCGTGGAGCTGGAGTTGGATGCACTCACGCAGGCGAGTGCTGACCCTGACGGACACACGCTGAACGGCACAGCCGAGCACGACGGCGAGGGTCATGAGGTCACGGCCAGCGAAGACCGCATCGGAGCGCTGGAGGCGCAGCTGGCCGAGATCCGCGCTAGCCGCGAGCAGGAGATCGAGCGTGAGATCGCCGAGCTGCAGAGCGCAAGCGAGCAGCAGGTGAGGGACTTCGAGCAGGCAGAGGCCGAGGTGGTCGCGACGCGCGAGGCACGCGATCGGGCAGATGCGGATGCGGCGCAGGCGCGCGAGCGGTTGACGGCGGCAGAGCGTGTGGTGCAAGACACGCGACGCGAGGCCGAGCGCGTTGGCGCTGAGCTCGCGGCTGTCAACCAGTTCCTGCGCGCGCACGTGCGCGTCGGCGGCGAGACGGCACTTAGCGAGGAGCTGCGGATCCAGGATGGCTATGAGCTCGCGCTGGCTGCCGCCCTTGGTGGCCGCCTGGACGCTGCGCTCGTGCAGGACGTGCCCGGCGCGCAGGCAATCTTGGATCGCGCTGGACCCGACGGTGGCACGGCGTTGCTGGCCGACCTCGATCAAGCCGACTCATCCACCGGCGCTTCGGCGCCCGCGGGCGCCTCCAGCGAGCCGATTGCGGGCGCGGTCAGGCTGCTGGACCTGCTCAGCGGTCCGCCGGCTGTGCTCGCGCTGGCTGCCCGGCTGCTGAGCAACGCATGGGTGGTCGAGCGCCTTGAGGATCTGCCGAAGGACTTCGCCGGCATCGCTGCCACGCGCAACGGTCGCGTGTTGTTCGCCTCCTGGGGAGAGGTGCGTCAGCTCAGTGAGGGTGGTACCGAGCGCGTGCTGGCGCGTCGCAACGAGCGCGATCGTCTGCTAGCGAGCGCGGAGCAGACAGCCCAGGCCGAGCATGTCGCTCGTGCCGCCTGCGAGCAGGCGCTGGAGGTGGTCCGTGCGGGCGAGACCGCTCGCGTTAATGCCGCGGACACGCTGCGTGACGCCGAGCGTCGCTGTGCGGAGGCGGGCGAGGCGAGTCGGCGTACGGGTTGGCTGATCGAGCAGCGCCGGGCGGCACCCGCGCAGGGTGCGCTCGCAGTCAAGCAGGCGGAGCTGGAGGGCGAGTTGGCCGCCGAGCGTCGCCAGGGCGAGCGCCGCGAGCGCGAGCGCTTGGAGCGACTGGCTCGGATCGAGCGCCTGCGCGCGCAGCACGCCGCTGACACGGCCACGGTGTTGCCCTCGCAGCGACTTGCTGGCGCCCTCGAGAGCGCAGCAGCGGCAGTTCAGGCACGTGTTTCCCAGCTCGAAAACGAGCTTGCGTCTGATCGCCAAGCGGGCGAGCAGATGACGGAGGCGCTGCGCGCATGCGCTGCACAGGAGGCCGATATCCAGGCCGCCCTACGCGCGTCCGGTGAGCTCGTCACCGAGTGTGAGGTGGCAGCACAGCGTCTACGCGACCAGGCCGGCGAGGCTGAGCTGGAGTTGCGCACTGTGGTTGAGCGCCCGGGCCTGTCGCTTCCCGCCAGCGAGCAGGCGCCGCATGAGCCGCTGGAGCAGCAGGAGGTCGAGTCTCTGCAGGCGCGGGTGCAGCGACTGACGCGCAGGCGTGAGCAGCTGGGGCCCGTCAACCCTCTGGCGCAGGAGGAATACGCAGAGGCGCTCGCGCACGTCGAGGAGCTCGAGAGCCAGCGCAGCGATCTCGAGACCGCGCTGCGCGAGCTGCGGTCGGTGATCCGCGAAACCGATCGCCAGATAGAGGAGACCTTCGCCGAGACGTTCACGGCGGCGGCGCGCAACTTCGAAGAGCTCGTCGGTGATGTGTTCCCAGGCGGCAGCGGGCGGTTGCGGTTGGTGGCCGATGAGCAGGCGCCCAGGCCGGTGCTCGGCGGCCAGCCACTGCCGGACAGCGAGGGTGCTGAGGAGGCGAGCGAGGCAGCTGCGGAGGCTGAGAGTGAGGCGGAGCTGAGGGGGCGTGAGGAGGAGCAGCTGCCGGGCGTGGAGATCGAGATCACGCCCGCCGGTAAGTCGACCAAGCGCCTGACGTTGCTTTCTGGCGGCGAGAAGTCGATGACCGCGCTGGCGTTTCTGTTCGCCGTGTTCCTCGCCCGCCCGTGCCCTTTCTACATCCTTGATGAGGTTGAGGCGGCGCTCGACGACCTCAACCTCGATCGTTTCCTCACGCTGTTGCGCCGCTACGCCGACCGTGCACAGTTCATCGTGATCACCCATCAAAGACGCACGATGGAGGCCGCAGACTGGCTATTCGGCGTCTCGATGGGCGAAAACGGTGTGTCCAAGGTGCTCTCGCGGCGCTTGCCCTCCGAGCAGGCCTCCGTCCCCGAGGTCGCAGAAGTCGCCTGAGGGGCCCCCCTTGCGCCGGCTGCTTGCGCTCGGCCGCGTGAGAGCTGGGCTCAGGGCGCTGCTATCGTCGCGCGCCCCGTGAGCCGCGACTGGAGCGAACTGTTCATAACCGCCGGTGACGGTCAGGCTGCCGACGCTGGCGGCGGCGCGCATGCACAGGGAAACGCGGCGAAGCTCGACTTGGGTGAGCAGGCGGATAAGCGCGGCGGGCTGTTTCGCCGCCTGCGCGAGAGCATGGCCAAGACCAGGCAGGCCCTTGGCTCTGAGATCCAGGCGACGCTGTTCGGGGTACTCGACGAGCACACATGGGAACGTCTCGAGGAGGCGCTGATCATGGCCGATGTCGGTGCCAGCACCACCGCAGCGGTCGTGGACACGCTGGAGGCTGAGGCCTCAGCGGGCACGCTCGAAGGCGGCCAAGAACTTAGTGAGCGGCTGATCGAGCTGCTCGCGCAGACGGCCACGGTGGGGGATGGGCGGATCGACATCCGGGCCAGGCCCACCGTGATCATGGCGGTAGGCGTCAACGGCACAGGCAAGACCACCACGATCGGCAAGCTCGCGTGGCACCTGCGCAAAGAGCGCGGGTGCAGCGTGCTGGTGGCGGCGGCGGACACCTTCAGGGCTGCGGCCGCAGAGCAGCTCGAAGGCTGGGCACAGCGCGCCGGCTGCGAGATCGTTACCGGCGCGGAGGGCTCGGACCCTGGCGCGGTGGCGTTCGAGGCGATCGCGCAGGCGCGCGCACAGGGGATCGATGTGGTGATTGTCGATACCGCCGGACGACTGCACACTCAGGACGACCTGATGGGTGAGCTGGGCAAGGTGCGGCGCGTGATCGCACGCCAGCTAGAGGGCGCTCCCCACGAGACGTTGCTCACGCTCGATGCGACCACTGGCCAGAACGGACTGCGCCAGGCCAAGCTGTTCGCCGAGGTAGCTGAGGTCAGCGGCGTTGTGCTGACCAAGCTCGACGGCACGGCGCGCGGAGGTATAGCGTTGGCGATCGCGCGCGAGCTCGACCTGCCGGTGAAGCTGATCGGCGTGGGGGAGTCCGTCGAGGATCTGCGTCCATTCGACCCTCAGGATTTCGCACGCGCACTGATAGCCGAGTAGCGATCCGTCCCCGCGGGCGGCTGATCGAGGTAACCTGAGGGTATGGACTGGATCCTGTGGGCTGTGGCTGCGTGCATTCTCGGCATCGGCGAGATGCACACGGGCGCGCTCTATTTGCTTCCGTTCGCCGTCGGGGCTGCGCTCGCGGCGACGGTCAGCCTGCTTGGCGTCGGTGCTCTGCTCGCCGTGCTGGTGTTTGTGCTCGCGTCCGTGATCGTGCTTGGAGCGCTGCGCCCGGTGGCCCGCCGTCACCGTCGTCTGCCGCCTGCGATCCGAACGGGTGCCGCTGCGCTCGTCGGGCGGCGCGCGATGGTGCTCGAGCGGATTGCCAACGACGAGGGCGTTGGCTGCGTGAAGATCGAGGGTGGCGAGGTGTGGACGGCCCGTAGCTACGACGAAGATGAGGTGATCGACGCGGGCGAGCGCGTTGAGGTCGTTGAGATAAAGGGAGCAACCGCCCTCGTTATGCACTGAGCGTGTTTCGACTTTCGAGATACGCTCTTTGAGGAAGGTCAAGCTGAAAGGAACCCACCCGTGGTCGCTCTCATCGTAATCGCAGTGATCGTCGTGTTCGTGCTGGTCCTGGCCGCGCGGACGATTCGCGTGATTCCGCAGGCGCGCGCGGGTGTGGTGGAGCGGCTGGGCCGCTACAGCCGCACGCTTGAGCCTGGCTTGACGATCGTTACGCCTTTCATCGATCGTGTACGGCCACTGGTCGACCTGCGCGAGCAGGTGGTCAACTTCTCGCCGCAGTCAGTGATCACCGAAGACAACGTCGTGGTGGGAATTGAGACGGTCCTGTACTTCACGATCACTGACCCGCGCTCGGCGACCTATGAAATCGCCAATCCGCTGCAGGCGATCGAGCAGCTGACGGTCACGACGCTACGAAACGTGATCGGCGGCCTGACGCTCGAGGCGACGCTGACGGCGCGCGAGAACGTCAACACCGAGCTGCGCGTGGTCCTGGATGAGGCGACGGGCAAGTGGGGCATCAGGATCAACCGCGTCGAGATCAAGTCGGTTGACCCGCCAGCGGATATCAGGACGGCGATGGAGAAGCAGATGCGCGCCGAGCGCGACCGTCGCGCCGCGATCCTCACCGCCGAAGGCGAAAAGCAAGCACAAATCCTTACAGCCGAGGGCGCCAAGCAGGCGGCCGTTCTCACCGCCGAGGGAGCCCAGCAGGCCGCGGTCCTCGACGCCGAGGGTGAGCGCCAGGCGGCGATCTTGCGCGCAGAGGGCGAAGCGAAGGCGATCGATACGGTGTTCTCAGCGATCCACGAGGGCAAACCCGACAGGGCTCTGCTCAGCTACGAATATCTGCAAATGCTCCCGCAGCTGGCAGAAGGCGACGCGAACAAGGTGTTCGTCGTGCCATCCGAGTTCGCCGAGGCTTTTGGCGGTATCGGCGAGGCGCTGAAGGGGCGCGGTCCCAGCGCTCCAGGCGATGCGCCTGCTCCTCCCACGCCGCTTCGTCCACCGACGCCCGCGCCCGGGCGCGACCGCGACGCTTGAGATTGGGCTGCACCGCGGCCCTGACGGCGCACCTGCGGCTGCGAGAATCAAGCGCTCATGTTTGACTCGCTTGCCGAAAAGCTCCAGGGCACGCTGTCCGATGTGCGTCAGCGTGGAACGCTGACTGAGCAGGACATCGACGCGACGATGCGCGAGATCCGCCTCGCATTGCTCGAGGCGGACGTCAACTTCAAGGTGGTCAGGCAGTTCACCTCGCAGCTGAAGGAGCGTTGCCTGGGGGCGGACGTGATTGGCGGGCTCAATCCTGGCCACCAGGTCGTAAAGATCGTCGCTGAGGAGCTGACAGCGCTGATGGGCGGTGCCTCCGCGGGCCTGAGCTTCTCGCCGCGGCCGCCTACGGTGATCCTGATGGCCGGCCTGCAGGGATCGGGCAAGACGACTGCTACCGCGAAGCTCGCACGATACCTGCGCGAGGAGCACTCCTCGACGGTGGCGGTGGCCGCCTGCGATGTCTATCGACCCGCCGCTGTGGATCAGCTGGTGAAGGTTGGTGCGCAGGCTGGCGCCGAGGTGTACGAGCAGGGCACCGATCGCGACCCCGTAGAGATCGCCTCATGGGCGCTCGAGCAGGCCAAGCGCGACGGCAAGGACGTACTGATCGTGGATACCAGTGGCCGCATGCACGTGGACGAGCAGCTGATGGCCGAGCTCGTGCGGATTCGCGACGCCGTCAAACCGCACGACATCCTGCTGGTCGTTGACGCCATGACCGGTCAGGACGCGGTCAACGTAGCCGAGAGCTTCGCCGAGGCGGTGCAGTTCGACGGCGTGGTCATGAGCAAGCTCGACGGCGACGCTCGCGGTGGCGCGGCGCTGTCGGTCAAGGCTGTCACCGGCAAGCCGATCCTGTTCGCCTCTACCGGTGAGAAGCTCGACCAGTTCGAACGCTTCCATCCGGACCGTATGGCGCAGCGGATTCTCGGCATGGGCGATGTGCTGAGCCTGATTGAGAAGGCTGAGCAGCAGTTCGACGAAGCTGACGCGGTCGCGCTCGAACGCAAGCTCCGTCGCAACGAGTTCGGGCTCGACGATTTTCTCGACCAGCTCAAGATGGTCCGCAAAATGGGCCCCTTGACGAGCGTCCTGGGGATGATCCCGGGGTTCGCTGGCCATCAGCTTCAGAACATGAAGGTCGACGAGCGTGAGCTCGACCGGATCCAGGCGATCATCCTGTCGATGACACCCGAGGAGCGGCGTCGGCCCGAGTTGATCAAGGGATCACGGAGGCTGCGGATCGCGCGCGGCTCGGGAACAAACGTCCAACAGGTCAACCGCATGGTCAAGCAGTTCGGTCAGATGCGCAAGGTAATGCGCCAGGTCGGACGCGGCAAGATGCCCGATATTGGGGCGCTGATGCGCGGCGCCCGCTGAGCGGCAGGCCTGGCAGGCCGGCCCTGACCCCCCGCACCGTCTAAGCTCTCTCGCGAAGATCCCGTGATCTAATCTCTAGATCGACGACAGCAGCACGGTTACGCAAAGCAGCAGAGAGGAAACTGTGGCAGTCAGGCTTAGGCTCACGCGAGTGGGCGGCAAGAAGGACCCGATATGGCGTGTGGTCGTGGCTGACCAGCGCTCGCCGCGCGATGGTCGCGTGATCGAGACGATCGGCCACTACAACGCGCAGACAGACCCCTCGACGATCGTGATTGACGCGGAGCGCGCGCGCAGCTGGCTGGCGCGGGGCGCTCAGCCTTCGGACACTGTCCGCAAGCTCCTGCGCATCCAAGGCATCGAGCGCTAGGACCACGCTGAGCTGCGCGATGCTGCGTCCTCGATCGCTCGCGTGCGAAGCACGCCACGCTCACTGCGTCCTTGCCTCGCTTGCCCAGCGCGGCCCTAGCGGGATGGCGCGGTAGCAGAGATGGCCAGCGAGAACCCCAAGCGGCTGCTCGAGTATTTGGCTGAAGGCTTGGTCGACGATCCTGATGCTGTGGCAGTCGAGCAGTTCGAGGAGGACGACGGCACGTTCGTGCTGGAGCTGTGCGTCGGCGCGGAGGACTACGGCAGGGTAATCGGTCGCGGCGGGCGTACTGCGCACGCACTGCGCACGGTCGTGAAAGCCGCAGCGGCTGGCGAGGGCTCGCACGTGCTCGTCGACATCGTCGATTGACGCACGAGCCTGAGGAATCGAACACGGACACCGCGCCTGCGTCGGTATCCGGGCGCGTGCCGGCGGGGCGTGTGGGTCGTCCGCACGGGCTGGATGGCAGCTTCTATGTGACACGTCCGCGACCGCGGCTATTGACGCTTGGTGCTGCTGTCAGCGTGGCGGGCCGGACGGCGGTGATCGTGCGCCGCGCTGGGACCGATCAGCGCCCAATCGTACGCTTGGAGGGCGTCGAGGATCGCGCCGGTGCTGAGGTACTGCGCGGCATGGAGCTCGCCATCGACGGCGGTCATGCGCCTGCTCTCGGTGAGGATGAGTGGTGGGCGCATGAACTGGAGGGGTGTGAGGTCCGCGACGGCGAGGAGCTGCTGGGGACCGTCAGCCGGCTGATCGAGCTGCCCTCGTGCGAGGCGCTCGAGGTGCGCCCAGCAGACGGGGGCGAGATCGTGCTGGTGCCGATGGTCAGAGACGCCGTGCGCGAGGTGCTCCCCGCGCAGCGGCGGATCGAGGTTGACCTCGACTTCCTTGGTCTCGCCGGACGCAGCGAGGCGCCTGAGCAACCAGGCAGAGAGGGCCAGCCCCCGGCGAGCGGCACTGGGACAGGCGCGTGAACATCGACATCTTCACGCTGTTCCCGGAGTGGTTTGAGTGGTTCGCATCCCAGCGTCATGTCAGCAATGTCCTGGCGGCTGGCTCACAGCTGCAGTGCGTGAACCCGCGCGATCACACGCCGCTCACTGGTGGCCAGGTCGACGACACGCCCTTTGGCGGTGGCGCGGGGATGGTGCTCCGGGTCGATGTGCTCGACAGCGCGCTACAGGCTCACTACGGGATCGATCCGGTGAACCTACGCAGCCGCCGACGTGTGATCGCGCTGACACCTGGCGGGCGTCTACTCGATGAGGAGCTCGCCTGCGAGCTGGCCGTTGAGCCGGCGCTAACGCTGTTGTGCGGCCGCTACGAGGGCTTTGACGAGCGAATCCTGGAGCACTTCGCCAGCGACAGCATCTCGATTGGGCGTTACGTGCTTAGCGGTGGCGAGCTGGCCGCCATGGTGCTTTGCGATGCCGTGCTACGCAAGCTGCCTGGTGCTCTCGGCCACGAGCACTCAGTCGTAGAGGAGTCCTTCAGCGCAACCCTTGAGGGACACCCGGAGTATCCGCACTACACCCGCCCAGCCGAGTACCGCGGCTGGCATGTCCCCGATGTGCTGCTGTCAGGCCACCATGAGCAGATCGAGCGCTGGCGGCGTGAGCGCAGCCGCGAACGCGGAGCTGAGCAGACGTTGAGGCACCGCGGCGCCTGACCGTTTGGGTGACTGCGGCGCAGCGAGCCGGCGGTCCGCTACCATTGCTCCTCGCGTTGGCCGAGATCAGTTTCTCGGGGGCTCACCGGCTCTTCAACGCGCACCCTCCTTCATTCTCGTCATGAGCAGCGTTATCGCAACCATCGAGCGCGCGCAGCTGCGCCGCGTTCCAAACTTCGCGCCGGGCGACCGCGTCAAGGTCCACTTCCAGGTGATCGAGGGCGCCCGTCGCCGCGTGCAGGTGTTTGAGGGTGTCGTCATCAAGCGCCAGGGCCATGGAGCGCGCGAGACCTTCACAGTGCGCAAGCAGTCATTTGGTGTCGGTGTCGAGCGCATGTTTCCTGTGCATTCCCCGAAGATCGAGCGCATCGAGCTGGCCGCGCGCGGCGATGTTAGGCGCGCGAAGCTCTACTACCTGCGCGACCGCGTCGGCAAGCGTGCTCGCGTACGTGAGCGTCGCTACACAGGTCCCGAGCAGGCGGTCGAGCCGGGCCTGCTGGCGGAGCCTGCACCGCTCGAGGTCTCCGAAGCAACCGATGCGGACGACATGACCGCGGAGCAGGCGGTTGCCGAGAGCGTCGTCGAGCAGCCACAGGACGGCGAGCAGTCCGATAACGCAGTGGCCGTCGAGGGGGACGGTCAGGATCAAGTGGCCGAGATGCCGGCCGATGCGGTCCCTGATGCCTCTGCCGCTACGGCAGACATCGACGATCCCCCCTCCGACGCTGGTGACGCCGAAGTAGGCGCTTCCGCCGGCGACCCGCAGGCGTGAGCCCGGGCGCCAGGACCGACGAGGGCGAGAGCTCCGGCGCGCGCCGCCGCGGGAAACGCTCAACAGCAAACTCGCAAGCCGATGTGACGCTGACGCCTAAGGCTGGGCGCAAACGCTCAAAATCGACTGTCGCTGCGATCGTCGAGTTGGTCGTCATAATCGCGATCGCGCTAGGGCTCGCGCTTGGCATCCAGCAGTGGATCATCAAGCCATATCGGATTCCCAGTGGTTCCATGGAGCCGACGCTGGCGATTGGCCAGCGGGTGCTTGTGAACCGTATTGGCATGGACTTCAGCGACCCGCATGTAGGCGAGATCGCCGTCTTTCACCCTCCTGAAGGCGCAGAGCAGGAGGAGTGCGGGCCGACGCCACACGTGATCAAGCTCGGTGAAGCCCCGTGCGCGGAACCGGTGCCCAAGGAGTCGAGCGTGAACTTCATCAAGCGGGTGGTGGCAGGCCCCGGCGATGAAATCTACATCAAGGAAGGCCACGTCTTCCGCAAGGCCGCCGGCAAGAGCCAATTTGTCCGTGAGCATGACTCCTACATCCGGGCGTGCGGCGAAAGCCCCGAGTGCAGCTTTCCCAAGCCGATCAAGATTCCGCCCGGTCACTGGTTCATGATGGGGGACAACCGTGGTGAATCCGACGACAGCAGGTTCTGGGGACCCGTCCCCACTGGATGGGTCATCGGAGCGGCAATCGCCACCTACTGGCCACCCGACCGGATCGGCAGCCTCTAGCGACCATGAGGTCGGGGCCGAGCGCGCGGCGCCCGGATCGCGCTCCTCTGCAAGGGCCAGGCGCCGCGCGCGTCGGGCCGGCAGTGGCAGGCGGCTGTTTGCCTTCGACCGTCGCCTGGGCGTTCGCCTGGTGGCCGGTGCGGATGAGGCCGGACGTGGCTGTCTTGCCGGGCCGCTGGTCGCGGCTGGCGTGCTGTTCGACTACGAGGCGCTTACCACGCGTGAGCTGCGCGCGCTCGGTGCGCTGAATGACTCCAAGCAGCACAGCGCTGAGGCGCGTGAGGAGCTCTATCCGCTGGTGATGCGCACTGCCGCCAGGGTCGCCGTCGTGTCGCGGTGCGTCCGCGGGATCGATTCCCGTGGTCTACACAAGACCAACTTGGCCGCGCTGCGCGATGCTCTGCGCGCGGTCACAACTGATGTCTCGCAGGAGGTGCTGTGTCTGGTAGACGGTTTCTCTGTGGCGGAGTTCGAGCATCCGCAGCGGGCGATCATCGATGGGGACGCCACCAGTGCGGCAATCGCGGCAGCGTCGATTATCGCCAAGGTCACCCGCGATCGCTTCATGCGCCATGCCGATACTCAGCACCCCGGGTGGCGCTTTGCCGAGCATGTTGGATACTCCACTCCCTCTCACCGTGACGCGATCCTGCGCCAAGGGGTCTCGCCACTTCACAGGATGTCGTTCCAGTCCCTCGCGTATCAGCAGCTGGCGCTGTAGCCGCGGCCGCTACCAGGCTCCTTCGACATGGTCGAGGCGCAGCAGCTCGCCGCGTCCGTCGATGATCACACCGACCGCATCAAAGCGGATCGTGCGTGCGGTTGGGCGCTTGCGCTGCTCGTCGCTCAGCCAGGCAACCGCCAGCCTTCGTAGTCGTGCGCGCTGGCGCGAGCGTAGCCAAGGCAGTGGCTCTTGGTCTGGACGCACGCTTCGGTCGCGTGATCTCACGCAGCGGGTCTTGACCTCCGCAAAGATCAGCGTGCGTCCATCGAAGGCGATCAGGTCGATCTCGCCAAAGCGGGTGCGCACGTTGCGTGCAAGCGTTGCGAAGCCCAGCCGGTCCATATGTGCCGCAGCGAGATCCTCGCCACGACGCCCCAGCGTGCGGCGGGGGTCGGCTCGCCCGTTGCTGGACGGGCACCTCGCTTGTCGCGTGGATTGCTTAGCGGCCATGCCATGCACGCTAGGGCCGGCAACGTGACACGCGATATGAATCTGTGCCGTTTCACGGTCTCAGCTGTGTCAGAAGTGTGTATCGCACCATCAACACTCCGCTAGCTGTTGCGCGCTGCGCGGCGAATCGAGAGCGCGAGCAGCCCAAGCACGGCTGGCGGCGTTAGCCACCATGCCGAGATCGCGTCCGCGGCAAGTAGCGCAGTCAGCGCCAGCGCGAGAGCAACCCCTAGGGCGGTCAGCCAGTCATCGCCGACCACGAACTCCCACACTGCGAGGAAGACCCTGCGCACCCGCATCATGCGCTCACCGTCGCACGCTCTGCTGTTTCGCCGGGGGCGCTGCGATCGACGGCGTCCGCGCTCGCATTACGACGCAGCGCCCATACCATCGCGATCGCTGCCAGCAGAACCCCTGGGATGATCGCCAGGAGAGCTGCATCGTTGCCCGGCCAGCTCGCTCCGGTTCCCTCGACCCCCCAGAACATTCCGAATGAGCTGAGCATCACGCCGACGACGAGCTTCATCGTGTTCTCAGGCACCCGCGACAGCGGAGCTCTCGCTGCGACGCCCGCGGCGATCACGAGCAGCACCGCAAGGCCGGCCGCTGCCGCGGCCAATGCAATGCGGTGCTGGTTGGCGCCGAACGTAAGCACGATGAATGCGACCTCGAGGCCCTCGAGCAGCACCCCCTTGAAGCACACCGTGAAGGCATAGCCGTCAAATCGTGAGAGCTCGATGTTTGCGGCGGCGGCACGTGCCGCCTCGCTCTCCTCGCGGAATGTCTCCATCTCGTTGTGCTTTGCCTTCAATCCCGCTGCGCGCAGGATCGCCTTGCGCAGCCACTGTAGACCGAAGATCAACAACAGGCCGCCGACCACAACTCGCAGGAGGTTGATCGGCAGCGACGTGAGCGCTGGCCCGAGCGCGGCGATGATCACCGCCAGCGCGAGCGCGGCGGCACCGACGCCGCTCATCGCCGAGGACCAGCTGCGCGTGGTCCCGACCGCAAGGACGATCGTCAGCGCCTCCACCGCCTCGACGCCGCAGGCAAGGAAGACCGATGCAGCAAGTCCTAGCTCGGGGCCGCTCACGTCGGTGATTCTCGCCGAAACGGCGATGCTGCTTACGCCCGGGCTGTACCGCGGGCGCGCGCTCGTGGCGCAGATCTGCGGCTCCGAGCCGCTCGATAGTCCCGTGTTGGGCGCTCGGAGCGCGCGTCTTCCGCATGCTCCGCGTCGCTGACCGCCCAGGCGAGGCGCTCGACGAGCTGCGCCGCGGCGTGGCCGGTGCTCAGATGCACCGAGCGCACCTGCTCGTCGAGAAGCACAGGCGTCTCGTCGGTCAGATCAGGTGAGAGTGGGTCGGCGGTGACGATGATTCTGGGCATGTGGGTTCCTTTTTGGGAGGCAGGTCATAGCTGCAGGATAGGACGAGGGTGACGGCGCTCGCGCCGGTCGGGATAGGCATCCCTGGAAGGGCGAGCTGTCGGTGGAGTACGCATCTGATCGATATTATCTACTAATTATATCGAGATTATGAGGAATATTGAACATGACCGCAGGGTAACGTGATCGACCGAGCGCCTGGCACGTTGCTCGCGTAGCCTGCAACTCGTGACCGACGATCACAGCAGTCCCGATGCGGCTGGGCTCGAGCACGGGTCGGAGCTAGCAAGTGCCGCTAGCTTGGGGAGGTCTCAGGGGACCGGTCGGCCGCGATCGCTGGATGGCGTCAGCAGCTTCATGGGTATGCGCTGGGAGGGCCCTGACACGGTCCGCGTGGAGATTCGGCCCGAGCTGATCAACGGCGGTGGCCTGCTCTCCGGCGTGGTCACCTACGCGATGGTCGACTACTGCATGGGCTCTACCCTTTGGGCGCAGACGACGCCCGAGGAGCGCATTGCGACGATCTCGATCTCGATCAACTACGTTCAGACGGCGGTCGATGGGGAGATCGTGTGTCGCACAACGCTTGACCGTCGCAATCGCAGGACCGCTGTGATGCGCAGCGAGGTCCACCACGACGACGGGCGGTTGCTGGTGACGGCGATTGGCAGCTACACGATCTTCCCCGCTCGTAACGGCCCCTCGATCTCCCCGGCGCGCTGACGCCAACCGCGCTCACGATCGCGGGCTCGGATTCCGGCGGTGGGGCCGGCATCCAGGCCGATCTGAAGGCATTCGCCCGCTGCGGCCTGCACGGCACGAGCGCGATCACTGCGATCACCGCGCAGAACACGCTTGCGGTCAGCGCCGTACATCAGATCCCGCCGGAGATGGTCCTCGCGCAGGTGCGCGCGGTGGTGTCCGACATCGGCGTCGATGCGGTCAAGGTGGGCATGCTCGGCAGCGCCGCCGTCGCACTGGCGGTCGCGCAAGCGCTCGACGAGTTGCCTGCTGGGACGCCCGTGGTCGTGGACCCTGTGATGGTCGCCGAGTCGGGCGCGCGCCTGCTGGCGCCAGACGCGCAGGACGCGCTTGTCCAGGAGATCTTGCCGAGGGCCAGCGTGCTCACGCCCAACCTTCCCGAGGCGTGGGTGCTCGCCGGACGCGAGCCGGTTGACGCGGCGACGCTGGCCGCTGCCAGCGACGAGGAGGTTGAGGCCCTGGCGCGGGAGGTGCTCGCGCTCGGTCCGCGCGTGGTCGTGCTCACCGGAGGGCATCGCACACAGGCAGTCGATCTCTTCCTGGACTCAGTCGAGGCGGGCGCCGCAGTGCGCATCGAGGGCATGCGCCACCCCGATGGTGCCGCGCACGGCTCTGGCTGTACGCACTCCGCGCTGCTCGCCGCCCAGCTGGCCCTGGGACATACGCCACTGCAGGCTGCGCGCACGGCTCGCACACTCGCTGGCGAAGCGGTGGCACGAGGTTTGCGTGACATCGGCGCCGGCGCTGGCCCGGTCGATGTGCTGGGTCTCGCCAGCATGCGCGAGGACTGACGATCTGTCGCCGTCGGTTTGCCATAATCCAAGGACGATGAAGCTGCTGCGTATGAAGCCCGGTCATGGCGAGATCGTGCTTGCCGAGGGTGACGTGGCGGTACCGGAGCAGGAGCTGGAGCTGATCGAAGCGTTTCGCCGTGAGCTCGACGCTGGCATGTGGGCCGCCGTGCCCACCGCAGCGCCTGGCGGCCGCCGCGAGGCGGAGCTGGTCAAGAGCTTTGCCGAAGTGCCTCGCGACGCCGAGCGCGTGATCTTCTTCCCGCGAGCCGCGGGCGGAGCGCCCGCGGCTCAGCTCTAGCTGCGGTGGGACTTGCGCTTGGTACGGCCGCGGTCGTCCTCGTGGTGCTGCTGTGGGAGCTCGCGCGGCCCACGCTCAAACGCACGCTGGCGCGTATCCGCCTGCTGTGGTGGGCGCACCGGCGTGCCAGTCCGCCGGCTGGCTATGACCCGGGGCGCGAGCGTCGTGCCGAGCAGCGCGCGCGTTCCCTGCTGCGTTCATGCGTGAACGAGCACGACTGGGCGATGTACCGCGACCTCGGCTTCCTGCGTGTGTGGGGCGGGTTGGGCGATCACGGTCGCGGTGAAGATGCTTCATACGCGTATCTGATCTACCCGCATAAGCCGCTGGTCGCCTACGTGTCTGAGAGCGGCGAGCTGCTCAACGAGTACTGCGTGGCGTTTCCCGATCAATCCAAGCCCTACGGCAGCTCGCGGTTGCCTGACTCCGACGACGTGTTGGCCAAGTGGATGGCGCTTACCGCCGACGAGCGGCGGCTAGTGGGCGAGGCCAACATGCACCTGCCGGGCCGACAGGTCGACCCCGACAGGGTGCGCCGTGACCTGGCTCGCCTGGAGTGTTGGGAGCAGGAGCGGCTGCGTCAGCTGGCGGGCCCTCGCCGCGATAGTGTGCCCGCCGCGTGAGCACCCCGAACACCTTTGATGTCAAGCACAAGAGCCGGGCCCTCACTGAGGGGCCCGAGCGTGCGGCCGCGCGCGCCTATCTGCATGGCATCGGCTACTCCGCAGAGGATCTTGCCAAGCCAATCGTGGGCGTTGCGCACTCATGGATCGAGACGATGCCGTGCAACTTCAACAACCGGGTGCTCGCCGCCAAGGTCAAGCAGGGCATTCGCGCCGCAGGCGGAACGCCGATGGAGCTCAACACGATCGCAATCTCAGACGGCATTACGATGGGAACCTCCGGGATGCGCGCGTCGCTCGTCTCACGCGAGCTGATCGCCGACTCGATCGAGCTCGTGGCCAGTGCCCACCACTTCGATGCGCTGGTGACGATCAGCGGTTGCGATAAGACGATTCCGGGAACGGTCATGGCGCTCGCGCGTCTGAACATCCCCGGGCTGATGCTCTACGGCGGCTCGATCAAGCCCGGGCACTACAAGGGTGCCGAGGTGACGATCCAGCAGGTATTCGAGGCGGTCGGCGAGCTCGCCGCCGGAAAGATCACCGAACAAGAGCTACGCGAACTCGAGGAGGTCGCCTCACCCGGCGCTGGCGCGTGTGGCGGGCAGTTCACAGCCAACACGATGGCAATGGCCTTCGAGGCGCTGGGGATCTCACCAGCGGGCTCAGCGATGGTTCCCGCCGAGGATGGACGCAAGCTAGAGGTTGCGGTTGAGGTCGGGGAACTGGTGATGGACGTCCTGCGCCGAGGACAGCGCCCGAGCGACATCGTCACCAAGCAGGGGCTCGAGAACGCGATCGCGGCGGTCGCCACCAGCGGTGGCTCGACCAACGGCGTGCTGCACCTGCTGGCGGTCGCGCGCGAAATGGGCGTGGCACTGGAGATAGACGAGTTTGAGGCGATCTCCGAGCGGACACCGCTGCTATGCGATCTGCAGCCGGGCGGGCAGTACGTCGCGACCGAGCTGTATGAGGCGGGCGGGGTGCCGCTCGTGTTGGCGCGCCTGCAGCAGGCGGGCATCCTTCACGGTGACGCACAGACGGTCACTGGTAGGAGCATCGGCGAGCATGCCGCAGAAGCACAGGAGACAGACGGCCAGCGCGTTGTGCGTCCCTTGGCCGAACCGATCAAAGCGACCGGCGGTTTCGCGATCCTGCGCGGCAATGTCGCCCCGGATGGCTGTGTGGTCAAGCTCTCTGGGCACGAGCGCCGCAGGCACGTGGGCCCGGCGCGCGTGTTCGATGGTGAGGAGGATGCGATGGCTGCCGTGCTCGCCCATGAGATCAAGGCGGGCGATGTGGTCGTGATCCGCGGTGAGGGCCCCGCGGGTGGCCCTGGCATGCGTGAGATGCTGTCGGTCACCGCAGCGATCATCGGTGAGGGAATCGGCGAGGACGTTGCGCTGATCACCGACGGGCGCTTCTCGGGAGCCTCGCGAGGCTTCATGGTCGCTCATGTCGCTCCAGAGGCGGTCCGTGGCGGACCGATCGCGGCGCTCAGAGACGGCGACGAGCTGACGATCGACGCGGACGCACGTCGGCTTGACGTGGCGCTGTCAGACGAGGAGATCGCCGCACGGGCCAGCGCCTATCGCCAGCCGCCGCGCGCCGACGAGCACGTGGACATCGCGATTCAGAAGTACGCCAAGCTGGTGGGCAGCGCCGCCGAAGGCGCGATCGCGCGCTAATCGCGCCGAGCAGCTACTCGTCGAGGAAGTCTTTGAGCAGCGCGTTGAACGCTGCCGGGCGCTCGAGCATCGCCACATGCCCGGTGTCCTCGAAGATCACCTTGCGCGAGTTGGGGATCAGCTCGGCGAACACGTCAGCATCATTGACGGTGACCAGCCGGTCGCTGGCTCCCCAGACGATCAGCGTCGGGCAAGCGATCTCCGGCAGGCGCTCACGGATGTCGTAGTCGAGGATTGCCTGCAGCGCTGGTATGAAACCGGGCTTGCCTGCGCCACGTAGCTGCTCGGCGGCGAGTGCAGGCGGCAAGCGATCGGGGTGGCGCACCACAACGCTCAGCGTGGCCTCGCGTAGACGTGCGCGGCGGGCAACCGTGTCGGACTTCGAGGCCACCCATGCGCTGCTGGCGGCGATCACGGTCTCCACTCGACGCAGGGCCGGCGCGAAGCGTGCCCTCTTGGGCTGTGCCTGTGCGGCAGTGGAGACCCCCGCTGCGGAGATCAGCACGAGGCGCTCCACCCGCTGGGGGAAGGCGATCGCCAGCTCGGCAGCGATGAATCCACCCATCGAGTTGCCAACAACCGCTGCAGCGTCGATCTGCAGCTCATCGAGCAGGCGGTCGAGCAGGCGCGCGTAGCCGGAGATCGTGATCTGCTCAGGGGGCATCGGCGAGTATCCAAACCCGGGCAGGTCGAGCGCCACCACGCGATGATCGACCGCAAGCACTGGCAGCTGCTCGAGCCAGTTGGCCCAGCAGCCCGATAGGCCGTGCACGAACACCAGCGGTGGCCCGCTGGAGGAGCGATCAGCGCCGAGCTCAATGGTGTTCACAGGCTGACCGTCGATAACAACCCAGCGCTGGTGCTTGCGCCAGTCGACATCAAGCCAAGGCGAGCGTCCCAGCGGCCCATAGTGGTCGTTTGCGCTCGGCGAGCGTCCAGCGCCGTTGCTGTTAGCACCGGCGCTCGTCGCGTGAATGGTTCTGGCCGCTGGGCTGCGTGGATCGAAGCTCACGCCATTGAATGTACTCCGGGCGCAATGCAGGGTCGCCTCGGGACAGCGTGGTCTGGCGCATATCTGGATTCCAGGTGGCCAGGACGACGGCAGCTCCACAGCGGAGAGTCGGTCGCGCCCGGGGGTCCGCGGCCAACGTCTGCAGACCGGGGCAGGCTGGGTAGGCAGGCGGAGTACCAGGAGTGGCGAACTAGAGCTGACAGATGAGCGCGCAAGTGGATCAGGTCAGGACCGATGAGGAGGCGTCGCTGAGCGCTGCGTGGGTACAGGCGCTCGCGCTGCTCGATGAGGATCTGCGCAGGCGCGATGCAGCCGATCGCACGCGTCGCGCTTACGCGGTGGATCTTCGGCAGTTCGCGCGCTGGGCCGCCGATGGCGATATGGCGCCCCAGCAGGTCGGTCCGAAAGCGGTGCGCCGCTACGTCGCGTATCTCTCCGAACGCACAGCGAGCGGCGCGGGTGTTGCCCCGAGTACCTCGGCGCGTAAGCTGGCTGCGCTGCGTGCGCTGTTTGCGAGTCAGCGCGAGCACGGCTTGATCTCCCAGAACCCGGCCGATCTGGTTTCGACGCCGCGACGGGTGGCGCACCTACCACGCGTTCTGAGTGCGCGCGAGGCGGCCAGGCTGCTGGATGGCATCCCGGCGACGGGGGCGGATGGGCCGCTGGACCTGCGCGACCACGCGCTGTTTGAGCTGGCGTATTCGTGCGGGCTGCGCGCGGAGGAGCTCGTGTCGCTGAGCCAAACAGACGTTGACTACGACGGCGAGCAGCTGCGGGTTGAGGGGAAGGGACGCAAGACGCGTTTCGTCCCGGTGGGCGAGCCGGCGATGGCAGCCGTGAGCCTGTACCTAAAACGCGCCCGTCCGGTGCTTGCGGGGTCCTCGTCGGGCCCTGGATCGACGGACGCGCTGTTCTTGAGCAAGAGTGGCCGACCGCTGGGCACGAGCGATGTGCGCAGGCGGCTGCGCACATGGACAGCGCGCGTTGGCGTTGGCGAGGGCTCCTCGCCGCACGCGCTGCGCCACAGCTTCGCTACACACCTGCTGGACGGCGGGGCGGACCTACGTAGCATTCAGGAGCTGCTGGGCCATGCGAGTGTGTCGAGCACCCAGATTTACACTCGGGTAGAGTCCGCCAGGCTTAGAAGCGCCTATGCGCGCAGTCACCCTCGGGCGTGATTGAGATGCCCACCCGCCCCTAGGGGGGATGGAACCCTGGAGACGAACGTCAAACCGATCGAGCTGCGCGAACTGTGGCGGCGTTATAAGAACGAAGGAGATAGTCGCGTTCGCGAGCGGCTGGTGGTTGCCTACTCGCCGCTGGTCAAGTACGTGGCAGGGCGCACAGCCGCCGGGCTGCCTCCACACGTGGAGGAGGCCGACCTGATTTCCTACGGCCTCGTCGGCCTGATCTCAGCGATCGAGCGCTTCGACCTGTCCCGCGACATCAAGTTCGAGACCTACGCGATCATGCGAATCAAGGGCGCGATCATCGATGAGCTGCGCTCGCTGGACTGGGTTCCCCGCAGCGTGCGCGCTCGTGCGCGCGAAGTCGAGCGGGCGAACGCGAAGCTCGAGCACACGCTCCAGCGTGCTCCCACCGACCAGGAGCTGGCGGCGGAGCTGGGTATCACCGTGGACGAACTGAACGATTCGCTGCTGGCGATCTCACACTCCTCGATCGTCGCGCTGGATGAGCTGTGGAGCGTCTCAGACGCCAGCGGCGACCAGGTCTCGCTGATGGACACGATCGAGGATCCAGGTGCCCCCGATCCCGCGCGCGCACTCGACGTTGGCGACCTGAAGGACAGAATCGCCGACTCGATCGCCAAGCTACCTGAGCGCGAGAAGCTGGTGATCGCTCTCTATTACTACGAGAACCTGACTCTGCGAGAGATCGGCGAGGTCCTTGGCGTGACCGAGTCGCGCGTCTCGCAGATGCACACCAAGGCCGTCTTGCGCCTGCGCTCGCGTATGCAGGAGGAGTCGTTTGACGACTGACCCTGCGTTCGATCGCTGACCCAAGGGGATGCTCAGCGCCGTGCGCCCCGCGCTCGCCGGCGTTGGCACTAGCGCGCGAGGATGCCCGGCGCTATGGTGCTCGCACTAGCGGAAGGAGATACGCGTGCACCCCCCAGCGGATCGTATTCGCAATGTGGCCCTCGTCGGACATCGCGGGTCGGGGAAGACCGCGCTGCATGAGGCCCTTCTGTATGAGGCAGGCGCTATTAGTCGCTTGGGCTCGGTTCCCGATCACACAACCGTGTCGGACTCTGATCCTGACGAGCAGGCGCGGGAGATGTCAATCTCAACGACGCTCAGCTCGTTTGACTGGGAGGGGCGCAAGATCAATCTGCTCGACACGCCTGGCGAGCCAAGCTTCGTAGCGGACGCACTGGGCGCGCTGCGTGTGTGCGAGTCGGCGGTGTTCGTGGTCAACGCGGTGATGGGGGTGGAGGTCTCCACGTCGCGCCTTTGGGCGCGAGCGGCCGAGCTGGACATCGCACGAATGTTGTTCGTGAACATGCTCGACCGTGAGCGCGCGGACTTCTTTCGCACGCTCGAGCAGCTCAAGCGTGCGTTCGGCCCGCATGCGGTCGCCACCGAGATCCCAATCGGCGCCGAGCATGATCTGCAGGGCGTCATCGATCTCGTCGACATGAGGGCCTTGCGCCAGGACAGCGCCGAACGCGGGGGGTGGAGCGAGATACCGATCCCGGACGCGGAGTCCCAGCGCGCGCAGGAGTACCGCGAGAAGCTGATGGACGAGGTTTGCGAAGTTTCGGACTCGCTGATGGAGCGCTATCTGGAGGGACAGGAGATATCCCATGAGGAGATTGTGGGTGCGCTCAAGGAGGGCACCAACCACGGCAAGATCTTCCCGGTCGTGTGCGGCGTAGCCGCGCGTAACCTCGGCACTGCGCGACTGTTGGACGCGATCGTCGAGGATCTTCCCTCGCCGGTGAAGCACGGCTCGCTGAGAGTCGGCGTCGCGGAGCTGAGCTCGTCGGAGGACCGTGAGCTGTTCGCATACGTCTTCAAGACCAGGGCCGACCCGTTTGCCGGACGCATCAACCTGCTGCGCGTCTATCAAGGCGTGATGCGCGCCGATAGCCAGGTGATCAATACGCATAGCCACACCAGGGAGCGAATCGGGCAACTGGTGGTGTTCGCAGGCAAGGAGGTACGCCACGCCCAGGAGTTCGGTCCAGGCGATATAGGCGCTGTGGCGAAGCTCAAGGACACCCGGGCGGGGGATTGGCTGGCAGCGCGCGATGAGCCGATCGAGATGCCGCGCCTGAAGCTGCCCGCCGCGGTGATGGCGTTCGCGGTCGAGCCCAAGAGCAGGGGCGATGAGGACAAGGTGCTGGCGTCGCTGCGGCGGCTACAGGAGGAGGACCCCACGATCGATCTACACCGCGACCAGCAGACGGGTGAGCAGATCGTCGCGGGGCTCTCGCAGGTGCACGTCGAAGTGATCCTCGATCGCCTCCGCATGCGCTTTGGCGTGGAGGTGGGCTTGAAGCCCCCGCGTGTGCCCTACCGTGAGACGATCCGTGCGGTTGCGGCGGCGCATGGCCGGCACAAGAAGCAGTCGGGCGGACGGGGGCAGTTCGGTGACTGCCACATCGAGATCGCACCGCTGAACGACCACGCGCATCCCACAGGCTTCGAGTTCGTGGACAACATCAAGGGCGGCGTGATCCCCAGCTCGTTCATAGGAGCGGTCGAGAAGGGCGTGCGCGAGGCGATGGAGAGCGGCGTGCTTGCTGGCTACCCCGTTAGGGGTGTGCGCGTCAGGCTATTCGACGGCTCCCACCACTCGGTCGACTCCTCAGAGATCGCGTTCAAGCTAGCTGGTGCGCAGGCGATGAAGCAGGCGCTCGCGCTCGCTGACCCGGTGCTGCTGGAGCCGATCATGCTCGTCAGGCTGTCGGTGCCAGAGTCCCACGTGGGCGAAGTGATTGGCGACCTCAACGGCCGTCGCGGGCGACCGCTGGGAATGGAACCAGCGGGCGCGATGACTGAGATCAGGGCTGAGGTACCGATGTCCGCGATGCTCACCTATGCGCCCGATCTGCGCTCGATCACACAGGGCCAGGGCGACTACACACTCGAGTTCTTGCGATACGAGGAGCTCCCTGGGCATCTCGCGCAGAAGGTGGCCGAGCAGGCGAGCGAAGAGCGTTTGGCGATCCACGCCTAGACGCGCGAGTGGCGCGTTCGGGCGCGTCCAGATAACCTGCTGGACCGATGGCCACACGCACGATCGTCACCTCGCAGCCGGATGTCGCGTGCGATGTGTGCGCGCGGCGGCTACTGCGCGGCGAGCAGCCGGACGTGTTCCTCGCCGCCGGACGCCGCCGGATCGTGTGCGAGCTGTGCGCACCGCGCGCGGCGCACGAGGGCTGGATGCGCGAGAGCGACAGCCATTCGCTGAGCCTGCCGCCCATGCGCGCGCGCCGAGGACGCAGCCTGTTTGATCGTTTGCGCCAGGTCGGCAGGCCCGCGGGCGAGGCCGGTGAGGTCCCGGTAGCGGGTGCTGAGGAGGAGCACGAGACGGCGGGCTCTTATGAGCTCTTCGATGGCTATACGCGCGCTGACGTTCAGCCCGTCGCCGCCAGATCAGCTCCGCCGGCTGACCTGGAGGAGCTGGAGCCCCTCGAGGAGCAGGTGCAGGAGGACGCCGGGGCCGATGTCCCGGACTGGCAGGACTCACAGGCACTCGCTGGAGCGGGGTCGGAGACAGGCGCAGAGCCCGAGCGCCCCCCCTCATATGTCGAGGAGGCAATCGCGGTGTTCAACGCCAGCGAGTTCCCGCGTCGTGTGGCAGGCGTTGCTCGCTCGCTGGGGGCGCCATCGGTGAACATCCGCTCCGCTGAGCATCTCAGCAGCGTCGTGTCGATTGTGGTCGCGTGGGAGCTGTGCTGGTATCGCTACGAGGTGGATCTCAGCGAACCAGTGGTCGAGGCGCAGGTCATCGCCCAAGGCACCGAGCTCGGAGAGCTCGCCCGCGAGGACAGACGTGCGAACGCGACTGCAGGCGATTCTGGGACGCTGGCACTGGCCGCCGTGTGACGATTCGGTGTGCGCCGCTTGCGTATTAGCGCGCGCGGAGTAACATCGAGAGGCATGATCTACTGCGTGGTGCCAAGGCCGCTTGCCGACGAGCTGTATCCGAAGCTCGTCGAGCACTACAGCGGCGATCAGAACGTCACTGTGATCGTCGATCGGCGTGAGTTCGACCGGCGAGCGCGCTACGCCCGCTCGGGCGCTTCCGCTGACGGTGACGCACAGCAGCGGCGCATCGTGCGTGATCGTCGCCGGGCACGCGTTCCCGGCGATCTGCTGCCGCTCGCCCACGCCTCATAGCGCCAGCCCTGGCCGAGAAGCGCTTTCGCGCTCCGCGTCGGCTACTGGTTTCGTCCCCGGCAAGCTTCATAATCACCGCGCTATGAAGCTGATCGTTCATGTTGATGGCGGCGCCCGTGGCAACCCGGGGCCTGCGGCTGCCGCGTGCGTGCTCAGCTCCCCCGCAGGCGAGGTGGTCGATGAGCAGGCGCAGCTGCTGGGCACAGCGACCAACAACGTTGCCGAGTACCGCGCCCTCTTGCTTGGTCTGGCGCGCGCACGGGAGCTCGGTGCGAGCGATGTCGAGGTGGTCGGAGACTCCGAGCTGATCGCCAAGCAGGTGCAGGGTCTCTACAAGGTCAAGCACCCAGCGATGCGCCCGCTGTACCTCGAGGCGATGGACGCGTTCAGGGGCTTCGACCACTGGTCGATCCGCACGGTGCCAAGGGCGCAGAACGCCGAAGCCGATGCACTAGTAAACGCCGCATTGGATCAGGCCGCCGCAGCCGCGCGCTAAGCGTCGGCACCTCACATCTAGGCCGCTAGTGCAACGGTTGCGCTGATTTGGCGATCGCCAGCATCTGCGAGTTCGTCAGTTCCTCCAGCAGCGTGTTGGTTAGCCAGTACAGCACGTGTCCTGAGACCCAGCCGACAACATGGATGTGCGAGCCGTCATTGACCAGTTTGTATTCGACGCCGCCGATGTGGTCTGAGCGGGAGTGCGCGAACAGCGGTGGCCCGAGCCAGTCGGTTGCCTCGAAGTCGTAGTAGCCACCGATCGGATTTTGCTGCCAGACGACCACGTAGGCATGATGTGGCCTTCCGTGCTCGTCTTTGAGCATGTAGGCACGCACCGTCTGCTGTTCGCCCGGTCCGGTCTGGAATGTGGGGTAGAGGACGCGGAACGGCACAGACAGCGCGGCTTTGACCATTTCGCTCTCCCCCGCTGAGGATGTGGGGTAGAGGCCCAGGGCCGCGGGTGAGAAGCCCTGGCCTGAGCTCGCGTGATGATGGTGGTGGCTGGAGCTGTGGTGGCTCGACGCTTTCGTGGCCGGCAGCTGCAGCTGTTCGTGACCGTTGAGGAACGTGCTCAGCGTCTTCGCCTCGAGTTCCGGGGATGAGGTCACGTAGTCGCCTCCGCCGGGGATCTGGTCATCGATGTTGGTCGTCAGGAACTTCACCTGGCGTAGTGGCTTGGTCTGCGAGAACGCGACCAGCTTGGCCAGCAGGATCAGCTCGCTCGCCGACGCGGGGAAGTTCGTCCTGATTGCGTGCCCCACCGCTTTGGCCACCGTTTCGATCTGGCCGAGCTCGTTGGACGGGTTGATCTGCTCACGCAGGTCGCGCAGGAAGTCCTGCTGGCGTGCCACGCGCACGAAGTCATCGTCGGTGTGGCGGTAGCGGACGTAGTCGAGCGCATTTTCGTAGCAGAGCTTCTGGTAGCCAGGCTGGAGGTTGATGCTGGTGTAGTCGGTTTCGGTCGAGCCTACGTTTGCGTTGTAGTAGCGGTGGTCGACGTTCACGTAGGCGCAGCCGAGCGTGTCGACTACTTTGATGAAGCCCGAGAAGTTAACGTCGACGATCCCGTTCAGCTGCAATGTCGGGAAGACTTCGCGTTTGATCGTTTCCGCCGCCAGCACGGTTGCCTCGTTGGAGCCTCCGATCTGGCTACCGATCGTGTAGGCCGCGTTGATCTTTTCCTGCGGATAGACATGTCCTGAGCGAGTCGTGATGTTGACCATCAGATCGCGCGGGATCGACAGCACCGAGGTCTGACCCTGTTCGGGGTCAAAGCGCACCAGCAGGATCGTGTCGCTGTGCGGCGCCGCTCCACGTTCTTCGGAGTTCTTGGAGCCTGTGCGCCGATCGGAGCCGAGAATCAGGAACGTCTGCGGGCCGCCGCCGTATTCGGGTGTGAGCAGGCCTTTGGGCGCTGAGATGTGGCTGAGTTCGGGGAACACCTGATGGGCGATGCTGCTGACCTCGTTTAGCGCCACGGTCGCCGTAGCGGCGCCGCTAAGCGCCACGATCAGAACCCCCGCGATCAGGAAGCGCTTCCACATGCCCCACCACAGCGAGGGCGGGCGCTCGTCATTCATGGGGTATCGGGACGTGGCAGGTCATAAAGCCTGAAGGCAAGCTCGCGCCACCCTCCCAGCCTGCCTATGCGCGGCAGGGTGTGCGCTTCAGGGTGCGGCGAACTTCCGAGCAAGAGTAGCGGGCCGATCGGAGCGCACGCGCCGGCATGAGGGGTACGCTCGATCGGATGCTTAGCCCCCGCAACCGCGAGCTCCTCGGTCTCCTGCCCTCGGCGCTGCTGGTCACGGCTGGCTTCACCGCGATCTTCATCCAAGCTCAGAACAACTCGCCGGGGGCCGCCACCAACCTGACGTTCAACCACATCTCCAGCGTGTCACTTGCCTATGGCGCGCTGTTCCTGGCGCTGTGCTTGGCAGCACATCTGGTGATTCGCTTTGCGCTGCCGTACGCCGACCCGTACCTGTTCCCGCTGGTGGCCATGTTGGCCAGCGTGGGGATCGTGATGGTCTACCGCATTGAACCTGTGCTGGCGCGCCAGCAGGCGCAATGGATGGTGCTCGGGCTGGTGTTGTTCGCGGCGACGATCGTGGCGCTGCGTCGCCGCGGCGTGGGGGTGCTCGAGCGCTATCGCTACACGATCGCGGTGGTCGGCATCGGCATGACGGTGTTGCCACGGGTGCCTGGGATCGGCGAGCAGGTCAACGGCGCCTACCTGGATATCCATGTGGGCAGCATCTCCTTTCAGCCCGCCGAGCTCGCCAAGGTCGCGATCGTGATCTTCCTAGCCAGCTACCTGCGCGATAACCGCCAGATCCTGGTGACGGCCGGGAGACGCTTCCTAGGGTTGACGATTCCACCGATGAAGCAGTTCGGGCCGATGTTGATCGTTTGGGGGGCGGCGATGGCGACGCTCCTGCTGACACGCGAGCTGGGCACCTCGCTGATGTTCTACGGCGCGTTTCTCGCGCTGCTGTATGTCGCCACCGGGCGCCTGTCTTTCCCGCTGATCGGCGTCGTCCTGTTTGCGCTTGGCGCGTGGTATCTGACGTCTCACGTCAGCCACGTGCAGGCACGCGTGCTCGCCTGGGAACACCCATTTGAGCCGAGCCTGTACTACCGCGCGGAAGGGGGCAGCTATCAGCTTGCGCAGTCGCTGTTCGCGCAGGCCGACGGAGGGCTTTTGGGCACCGGGTTCGACCGCTCGCTGCTGCAGTACCCCGTCGAACTGGCCAACCACAGGATCGTCCACCGCTCGATCTTGCCGGTGCCTGAAAGCGACATGATCTACGCGGTCATCGTTGATGAGCTCGGCTTGGTTGGTGGCGCAGCGTTGCTGCTGGTGTACCTGTTGCTGATCGCGCGCGGCCTAAAGACAGCGGTGCTCGCGCGCGACTCCTTTTCCAAGCTGCTCGCCACCGGTCTCTCATTCGTGGTGGCTATGCAGGTGTTCGTGATCGTGGGCGGTGTCACGCGAGTGATCCCGTTGACGGGCGTGACGCTGCCGTTCGTCGCCTATGGGGGCTCCTCGGTGGTGATGAACTTTGTGCTTGTGGCGCTGCTGCTCGTGGTCTCCGACCGTGCGCGGCGCCCCTACGTTGGTCGCTCGCGCAGCTGATCTTGCGCAGGTGAGATGGCGGCGCCGTCGAAGAGGTGCGTTGTGATGCTGAGCACCACCAGCACGCATGGGGCTCCCCGCGTGTCGATCAGAACCCCGCGATCGTCCAGGCAGGGGGGCTACCCGGGCTTTGTTGCTGCGGGGTCCCTGGGTGAGGAGTTCAGCTCGCCTGCAGGGTTGCACCGCCGTCCGTGGCTTCAGCGTTTGCGCCGCGCGTTGACTGAGGACCTGTTTGTGCTTCATTTTCAGCCGATCGTCTCGCTCGAGGACGGGGCGCTTTCCCACCATGAGGCGCTGCTGCGCCTGACCGATGAGCCGCAGGGGCTGATCGCGCCAGGAAGCTTCCTGCCGGCCGCTGAGCGCTACGGCCTGATCCGCGAGATCGACAGGATGGTGCTGGATAAGGTCGCCGGACTGCTCGGTGCTCAGCTCGACGGTGGCGTGTGTATCGCTTTGAACCTGTCCGCGCTGTCGGTCACCGACCCCGCGATGCTTGGCTATCTCGAGCGCGCGCTGGAGCACCACGAAGTCGACCCCTCGCGGCTCGTGATCGAGGTCACTGAGACGACTGCGATCTCAGATATGGAGAGCGCCAAAAGCTTCTGCGCGGGTGTGCTGGCGCTCGGTTGCGCTGTAGCGCTCGATGACTTCGGCGCCGGCTTCGGTTCTTTCCAGTACCTCAAGCATCTCCCGTTCACTTATCTGAAGATCGACGGCGACTTCATTCGCCGCCTGCCGGTCTCACGGACAGACCAGCTTGTCGTCAGGGCGCTCGCTGGGGTCGTCCGCGGGATGGGCAGGCGCACGATTGCGGAGTTCGTCGGCGATGAGACGACGATGAGCATGCTGCGCAGCTATGGAGTGGACTACGCCCAAGGGTTTGAGATCGGGCGGCCAAGCCCAGATCTCCTGCTCGCCGCGTAGGCGCGGCCCTACTTGGGCTGTGGGAACTGGGCGCGCATCGCTGCATCCCACGCGCGGTCGCTCAACAGCCGGCGTGTCGCGATCGAGAGCTTGGCCGACGCTGTGATCGTGATCCGTGCTGGCGGGCGTCTGCGCGTGATCGCTCGCTCGATCACCTTGGCGACACGGTCAGGGCCGGCGCCAAGCTTGCTCATCGGGCCCTCGTAGGCTCCCGTGGTGACTGTGGCGACAGCCGCGTTGAAATGCGCATACGGGTCATCCTGCGCGCCGCTGGCGTCCGTCATGCTCGCGCTCGCCGTCTCGCCGAACTCGGTCGTGATCAGCCCGGGCTCAAGCAGGATCACGTCGATGCCAAAGCCGCGCAGCTCGAAGCGCAGTGCGTCAGAGATCGCCTCCAGCGCGTGCTTGGTCGCGTGGTAGTGACCCGCCCCGGGAAATGACAGCAGGCCGCCCATCGAGCCGACATTGACGATCTTGCCCCACCTTTGCGCGCGCATCTTTCCCAGCACAAGCTGCGTCAGTCTCACCACCCCGAACACATTCGTCTCGAACTGTCGGCGTACCGCCTCCATCGGCACTGTCTCGATCGCTCCGCTCTGGCTGTAGCCGGCGTTGTTGATCAGCACTCCGACCGCGCCCTCGGCCTGCTCGACGCTCGCCACTGCAGCACGCATCGAGTCCTCATCGGTCACATCTAGCGCAAGCGTGTGGCAGCCGGCATCGGCCAACTCGGCAATCGACTCCGGCCGGCGCGCTGACGCGTATACCGTCCAGCCTGAGCGCGCCAGACGCAGCGCGCCGGCACGGCCGATGCCGGAGGAGCACCCGGTTATCAGCACCGCCTTGGAAGGCTCGGCCATCGCCGCAGCATAGGCGCTTGTGGGTGCCCGCGCGAGGTAGGCTCTGCGCATGACCACAATCTCCGCAGGCTCCCTTCCAGACGCGCTGAGCGCATCCGCGCGCGAGTTCATCTCCCAGCCACACCGTCTCCTGATCGGCTCCGAGCGACTGGACGCTGCTGATGGGCGCACGTTCGCGACGCTCGATCCAGCCACCGGGCTGGAGATCGCGCAGGTCGCCCTAGCGGGAGGCGAGGATGTCGCACGCGCGGTCGCGGCGGCGCGCACCGCGTTCGCTGATGGTCCGTGGGCCTCGATGCCGGCAGCTGGACGCGAGCGCCTGATGCATGCGCTGGCCGACGCGATCGAGGCGCACGCCGAGGAGATCGCCCAGATCGAGTCGCTGGATAACGGCAAGCCCGTCGGGCTCGCCCAGTACGTTGATGTGAACGGCGCCGTCGGGCACCTGCGCTATTTCGCCGGCTGGCCCACCAAGATCGAGGGTGGCGTGCTTCCGGTGAGCGCCCCCAACATGCACTGCTACACGCGCCGTGAGCCGGTCGGCGTGTGCGCGCAGATAATCCCTTGGAACTTCCCGCTGCTGATGGCCGCGTGGAAGCTCGGCCCGGCGCTCGCCGCGGGATGCACGATCGTGCTCAAGCCCGCCGAGCAGACGCCGCTGTCGGCGCTACGCGTCGGCGAATTGGCGCTCGAGGTGGGGTTCCCGCCCGGCGTTCTCAACGTGCTCACAGGCGATGGCAGCACGGGCGCGGCGCTTGTCGATCACCCCGATGTCAACAAGGTCGCGTTCACCGGCTCGACGGCTGTTGGGCGCGAGATTGGTGCGAAGGCCGGCAAAGCGCTCAAGCGTGTAACGCTCGAGCTCGGCGGCAAGTCTCCGAACATCATCCTTCCCGACGCCGACATCGAGGCTGCCGTGAAGGGCTCCTTCCAAGCGATCTACTTCAACTCCGGTCAGGCGTGCAACGCGGGCTCGCGGCTGTTCGTTCCCGCGGAGCGCTTCGATGAGGTCATGAGCGGGCTCGCCGAGGCAGCCAAGTCTGCGCAGCTCGGCCCTGGCCTGGACGCCGGCACACAGCTTGGGCCGCTCGTTTCTGCCGAGCAGCACGAACGGGTCCTCGGCTACATCGACGCCGGTCGCGAGGAGGGCGCCGAGCTGCTCGCGGGGGGCGAGGCCACGCTGACCGAGAGCGGTGGCTACTTCGTCGCGCCGACGCTGTTCAGCACGACATCCGACGAGCTGAGGATCTCCCGCGAGGAGATCTTTGGCCCCGTGCTCGTCGCCTCGCCCTACGACTCACTGGAGGAGGTTGCCGCCCGCGCGAACGCCGGCGAGTATGGGCTTGCCGCAGGCGTGTGGACGCGCGATGTCTCAAGCGCGCATCGGCTGGCGGCGATGCTGCACGCAGGGATGGTCTACGTCAACACCTGGGGCGCTGTCGATCCAGCCGCCCCGTTCGGTGGCTTCAAGGCGTCAGGTATCGGCCGCGAGCATGGCCATGACGGTCTCGATGCCTATCTGGAGACCAAGACCGTCTGGACTGCGTTGTGAGCCTCAGCGCTTCGTGAGCGCTGTAGCGCAGGGCGAACGTCGCCTTGCACATGCCCGCAGTGAGCGATGGGTATCGCTGCTCGCCACCGTCTGCGGGCTGCTGCTCGTGGCCGCCGCCGCGGAGATCGTTATCGACGCAGCCGCAGGCCCGTCGCCGGTCGTCCCGAAATCACCTCAGCTCGCTGGCTGGCTAGGGGGTCTTGGCGAGCGTTTGGGCTACCGCGGCTTCCTGATCGCGCTGCTGATCTCGGTTGCCGCCTACGCAGGGCTGGCCGCGCTCGTACGACGCTTCCACGACGAGGCTATCTCCAAGCGCTGGGCGATCGTGCTCGTCGCCGCGCTGCAGCTGATCGTGTTCGTCGGGCCGATCATGCTCTCCACCGACGTGTTCAGCTATGTCGCTTACGCACGCATGGGCGTGGAACACGGCCTGAACCCGTACACGCACGGTCCCGTAGCGATCGTCCACGACCCGATCTACCGCTACGTGGGTCATGACTGGGATCGCGTTGCCACAGCGTACGGGCCGCTGTACACGCTGCTGTCCTATCCGCTGGCGCTGCTCGGCGTGGTGGGTGCTCTGTGGGGGATGAAGCTGGAGGCGCTGCTCGCCAGCGCTGGCACGCTCGCCTTGACATGGCGCTGCGCGCGCGCACGCGGCTTCGATCCCGTCGCCGCGATCCTCGTCGTCGGCGCCAACCCGCTGTATGTGATCTACGGGCTGGGCGGCGCTCACAACGACCTGATCATGATGCTCGCGATGATGGCCGCGGTGAGCCTCACGATCACCGGCACGAGCAGTAGCCGCCGTGAAGCTGGCGCCGCGGCACTGGTGGTGGCCGGTGCGCTGACCAAGGCCACCGTCGCAGTGCTGCTGCCGTTCATGATCGTCTCTAAACGCCGCCTCGCACCGATCGTCGGGACGGTTGCGGCGCTCGTGGTTGGCGCGCTGATTGGCTACGCCGCGTTCGGCGTTCACGGCATCGACATTGTCGCTGCGCTCAATCGCGACGCTGCGTTTGTCTCAACGGACAGCTTCGCCAACGAGATCGCCCATCTGCTTGGCAAGCCAGGTGTCTTTCCTGTGGACCACGACTTGCTCAAGGGTGCGCTCGTGCTGATCCTGGTGCACCTGCTGTGGCGCACGTGGCGCGGCTATGACTGGATCGCCGCTTCCGGCTGGGCGCTCTTGGCGATCGCCGTCACGAGTACATGGCTGCTGGCGTGGTACATCCTGTGGCCACTGCCGCTCGCGGTCGTCACCCGCGACCGGCGCCTGCTCGCCGCCACGCTGATCGTGCAGGGGCTGTTCATCGCCCACCAGATCTCACCGCTACTGGTGCCAGTGCAATGAACGTCTGGCGGATCGAGACGACGCTGCTTGTCCTTGTCGGCGTTCTGCTGGCGATCGCCACCGTCAACGACTTGGCCCGCCAGGCGAGCACCAACCATCGTCTGGTGGCCGACCTGAGCACCTGGCGGCACTACACCGAGCATGACTACCACAACATCTCGATTGACCAGGAAACGCTCGGGACGAATAATCAGCGCGAGGTGCTGTGTGGAAATACGAGCGCCGGTGCGCCTGGGTCCAACACGCAGATCTGCCTGGCGATCTGGGGGCCGACCGTGAACGGTAGGCGCACGGTCCACGGTGGCTGGTATCTGCCCCCGTATGTTGAAGATCTGCCAACCGAGCGCTATGGCTGCTTCGGAACGCCTGTGCGGCGACTATGCACGCGATGAGCGCGACCGCGCGCGCAGCGAGCTTGCCCGCTCCACGTGCGCGTAGCCAGTCAGCGTCGTGGTGGCCGCTGGTTGCCCTGGTGATCCTGGCTGCCGCGCTGCGGCTCTCGACGCTGAACCTGCAGAGCTTCTGGTACGACGAGGCGTTCACGCCCGTTCACGTCCTGCACCCGAGCCTGTGGGCGACGCTGCGATCGATCGTCCATACGGAGAACACGCCGCCGCTTTGGTATGTGCTTGCGTGGGCGGACTCACGTGTGCTGGGGACCGGCGAGGTCGCGCTGCGACTGCCCTCGGCGCTCGCTGGGATCGCGACCGTGCCGGTTGTCTGGGCGATCGGTCACGAGCTGAGTGGACGCCGCGTAGCGATCCTGTGCGCAGCGCTTGTCGCGGTCAACCCGCTGTTCGTGTGGTATTCGCAGGAGGCGCGTGCGTATGGGCTGTTCGTGCTGCTGGCGGCCGCGGCAATGCTGTGCTTTCTGCGGGCTCGGCGAGAGCCGAGCGCGGGGCGCATGGTGGCCTTTGCCCTGACCGGCTCGCTGGCGCTGCTGGCCCACTACTTTGCGGTGTTCCTGCTGATCCCGATGATTCTGTGGCTCGCCTACGACCGGCGCACGCGGCGCACGGCCCTGCCGGCGATCGCTGTCCTGATCCTCGTTGGGGTAGCGCTGCTGCCGCTGATCTCCGCCCAGGGCGGGCACGGAACGCAGTGGATCGGAGCGTGGCCGCTGTCGGAAAGGCTGCAGGCGATCCCTCAGTACTACCTCACCGGCTACTCCGGTCTGCCGCTGGGGAGGGGCATCGAGCTGCTGGTAGCGCTGCCAATCCTTGCGGGTCTCGCGTTCGGGCTGTGGCGCATGGGGAGCGAGCGCGAGCCAGCGCGAACGATCGAACGATCGAACGGCGCTCGGCAGGGCATGCTCATCGCGTTGGCGATCGCGGCCTGCGGGGTCCTGATCCCAGTCTTGCTTGTGGGCTTCGGCGCCGACTATCTGGCGCCTCGTAACCTCGTGGCGGCGATGATCCCGGTCACTTGCGTGATTGCGGTCATCGTCCTCTGGCCGGGTACCGGACGCGTTGGAATCGCGCTGGGCGCGGCGATCGCGGTGGCGTTTCTGGCGATCTCATTGGATGTCGAGGTAAGCCCGCGCCTGCAGCGTGGTAACTGGCGAGATGTGGCAAGGGCTCTGGGCGGCGCGCCGCGTGGGCGCGCGATCACAACAGTCGAGCTGGGCTCTGCGCCGCTCGAGTACTACCTGCCGGGGCTGCACTCCCTGCACGAGGGCACCTCGGTGCGGATCAGCGAGATCGACGAGACCGGCTACGCGCCCCTGCGCGCGTCGGCCGGAGAGACGCCCGCGCCGGGCTTTCTTCTGCGTGCCCGACTGGACATCGACGGGCTGATCATCTACCGCTTCATCTCGCCCGTGCCGCGGATCGTGACGGAGGCGACACTGCGTCGGCACGTGATCACGCTGGCCACTCCAGACGTGCTCGTTCCGGCGGGCTCCCAGGTGTCGTCATGAAGGTGCGGTAAGACGGTGCATGCGCAACTGTCGTCCCAGAGCAAAAAGATTTAGTTTGTCGGCATGTCGCAGTTGACTTTGGAAGCGCGTAGCGAGGCGAAGGTCGCGCTCGAGCTCGCCTGTGAGCATCTGCTCTCCCAACAGGATGACGGCGGCTGGTGGCGCGGCGAGTTGCAGACGAACGTCACTATGGACGCAGAGGACATGCTCCTGCGTGAGCTCCTGGGGATTCGTCAGGCTGATGAGACCGAGCGCTCGGCCGCTTGGATCCGTTCCCAGCAGCGCGCCGATGGAACGTGGGCGAACTTCCATGGTGGGCCAGGTGAGCTGTCGACGACGATCGAGGCCTACTGGGGTCTGCGGCTCGCCGGCGATACAGCCGATGCCGCACACATGCGCGCGGCGGCAGAGTTCATCCGTGGCGAGGGCGGGTTGGAGCAAGCGCGTGTGTTCACCCACCTATGGCTCGCGCTTTTTGGCCTGTGGTCGTGGGAGCGGGTGCCAGCGCTACCACCAGAGGTGATTCTGCTGCCTGCATCGGTTCCGCTGAACGTCTATGACTTCGCTTGCTGGGCGCGCCAGACGATCGTGGCGCTGTCGATCGTCAAAGCCCATCGTCCGGTCCACCCGCTCTCCTTTGATTTGCATGAGCTGCACGTCGCGGCTGCCACCTCGCCGGGGGCCGTTGAGCACCCCGCCGCTAGCGGGTCCTCCCGTCGCAGCGTGTGGCTCGGCCGCCTCGACCGTCTGGCGCGCGCGTACGAGCGCCGGCCAGTGGCGCCCCTGCGCCGGCTGGCGCTGGCGCGAGCTGAGCGCTGGATCGTGCGCCGCCAGGAGGCCGACGGCTCGTGGGGCGGCATCCAGCCACCGTGGGTCTATTCGCTGATCGCGCTGCGTCTGCGGGGCTATTCGCTGGAGCACCCGGTGATCAAACGCGGCCTGGAGGGCCTTGACCAGTTCATGGTCGAGGACCGCGATGACGCCCGTAACGTAGGCGCGCCCGCCGGCGCCAGCCGGCGCCTTGAAGCATGCCAGTCCCCCGTGTGGGACACGGCGCTGGCGATGGTGGCGCTTGGCGACGCCGGTCTCGGAAAGGATCACCCAGCGCTCCTGAGCGCCGCTGAGTGGCTTCTCGGTGAGGAGGTCACCGAGCCGGGTGATTGGTCGGTACGGAGCCCCAATCTGAAGCCCGGAGGCTGGGCCTTCGAGTTCGCGAATGTCAACTACCCGGATGTCGATGACACCGTCGAGGTCGTGCTGGCGCTGCACCGCCTTGCCGATCGTCAACCCGTCGCTGCGCGCATCGACGGTGCGATCGAGCGAGCGCTGCGCTGGGTCGAGGGCATGCAGAGCGCTGGTGGCGGGTGGGGCGCGTTTGACGCTGACAACACGCGCTCGCTCGTGCGCGAGCTGCCGTTCCTGGACTTCGGCGAGGTGATCGACGAGCCGAGTGCCGACGTGACCGCCCACACCATCGAGATGCTCGGCGTGCTCGGGCTCGCAGATACGCCTGCCGCCCGTCGCGGGACGAAATGGCTGATCGACCAGCAAGAGGCAGACGGGTCGTGGTTTGGTCGCTGGGGCATCAATCACGTCTATGGAACTGGTGCTGCCGTCCCAGCACTGATCGCCGCCGGGGTTCATCCGTCGCGAGGGTGCATTCGCCGAGCCGTGGATTGGCTTGAACGCCACCAGAACGAAGACGGCGGATGGGGCGAGGATCCACGCTCCTACGACGAGCAGAAATGGATTGGGCGTGGTCCGAGCACAGCCTCCCAGACAGCCTGGGCGCTGCTCGCGCTGCACGCGGCCGGCGAGCGCTCGCAGGCGCTCGCGCGCGGTGTCGGCTGGCTGGTGGCCACGCAGCGCAGCGACGGTGGCTGGGATGAGCCGCAGTACACGGGCACCGGCTTCCCGTCGGACTACTACATCAACTATCACCTCTACCGGCTGACGTTCCCGATCATGGCCCTTGGGCGTTGCCTGTCCTCGGACGACCAGTGGGATGCCGCGGCTGGTGCTCCCCCCGAGCGACGGGGGTGATGCTGATAGCCGACGCGCCGATCGACGCCCCCGCCGTGGAGGCAGTAATGGCGCGGGCCGCGAACGAGAACTTTCCCGTAGCCAGCCGGGTGCTGGCGCGCCGCGTGCGCGCTCATCTGCTGGCCGTGTACGGGTTCGCACGGCTCGTGGACGAGCTGGGAGACGGGAATGAGTCCTCGCCCGCCGATCGACTCGCCGCATTGGACTGGCTGGAAGCGGAGCTCGATCGCGCCTTTCAAGGCCAGGCCGAGCATCCACTGCTCGTGCGCTTGCAGGTGAGCATGAACGAATGTGGCCTGGCACGCGAGCCGTTTGCGCGCCTGATCGAGGCCAACCGGATGGACCAGCGCGTCAGTCGCTACCAGACGTGGGTGCAGCTGCAGGGCTACTGTGCGCTGTCGGCCGACCCAGTAGGTGAGCTCGTGCTGGGCGTCTTCGGTCTCGCCACCGCCGAGCGGATCGTGCTGTCGAACTCGATCTGCACAGCCCTGCAGCTCGCCGAGCACTGCCAGGATGTGGCTGAGGATCTCGCCCGTGGACGGATTTACCTGCCGCGGGAGGACCTCATGAGGTTCGGCTGCACAGAGGCGGAGCTGGCCCACAAGCACGCGAGCGACGCGCTGCGCGGGGTGCTCGCCTTTGAGGTTGACCGCGCACGTAGGCTGCTCGACGACGGCCTGCCGCTAGTCGCTCAACTTCGCGGTCGCCCTAGGATCGCCGTCGCCGCGTTTGTTGCAGGCGGGTACGCGGCCCTCAACGCGATCGAGCGTGCGCGCTACGACGTGCTCGCCGGGCCGCCGCGGTCCGGGCACGCGCGACGGGCGCTGGCACTCCTAGCGACGCTGCGTGCCAGCCGGAGCGCAGCGGCGTGAGCGCAATCGCCGGTGAGATCGCGGACGCCTACGGGCACTGCGAAGCAGTGACTCGCAGGCAGGCCGCCAACTTCTTCTATGGCATTCGCCTGTTGCCGCGCGACCGGCGTCGCGCGATGTGCGCCGTGTATGCGTTTGCCCGGCGCGTTGATGACATCGGCGATGGGACGCTCGCGCCCGAGGAGAAGCTGCGCCAGCTTGACGGTGAGGCACGCGCGCTCGCTGCGATCGGATCGGGCAACGGCGCCTTGACGGGGGGCACAGTTGCGGATCCGCGCACGGATCGTGTGATGGTGGCGCTCGCGGATGCGCAGCAACGCTTCCCGCTGCCAGCGGACGCGCTCGTCGCGTTGATCGAGGGCGTGCGCATGGATGTCACCGGCGCTAGCTACGAGAGCTTCGAGGATCTGCTTCCGTACTGTCGCTGCGTGGCAGGTGCGATCGGGCGGGTCTGTCTAGCGATCTTCGGCCTGCGCGAGGACGGTGCCAACCACGTCAGCGTGGTCGGCGACCACGACCGCGCTGAAGCGCTGGCGGACGATCTCGGCGTGGCCCTGCAGCTGACGAACATCCTGCGTGATATTCGCGAGGACGCGGAGAACGGTCGCGTGTATCTGCCGGCTGAGGACTTGCGGCGCTTTGGTGTGATCTCCGCCACCGAACACTCCCAGCCTGGCCATAGCGCAGCCTCTGCGGTACTCAGTGCGCTCGAACGCGCGAGCGCTGCCTCCAGCGATGACGCTCCCGGCGAGGAGGAGCAGCTCGAGCGCCTCTCAGCACTGCTGCGTTTCGAGTCAGAGCGCGCCGCGCAGTGGTTCGACCACGGGCTCGAGCTAGCGGAGCTGCTGGATCGGCGCAGCGCCGCCTGCGTGCTGGCGATGGCGGGTATCTATCGGCGGCTGCTCGAGCGCATCGAGGCCCACCCGGAGGAGGCGGTGCGCCGGCGCATGTCGCTGCCGGCACACGAGAAGGCTTGGGTCGCCGCGCGCGGCATGCTCGGAGCCGGAGCTTGAGCGCTCGCCGGGTGGTTGTCATCGGCGGCGGCCTCGCCGGCATCACCGCGGCCCTAGATTGCGCTGCGCTCGGTGCGAGTGTGACGTTGGTCGAGGTCAGGCGCAGGCTCGGCGGGGCGGCCTACTCGTTCGCGCGCGAGGGCCTGCAGATGGATAACGGCCAGCATGTCTTCCTGCGCTGTTGCGTCGCCTACCGCACGCTGCTTGCCCGTCTTGGCAGCGAGTCACTGACGTTTGTGCAGCCGCGGCTCGAGATCCCGGTGCTGGCGCCCGGCTGCGAGCCGACCGTCCTGCGCCGCGGCTCGCTGCCAGCGCCAGCGCACCTTGCCGGTGCGCTTGCCCGCTACCGTCACCTATCGTTCTCCGAACGCTTGGGCGCGGTCCGCGCGGCGCTTGGCCTGATGCGCCTGGACCCCAGCGATCAGACGCTCGATCAGGTGAGCTTCGGCGACTGGCTCGCTCGCCACGGCCAGGGCCCGCGGGCGGTGGCTGCGCTATGGGACCTGATCGCCTTGCCGACGCTCAACCTGCCGGCCGCTGAAGCCTCGCTCGCGCTGGCGGCGTTCGTGTTTCGCACCGGGCTGCTCTCCGGGGCCGACGCCGGTGACATCGGCTTCCATCAGGGTACCCTCGGCGAGACGCTCGGCGAGCCAGCCGAGCGGGCACTGCGTGACGCCGGCGTGGAGCTACGGCTCGGCTGGCGCGCGGAGCGACTAGCGAGAAGCGCCAACGGCCTGGAGGTGCACGGGCGAGGCGCGCACAACCCGGTTGACGCGGGCGAGGCTGACGACGCGAGCGCCGGCGAGGATCCGCAAGCGCCCGATGAGCTGAGCACGGAGGCAGCCGTGGTGGCCCTGCCCCACGTGCGGGCGGCCGCGCTGCTGGAGCCGCTGCTGGGGGAGCCAGCCCGCGCGTTGCGCGGGCTGGGCAGCTCGCCGATCGTCAACCTTCACGTTGTCTATGACCGTCCGGTATGCGAGCAGCCGTTTGCGGCCGGCGTGGGCACGCCGGTGCAATACCTGTTCGATCGCACAGCGGCCGCGGGAGCGCCCGCAGGCTGCCAGTATCTGGCTGTGTCGCTATCCGGGGCAGAGCGCGAGATGGGCATGAGCGTGGATCGGCTGCGCGAGCGCTACCTGCCGGCGCTGGAGGAGCTGCTGCCGCGCGCGCGCCAGGCGAACGTCGAGCTGTTCGTGGCCACCCGAGAGCACGCTGCCACATTCCGCGCCGCCCCCGGCACCGCTGCGCTTCGCCCTGGGCCTGTGACGAGCGTTCCCGGTCTCGTGCTCGCGGGCGCCTGGACCGACACCGGCTGGCCTGCGACGCTCGAGGGCGCTGTCCTCAGCGGGCACGCGGCCGCCGAGGTGTTGGCGCGATGAGCGAGCTGTTGGTCGCCGCGCCCTTGCGCATCGAGGCCGCGCTGATCTCCTCGGCGGCACGGGGTGCGGTGGTGCGCAAGACCGGCATGGGTCCAGAGCGAGCCAAGGCGGCCGCGGGGGAGCTCGCTGGGCACGCGGGGAGCGTGATGCTCGTGCTCGGCTTCTGCGGAGGCCTCGACGCGAGCTCCGTGCCGGGCGAAGTGATCGTTGCCGAGGATGTGTACGCGGCGGTTGACGAAGGGCACGACGAGCAGCGCGTGCGCTGTGACTTGACGCATGAGCTCGTTCAGCAGCTCACCGGGCTGGGTTTGAAGGTTCGCAGCGGAGATGTGGTTTGCGTTTCACGGCTCGCGCTTGGGGAGCGCCGCGCTGAGCTGCACGCGGGCGGAGCGATCGCGGTGGACATGGAGTCGGTGTGGCTCGCCGCAGGTACCGGCGGGCGCCCGTTCGGCGTGGTGCGGGTCGTGCTGGACAGCCCCGCGCATGAGCTGATGCGTGTGCGAGCAGCCGCTGGGGCGCTGCGGGCGGCGCTCGCGCTGCGCCGCGTGGCAGCCGCCCTTCACGAGTGGACCCCCGGCGACTAAGGTAGGCCCATGGCGGTCCAGGTTAGGCAGAGCACGCGCATGGGGTGGTACCTGATGCGCCAGAGGCTGGCCAAACGAGAGAAGTTCCCGCTGATCGTCGAGCTTGAGCCGCTGTTCCAGTGCAACCTCGCGTGCTCTGGCTGCGGCAAGATCCAACATCCCGAGCACGAGCTGCGCAGACGGATGCCGGTGGATCAGGCGATCGCGGCGGTGGAGGAGTGCGGTGCGCCGATGGTCTCGATCGCCGGTGGCGAGCCGCTGATCCACCCGGAGATCCACGTGATCGCCGCCGAGCTGATCAAGCGCAAGAAGTTCGTGTACCTGTGCACCAATGCGCTGCTGCTCGAGAAGAAGCTCGAGAACTTCAAGCCGAGCCCCTATTTCTCCTGGGCCGTGCACATGGACGGGCTGCGGGAGCGCCATGACGCATCGGTGGAGCGTGAGGGTGTCTTCGATAAGGCGGTCGCGGCGATCAAGGCGGCCAAGGCCGCTGGCTTCCGCGTGACGACCAACACCACTTTCTTCACACAGGACTCACCGAAGACCGTGCGCGAGGTGCTCGACTTCCTCAACGACGACCTTGAAGTCGATGAGATGATGATCTCGCCCGCGTACGCGTATGAGAAAGCTCCCGACCAGGAACACTTCCTCGGTGTGACCGCGACGCGCAAGCTGTTCAAGGAGGCGTTCAGCGAAGGACGGCGCAAGAAGTGGCGCCTGAACCACAGCCCCCTGTTCCTCGATTTCCTCGAGGGCAAGGCTGAATTCGACTGCACCGCCTGGGGGATCCCCAGCTACTCGTTGTTCGGCTGGCAGCGCCCCTGCTATCTGATGGCCGACGGCTACACCCAGACCTACAAAGAGCTGATCGAGACTACGGATTGGAGCAAGTACGGTCGGGGCAAGGACCCGCGCTGCGAGAACTGCATGGCCCACTGCGGCTATGAGCCCACGGCGGTGCTACAGACGATGGGCTCGTTGCGCGAGTCGCTGCGCGCGTTCGCTGGCTAGGGAGGGCTCGACGCGGACTCCGAGCGGACGGCGCTGCGGCGGATGTCCTGCCAAGACAGGCCCTCCTTGAGCAGTGCTGGCACGCCCAGCATGAGGGCGGTAACCACCTCGATCGCCTGCAGGATGATCCCGTAGGCGAGCGCCTGCCCCGCGCCAACGCCATAGGCGGCGAGCACCACTAGGCAAGCAGCCTGGAAGACACCCACGTTCGACGGCGTTGCCGGCAGGACCGCGCTGAGATTGACCGCCAGCAGGATCGCCGCGGCCGCAACCGGCCCCGCTTGCGACTGCAGCCCGAGCGCGAGAATGACCATGTAGCACGCAAGCCACTGCAGCGCCCACGCCAACAGCTGCGCGGTTATGGCGCTCGCCCCGTAGCGCGGGCGCGCGAACACGACCAGGCCGCGTCGGGCTAGCTGCAGTAGGCGGCTGATCGTGTTGGCGGCCAGCGCCACTCGTGGCCAGCGCGAGCGCCGCCCCAGCGCCAGCAGGCGCGGCCCGGCGAGGACCAGTGCGCATGCCGCTAGTGGCAGCGTCAGCGCGGTCGCGATCGCCGCCAAATGGCCGCTCGGCAGCGGCACGCTGGTAAAGCTGACCGCGAGCAGGATCAGCAGTGCGAGGAGGTTGATCAGCGTCTGGGAGAACACCGTTCCCGCGACGATCGGCAGCAGGCGGCTGGTGCGGCCATCGAGCCTGCGTGCCAGCACGAGCACACGTGAGGGCTCGCCGATCCTTCCTGGCACCAATGCTGAGGCCATCACGCCGATCATCAGCGCGCGCACAACCGCTCCCCAAGGCATCGGTGTCTCGGGCAGCGCAGCGCGCAGCGTCTGCTGCCAGGAGACCGCACGCATCAGCATCGCCAGGGACATCAGCACGAGTGCCAGCGCGATCCAGCCGGGCGAGGCCGTGAGCAGAGCATGGCCCGCGCGTCGCAGTTCCAGGCGCGAGAGCGCGAAGGCGACCAGTCCGGCGAGCACGAGCACGGCGATCACGATCACCAGATGTCGCAGACCGGGCCTGCGCACGCGGGCTGGGGCGTTTTCTGGAGCACCCATGCGGCGGGGTCTATCAGGTCGCGTTGTGTGCGCCAAGTCTCTTGCGTCGCTATCCTGGCGGGCGCAGCGATGAGGCCCGCTCCATAACCGCGGCTTATGGCCGCTGATGGCTTCTACGTCACCGTCACTCGAACGTCAGTGAGGTATGCCGTGGAACGCAATTGGGGCCGGATCGATCGCCAGGAGCTGGCTGCGATCTTCGCCGGTGGCTTCATCGGTGCGGTTGCGCGTGGCGCACTCGCACAGAGCCTGGTGGTTGGACCCGACCAGTGGCCATGGGCGACGTTCAGCGTGAACATGCTCGGCGCTGGGCTACTTGGCTACTTCATCACGCGCCTGCATGAGCGTCTGCCGCCCTCGCTCTACAGGCGTGCGTTTCTCGGCACTGGAATCTGCGGTGCGCTGACGACTTTCTCGACGGTCATGGTCGAGCTAGTGCAGATGCTTGACGGCGGGCACGCGGCGCTTGCCGGCGCTTACGCGCTCGCGACACTCGCCGGAGGCTTCGCCGCAATCTTCCTGTCCACGAAGCTGGTTCGACGTGCAAGGTTGACGAGATGAGCTTCGTGCTCCTGTGGCTAGGCGTAGGCGTCCTTGGGGGGTTTGGCGCGCTCGCACGGTTCCTGATCGACGCGCGCGTGTCGGCTGCGACAGGCGCGCAGTTTCCGCTCGGTACGCTCCTGGTGAACATCTCGGGTGCCCTCGTGCTGGGCGTGCTCGTGGGATATGCGCTGAGTGGCGATGCCTATCTACTTGCTGGTAGCGCCGTGATCGGCTCCTACACCACGTTCTCTACTTGGATGCTCGAGTCTCAGCGACTGGCTGAGGACGGCTGGCGCTGGCTGTCCACGGCGAACGTCGTGCTGAGTCTCCTACTGGGTGTAGGCGCCGCCGACTTGGGTCGGCTGCTCGGAGGCGGCTGATGATCGAGGACGGGCTGCGGCTGAGCGTCTACCTAGGGGAGCGCGATCGTGGCGACGGTCGGCTGCTTGCTGATGTGCTGATGGACATCTACGCGCGTCACTGCGTGCGAACCAGCGTGCTGCTGCGCGGGATCGAGGGCTTTGGAATCAAGCACCGACTGCAAACCGATCGCTTGCTTACGTTCTCCGAAGACCTGCCGCTGCTGGCGCTGGCGCTCGACACCCAGCCGCGCATCGAGGCTGTGCTCGAGGAGGTGCGGGCAGTCAGCCGCCACGGCTTGATCACACTGGAGCGCGTGCGCCTGCTTAGCGGGCGCGCTGACGGGCCTGTGTTGGCCGCTGGCCCGGATGCGGTCAAGCTCACGATCTACCTTGGACGTCAGGAGCGGGTTGCCGGCGCGCCCGCGCACATACGTGTGGTCGAGTGCTTGCACCGCCACGGAGTGGCCGGCGCGAGCGTGCTGCTCGGCCTCGACGGCACTGTCCACGGAGCACGCAGGCGCGCACGCTTCTTTGCACGCAACGCGCAGGTGCCGCTAATGATCCAGAGCGTAGGAGAGCCGGCCAGGATGGGGGACGCGCTGAGTGAGATCGCTGGGATGCTGAGCGAGCCGGCGATGACGCTTGAGCGGGTGCGCGTGTGCAAGCGCGATGGCCTGCTTGTGGCCGAGCCGCTGTGCCCACCAGCCGCCGATGCGGCCGGTCTTGCCCACTGGCAGAAGCTCGCCGTCTACACCAGTGAGCAGAGCCGCTATGAGCACCAGCCGCTGCACAGCGCGCTCGTCCGTCGCTTGCGCCGGGAGGGCGCTGCCGGCACTACGGTGCTGCGCGGGCAGTGGGGCTACCACGGCGAGCAGCGACCGCACGGAGAACGCTTCTGGTCCATGCGTCGGCATGTGCCCGTGCTGACACTGCTGCTGGATACCCCCGCGAACATGCAGCGCTGGTTTGAGATCGTCGATGAGATGACCCGTGAGACGGGGCTCGTGACCAGCGAGCTCGTGCCGGCGCTGCGCGCTGTCGGTCCCGATATCGAGCACGGTGGTCTGCAGCTGGCAGAGCTGCATCGCGGCTGAAGCGGCTGGGCGCTTGCGCCTTCTAGGCTTGTTGCAGGACACCCCCCGAAAGGAGCAGCTGTGAGAGCTATCTGGAATGGCGCAACGCTGGCCGAGAGCGATGACACGGTGGTGGTCGAGGACAACCACTACTTTCCGCCCGAGAGCATCCACGCGGAGTATTTCGCCGGCAGCGATACCCACACCACCTGTCCGTGGAAGGGGGAGGCGAGCTACAAGACGATTGAGGTCAACGGACAGAGGAACACCGATGCGGCCTGGTTTTACCCCGAGCCTAAGGACGCTGCCGCGAGCATCAAGGACTACTTCGCTTTCTGGAAGGGCGTCACCGTCGAGGCTTGAGCAACGCTATGACCTACGCAGCCGCCACAGCAGGTAAGCCACCACGAGCACGTTGACTATCACCGCTGCGATCTTCAGTGGCGTGGTGCTCTTGGTGAGCTCCCAAGCCTCGGGAACGAACAGCACGGAGGTCGCTACGACCGTCAACCACTCGCCCCAGCGGCGACGCTTGAACAAGCCGTAGGCCTCGGCACCCTCGAGGATGCCATACGCGAGTGCAACAGCACCAAATACGAGGTCCTGGTGAGCGTGCAGCTTGCTGACATCGGAGATGATCCGCTGGATCCAGTTTTCTTTGGGATCGAACCCGAGGTGCTGAGCTAGATGCGAGACGTCGCTGGCCCAGTTGGCGTGTGGATGGCTTACCAGCGCGATCCCCACGCTGACCAGCACCACTGCTCTGAATGCGCGCTCGGCAGCGATCCATGGCAGCAGCCGATCACGGCGGGCAGGCGTGTTGCTTAGAGGTTGCATCGATCAAGCGCCCCGCCCCGACGCTCGCTAGAGCTCGAGCATCAGCGTCACCGGTCCGTCGTTGAGGAGCTCGACGTGCATATGTGCGCCGAAGACGCCGCGCTGTGCACCTGCCTGTGTGCAGAAGCGCTCGTATAGCGGCTCTGCTTGCTCAGACGGGGCAGCCGTGATGAAGCTCGGGCGATTGCCCCGCCGTGTGTCCCCGTACAACGTGAACTGGCTGACACACAGGATCTCGCGCTCGCCCAGCGCCTCATTCATGTGACCGTTGGCGTCCGCGAAGATACGCAGCGCGCGCACCTTCGCGGCCAGGCGGTCGGCTCGATCAATGTCGTCCTCGGCGGCGATGCCCAGTAGCACCAGCAGACCCGGGCCGATCGACGCGACCGTGTGATCGTCCACCAGCACCGCAGCCCGGCTGACCCTCTGCACGAGCGCACGCATTCAGCGGCCGAGTATAGGGTCGCTACGTCCGAATTTGACACTTCGGACTCCAGTGATGCGGGCCGGCGGCCGAAACGATCGGATGCGCCGTCGCGGTGTTGTCAAGAAGCCGAATGCCCATCTCAGCCTCACCCGACAGGTGGCGCTGCTGAGCATCGTGCCGATCGCTGCGCTGGGCTTCATCCTCGCGCGTGTGCTGCAGGCGCAGATCGTCTCGCGCACGCTCGCTGATGAGACCGAGGCCGCTCGCATCATCGCGCACATCGGCATCCAGCCGCACCTCTCGCCGCGGGACCTGCGCAGCGGCTTGACGGCCGCTGGCGTTCGCGAACTGGATCAGCAGCTGAGTGCGCGATCGGTGACCCAGGATCTGGCACGGATCAAGATCTGGAACGCGCACTTCAAGGTCATCTACTCAGACGATCACAGTCTGATCGGACGCACGCTACCGCCGAGCGATGACTTGCGGCACGCGCTCGCTGGTCGACCCGATGACGCGGACGTAGTCACCCCGCGTTTGCATACCGAGACCGCCAGCGAGGTGGGTCTCGGACAGCTGGTCGAGGTCTACGTACCTCTGCGCTTCACGGCCTCCGGGCCTCCGGAAGGCGCATTCGAGATCTATCTGAGCTATCGCCCGATCGCGGCGGCGATAGCGAGCGACAAGCGAACTATCGCGCTGCTCGTCGCGATCGGCCTAGCGCTGTTGTGGGCGATTCTCTACCGCATCGTCGTGCGGGCCTCGCGCCGGCTGCGCGGACAGGCGCGGGAGAACTATCGCCTAGCTCGCTATGACCAGCTCACGGGCCTGCCCAACCGCACCCTGTTCATCGAGCGTGTGGCACAGACCGTGCGCACGGAAGACCGACGTCGCGGTGCCGTCGCGGTGTTGCTGATCGATCTCGATCGCTTCACCGAGATCAACAACACGCTCGGCAGCGCAAACGGCGACGCAGTGCTCTGCGAGGTCGCCAGACGGCTGCGCGACGAGCTTCCCGGCGACACGCTTGCCGCCCGCCTTGGTGGCGATGAGTACGCAGTGCTGTGTCCGCGTACCGAGGGCATCGGCGCAGCGCTGAGGGCCGCTGCGGCGGTCCAGGCAAGCCTCGAATCGCCCGTTGTGCTCGACGGGATCGCCCTGAACGTCGAGGCGAGCATTGGGATCGCGGTGATGGGAGATCACGCGCAGGATCCCGACACATTGCTGCAGCGCGCCGACGCGGCGCTGGCCAGCGCACGCTCGCACAGCAGCAGGATCGAGGTGTATTCGCCCGCATCTGAGCACTTCGACGCTACGCAACTAGTGCTGCTCGGACAGGTGCGGGCGGCGTTGGAGGATGGCCAGTTCATCCTCCACTATCAGCCCCAGGTTGATCTTCACAGTAGGCGGATCACGGGGGTTGAGGCACTCGTGCGCTGGCAGCACCCCGAGCATGGCCTGCTGGCGCCGATGAGGTTCATCCCGCTGATCGAGCAGACCGCCCTGGTTGGGCCGCTCACGCTGCATGTCATCGACAAGGCGCTAATGCAGATGGTCGTTTGGCGCAGGCGTGGGATCGACCTGCAGCTGTCGGTCAACCTATCGGCACGCAATCTGATCGATCCGGAGCTCGCTGGTCAGATCGCGGCGCTGTTGCTGCGGCACGCGATCCCCGCCGAGCGGCTCACCGTGGAGGTCACAGAGAGCGCAGCTGTGGTCGATCGCGACAGAGCCGTCGCCGGGCTGGAGGCGCTCAGTGCCAGCGGCGTGTCTGTGTCGATCGATGACTTCGGCACCGGCAACGCCTCGATCGAGTACCTCGCGACGCTTCCCGCCCGCGAGATCAAGATCGATCGGTCGTTCATCACCGACATCCTGGAGGACCGGCGCGCTGAGGCGATCGTGCGCTCCACGATCGATCTGGCGCGCAATCTTGAGCTGTCCGTCGTGGCTGAGGGCATCGAGACGGAGGCAGTGATGGATCACCTGACCACGCTTGGCTGCGATGTCGGTCAAGGCTACTTCATCTCACGGCCGTTGCCCGCTGAGGAGCTCACCGCGCAGCTGAGCGCGGACTACGCGGTCAACCTCAACGAGCTTGGGGTCGGCGTTCGCGGCTAAGCGGGTTGAGGGCTGGAGCGCGTCTAGCGTTCGCGCGCCACTCGGTGTCTCTGGCGGCACGGCGCAGGCGCAAGATGCCCCGGAGGTCCTCATGGGCCGTGGCCAGGATGTCCACGCGCGAGTCCGGGTCATCGATCCAGTTGACTGGCACCTCGTGAATCGCGAGTCGGTTGCTTTGCGCCAGGTAGAGCAGCTCGGTGTCGAAGAACCACGCTTCGTCCTCGATGCTGCGCAGCAGTGTCTGGACGACCTCGCGACGTCCGGCCTTGAACCCGCACTGGGCGTCTGAGAACGCGGCGCCGAGGATCACACGCAGCAGCAGGTTGTAGCTGCGCGAGATCAGCTCGCGCTTGAGAGCGCGTTGGATGTGGGCACCAGGAGCCAGCCGCGACCCGATCGCGAGGTCCGCCCGCCGCTCAAGCAAGGGCTCCAGGAGATCGGGGAGCGCTGCCAGGTCGGTTGACAGATCGACATCCATATAGGCCACGATGTCGGCCTCGCTCGTTCCCCACGCGGCGCGGAGCGCTCGGCCTCGGCCCTTGCGCTCCAGGTGCAGCACGGCAACCTGTGGGAGCTCGCGCGAGAGCTCGCGGGCGATCTGGAGCGTGGCGTCGGTGCTGGCGTTATCCGCAATGGTGATCGCGAACGGGAAGCTGAAGCGCCGCTTCACGTAGTCATGCAGCGTGCGCACGCTGCTGGCGAGCACTCGCTGCTCGTTGTAGACGGGTATCACGATCTCCACCGTTGGCTTCATGTCAGTCAGCTTGCAGCGCACGCATGCGAGGGCGCTGAAGGAAGCCTGAGAGCTGGCTGAGCGTAACCAGCGCAGGCGGCTGCACGACCTGGTGAGAGCCGTCGTCGAACACAAGCACACCGCCATGCGCCAGCCAGGCTGGCGCTGCGTGGGGGCCGCTGAGGAGCGCTGCCTTCGCACGGATCTCCGCGATCAGCGCACTTGGCGCAAGCGCTGTGGCCTGTACGACGCCAGTGAACGCGGGTCTGCCGGTTGCGGGATCGAGCAGGTGGTGGGCGGGTCGTGCGTTGTGATCCAGCCAGCTGCGCCTGCCGATCCCGCTGGTGGCGACCCCTGTTCGGCTCACGTTGAACGTGTGCACGGTGCGACCGTCGAATGGGCTTTCGACTCTGACCGGGCGATTCATCTCTGCGGTGCCGCCGATCAATAGATCGCCGGCGCAGTTGACGGCGAACCCTGGGTGGCTGGCAAGGCTCTCGCCCAGCACATCGGCGAACAGCCCCTTCGCCAGGCCGCCGCTGTCCAGCCGCAGGCCTGGCGGGCGGGTGATGGTGGATGCGTCGAGGTCGACCTCGACCTGTAGCCAGCGCCTACGCTCAGAGGCCGACGCAGCGGTTCGGGCGGGGGCCAGCGCGAGCGCTGCCGGCAGCGGCAGGGATGTCCGCAAGTCATCTGCGTAGCCCGCGCTCTCGATCTCGCCGAGGAGCGTCGCGTCGACCAGCCCACCAGTCATGTTCCCCGCGATGCGCACAGCATCCGCGAAGCGCGCCATCAGTGCTGTCACGGGCACCTCCCGCCGTGGGTCGCTGTTCAACCGCGACAGCTCGCTGGCGGCTGAGAACCGCGAGAACCGCGTATGCCAGCGCAGGAGCGTGCGCCTGACCAGCGAAGCGACATGGCGCGCCGAGCCAGCCTCTCCGGTGCCGATCACCAGCGCAGCGCAGCTCGAGCCAAAGCAGTCGAACTCCTCGATTGCCTCTTCGTTGGCGCTCATGATTGCGAGGTGGTGACGGCTGCGGCGCCGCTGCTTGATTCTTCGCCTGAGGAGGAAGTCGATCCGCTGGAGGATTCGCTGGCAGGAGAGGAGCCTGACGTCTCGGACGCGCTGGATTTGCCGCCCCTATTGAGTGTGGTGGTCGCCGCAGCGCGTTTGGCATTGGCCACAAGGGCGGGGTCGTGGCCTGACGCGAGCTGTACGTAGATCACGAGGAACGCCGTGCTGAACAGCACTGCGGCGAGACTGGCGACAGATCGCCGGATACGTCGCGTTCGCTGTCGCGTGGCTTCGCGGCGGTCTCTTGCCAGCGCCCTGGCGCGCAGCTGCTCGGGGCTACGAGGTCTGGACGAGCGGCGGGAGGAATACTCACGCGAGTCCATGATCGCTCCAATCGGGTTGCCGGATTGCTGGCGCGAAGAGCTTGGAAAGGCGAGCGAGCAGCAGTCCGACTGCTGGCAGCGCGACGATCGCGATCATCGCCAAGAACCAGGTCTGGCCCGCGTCGGTGCCCTCCCCAAGGGAGTGCGCCAGCCCGAGGATCCAGGCGAGCGCTGTGAAGCGGTGCAGCATGCGCCAGCGGGCTACCCCGATCTGGGCACGAACGTAGTAGGAGAGGCCGAGCAGCGCCAGCATCCAGAAGGCGACTATCCCCATGCTCGTCCACAGCGTCTTGTAGCCGCTGAGGAACGGGATCGATACGTCGGCCAGGCTCGGATGCAGATAGCCGTCGCCCAGCAGGCTCAGGCCGTGGAGCGTCAGTGCCGTGAGCGTTGCCAGCGATAGCGCCTCGTGCGTTGCCCTCAGCTCCAAACGGTGGCCCCTGAGGATGCCACCGCCCATCAGCAGGCCGATGCAGATCGACAGGCTCGACAGCAGTAGGGCCGCGATGCCGGCGGCGCGGCTGGTGATCCAGAACAGGTGCGGGCCGACCGCTGTAGCGAGGATGTTGGCTTGGGTTGTGATCATGGCTAGCAGCAAAGCGGAGGTCCCTGAGAGCAGGCTGAGAGTGGACTGGGCTCTCGCTGAGCTCTTTGGGCGCAGCGCTCGCTGCGCGGTTGTCAAGGTGTGGTGAGAGGATGCGCGATGGTGCTCAACGGCCAGTAACCCTCGGGTAAGGGCGCGCTAAGAGGGTGGTGACTTGGGCAGGCTCACCCTGAACACAGCGCCGCCATCCGGTGCATTGGCGGCAGTTATCTGGCCACGATGAGCGCTGACCACACTGTGGGCAATCGCCAGGCCGAGGCCGGCTCCGGCCTTGCCTCGCTCGCGGCCCGCCTCCGCACGCCAGAAGCGATCGAAGAGACTGTCCGCGCCCGTGGCTGGCAGACCAGGGCCGTGATCGCGCACGCTGATCGTGACCGTTTGATCATCCTGCTCGAGCGATACCTCGATCGGGGTGCCGTCCGGAGTGTGCACGAGCGCGTTACGTGTCAGGTTGGCAAGCACCTGGCGCAGCTGGTGTGGATCGCCCGAGACAAGCGCTGGGCCGGACCCGTTGAGCTCGATCGTCCGCGCGGGCGCTGTTGCGCGCGCGTCCTCTACGGCATCGCTCGCGAGCACCGCCAGGTCGACCGGCTCGTACTTGAGCTGCGGAGTCTCATCCAGGCGAGCCAGCGTCAGCAGATCCTCGACGAGAATGCCCATGCGCTGTGACTCCTCCTCGATGCGGCGCATCGCCATCTCGGTTCCGGCGCGGTCTTTGGTAGCGCCCATGCGGAATAGCTCTGCGTAGCCGCGAATCGAGGCAAGTGGCGTGCGCAGCTCATGCGAGGCGTCGGCGAGGAACCGGCGTAGGCGCTCTTCGCTGGCGGTGCGCGCCGCAAAGGCCTGCTCGAGGCGGTCGAGCATCTCGTTGAGGGCCAGCCCCAGCCGACCTACCTCCGTGCGTGAGGTGGCCGGGCTCACCCGACGCGATAGCTCGCCGGCAGCGATCTTGCCCGCTGTGATCTCCATGCGGTCGAGTGGACGCAGGCCCAGGCGCACGACGAAGAACGCGCTGAGGCCGAGCGCGGCGAGCACGCCGGCGATCACCAGACACTCGACCACCAACAGGCGGTCGAGTGTCTGTTTGACTTCGGTCAGCGGAACGGCGACGACCGTAATGCCGGTGTCCTCGGGGTCAGCGCTGGCGAACACCCGGTAGCTCAGTCCGGTTGAGCCGACGGAGCCGACGGTGATGAGCTTGTTCAGCGGGAGGCTCGCGGGGAGCCTGGGCGCTGGCGGGTGGGATTCACTGGTGTATTTGAATTCCAGGTTGCCGAGCACCTTGCCTGATGCTTCCCGACGCTGGCCGTAGGTGCCGGGAGGGAGGTTGAGATTTGGACCGCCGGCCGGGGGGCCATCCGTGCGGCGCGATCTCGACCCTGGAGCCAGTCGGGCGTCGTCAGTGTCTTCCGCTGGCGCGAAGCCTTCCTTGTCGAGGGCTTGGGAGACCGCCGGGCCGGCACCGCGCACCTCCTGGTTGACGCGCCCTTCTAGGAAGGAGCGCTGCTCGGTGTAGGTGACGACGGCCAGCAGCACGAGTCCCGCCGCCGACAGCGCCAGCACACTCGCCAGCACGCGGGCTCTTAGCGACGCCATCAGGAGCGTGGGGCTTGGAGCGCATAGCCGACACCGCGCACCGTCCTGATCAGCGACGGCCCGTGGGCGTCGAGCTTCTTACGTAGGTAGCTGATGTAGGTCTCGAGCACGCGGCCGTCGCCCCCGAAGTCGTAGTTCCAGACGTGGTCGAGCAGCTGCGCTCGTGTCAAGACTCGTCGCGGGTTGAGCATCAGATAACGCAGCAGGCGATATTCGGTGGCCGTCAGCTCGATCGGCATCCCAGCGCGGGTGACCTCGCGCGACTCCTCGTCCAGCTCCAAGTCCTCGAAGATCAGGCGCCCGGACTCTGGCGCAGCCTGCCCGGTGCGTCGCAGGATCGTCCGGATCCTGGCCACGAGCTCCTCGAGGCTGAATGGCTTGGTCATGTAGTCATCGCCGCCGCCGCTGAGGCCGCGGACCTTGTCCTCTGTGGCGTCGCGAGCAGTGAGGAAGATGATCGGCACGCCGGCGCGTTGGGCGCCCAGGCGGGCGGCCACCTCGAAGCCTTCCATGTCACCGAGCATCACATCGAGGACCATCAGGTGGGGTTTGAAGCTCACCACGGCCGCTAGCGCCTCACGGCCGCTGCTAGCGCTCTCCACGGTGAAGCCTTGGAAGCGTAGAGCCATCGTGATGACCTCAACGATGTTCGGCTCATCATCGACGACCAGCACGCGATGGACGGCCGGGCCATCAGGCATGGCGGCATCGTCCTCTGTCGAGTGCGATGTTCATGGAGCCGAGGATCGCCAAGCCATGTGAGCGTATCCACTGAGAAGTCTGAGAGTAAGCTGAGAGATGGGGATGCTGAGTCGCTCGTCTCGACATATAGCGCTTACTGGCGGCATGCTTGCTCTGCTGGCGTCCCTAACAATGGCCGTCTCCGCAGGCAGCGCGCGAGCGGATGACAGCTGGTGGGTCATGCCACAGCATCTGACCTGGTACTGGCAGCTCACGGGCAAGGTCAAGAACAACGAGCCGGTGGCCGCCTACGACATCGACGGGTTCGAAAGCAGCGCTGCTGAGGTCGCGACCCTGCACGCGCAAGACAAGCACGTGATCTGCTACATCGACGTTGGCACGGCCGAGGATTTTCGCCCTGACTACTCGGAGTTCCCAGCGTCGGTGTTGGGGCGATCCAACGGCTGGCCGGGGGAGAGGTGGCTCGACATCCGCCAGCTGAGCGTGCTCGAGCCGATCATGGCGGCGCGCTTTCAGATGTGCAGGGAAAAGGGCTTCGATGCGGTAGAGCCAGACAACATCGAAGGCTATGCAAACGACAGCGGCTTTCCGCTCACAGCCCAGGAGCAACTTACCTACGACGAGTGGGTCGCCGAAGCGGTTCACTCATTCGGGATGGCGGTCCTCCAAAAGAATGACGGCGAACAGACGCATGAACTGCTGAGCTATTTCGATGGGGCGCTTAGCGAGCAGTGCAACCAGTACCACGAATGCGGCAAGTTCGAGCCGTATTTGGCCGCGGGCAAGCCGGTTCTCAATGCCGAGTACCGTCTCGCCGCCGCCAGGTTCTGCACCGCCGATAATGCGGCCGGGATCATGGGCGCGCGCTTCAAGCTGGCTCTGGACGGGAAGCGCTTCCAACCTTGCTGGTAGGGCCATGCCGGGTTGCGAGAGAACGAAAGCGACGCGATCCTGGGCCGCTTGAGGAACCTTCCCCTTCTGGCCCGGGGGCCTTCCGGTTTGGGTGGCGCGGCCTCACACCTCAGTGGCCTCGCTCTTGACGGCTCAGAACCGCGTCTGGACAGAACATAGGGGCACCCCCGATCGAATGCAACCCTGCCCTTGCCGGCATCCCGCAACCTGCGAGAAAATCGTTGGGCGCCACGTCATTGCGGTGCGATCAGAAGCGCAAGCGAGCACCGGCGCTCAAGTGCTGAGGGCTGTCATGTCGATGTCGAAGTGGTGTCGACTATCGCGGACACGAGCTCTGTTGAGGACGGGCGCAAGCCGCCCGCCACGCATGCCGGCGCGGTCGCGCCGTCGAGTCCGATGGCGTGCGCGGCCCGGGCGTTCGGCGATGACTACCCACCGATTCGACGTCACTGGCTCGTACGCTGCGCGGGCATCGCCTATGTGATCGCAGCGATCATCTACCTGCCGTGGCTGTTCTCCTCCCTGGATCGCCAGCTTCCCTGGTTGGCGTGGCCATTCCTGGTGGCCAATCTGTTCACGCTGGCAACCACGCTGCTGAGCATCTTCAACCACTGGTGGCGGGTGGTGCCAGAACCGCATCCGCTGGCGCATGGCGCGGAGCCGCCCGTCGGGATCATCATCCCCTGCTGTGGAGAGCCGGTGGCGATGGTGCTGCGGACGATCACTTCGGTAATCGAGCAGGACTGGCCGCTGCAACGGATGGTGATTGTCGTCAGCGACGACGGTCACGATGCGGCTCTGGCGGAGGCGCTGAGCAGCTGGCCAGTGCTCTATCACTCACCGCCCCCGCGATTCGCTCCCGGGCGCGACGGCGCGGCGAAGGCCGGCAATCTGAACTCGGCGCTGGAGATGCTGATCGCCGAGCATCCGCAGCTGAAATACATCGAGACCCGCGACTGCGACGACGAGCTCGGCTCGACGGCCTTCCTACGCCAGGTGGTAGGTCAGCTCGAGCGCGATGATCGCCTGGCCTACGTGCAGACAATCAAGGAATCGCAGGTGAGTGCGGGGGACCCGTTCAACAATCGCGAGGCGATGTTCTACCGCGGGCAGATGCTCTCCCGCAACGCTGCCAACGCGACCTTCCCGTGTGGCTCAGGTGTCGTCTGGCGGCGGGTGGCGCTAGAGGACATCGGCCTGTTCCCGACGTGGAACCTGGTCGAGGATCTGCAGTCAGGCGTGGAGGCGCTGCGACGGGGCTGGCATAGCCGCTACTTGCCGATCGTCGGCGCGATGGGCCAGCATTCGCCCGAGGATGTGCCCAACGTGTACAAGCAGCGCGGTACGTGGGCAATCGACACGGTGCGCCTGATGATCTGGGGCGATCTGCGCGGCCTGAGCCTGCGCCAGCGCGCCCAGTTCTACGAGCTGCTCTGCTACTACCTGCATTCCTTCACTGTGCTGGTGTATGTGCCGAGCATCATCGGTGCGCTGCTCGGATACGTGCCGTTTGCGGCCAGTGGCGAGAGCTTCCTCGTTCATATGCTCCCGATCGTCCTAGCCACAGAGGCCTGGCTGTTGGCGATCAACCGGCCCTATAACGATCGTCGTCGCCGCCAACGCAACCCGATTCGCGAGTTGTGGCGGGTGCGCATCATCTGGAGCGGGATGGCGCCGGTATTCATGAAGGCCTCGATCCAGGCGATCCTTGGCGGACCGAACCACAAGCCGGTCTACAAGGTGACGCGCAAGCACGATGATCCACGCTGGCACTGGGGGCACACGCTGCCGCAGACGAGCGTGCTTCTGCTGGTGGTGTTCACGCTGGTCTATGCGGTTCGTCACGGCACCCTGCCGCATCCGGCGCTGCTGTTCCCGTTCGTGTACTGGGGTGGGCTGTATGTGGCGTTGTTCGCAGGCTTCGTGGCTCGTAGCTGGCACGGCGTGCGCAACCTGCGCCGGGCGCTGGTACCCGCCATCACCGCACCGAGCGAGGGCTCCGGAGAGCCGCGCAGGCAGCTCTCAGAGCAGGCCTGACGGAGATACATCGGAGTGCCCTGGGTTGGGACGCGTAGTCGTGCTCAGGCGGCCCGCTCCAGGTCGCTCGCCAATTCGAGCAGGCTCACATCGAGGGCTTTCAGGATGCGCCTGACCGTTCCCCAGCCGGGACTGTTGAGGCCGCGTTCGATTCTCGATAGCGCCGAGACGGTGATGCCGGCGTCGAATGCGAGCTGTTCCTGCGTGAGCTCGCGCTCCTCGCGTAGCCGTTTGAGAAGTGCCGCCAGGGTTGCATCGGGCTGCTCGCGCATAAGAGAAACATGGCGTAGTACTAGGGTCAGAGTCCAGGGGTAATAGTCCTAGGCCTAAAAGCCGTGTAATCTGTCGGACCGCTCCGAGCCATCAGCAGAGATGGCTCCGGTGCGCAAGCCAGGCGTAGCGCCGGCCCCACTTCGGCGCTACGCCTACCGCATAGCTGGGGGTCCTCCGGGTTTGGCTCCTCGGGGGCCCCCAGCGAGTGCTGAGGAGTGCGTTGGCTCACGCTCTGCTGGGTGGTCGCATAGGCTGTGGTGGCTGTGCCGCTGCCTCCGTTTCCAGTACCGAACGTCGCGATGCGAGCCGGGTTGGCGCTGCGCAGCGGCATGCTGGGGCTGACCGATCGACTGATGCCGGCCGAGGCAGCGCTGTGGGATCTGGCGGCTGGGATGCAGCGCACGAAGCTCGCCGGCGTGCTCGTGACTTCGGGACTTGCCGACGCGTTGGGCACCAGGACGCGTGACGCGCGCGAGGTTGCGAACGAGCTTGGCCTTTCCGAGGAAGTGACGCTGCGCGTGCTCGGTGCGGCGGCAGCCTCACGTCTGGTGCATCTCGACCGACGCGGTCAGGTGCGCCTGGCGCGACTCGGTGCGCCGCTCGGCCGCGCACACCCGCGCTCGATGGCCTCATGGGTCGCATATCAGGCTGCCCCAGCTAACACGCGCGCGCACGGCGAGATCGGTGATCAGTTGCGCGAAGGGCCGCAGCCCTCTGGGCATCGGCGGGCATTTGGAAACTCGATCTGGGAGTACTTCGGCGAGCATCCCGAGGAGGGCGCTCGCTTTGCTGACGCGATGCGCGAGCTGACAGCGATCGATCTGGCTGCGCTCGCTCGAGCTTACCCGTGGCCTCGCGAAGGGGTGATCTGTGACATCGCCGGTGGGATCGGGACGCTGCTCGCGGCTATTCTCGAGCGCCGCAAGGGCGCGACAGGCGTCCTGCTCGACGCTCCGGAGGTGCTTGCTGAGGCCGCCGACTTTCTGCGATCGCGCGGTGTCTCAGACCGGGTGCAAAGGCGAGCCGGCGATCTCTTCGGTGAGATCGATGTGCAGGCCGACGTGTACTTGCTGAAGTGGATCCTGCACGACTGGAGCGACGACGCCTGCCGTCAGATTCTGCGCGGCGTACGAGCAACAATGAACCCAGGGTCAAGGATCGTGGTGATCGACCAGCACCTCGAGCCCAATCGTCCGAGTGCTGTCAGCTCGATGGTCGACCTGCTGATGCTCGTCGAGTGCGAGGGTGGGCGCGAGCGCTCGCCCACCGAGGTGCATGCGCTGATGCGCGATTGCGGGATCGGCCCAGGCCGCGTTCGGCACGCGGGGCTGCACATGGTCGTTGAGGGTGTGGCGAGCTAGCGGCCTGGGAGTCCGTCCGCTGCCTGTCGTCCGATGCCGGCAGCACTCAAGCGCGAGCGGCGCTGATCCGAAGAGATATGCAAGGAAATGCGCACCGGGTCATCTCAGTCTCCGTGGCAGGCGCCAGGCTCTCCCGGGGCGAGGTTCGCGGCGGATGGCTTGCCGCGGACAGCGTCTGGGCCGGTGCTGCTACGCGCCACTGCTCAGCGGCTAACAGTTGATCGACCCGCGATCGCGTGGTCGCTCGCGCTGCTGTTGCTTTTCAAGGGGTTCGTGTGCCTCGCGACCGTGGCCTTTCCGATCAGTACCCGTGAGCCGACCGGACTCGTTGGCATCGCCGGCGCTCTAACCATCGCGGGCGGTTGCGGCGTTTGGCTGTTCGCGAGGCGAATCTCGCTGCTGGGTTTCGAGCTGCTGGCCGCGGCCGGATCGCTGGTCACCAGCGCTCTCGTCACGCACGCCGCCACCCATGGCGGGATGATGCTCGCAGCATTTGCCTACCCCTGGATTGCCATCTACGCGGCCCATTTCTTCCCTCGTCGCGCAGTCAATGCACAGGCTCTGCTGATCTCGGTTGGCTTTGGCGCCGGCCTGTTGCTCAGCGGTCTGGCGCATATAGCGATCTACTGGGTGGTTGTGACCGTCACGATCTGGTCGATCTGCATCTTGCTGGCCAACCTCAGCGAGAACCTACGCCGCCAGGTCGGCACTGACCATCTCACGGGCCTGCTCAATCGCAGCGGCTTCTTGTCAGCGGCGCTCCGCGAGCGCTCGCTGGCAGACCGAACCGGCATGCCGCTGACTGTCGCGGTGATTGACCTAGACGACTTCAAGCAGGTCAACGATCGCGGTGGTCACGCCGCCGGTGATGAGCTCCTAATAGCGCTCGCTCGGGAATGGCGCGAGCGCATGCGACCCAGCGACATCCTTGCCCGCCACGGCGGCGACGAGTTCGTGCTGCTGCTCCCTTGTACTCTGCCCAGCGGCGCTGCGGCTGCGCTCGAGCGGCTGCGTCGCGGCGAGGATCCCGTTAGCTGGTCAATCGGGATCAGCGAATGGCTGTCCGGTGAGGATCTCCACGCTGCGCTCGCGCGTGCCGATGAGCGTCTCTACGACGTCAAGCTCGCCACCAGCCAAGGTCGTCGCCCAGATGGGGCCGGGACTTTGACCCCGGGGCTCGGTTCGCTGCAGCCACGAAGCTGCTGAGGCTGTTTGCAGCGCTTGCAGCGATGCCGGAGGAGGGACTCGAACCCCCGACACGCGGATTATGATTCCGCTGCTCTAACCAGCTGAGCTACTCCGGCCCGGACGAGGCAGAAGTCTAGCCGCAGGACCGTCTTTGACCGTCGACGCTAGCCTCGTCTCGCGATGGGGCCACCGATCTTGCTGGCAGTGCCAAATGTCTCGGAGGGGCGTGACGCACAGGCGATCGCCACGATCGGTGCTGCTTTCGTAGCTGGAGCTGCGGACGGCGTGCGGCTCCTGGACATCCACTCTGACGCGGACCACCATCGCTCTGTGTTCACGCTTGCGGGGCGGCCAGGCCACCTGGCGCAGGCGCTACTACGCGGCGCAAGTGTGGCGGTGGAGCGGATTGATGTGATGGCGCAGGGGGGGCGTGGCGTGTCCGAGCGAGACCGAGAGGGGGCTGGCCAGCATCCGCACGTGGGTGCGTTGGATGTCGCGCCAATTGTGTACCTGGACCGCGAGGCGAGGGGTGCAGCGTGCGCTGAGGCGCTCGTGTTGGGCGACCTCATCGGCGAGGAGTTGGGCGTCCCGGTGTTCCTCTACGGCGAGCTCTCCGGCGCGGACACAGGCTCCGCACGGACGCGCGCGCAGCTGCGCCGTGGTGGCGTCGTGGGACTGGCCGCTCGCATGGCCGCTGGCGAGGAGCGGCTCGTGCCAGACTTTGGGCCGCCGCGGCTGCACCGCAGCGCGGGTGCCACGCTCGTTGCCGCCAGGTCGCCGCTGGTGGCATTCAACCTGCAGCTCGCCCCCCCAGCGAACGTGCAGGATGCGCGTCGCGTGGCTGCGCTGGTGCGCGACAGCGGCGAGTATGGGCTGCCAGGCGTACGCGCGATCGGAGTTGCTTTGGGTGGCGGGGTGGCCCAGGTCTCGATGAACGTCGAGCGTCCTTTTGAGGTTTCGCTTGCGAGCGTGTTGGAGGCGGTCAGCGCTCACGCGGCGGTGGCCGGCGCAGAGCTCGTCGGGCTCGCGCCTGCTGCCGCGTTCGAGGGCTTTCCGCAGGATCTTCCGATGCCGGGCTTCGATCCCGCACGCCACTTGATCGAGAACGCACTAGGCTGCTAGCCATGGCGCAGACGAGGCGCAAACGTCAGACCAAGCACCGCGGCAATGCTGCCGGGGTCGTCGAGTCGCGCGGGCGCACTGGCCGCAAGCCGACTGCCGCCGAGAAGAGTGGAGACCCGCGGGACCGCGCTCGGGAGAAGGAGATGCTCCTGGACAAGCGCGACCGTCCGCCAACTTGGCGTGGGGCGTTTGTCAAGGCGATGGTCGCCACGATCGTGCTGCTGTTCGTGGTGATCCTGCTGCTCCATCAATCCAACCAGGCGATCGGACTGTTCCCGATCGTGCTCGCGGGCTACACGGTCATCAGCTATTACAGCGATAGGTGGGTCTTCAATCGCCGGCAGCGCAAAAAGACGCAGGCAGGCGGTGGCAGGGCGGCTTCGCGATGAGCGCGCTGGATGTGCGTGCGTTCACCGTCGGCCCCGTGCAGGAGAACACTTACATCGTTCGGGCTCACAGCCAGGCCACTAGCGCGTTGCTGGTGGACCCGGGAGACGAGGCTGAGCGTCTGCAGTCCGCGATCGAGGCTTTGGGTGTCGAGATCGAGGCGATTCTGGTGACTCACTGTCACTTCGACCACATCGGTGCGGTCGCGCCGTTGGCGCGTGCCACGGGGGCACCCGTCTACTGCCCGGAGATCGAGCGCTCGGTGCTCGCAGACGTGATGAGCTGGGTACCACCCGGGTTCGGGCCATTTGAGAGCTACGAGGCTGAGCACACGGTTGCCGGCGGCGAGCAGCTCAGTCTTGCCGGCCTTGACATCGAGGTGATCTTCACCCCTGGCCACAGTCCTGGCCATGTGACGTACGCGATGCCCGGCGCGCTGCTTTCCGGTGACGTTCTCTTCCAGGGATCAGTTGGCCGCGTCGATCTGCCGGGCGGGGACTGGTCTACGCTCGAGCGCTCGATTGGTGGCTTGCTCAAGGCCTATCCGGCTGAGACCGTCGTCTACCCCGGTCACATGGGTGTCACGACGCTGGGACGCGAGCGCGACACCAACCCGTTCCTGAGCGAGCTTCGCGTGCGCGTGCCGCGTGAGCCGGCCACGGACTCGCCGGCAGCCTGACTTTGAGCGTCGCGAAGATCAAAGCGCCACGGGGCACCTACGACGTGCTCGGCGCCCAAGCAGCCGCCCGTAGCAGCCTCGAGGCGCGCGCCCGCACGATCCTGGAGGGAGCTGGATACGAGCGCATCGAGACGCCAATGTTCGAGGCTACTGAGCTGTTCGCCCGCGGGGTTGGTGAGTCGACGGACATTGTGCGCAAGGAGATGTTCACGCTCGAGGATCAGGGGGGGCGCTCGCTGACGTTGCGCCCGGAGGGCACCGCGCCGGTATGCCGCGCCTACGTGGAGCACGGCATGCACAAGCGTCGCCAGCCGGTGAAGCTCTGGTATCTGTCGAGCTTCTTCCGTCGCGAGCGCGCTCAGGCCGGGCGCTACCGGCAGTTCTGGCAGGTTGGCGCCGAGGCGATCGGTTCCGAGGACCCAGCTGTCGACGCGGAGTCGATCTCGCTGCTTAGCGCGCTACTGGCAGAGATGGGGGTGGCTGGACTCAGGTTGCGCCTGTCGAGCCTTGGCAGCCTCGAGAGCAGGCGGGAGTACCGCGAGCGGCTGCAGACGCATCTACGCGCCAACGAAGCGGGCCTGTCTGAGGAGGTCAGGAGCAGGATCGAGCTCAATCCGTTGCGGGCGTTCGACTCGGATGATCCCGGCACGCGGGCGGTTATGAGTAGTGCGCCGTTGCTGCTCGAGCATCTCAGCGAGCAGGACGCTCAACACTTTGCCCAGGTGCGTGAGCTGTTGGACGTGGCAGGCATCGTCTATGAGGTCGACCCCACGCTGGTGCGCGGTCTCGACTACTACACGCGTACCGTCTTCGAGTTCACATCTGATGCGCTCGGTGCGCAAAGCGGCGTGGGAGGTGGGGGACGCTACGACGGCCTGGTCGAGCAGCTCGGAGGCCCGGCTGCCCCTGGCATGGGCTGGGCGGCGGGGATCGAGCGGATCATGCTTGCCGGCGAGGCAGCAGACGCTGGGCCCAAGGCAGCCTCCAGCCTCCAGCCTGCGGCACTAGCACCCGTCGAGCTGTTCGTCGCGCTAGACGCAAACGCCGCCGAGCTGCGCGCTGCGGCGTTTGCGTTGCTCAACGAGGCGCGTTCGGCTGGCCTGTCCGCGCAGATGGACTTGGGGGGACGCTCGCTAAAGGGCCAACTCGGGCACGCCAACGCGTTGGGCGCTCGCTACGTGGCGATCCTCACCGACAAGCAGACCATGCTCAAGGACATGCAGGGCGGTGAGCAGCAGCAGCTCCCTACCGATGCCGTCGTGCACGCTGTCCTGCGTGCTCACCACTCCATCTGAGCGCAGCCTGCTGAGCTCAAAGTCGATGTGCTCTGGCACGGGCAAGCAATAGCGCCAGCAGTTCCTGCTCGGTTGCGCCAGGCACAGGCTGTGTAGCGCTTGTCGCCGTCAACGCAACCTCTGCGCGCCCGAGCGCGAAGCCCAGCACATCGACGTAGATCGGCACAGATACTTCACTGAACGGGAGGTTCAGCGTCGCAAGGATCCGGATCCCGATCGTCGCGCTCGTCCCGGGCGCTTTTACGGGGAGCTGCGACACCTTGACGTGTCCCCAATGCGCTTCCCGCAGCGGTTTGTCGTCGAGGTTGCGAGTTAGGGCGCGAGCGGCGCACTTGCGCAGGCTCGGCATCGCCAGCAGAACGAATTGCCGCGCGACCGCCCGTTCGCTGCTCAGCACCTCCACCGAGGAGGTGATCTGTTCCATTTCCAGTTCCTGGCCCCGCTTCAGCTTCGGCGATGACGATTCGGCTAGCTTGTGGCTCGGTGCGATGAACCTTTCGCAGGCTCGATATTCACGACGTTCGTTCGCGGTTGCGCCATGGGCGCGCTTGGCGTCTACGGATGCTCCTGGGATATCGCTCGCATTCAGGTTCACCGCGTGCGCGTAGGCAAGCGCCTGCGCGCGTGACGGCGGTGGGCTCGTGGCCACGGTGGGCGAGCCGAGAGCCACCGGCACTGCACGCGACGCGCCGATCGAGGTGCTCCCAGCACTGGAGGAGTGGGCCTGTCCGCTGCCGCAGGCCGAGAGCAGCAGGCACACCACAGAGATCAACAATGCCTTGGAACGGGAGCGTCGCTGCCACATACGATGCATATCGGCACGCCTGTGGGGCCCCTGAACCGGGGCTTTTGGCGAGGATCGACTGTCCAACGCTGCCTGCGCCGTTCAACTTCTCGCGCGGAGATGCCGAAGCTGGAGGAGATGGCGCAGCTCTCCCGTCCATTTCAGATTGCCCTGGTGGCCGTTGTCCTGCTTGCGGGCGTGTGGCTGTTTGCGCTGCAGGGACACTCGACTAGCGGTGCCAGCAGCTCGGCGCCGGTCGCATCTGCGAGCGCGCCCGCTGCCTCCAAACCCGCCAGCTCCGGCGTGGCGCACCAGGGATCGCACTCCACAGCGGCGGCTGAGGCCAAAGGCGCGGCCAAGTCCACCCACGTCTATCACGGCTCCGCGCCCGGTGTGGAAGGTCTAACGCGAGCCATCGCCAAGGCGCACGGTGCCGTCGCAGCCTCCCAGCAGAACGCCAAGCAACTTGAAGCGAAGTCCGCACAGGCCGCGGGCGAATCGCCCAGCCCTTCAACCTCCTCAGCGACTACGCCCGCACAACACTCGACAGCGGCCCCGACCACTGCGCCTACCCGCAGCACCGTCAAGCCGCAGCCGATCAAGGCGCAGGCAGGCGCCGGACGGACGCCAGCGCGCCAGGCACTCGTGGAACGCGCACTGGATGAAGGGAAGATCGCGGTCATCCTCTTCTGGAACCCAAAGGGTGCGGACGATGTCGCCGTCAACGATGAACTAAGGCTGCTCGAGGCGGTCCACCATCTGATCCGTCCGCTCGCCCGTACGCCACAGTTGCGCCGCGCGCTGAAGGCCTCCGGTCTCGAACTGGAAAAGCGCTTCGCCGCCTTCGCCTCACCCGCCAGCGAGGTCGCCTCCTATGGCTCAATTACGCGGGGCGTGCAGGTCTACGGAACGCCCACGATCCTGATCGTCAACAAGCGTGGCGAGACAACAGTGCTGACCGGTGTGCAGGATACTTTCTCGATCGAACAGGCGATCGACGAAGCACGCAACTCATAGCCTTACACTCGCTCTTGTGAGCGCCACAGCCGAGCAGCTGGTCAACCACCTCGAATGCCCAGTGGGACGCGGGCACACGCCGCATGACGCGTTCACCGGCGCTGCCGGCGGGGCGGCGTGCGGCGATCTGATCCGCATCTCGCTGGCTATCGATCCTGATAGCCCTGACGGGCGTGTCGGCGACGCTGGCTTCGACGCCAGCGGCTGCGGGGCCACCACTGCCGCAGGGAGCGCCACCGTGAGCCTGCTGCGCGGCTCGCCGCTGCTAGCGGCTGCACGGATCGGCGCGCAGGAGATCGCTGAGGAGCTCGGCGGGCTGAGTGCGGGCAAGCGGCACGCGGCTGAGCTGGCGGCCGACGCGCTGCACCGCGCGTTGGGCGCCGCCGCGCGTGAGCGCGCCAATCTGGCTGACGATGATGCGCGCACGCTCGTGGCCATGAGCGGCGGTGTCGACAGCGCTGTGGCGGCGCTGCTGGTCGCCCGGGCGGGCGGGCAGGCAGTCGGCGTGACGCTCGAGCTGTGGTCGGACCCAGCCAACGACGGCGATCTCAGCTGCTGCTCGGCGCAGGCGGTTCGTGGGGCGCGCCAGCTCGCGCACGAGCTGGGCATGCCCCATCTGTCGATCGACCTGCGGGCGGAGTTCCGTGCTGGCGTGGTTGATGGCTGGCTTACCGATCACGCCAGCGGGCTCACCCCGAACCCCTGCGTTCGCTGCAACGGGAACGTGCGACTCGACGCGATGCTTGAGCTCGCGCGACGGCTCGGGTCAGAGACGCTAGCCACTGGGCACTACGCGCGCGTGACCGAGCACCCGGAGCATCCGTCCGATGCTGATCGACTGGGCGGCACTTCGCCCGCACCACTGCTGAGGACCGCCGCCGACGTTGCCAAGGACCAGAGCTACGTGCTCTCGGCGCTGGCGCCCGCGTCACTCGCGCGCGTGCGCTTCCCGCTGGGACATATGCGCAAGCACCAGGTGCGAGAGGTCGCTGAGCGTGCGGGCTTGACGGTTGCGCGCAAGCGCGACTCGCAGGATCTGTGCTTTCTGGCGGGCACTCGCCACGGTGACTTCCTCGAGCGCCACGGCGAGCTGGGCGCTCGTTCCGGTCCGATCGTGGACCAGCAGGGGAGGGTGCTCGGTGAACACACTGGGGCGCACGTGTACACCGTCGGCCAGCGCCACGGTCTTGGTATCTCTGCGTCTGAGCCCCAGTACGTGCTGGAGACCAACACGCGATCGAACACCGTCACGGTCGGTCCGCGCCACGCGTTGCTGGCAGGTGCGATCGCTGTGCGCGAGGCAACGCTTCACCGCGACGGTGGCTGCGTGGACGGCGTGCGTGTGCGCTCGCACGGTCGCCGTCTCGAGTGCCGTCTCACAGGCGATTTCCCAGCTGGGCGTCATGCGCGCCTGGCGGTTGAGCTTGACCAGCCCGCCGAGCGCACCGCTCCAGGGCAGCTCGCGTGTCTGTATGCGGGCGACGTGGTGGTTGGCTACGGCACCATCGCGGCGTAGCGCCGCCTAAGATCCGTCGCGGATGACCTCTGATGAGATACGCGAGCGCTACCTGAGCTTCTTCGAGGAGCGCGGGCACCTGCGCATCCCCTCGGCCTCGCTTGTTCCTTCCGCACACGACCCGTCGGCGCTGCTCACGGTCGCGGGCATGCACCCACTGAAGCCCTACTTCCTCGGGCTGCAAACGCCGCCCGCCTCGCGGCTGACCGACTGCCAGAAGGTCTTCCGTACGGTCGACATCGACAATGTGGGCAACACCGCCAGGCATCTCACGTTCTTTGAGATGCTCGGCAACTTCTCGTTCGGCGACTACTTCAAGAACGAGGCGATCGAGTTCGCGTGGGAGCTATCGCGTGAAGTGTTCGGCTTTGCCGAGAGCGACATCTGGGTGACAGTGTTCGCAGGTGACGAGGGCCTCGGGCTCGACCGCGATCAGGAGGCGATCGACCGTTGGCTTGAGGTTGGGGTGCAGCGCGAGCGAATCGTGGAGTGTCCGCGCTCGGAGAATTTCTGGCAGGCAGGTCCAACCGGCCCGTGCGGCCCGTGCTCGGAGCTGTACCTGGATCGCGGTGTCCAGCATGGCTCGCCCGCAGATCTGCCCGGCGGTGAGAACGAGCGCTTCCTGGAGTACTGGAATCTCGTGTTCATGCAATACGACCAGGAGCCTGCGCCTGATGAGCCAGGTTCGATCCTAAAGCCGCTGCCCGCTAGGAACATCGACACCGGCCTCGGGCTGAACCGCCTGGCCGCGATTCTCCAAGAGGAGCAATCGGTGTTCGAGACCGATCAGTTCCAGCCGCTGATCGGTCTCGGCGAGGAGCTCTCCGGCCGGCGCTATGGCTCTGACTTCGAGAGTGATCGCGCCCTGCGCATCCTCGCTGATCATGCGCGTGCGATGACCTTTCTGACGGCCGACGGGGTTGTGCCCTCCAATGAGGATCGTGGCTATGTGCTGCGTCGCGTCATGCGCCGCGCGATCCAGCAGGGGCTCGCGCTGGAGCTGGCGCCAGGGTTCCTCACGCGCTACTCCCAGCGCGTGCGCGAGGTCATGGGCGGCGTCTATCCCGACTTGCGCGAGCAGGCCGACGCGACCGACATGTGGCTGTCGGCTGAGGAGGAGGGCTTCGGGCGCACGCTTGCGCAGGGGATGGAGATGCTGCGCGAGCGCATCGAGCAGGCGCGCACGGCTGGGAGCTCCGCGGTGGCGGCCGCGGAGGTCTTTCGCTTGCACGACACGCACGGCTTTCCGTATGAGATGACGAGCGAGCTGCTTGCCGAAGAGGGACTCTCGATCGACGGCGACTTCGAGGAGCTGATGGAGCAGCAGCGTGCCCGTGGCAGGGGGGGTGCGGTCAAAGGCGGCGATGGGATCAGCGTCACGGACCTTGGATCCTTCGATGGCGGTGCCCCGACCCGCTTTACTGGCTATGAGACTGAGGTGCAGCCCACGACGGTAGTGGCTGTCAGACCTGTGGAGGAGCTCGCCGGGGTGAACGGCGGCGATCCGAGCGGGCCGCCGCGAATGCTCGTCAAGCTCGCGGAGTCGCCGTTCTACGCCGCGGGCGGTGGCCAGGTCTCGGATATCGGAACGATCGAATGTGAGCACGGCGATTGCCGGGCGCGCGTCGATGGCGTCCTGACTCTTGGTGATGACCGGATACCCGAGGTAACCGTCGAGGCGGGCACGCTCGAGGTCGGCGAGCAGGTCCTCGCGCGCGTGGATCACTTGGCCAGGCACAAGACCGAGTGCAACCACACCGCCACGCATCTGCTGCAGGCCGCGCTACGCGAGCGCGTCGGCAGTCATGTGCGCCAGGCTGGCTCCTATGTGGGCCCGGACAAGCTGCGTTTCGACTTCAGCCACGGACAGGCGTTGAGCGCGGAGGAGCTAGGTGACGTCGAGGATCGTGTCAACGCCTGGATCGCCCGCAACGATCCCGTGCACGCGATCACCACGACGCTCGATGAGGCCAAGAGCCTTGGCGCGATGGCGCTGTTTGGCGAAAAGTACGGCGAGATCGTGCGCATGGTGGAGGTCGGCGAGGGCGAGTACTCGCGTGAGCTGTGCGGCGGTACGCACGTGCGCTCGACCGCCGAGATCGGTGCCTTTCGCATTCTCCATGAGACATCCAGTGCCGCCAATGTGCGACGCATCGAGGCTGTGACCGGTCCTGTCGCAGTCGATCTGCTGCGCGAGCACGACCGCCTACTGAGGGAGATATCCGCACAGCTGCGCACTCGCCCCGAGGACGCCCCCGGCGCCGTTCTCACGATCGCACAGGAGCGCAAGCGGCTTGAGAAGGCACTGAAGCAGGGCGCAGGGGCTTCGGGTGGGGCGGGCGATCTCGATGTGGAGGCGCTCGCAAGCAGAGCCCAGCAAGTTGGCGGCGCGAGCGTCCTCGCGGCCAGTATCCAGGTGTCCGACGCCAAGGCGCTGCTACAGGTCCTCGACCGCGTCAAGGGCCGACTTGCCGATGCTGCCATCCTGCTGGGCACCGCCGTTGACGGTCGCGTTCATCTGGTCGCAAGCGTTGCCCCGGCGCTGGTCGAGCGCGGCGTCAAGGCTGGCGCTGTCGTCAAGGTCGCCGCGGAGGTCGCTGGAGGCGGTGGCGGCGGGCGCGACACGATGGCGCAGGCCGGCGGACGCGACCCGGAGCGTCTCGGTGAGGCCATCGATGCCGGGCGCACGGCAATCGAGGCAGCACTCGCAAGTTGATGCGGGTGCTTGCGCTTGACTACGGAAGCGCACGCTGCGGCTGTGCGCTCAGTGATCCCAGTGGCACGATCGTCACCCCGATCGATGCCATCGCCCGCCCGGCCACTAAGCGCGGGTTCGCGCAACTGCGCGAGCTCGTGCGAGCGCGTGAGGTCGAGCGCGTGGTCGTCGGGCTGCCGCTATCGCTCGCCGGCATGGATACGGAGCAGACGCGCGAGACGCGGGCTTTTGCCAACGAGCTCTCACAGCGTCTCGGCGAGGGCATCCCTGTGGAGATGCACGATGAGCGCTTCACCACGCGCATGGCTCAGCGCATGGGGCAAACAGCTGAGTCGGGCTTGTCGTTCAAGGCGAGCGAGGACTCACGAGCGGCCGCTCACCTGCTGGAGAGCTGGCTCGCATCCAGGTCGCGTTAGGGTTCCAGGTCCTTGGCTCGCGGCGATCGATCACGTTCGGGACACGAACGCACCGCAGAGGAGCGCGAGCGCGACCGTCAGGAGCGCGCGCGCCGGCGCGGAGTAGACCAGCCCCCCGAGCCGCCGCCGCTTCAGCAACCGATCGCGCAGCAGCCGCTCGACCCGCCACCGCTCGAATCAGCGCCGCCACCACCGCCACCACCGCCACCGCCATCGCTGCCGCCACCGCCAGAGCCGTCTCCGACATCCTTACAGCCCCCGCTACCCCCGCCGGCCGGATCGTCTGCCGTGTTTGACGCGCCGAGCGTGGCTGCACCGCCGCGCAGGCGTGGACGCTCGCCGCTCGCGCGCTTGGCGGCGTTGCTGGCGCTGGTCGCGGTCGTCGGAGCGGTGCTGTTGGTGCTCCACTCGGAAAATCGCAAAGCGAGCAAGGCGATCCCGCCGCCGCCTGTTGTGAAGGTCCTGATCCCAGAGGGCAAGACGCGTCAGCAGATCGCTCAGATCGCCGCGGCGGACGGCTTGAAGGGTAGCTACCGCGTGGCCTCGCGACACTCGCCGATACTCAACCCTGCCGTCTATGGCGCCCCGCGTGGCACCCCCGACCTCGAAGGCTTCCTGTTCCCGGCCACCTACGACATGAACCCCGGCGCGCTCGTCTACCGGCTGGTGGAAGAGCAGCTGATCGCGTTCCGCGAAAACTTCGGCTCCAAGGAGACCGCGCGTGCGCGGGCGCTGCACGTGACGCCCTACCAGCTGCTGATCGTCGCCTCGATGGTGGAGCGCGAGGCGCAGGTTCCGGGCGATCGGCCGAAGATCGCCGCTGTCATCTACAACCGTCTGGCTCAGCATATGCCGCTGGGCATCGACGCGAGCATCTACTACGCGGTTGAGCTAGCGAGCGGGATCGCGACATACACGCACGAACTCACCGAAGCGCAGCTGCACATCAACTCCCCTTACAACACCCGCACGCACACCGGTCTGCCGCCGACCCCGATCTCCAACCCGGGCGCCGCCTCGATCCACGCGGCTGCATACCCTGCCCATGTGTCCTACCTGTACTACGTGGCCGGCGCGGACGGCTGCGGCGAGCAGGTGTTCTCGAACACGCTCGCGGCGTTCGAAGCCAACGACGCCGCCTACAAAGCGGCGGTCGCGCGCAACGGAGGGCATCCCCCGACCTGCAAGCACAAGTGATGGCGCGCTTGGGCGTACTCGGCTGGCCGGTCGCGCACAGCCGCTCGCCGGCGATCCACAACGCTGCGCTGGCGGCGATGGGCATGGAGGGCTGGCGCTACCAGCGCCTGGCGGTTCCGCCGGCGCTGTTTGCGGAGACCACCACCTCCCTGTTTCAGGCGGGTTTTCTCGGTGCGAACGTGACAATCCCGCACAAGCATGCGGCGCTGGCGCTAGCGACGGAGGCGAGCGACACGGCGCGTCAGATCGGAGCTGCCAACACGCTTACGTTCGCGCCCGATGGGGCGATCGCGGCCGAGAACACCGACGCGCCGGGGCTGATCGCGGCGCTGGAGCGCTCCCCGCGGGGATTGCGCGCGCTCGTCCTGGGCGCGGGCGGCAGTGCGCGCGCCGCCGCATGGGCGCTGCGCGAGGCGGGTGCGAGCGAGGTATGCATCTGGAACCGCACCCATGAGCGCGCTGAGGCGCTGGCGCGGGAGCTCGGCGTGTGCGCCGTGCGTGAGCCGTGCGCTGCTGACCTGCTGGTCAATTGCACGTCTGTGGGCCTGGAGGCCGCCGAGGTAGAACGCTCGGCCACTGACAGTGAGGCGCTCAACCAACTCGGATTGACGTTCGATCAAGTCGGTAAGTACGCGTATGTCATCGACTTCGTCTATCGCTCCGGATCCACGCAGCTACTCGCGGCTGCCGAAGCGCATGGCGCGCGCACCCTCGACGGGCTCGAGATACTCATCGCCCAGGGAGCTCTCAGCCTTGAGTTGTGGACCGGGAGGAAGGTACCCGTGGAGGTCATGCGCAGAGCTGTCCGCGAGGAGGGCTCAGCGGCAGGCTAGGCCCGAGGCGGCGGAGGGCGGGCGATGAGCGACCTACCTCAGCAGGCCGGCCCGGATCTGCACGCGATCTTCGGGATTGACGGGGCGCCGCAGGAGGGCGCGGATCGGCTGATCTCGGTTGAGCGTGGCGTCAGGGGTGAACCTGGCATCGATGCCGCAGCGGAGGTGGATGTACGCATCGAGGTCGAGTCGCGCGAGATCTCGCCAGAGGGCATCGAGCTCGACCCGCTCCCCGGCGCGGATGTCGAATTCGAGACGATTGTGGGCGCTGACCCATACATCGAGGTGGAGTCGGCGGGCGGCGGCGACTCCGGGATCCCCGATGAGCGCTCGGCGATCGTTCAGCCCGCGGGCGTGAGCGACGCGCCTGAGACGCCATCCAACGGTCTCACCAAGCCCTCTCGCCGCGGTTCCTCCCAGCGGTTCCTCACAGACGTGATCGTCGACATGGGCCTGGCCTCGCGCAAGCAGGTCGAGGATGCCCTCGAGAGCTCGCGCATCTCCGGCACCACTCCCGAGCGGGTGCTGCTGGATAGCGGTGCGCTCTCCCAGGACGCGCTGGCGCGCGCGCTGGCTGAGCGTTATGGGCTGGACCATCTCGACCTCGGCGTCTTCCAGGTGGATATGTCCGCCGCCAACCTCGTGAGCACGACGATCGCCAAGCGCTATCAGACGGTCCCTGTGGCCTTTGCTGACAAGCGCACATTGCTGGTCGCGATGGCCGATCCCTCGAACGTGCTGGCAGTCGATGACATCGCGATCATGACCGGCTATGAGATCCGCGTCGCAGTGGCCCCGGCGGATGACATCGTCAACCTGATCTCACGCCTGGACCGTCTTGAAGACGTTGTCGGCGAGTCAGCTGAAATCGTCGAAGAGGTCGAGGACGGGGCGGAGGTTGTCGCCCTGCATGAGACATCCGAAGACGCACCAGTCATCAAGCTCGTCAACCAGATCGTCGCGCAAGCCGTCGAGCGCGGAGCCTCGGATATCCACCTCGCTCCGGACGGGCGCGAACTGCGAGTGCGCTTCAGGGTCGATGGCGTGCTGCATGACATCACCACCGTGCAGCGGCGAATGGCCGCGGGCGTGATCTCCCGCATCAAGATCATGGCCGAGCTGAACATCGCTGAGAAGCGCCTGCCGCAGGATGGGCGTGTAGGGCTCGTGATCGACGGCCGGCACGTTGACCTGCGTGTTGTCACACTGCCGAGCGTGCATGGCGAGGGCGCCGTGATGCGCGTTCTGGACAAGGCCTCGGTTGTCGTCGATCTCGACAAGCTCGGGATGGCGGATGCCGAGCGCGAACGCTTCGAAAGGGCATGCCGCGAGACGCATGGTGCGGTGCTCGTGACAGGACCCACCGGCTCGGGCAAGTCCACGACCTTGTATGCCGCCCTGCAGATGCTCAACACGCCTGAGAAGAACATCATCACCGTCGAGGACCCAGTCGAGTATGAAATGTCTGGCCTCACCCAGGTTCAGGTCTCCAGCAAGGTGGGCCTCACCTTCGCGGCGGGTCTGCGCTCGATGGTGCGCGCCGACCCCGACATCATCATGGTCGGCGAGATCCGCGACCGTGAGACGGCCCAGATCGCGGTGGAGTCCGCGCTGACCGGGCATCTGGTGCTCTCCACGCTGCACACCAACGACGCGCCTTCAGCGATCTCCCGGCTGATCGAGATGGGGATCGAGCCGTTCCTTGTCGCTTCCGCGCTCGACTGCGTTGTCGCCCAACGGCTCGCGAGGATGCTGTGCCCCAGCTGCAAGCGACGCACGATCATCCCCGCGAAGGTGCTGCAAGAGAACGGCTACAGGGCGCGCATGGAGCTGGAGGCATACGAGCCCGTTGGTTGCCGACGCTGCGGTGGCAGCGGCTACCGCGGACGTGTGGGTTTGTATGAGGTGATGAAGATGTCGCCGGAGATCCAGTCGCTCTCGCTGGAACGCAAGCCAGCGGAGGCGATCCGCGACGTTGCTGTCAGCCAGGGGATGACGCGGATGCGCGAAGATGGCCTGCAGAAGGTCAGGCAGGGACGCACGTCGATGGCCGAGATCGCCCGCGTCATCGGCACCGACTGAGCTCGTATCTTCGTCCAAGCGCCTGCTGGGAAGGGTGCGCGTCCTAATGGATGTGGGGCGATCTGTCGATGGACTCACCCATGGACATCGATTTCGCAGACCTCCTGATGGAGGTCGTACACCGCCGGGCATCCGATTTGCATCTCAGCTCGGGCGCGCATCCGACCGTCCGCGTGCGCGGCAAACTCGCGCCGCTGGAGGACTACCCAAAGCTCTCCTCCACCGACACGCGCGAGATCATCTACTCGATCCTCACCGGTGACCAGCGCCAGCGCTTGGAGACGAACTGGCAGCTGGACTTCGCCTACTCGATCCCCGGCCACGCACGCTTCCGCGTCAACGCCTACTACCAGCGTGGCGCAATCGGCGCAGCATTTCGTCTGATCCCATTTGGCATGACCTCGATCGATGAGCTCGGGCTGCCGCCTGCCGTGCACGAGTTCACGCGCCGGCCGCGCGGCTTCGTGCTGGTGACGGGCCCGACGGGTTCGGGAAAGTCAACCTCGCTGGCGGCGATGATCGATGAGATCAACTCCACGCGCGAGGAGCACATCATGACGATCGAGGACCCGATCGAGTTCCTGCACGGGCACAAGAAGTGCCTTGTCAACCAGCGCGAGCTGGGATCTGACGCACAGAGCTTCGGCGACGCGCTGAAGGCCGCGCTGCGCCAGGACCCCGACGTGATCCTCGTCGGCGAGATGCGCGACCTCGAGACGATCTCGACGGCGCTGACCGCTGCTGAGACCGGGCACCTGGTGTTCGCCACGCTGCACACGCAGGATGCCGCCCAGACGATCGACCGTGTCATCGATGTGTTCCCCGCTCACCAGCAGGGCCAGGTGCGGGTGCAGCTATCGGTCGCCCTGCAGGGGATCATGACCCAGCAGCTGTTGCCCAACACCGACGGCTCGGGACGGGTGGTTGCGTGTGAGGTGCTTGTGCCTAACCCGGCGATCCGCAACCTGATCCGCGAGGGCAAGACCCACCAGATCTACTCGGTGCTGCAGACCAGCTCGGCGGTCGGGATGCAGACGATGGATGCCTCGCTGTCGACGCTTGTGCGTCAGGGCAAGATCACTCAGAAGCTGGCAGAAGCGCGCTCGTCTACCCCCGATGAGCTCAGGCGCCTGCTGGGGGCGACCTCTCTGGCTGCCGCCTAGGCATTCGCGATGAGCACCTACGTCTTCAAGGCCCTCGACACAACCGGCGGCAAGGCTCGCGGCGAGGTCGAGGCCGATTCCAAGCAGGCGGTCTCCGATCAGCTCAAGCAGCGTGGGCTGATCGTCCTGGATATCACCGACAAGCATTCCTCGCGCAACATCGAGATCTCGCTGATGAAGCGGGTCAAGGCGAACGACCTGGCGATCTTCTCGCGTCAGCTCTCGACCATGATCTCCTCCGGGATGAGCATCCTGCGCTCCCTGTATGTGCTTGAGGAGCAGACCGAGGACAAATACCTGACCGAAACGATCGTCGCGGTCCGCAAGGACGTGGAGGCGGGTCTGTCGCTGAGCGACGCGATGGCGCGCCATCCAAAGGTCTTCAACCCGCTGTTCGTCGCCATGACTCAGGCCGGTGAGATGGGCGGTGTGCTCGAGGATGCGCTCGTGCGCGTCGCCAACCAGCTGCAGAAGGACGCTGCGCTGCGCCGCCAGGTGAAATCCGCGATGGTCTACCCGGCGCTGGTGATCTTCTTCGCGGTCGGCGTGATGATGGCGCTCGTGGCGTTCCTCGTGCCGGTGTTCGAGGGTGTCTTCAAGGAATTCGGCGGCAACCTGCCCGCGATGACGCAGGTCTCGGTCGTGCTCTCCGAAATCGTCAGGGGCTACTGGTGGGCGCTGTTCGGCGGGACCGCGCTGCTCGTCGTGACCTTCGTGAAGTGGAAGAAAACCACGTGGGGACGGCGCCAGTGGGACCATTTCCGACTGCACATACCGATGAAGATCGGCTCGATCGTTCAGCAGATCGCCGTAGCGCGCTGGTCGCGTACGCTGGCGTCGCTGACCGCCGCCGGCGTACCGCTGCTGCAGGCACTTGAGATCACCGGTCGCACGGGCGGCAACGCGGCGGTGGAGGAAGCGATGGACGGCGTGATCTCCTCCGTAAAGCGCGGTGGCACGATCGCTGCGCCGCTCGCACAAGCGCCGATTTTCCCCTCAATGGTGACGCACATGGTTGGCGTGGGTGAGGAAACTGGTGCGCTCGACGCGATGCTCGACAGGGTGGCCGAGTTCTACGAGGAACAGGTCGAGGCGTCGGTCAAGGCACTCACCTCGATCCTCGAGCCGATCATGATCATCGTGATCGGCGGCATCGTTGGTTTCATCGTGATCTCGATGTACCTGCCGCTGTTCGAAGTTTACAACCACATCGAATAACACGATCAGGCGGGCTCGACCCGCACGCGCCGGCCTTGGGGAGTGTCGTGCACCGACAGCGACACGCTCCCGTCCAGCAACGCCAGCAGCTCGGCGCCGACGAGCTCGCGGCGCCATCCCCGTAGCGTGCGCACATCCGCCTCTCCGCCGCTCCGCGCGGCTGCGACGATGGCATGCAGGTCGGCACGCGCGGCCAGGAGCTCATAGGCGAGACCCGCTTCACGCGCCCGCGCCCGCAGAAGCGCCTCGCCCAGCGCCACGAGCGGTGCATCGTCTGGCTTGGGCGTTGGTGTGCGCGTCGTCTCGGGCGGAGGATCGGACGGGCGCTCACGCCCGCGACGGACAGCGTCCAGCAGCTCCTCCGCGCGTCGGCTCGCACCACTCACACCCACGCCGCGGATCTTCTCCAGCTCAGCGCGCGAGGAGGGTCTGCGCTTGGCGAGCTCAACCAAGGTCGCGTCGCCAAGCACGCCCTGCACCGGGCGGTTCTGGCGCGAGGCGGTGCGCTCCCGCCACTCCACGAGCTCGCGTGCGATTGGTCTTGCGGAGGCGCTGAGGCCGTTGACGCGCGGCAGCCGCGCGAAGATCGCATCCGGGTCGCGCTCGTCGCTGGCGAGCGCGAGCGGGCCGCACTCCTCGCGAGCCCACTCCAGGCGCCCGAGCTCGGATAGGCGACGCTCCAGCTCGGCGGCCAGCTCGAGCAGGTGGACGACGTCCTCGCGCGCGTAGGCGAGCTGCTCGGCTGAGAGCGGACGTGCGTCCCAGCGGGTGAAGCTGGCGGTCTTGGCCACCCGCAAGCCGAGGATCTCGCTCAGCAACGAGTCGTAGGAGCTCTGCGCCCCAAGCCCGGCGAAGCCAGCGGCGATCTGCGTGTCGAACACGTTTGTGACCTCGCTGGCAAAGCGCCTGCGCATCAGCGCGATGTCCTGACGCCCCGCGTGAACGACCACCTGGACCGCCGGGTCGGCGAGCACCGCCGCGAGCGCGGAGCTGTCCAGATCCTCATCGAGTGGGTCGACGAGCAGGATCCGCTCGCCCGCGCCCACGTCCTCCCCCTCCGGGGACGATGCGGGGATTGCCAGCTGGATGAGGCACAGCAGCGTCCGGTAGCGACCCTCGCCCATGAACTCGGTATCCAGCGCGAGCGTGCCGGAGGCGCGGGCGCCGTCGAGCAGCGCCTGCAGTGCGGCCGGGTCGCTATCAGCGCTCATGGCTTTGCCCCGGGTAGTAGGTACAGCAGCCCTCCCTGAGACAGACCCGCCTTGATCGAGACGTCAGTGCCATGTGCACGCACCCAGCGCACGGGCGCCGAGCA
>Ga0302326_10000593_pt1 | contig 99332 bp, 62 predicted proteins | sample Palsa_T0_3_FD_202264 | JGI IMG/M metagenome (GOLD analysis project Ga0302326, IMG submission 202264) | Peat permafrost microbial communities from Stordalen Mire near Abisko, Sweden - Palsa_T0_3 | ecosystem: Environmental > Terrestrial > Soil > Palsa > Peat permafrost | place: Sweden: Abisko... | reverse complement strand
CTTTATCGATTACAACGGCGGCATCCATGTCAATAAGTCCCTTCTCAACGTGGTTCTTCACGATCAGCCGTCCGAGCATGATGCGCAGAAGCCGTCCCTGGACCCTAGCGAAGGGTTCAGCTAAACCAAAGCAGAATAGCGACGCCGATGCCCAATCGCCAGATTCGGCGCCGTTGTACACTTTCTGTGTCTTGGCCGGGTCCAGGCCGCGAGGTCGACGCTTATTTTCCTGCAAACGTAACGTCAATCCAGGTGAACTTTAGGAGTAACCGACATGCCGGGGCGCAACTTATCCAGGCCCCGCTGATTCGGACGAAAGAGTATGCGCACCGGCAGTCGTTGCACTATCTTCACGTAGTTGCCCGTCGCATTCTCGGGCGGAAATAGGCTGGATCGGTCTCCCGAGGCGGCCGGCATATTCTGTACCTCGCCCTCAAAGGATTCGCCGAGTGAGTCGACATAGATGTTGACGCGCTGGCCGACGTGCATCTTTTTTAGTTGGGTTTCCTTGAAGTTCGCGGTCGTCCAAACGGTGGCCGTCTGAACGAGCACGATGAGTTGCTGCCCCACCGAAATTCTCCCGCCTATCTCGGCACTGCGTTGGCTGGCGATCCCGTCCACAGGGGCGACGATATGGCAGTAACTTAGGTTCAGAAGGGCGGTATCCAGTTGCGCTTTGGCGGAGTCGGCGGCCGCTTTGGTAGAGGCGAAGGTTGCCTTTTGAATCATGATCATGCGCGGCGAATTCGCTTTGGCCTGAAAAAGTTTACTCTGCTGCTCGAGGAGCAACGCTCGCTTCTCCTCGACGACTTTGGCGGAAGAGGCGGCGGTAAATTGGCTCGCTTCCACCGTCGCCACTCCCGATCCGGCGTTTGCGATGTACTGGTCATAATCCGACTTGGCGATTTCCTCCTTATCAACCAATTTTTTGAAGCGCAGCAGATCCGCCTGACTTTTAAGGTTGTTGGCTTCCGCCTGACGGAGCTTCGCTGCATTGCTATCGTAGTCGCGTTGAGCGCTATCTACCGCGGCTTCCGCGTTGATGACCTCCGCGTGATCAGTATCGACCAAAGTCCGATTCGACACCTGCGTGATTGGCACATTTGGACCTTGCGCGGAGGCTTGTGCGGTGGCTTGTTCATAGTTCGCGCGCGCCTGCTCCACTTGTACTCTGTAGTCGCTCGGGTCCAGATCAACCAGCGGTTCGCCTGCCTTGACCGGCTGGTCATTTTCTACGTATACCGCAGTGACCGTCCCAGCCACGCGAGAGGCAATGGAGTTGAGGTGGCCGTCCACCTGCGCGTCATCTGTCGATTCGTACGTGCGGGAATAAAGCCACCATGCCACCCCACCCACCAGCAGAACGATGCCAATACACACGCCGATGATGATCGTGCGGCGCTTGGTAGCGGGATCGACGGGTTTCTTCGTTTCCGCCTCGCTTTTCTTGTCCTGCTCTTCCTTGTTCCCCTCGTCTTTTTTTGGCTCGCCAGTTTGCGGCTCTGCTTCCTGCGATTTATTCCCCTGGTCTGCGGGCTTCAGCGAGTTCGTTTTCTCATCAGTTTGCTCGCGGGCATCGTTCAAGCTTTTTTCTTTCGGATCTTCCTGAGTCGCACTAGGCATGGTCAATTTCCTTTCAGCATGTTTGGAATGAACTGTTCCGCTAGTCCGATCGCTCGGGCAAGACGGATGCGGGCAAGGTTCAGAGTGAACAGGCTGCTTACGTAATCCCGCTCCGCCGAGGCCACGGTTTCCTGCGATTGCACAACTTCAACGGAATTGGTCACGCCGGCAGCGAACCGGTCCAGCGACTCGGTAAGCGTTTCGGCCGCTATCTTGCGATTTTGGGCCGCGACCTCGATTTGCTCCTTGGCCACCTGCAGGTCGACGTAGCTCTGCCGGACATCGAGTTCGACCGCTCCCATTTCATCGTCATATTCCGCTTGCCGTTGACTCACAGCTGCATCGGCCTGCTCAATGTCTGCTTTCACTCGGCCGCTTTGAAAGATCGGGATGTTGATCGTTCCCGCAGCCTGAAAAACGGAGACACCCTTGTCAGGATTTATCCCTTGAAGTCCGTAGTAGCCGCTGATGCCCAGGGAAGGAAGATATTCCGCTTTCGAAGCTTTGTGGGCTTCCTGCGCGGCCTTCAACTGCATCCGCGCAGCTTTGAGATCGGAACGGTTTTCCATGGCAACTTTGACCGCCTCTTCTACCGGCACAGCCTGTGGCACTTCGGCGGGCAATTCTTCGCTTAACGTAAGCACTTGAGTCACTGGGAGACCAATCAGTCTGGCAAGTTGCATGAACTGTTTCATCAAATCGGCGCGCAACGACGTGAGCCTCTGTTGCTCGGTGTGAAACTGCACAAAACTTCGGTTGCGGTCGATGACTGGTTTCGTTCCAGCCTGATATTCCCTCTCCGAATGTCGAAAGGTCGCATCAGCCTCTTTTACCTGCGATTCTTGCGACAGCACGTTAGCTTGGCTGGCAAGAATTTGAAGGTAAGTTCCGCTCACCGCCAGGATGATGATTTCGCGCGCGTCCTTGGCGCTCATCTGCGCGGCATCCGCGGCCGCCTTTGCTCCGCGCCAGTTGTGCAGCGAGGTCATGCTGACGTTCTCGCTCAGATTTGCGAAGGCACTGTAGTAGTGAAAAGGCCCAACGGTGGTTGGGACGCTTGGCCCTAGCACGGCTCCGGTAATCCCCTCGGCCTGCAAATCCAACTTGGACCCAGTCTCCGACAGCGTCCCGTATATATTCGGTAGCATCTGACTGAGCGCTGCCAGCCGTTCTCCGCGCAACTGTGTCACCGATGAACTCGCGCTCACTGTGCCCAGGTTGAACCGCAGTCCCCGCTGGATGGCGTCCGCAATGTTCAGCGTCAGTGGGCTGTTCGATGCATTTGGATCGCGAATGCTTCCCTGATAGGGCGCTGACACTTGAATTGAGCTGTTCACGGTGTTGGTGGTGGCGCTGCTACCGGTAGTGTTGGAGGATTGCTGCGCCTGAGCACCACCGCTCTGCGTCCTTCCGGAGGGCGTCACCTGCTGAGCCTTGGGCATTTCTGGTGACGCTTGCTGGGCGAAGCTGGCGGCACAAAAGACAGCTACGGCGCTCATAACCACACCCGCAGACCTAAGATATGTCCGGTAGCGCGAATCGTTCTTACGCTCGATCGCGAAAGCAATGGTCTTTTTCGGCGCGATTACACCGAAGACAAAACCATCGAACGCTCTTAAACCAACATTCAACAGGTTCAACATCATCCTGCTCCCTCGCCCACTGGGGCTTTCTCGCCGGGCTTGTTCTTGCTTAGCAGGAAAGCGCAAAGGAACATCCCCGCGGCCATCCAGCTCAGCAGGCGATAGACATCCTGGTACCCCATCGTCAAAGCTTGTCGATTAAGCTGATTGTAGATTTGTCCGTTCGCCATGGCCGCCGCTCCCTGACCCCCATATACACCTGCGTAGGCTTGGGTCAGCGCGTCCAGTCGCCGCGCAAACACGGGATTTCCTGCCTGCATATAATCCGCCAGACGGTGTTGGTGAAACAGCGAACGATTCGTAACGATCGCTCCGGTAATCGCAATAAACACGCTTCCTCCCACATTCCGAGCAAAGTTGATGATTCCAGAGACCTGATTACTCGCCTCCTTTGGCAAGCCCATGTAGGCGGCGTTGGTAATCGCGATAAAGGAGAACGGAATGGCCGCCACCTGCAGCGTACGCATCCAGGAATTAAAGCCGAAACTCATAGACAAGTTGATATGGGTGGAGCTGTAGTAGAACGCTACGGCGAAGAAGGCGAAACCCGCGGCCACAAGAGTTCGAGCCGCGATCTTGTCGCTGAGGACTCCCGCCAGCGGGGCCAGTAACAGAAGCGCGAGTCCACCGCCAGTAAGTGCCTTACCCGCGACCGTTGCCGTGTAGCCCAGAAGCTCCTGAGAGAATTGCGGCTGTAGCACCGTGCTGGCGTTCAAGATTCCGCCCACCAACAGCATGAGCAGCGCACAAACGGCAAAATTCTTAAACCTAAATAATTTGATATTCATGATCGGGTTCTTGGCCTTCCATTCCCGCCAGATAAGCCCGATCATCCCGGCCGCAAATAAGACCGCAAACACGCGAATGAAGTTGGACGCCAGCCAATCATTCTCTTCTCCCTTGTCCAGCATGATCTGCATGCCCCCCATGGCGATGGTCAGCAGGCCGAGACCCAGATAGTCGAGCTTCTTGAAATTATCGAGAGAGGCTTTAATCCAGGGCGGATCGTCGACAAAGCGCGTTACCAGAATCGCGGCAAGTATTCCCACCGGAATATTGATATAAAAAATCCATCTCCAGTTGTAGTTGTCGGTAATCCAGCCTCCGATGGTTGGCCCGATGGATGGCGCCAGCACCGTCACCAGCGCATACAGTGCGAACGCCTGCCCCCGCTTCTTCTCCTCGAACGAATCCGCCATAATCGCCTGTGCCATCGGTTGCAGCCCGCCACCTCCAGCGCCTTGGAGCACGCGGCAGATGAGCAGCATGGGAAGCGAAACGGATATCCCGCAAAGGAAGCTCGAGACGGTGAAGATGCCAATGCACATGAGAAAAAAGCGCTTGCGGCCGATAACGCTGGACGCCCAGGCTCCCAGAGGTAGAACGATGGCATTGGATACCAGATAGCTGGTGAGCACCCACGTTCCCTCATCAGTGCTGGCGGCCAAATTGCCGGAGATGTGCGGCAGAGCGACGTTAGCAATCGATGTGTCCAGTACCTCCATGAAGGCCGCAATCGCCACCGTTGCAGCAATGATCCACGGATTGAACTTTGGCTTCCATTGCTGTTCGGTCGGGGCCGTGGGCATATCTTCCTCAGAATTCGGTAGTGGGGCAGTTGGCAATCTGTCCGCAGTTAAGATCACAGTAGCGAGTCTTCATCCGGATCTGCTGGAGCGCCTTACTCCTAACTCAGCCTTCTCCTAGGAACCGTGCGCACATCGTGAGGAAGGCTCCAGTCGCCGCCACGGCAGTTCACTCTCAGTGTCAGGGCTTTCCGCAGTGCCGATTTCCCGTAAAACGCCCGTGCTTTCGCCGCCGAAAGGGATATACCCATCTTGCCGGCCGTTTCTCGCAGCGAGAATTCTTGTAAATGTTGAATTTCAAAGACCGCGCGTAGGCTCGGTCGTAAATCGCGGATTTCGGCTCTGAGAATATTTCTTATTTCGCTTTGGGCGCATTCTTCTTCCGGATTCGAGGCGTGGTCCGCTACTTCCCACTCCACTCCCCTTGTATTAAGTTGCGCAGATACTTCCATGGCCGTTTCGCGGGAATCGCGTTTCTTGCGAAGAATCATCAGTGCCGAATTGATGGCGATCCGCGTGAGCCATGTTGAAAAACTGGACCTGCCATCGAACTTATGGATATGCACAAAAGCTCTCAGGAAGGAGTCCTGAAGAGCGTCTTCCGCGTCTTCGCGATTCCGGGTGATGCGGTAGGCACCCCGGAAAAGGCGTTTCGTGTGCGGGTGGCACAGAGCATCGAAAGCGGCCGCATGTCCGCTTTTTGCGGCGGCTACCAAATCGACTTCAGACGATCGCAATAATCCGTTCTCTGGATCGAGGGTCTCGGCCACGGTTGTTTGCTCAACGGAAATGGACACGGATTTCGAGGTCATAGAGAACACCTTCCAAGCATTGCCACGGTCCCTCGATTTTGTGGGATCAACTCTCAAGGGGTTGGGCGGTTGCGAATCACTGAGTGGCCGGCATCCACCGCGCCGAGACCGATACTCCGCGTGGTTTCGAGCACGCCATCCTTTGCATTAGGGCCGGGTGTTGCGACAAATCACATCGGCTAAGATGTTCTGAGCATCCTGTCGATCTGCATGGCGCTTGCATGGCACAGAAAATATCTCACCGCGTCAATTTCCATGCTGTTCCAAATAGCTCACAATTGTGCAACGGTGCGGGCTCGCGGCGGAGCGGCTTGGAGGCATCACAAGCCGCTGACCCTCGGTAAACGGAGGTATGCAGACTCCAACAACTGCGCATCCGAGCGGGAAAGAAACGTACCTGAAAGCCCGGGCAGCAAAGGTCGCAACTCCGAATATTTTGTTCAGGTTTGTTGTCGGCGACCCGTTTCATCCAGGCCAACCGGTGCTCTTCACGTGTGAGGTTCGTGGTGGTCAAAAGCTCGCAGTTTCCTCTCTATTGGCTCGATTGGTCGCGGTGTCGTGGGTACCGTGAACCGTCGTTGCGCTCCTGCAATACCTCTTTGCTCCGACGCGGATTCCCAGCATTCACATGAGCTGATACTTTTCGCCTAGTAGGTTGAGGGCGAAAATCAATGTCAACCGCGAGCGACCCATGAACCGTAGCGGGTTACAGGTCGCGTTGTTTGTGATGTGCCTGTGCCCTCCGACGGCGCACGCGCAGGATGGCCGAAGCCCTGCCGGTTCTTCCCCAACTCTTGAGGACGGTAACGGGAGCCAGGTCCCTGGCGGATTTATGCCCAAGTGGTGTCGTGCCGCCGAGGATCATGGAGTGAAGTTCTCGCTGGAGGAAACGTACGATTTCCAGGGCAATCCCGGTGGTGGACGAACCCAAATGGGAACCGTCTTCGGACGTGCGAATGGAACCCTCAAACTAGACCTTTCGAAACTGCTTGGAATACAGGGAGCTACGATTTACACGAGCGGACTTTTTCAAGCCGGCTCCAACCTCGCATTCACTTACATCGGCGCATGGGACTTGACCAGTTCTATCGCGGGCACGCATACCCTACGGTTTAATGAGTACTGCTGGCAACAAGTCTTGTGCGATGAAAAGCTCACAATTCGAGGCGGTCAGATTGCGGCAGGAACGGAATTCGGCAATCAGGCGATAGGTTTCGACGATGAAGGAAGTGCGTTCAAGACGTGGATCAACAACTCTCTCGCCAGTGGCTTACCAACAGCTGTCGAAGCATCATCTTCCCACTCCTCCTGCTGGCAAACCTGGGCTTATATTCCGGACGGATCCCACGAAACATTTATTCATTAAGGTCGGCGTGCTGAGCGGCAGCCATAGCACGTTCGAGGGGGACGAAAGCGGCACCCGCTTTGACCTTCGCAACGCACCCATTGCTGCGCTGTCGCTCGGCTGGAAAACCGATGATCCCAAGAAGGCCCATCCCGGTGTGTACAAGGTCGGAGTCATCCACAACTTCGGTCATTTCCCAAGATTTGGCTCGCAAGCGTTCACGCACGGCAATGATGTGGCGTTTGGGAATGTGGGCTATTCACTTTGGAGAGTGCGGAAACCCGATGGTTCTTTCAGCCACCGAGGCGTTGACGCTGAACTAAGCGTTACTGCCGCGCCGCGAAAGCTAAATAAAAGTGACTTTGAAAGCGCGGACGGCATTCGATTCGTTGGGCTTCTACCGAAACGGCATTCGGACATCGCAGCCATCGGCATTGTCTACGCGCATTTCAGTCGAGACTGGAGCGACGCTCTGCAAGCCCAGAATTTGCCGGGCAGGGCTTCGCAAACGAATCTTGAAGCCACCTATAAGATCGTGTTTTCTCGGTGGTTGAGCATTTGGCCGGACTTTCAGTATGTGTGGAAGCCAAGTGGTAACCGTCAGCTGGGCGATGCTCCAATTGTTGGATTGCGAGTGGTGTTCGACCACTGATAAGTAGCAACGTGCTTCCGCAAAATGCCCGCCAAGCGGGCGGCACGTGTAAAGTCTTTGAGGAGTTCATACGTTTACGACAAATATAAAAGACACTGTTGCACCCCCATATCACGTGCAATACACGGCGGTTGAACTGAGGAACGGCTTTCCGTATTTTGCTCACCACGACAGTATCTCCGCATTGTGGGCGCAGAAATGGCGCCCACAATGTCAGCATGGAGTCTATCCATTCGGCGACGGCAAGGTGACAGACTTTGACCCAATTTTTCAAGATCTTATCAGGATATCCGGCGATGGTTCGGACATCTTGTTTCGACCAGACGACTATGCGTCCGCTTTCTTTCCTACGGCGGAGCAACTCGTCAGTTCGGCGGAGGAGACGGAGAAAGAAGGCGAGATCGCAAAGGCCCGGGACCTATACCTGAGAGCCGCAGCTGTCTACTGTATAGCCCGGTTCCCGATCAATCGCTCACGACTGACTCAGTTGGCATGGGAGCGCGGCAAAGCGGCGTATGTGAGGGGAGGAAGGTACCTCAGCCCGCCGAATATCGCGGTCGATATCGCCTTCACTCATGCCGATCCGTCCGCGGGCGATCACAATGCACCCATTCAGGCATATCTTCGCATCCCAAAAGGCGAGATGCCGGCGAACGGCTGGCCCATACTTCTGTTCATCTGCGGTCTCGATGCGTACAAGACCGACAACACTTCCCGAATGCAGATTCATGCTGACCGTGGGTTCGCCACACTCAGCTTCGAGATACCGGGCACCGGAGACTGCCCCGCAACCCCAAACGACCCAACGTCTCCGGACCGATTGATGAGCAGTGTTCTGGACTGGGTGACTTCGAATGCAAGCGAGTACGGACTCAACATCGCTAGAATTGTGGCGCGCGGCATTAGCACAGGCGGCTATTACGCAATACGAATCGCGCACACTCATGCCGAGCGTCTCTTCGCCGTGGCTGCTCAGGGTGGAAGCTGTCATCACATGTTCGATGCCGCATGGATTGGCGCCCAGAATCAGATGGAGTACCCTTTCGCGTTGGCGGACGCGTTGGCGTACAAGTTTGGATATCGCGGTTCTGATCCTCTCGCGGCGTACGCTGTCGATGCGCGGAAGTTTAGCCTCCTGGATGCGGGCTTGCTGAATCGGCAAAGCTGCAAACTATTGTTGATTAACGGCATGGAAGATTCGATCTTCCCAATCGAAGACAACTTCATCGTCGCTCGCCGGGGAGTCAACAAAGACCTGCTCGCCAGAGGGAATCGAAGCCACATGGGGAACCCCGGGGGCGAAGACATTCTCTACACCTGGCTCGATGAAGTCCTGGCAGGGATGCCGTGAAGGTGATGCTCGAGAGCTCTGCTGATTGGACCATGACCAACAGGATCTTCCGGCGAGCCGTGTCGATGAACTGCCTGAGGTCAAGGCCGGTTACGCTAGAAGGGTGCGACGCTCGTGTTGATCCGATGGGTGCCGCCGTTCGATCTTCATTCTGCTGAAATCGTCCGGTTGTGTGCTAGACTTCGCACCCAATAAAACGTGAAGGTTTAGGCAATTTCAATTGGTCAAGTATCATGCCAATGACATCGTAATCTTCGTTGCTGCCGCTGAAGCCGGCACTTTGAGTGCTGCCGCAAAAGAGCTGGGCGTTCCGACTTCCACCGTTAGCCGCTCACTCACTCGTCTTGAGCAAAGTCTAGAGATGCTGCTCATCAATCGGAGTTCCAAGGGTTTCGTCTTGACCGATGCCGGAGTGGAATACCTTGAATCTTGTCGACACGCGTTGCGTGCGCTCAGCAACGGCAACGAACAATTAGACCGGCATCGCCTTAACCCGACAGGGCGCATCCGAATTGCATGCCCCGGAACAATGATTCGGCATCTCCTGGCGCCGATCATGACAAAACTGGTCAACGCATTTCCCAAACTGAAGATTGATCTTCAGGACTACACTCCGACGCATGTTCCCTCGCCGCGTCTGGATGTGGACATTATCTTTATGGTTTCGCCCCCCAACGACTCCTCACGAATGATTCGCTCTTACCCGAGCGCAAAGCGAGGACTGTTCGCCAATGAAGAATATCTGCGTGAATACGGGCACCCGAAAACTCCGCTGGAACTAGCGAATCATCGCTGCATAGGAATCGGCAGATGGGAGCTGACAAACAACGAAACCACGATCCTTGCTCCTGCAGATTTTCACGTCACAACCGGAGATCCGGTGGTCTCGAGACAATTAGCCATGAATGGTGTTGGGATCGTGGTGCTTCCGCTCTGGATGGCGAAAGCTCAAGCATTACGGAATGTCCTGGTCCGCGTTCTGCCAGGTTGGGCCCCTTCTCCCATACCGCTTGTCGCTTTGTACTGTAGCCCAAACGATCTGACCCCGAAGATCAAGAAGGTCTTGAATTTCTTGAGCGAGTACATCGGAACGGACAAGGATCCGAGGCTCGAGCGCACGAAGGCTGCCGAATGTTTTATCAGTTCGAAGTCCCAAGCTCGGCTCTGATATAGGCTCTGTTCCGGATCGTTGTCATATATATTGCTGACCGGACCTGGGTTTCGGTTTTCGACCGGAAAATCCACCTTGCGGCTAGCCGATGCCGACGTGGATCAGGACCATTCCCACATCCCCCAAACAAGTGCAATCAAATCGCCTTTTGGATAATGCGCTGACTCCCGGAAGAGCGCGTAGGGCTAGACACTCGCGATGAGCCTGCGGGCATTGCCGCAGCGCAACACCGCGTTGCACGGAGAAGCCCATCTCTGGAAGCGGTTGGACATCTGACCTATTGGCTTCCAGATTGCTGCACTTCCTGAAAGATGACAAGTCCGATGAGCAAAGAACCGGTTCAATCTGCATACGTAATGTCAGGGCAATTCACTCCCGACAATTGTGCTCTCATCCTGATCGATCATCAGGTGGGCACCCTTCAATTTGTACATACGATGTCTCCTGAGAGTTCTCTCCGGAATGCCGTCACGCTTGCCAAAGCAGCAAAAGCCTACGGTATGCCTGTCGTTATCACAACCAGCCAGGAAGACCATGTTCAAGGGCCGACTTCACCTGCACTGCAGGAAGCTTTACCGGAAGCCTACACGAACCGCATCAAACGCACAGGGATTTACCGGAAGCCTACACGAACCGCATCAAACGCACAGGGATTGTGAATGCCTGGGCCGATCCGAAGTTCAGTGCTGCAGTCCGTGCTACAGGGCGCAAGAAGCTCGTTATGGCTGCAGTCACGACAGACATCTGCCTAATATTCCCGGCCATCAGCGCCGTCCAAGAGGGCTTCGATGTGTTGGCTGTACTGGATGCTTCTGGTTCTGCTTTTGACGTGCAGGAAGAACTAGCCCGCCGCAGAATGGCAACCGCAGGAGTAGTGCTGACGACAACCAACACCGCTGCTGCAGACCTGGTTCAGGACTGGAGCACACCTCAAGGCTCTGGACTAGTTCAACTGATCATGGCGAGCGAACCGAATACACCCGGTTATGTTGGCTAACCATCGCTCGGGCAATGAAAGGTTCAACCCGAAAAGAGCGAGAATTTGTCAACTGGTTCTACAAAGGACCTCACGTTGGGGTTCATGACGCCATCTCGCCCGAGTCCATAGAACAGAGAACCTATTTCTGTGTCGGTGGGTTCCTGGCTTCAGAACATCATTGGATGAAAATACAGGATGCGTGGGTGGAGCGACTAAAAACGACCGACGAGATCCCAAGGAATTTCCCATGGGACGCCGATAGTGGACCTGGGTGTAGCGTTGAAGTTCACGTTTTGAGTTCTGGCGCGTGATTCATAACGCCTTCCACATGCGGACCATCAAACATCTCGGTGAGGTGGCGGTTCGACTATGGCGACTCTTTATCGGTATTTTAAGGATTTCTGGAAACTGGCAGTCATTGCGCTCCTTCTAGCGGCGATCAATCAAATTTTTTCGCTGCTCGACCCGCTCATCTTTCGCCACATCATTGACTCGTACGCGACTCGCTACAGGGAATATTCCAGCCCGCAGTTTGTCCGCGGAGTGAGCCTCTTGCTGGCGGCTGCCGTCGGTGTGGCCCTGGTGTCGCGCACCGCCAAGAATTTTCAAGATTATTTTGTAAACGTGATCACCCAAAAGGTTGGAGCTCGTATCTATACGGATGGCGTCCGACACTCTTTGGATCTTCCCTACGCCTTGTTTGAGGATCAGCGCAGCGGCGAAACCCTCGGGAAGTTGCAGAGAGTTCGAAGCGACGTTGAGAAATTCATCGCGTTGCTCGTAAACATGGTTTTCACGACGCTGATCGGCCTGGCGTTCGTGACCATCTACGCAGCCCAGGTGCATTGGTCGATCGCTCCCGCCTATTTATTGACCGTCCCTCTCCTCGGCGGTTTGAGCTCGTTGCTGAGTCGTAGAATCAAGACCGTTCAAAAGCGGATTGTGAGTGAGACGACAGCACTCGCGGGGGCGACGACGGAGTCGCTGCGCAACATTGAACTGGTGAAGAGCCTCGGCCTCGCCCAGCAGGAAATCGATCGCCTCAACTCCACCACGAATAAGATTCTCAAGTTGGAACTTGAAAAGGTCCGTTACCTTCGCAGCCTCAGCTTTGTTCAAGGAAGTATCGTCAATCTCTTGCGGACCTCAATTTTGTTCCTGATGCTTTATCTCATCTATACGCAGCGCATTACCGTTGGACAGTTTTTCTCACTCTTTATCTATTCGTTCTTTATTTTCGGGCCGCTTCAGGAACTGGGCAACGTGGTCAATGCCTATCGCGAGACCGAAGCCTCACTCGACAATTTCGAGCAGATTCTCAAAATGCCGGTGCAGCCGAAACCGGAACATCCGGTAGCGCTCGCGTCGCTGGAAACACTGGAGTTTGACCAAGTCACTTTCCAGCACCAATCGGCGTCCTCTCCGGCTTTAAGTGCAATCTCCTTCCAGGTGGCGCGCGGCGAGACGATCGCTTTTGTAGGGCCCTCCGGCGCAGGCAAGACTTCGCTCGTTAAACTCTTGGTTGGTCTTTATCGTCCCATGAGCGGTCATATCCTTTACAACGGAACCCGAGAGGATGAAATTGCGATCGAAGATTTGCGAGAACGGCTTGGATTTGTCACGCAAGATACGCAACTCTTCTCCGGCACGATTCGTGAGAACCTGCAATTCGTGCGGCCGGATGCCACCGATGAAGAATGTCTCGAAGTACTGCGGCAAGCCGCAGTAGAGGGTTTGCTTCTGCGAGCAGATAAAGGACTTGACTCGAAGATCGGTGAAGGTGGAGTCAAAGTTTCCGGTGGGGAGAAGCAGCGAATTTCTATTGCGCGTGCACTGCTCCGTCGGCCGCAGTTGCTGGTGTTCGACGAAGCGACCTCCTCATTGGACTCTTTAACGGAGGAAGAGATCAGCCAGACGATTCGAGACGTGGCTGCGAGTCGCGACGCCATCACGATATTGATCGCGCATCGCCTTTCTACCATCCTCCACGCGGATTGCATCTATGTTCTGGAAAGAGGACGCGTCGTGGAAAGTGGCGGTCACGAAGAGCTGCTGGAAAAGAAAGGCCTCTACTACGCGATGTGGCGACAGCAGGTGGGGGAAGGCCGAGAGAGAGTAACCAATCCCATCTAGGGCTTTGCCCTTGGTTCGCCCCCGGGGATTCTCGGGGCGCCCGCCGGTCTTCTTCAATATTGTCCCAAGACTTCAGCATTGCCGGTCGCTAATCGCGCACGGAGGGTCCATTTTAACATTCATCGCGGTCGTTGTTTGGCGCTCCGAGATGACCAATCGACAGACTCTTTCCACTGCGGCTGCGTACTCCGAACCTTCCGATTGTTCACGGGAATGACGGCCATTGCTGTGAAGGATTACGAGCAAGCTGCTTATCCGGCAGCTAACCGTTATGGTCGCAGTCCTAGATCTTGACTGCCGCTTTGGGAGGCGGAACGAACTGAAAAATCTTATACCCGTTCGAGAATATCTGGTCTCAAATCGCCAATCTCCGACGGTCATCCGATGTCTGTTACGGTTTGTACGGAAGCGGGCATTGCCGCGGGCTACCATAACCGAACACTCCTTCCAAGCCATCACTCCCTCCCGTAGGGAAAGGGTGTCACCTATGTGTCCGGTACAAACTGCCACCCAGGGGTAGGGTCACTCCTAAGCACTACATCCTGATTTGGTCTTAGCCGGTCGGGGTGGTTGCGATCAGGCGTTCGCATACCGTTGACACCCTTGCATGATTTCTGGGATTATTCTGGCCGGAAAGCAGTTGGTGCCATCCTTGCTTGATCGGCGGAGACCGGCTTCAGGTGCCCACGTCGACCGAGTCCCCCGTGCGACCGATTCGCCAAACTTCGCTGGCCATGGCCGACTCTGTTCTTGCCACCCGTTAGCTGGAAATGGCCGAAGCTGCAATTACCTGCTAACTGTGCGGCACGCCTCTTGGGTGGTAGCGCCAAGCTGTCTTGCCTGGCCGAGGCGCCGCACGGCGGGGCGGGATCGTGTCAAGGTTGCTGATTGGGGTCTTCTTAGTTCATGAAGCTTCGCAAGTACGAAATCCTGGGCGAGTTAGGGCACGGCGCGATGGGAGTGGTGTATTGCGCCCGCGATCCAGTCATTAATCGCCTGGTTGCCATCAAGACCATTACCACGACCGGCTTGAATAAAGACGAGGGCTTGCTCCAACGGTTCTACCGCGAAGCTCAGTCTGCCGGGGGACTCAAGCACACCAATATCGTGACCATTCACGATATGGGCGAAGAAGAAAAAACCGCCTATATCGTGATGGAGTTGGTGGAAGGAGAGAGTCTCGAGCACCTCATTGCCGGCCGGGCCGAGCTTCCACTCTCCCTCAAACTGGTCTACGCCATGCAGGCTTGCCGAGCCTTTGACTACGCGCACAAACGGGGCATCATTCATCGGGACATCAAACCCGCCAACATCATGGTTACCAAGGATGGCGTGGTTAAGGTAGTGGACTTTGGCATCGCACGGATTCTGGATGTCCCCAAGACGCAAACCGGAATGCTCATGGGCACGTTTGCGTACATGTCCCCAGAGCAATATCACGGTGAGCACGCCGACGAACGCTCGGATATATGGTCTTTCGGAGTGCTGCTCTATGAGCTGATCTGCTACCGCAGGCCATTTGCCGGAGATTCGCCGGCTGGCCTGATGCGCAACGTTTGCGAGGCTCAGGCAGAACCAGTTTCAAAATATGTGCCGGATTGCCCGCCGGCCCTGCAGTTGGTGGTGTCCAAGGCTCTTGAAAAATCTACCAGTGAACGATTCCAATCGATGGAAGACCTGCTGCTTGAGCTGGAGCCGATCTGCAAGAATCTCCAAGCGCAGTCGGTTGCGGTACTGGTGGATCAAAGCCGCCAGCTGGTAGAGAAAAGCCAATACACCGAAGCCCGCGATTTGTTGCGGCAGGCTCTTCAGGTGGAATCCGGAAACCAGCAGGTCCGATCGTTGTTGGAAAAGGTGAATGGCGAGCTGAAACGCTTGCTGGTCCGGCCCAAGGTGCAGCAGTGCATCGAGAGGTGTCGCGCTCTGCTATTAGAGGGAAAGTTTCAGGACGCGCGTATCGCCGCCGAGAGCGCCTTGCAACTGGACTCCAGCTTTGCGCCTGCTCGAGAGTTACAAGAAATTGTACGGCGAGAAATAGAGCACCTCGAACTGATTGCCGGTTGGTTGAGGTCCGCCAAACAGAATATCGCCGCGGGACTACCGGATGAAGCCGAAGCTCTGGTGGCGAAAGTGTTGGAAGTGGAACCGGGCAACAAGCAGGCAGCAGCGCTGCAGCAACAAGTCACTCAAGACAAGGTCGATCGGCAAAAGCGCACGCGGCTGCTGGAGCGGTTCCAATACGCGCGGGGTTTGTGGACCCGGATGAGGTACAACGAGTGCATCCAGCTGCTGCTCGATTTGCAGAAAGAGTTTCCCGAAGATGACGAGGTACCCCGACTGCTGGAGACCGTCCGCGAGGATCAAGCGGAGCAGCGCCAGCAAGGTTTGCTGGACAGCCATAGCTTGATCACGGCCCGGCGGTACGAAGAATGTCTCATCCTTCTGGGCAACCTTCGCGAACAGTTCCCACGCGACGAAGACTTCCCCAAGCTCCAGGAAGGGGTTCGTAGAAAACTGAAGGACCAGCAGAAGCAGGAAGGCCTGACGGAAGCCAAAAGTGCATTGGCAGGGCGACGCTACAGCGATGCCATTGCTCTGCTTTCTTCTCTGGCTCGCCAATTCCCGGAAGAACCAGAGATCGCCACATTGCTAGAAACCGCTCGCGCGAGCCGAGAAGAGGATGATCGGCAGCAGAGCGTGGCGAAGGCGCGGGAACTGCTGGCCGCCCACCGCTTCGACGAGTCCATCGCGCTGCTCCGCCAGCTCCAGAAGGATTTTCCGCAGCACCCGGAAATCAGCGATCTGCTGGAAATCGCCCGGAAAGATCAGCTTGAGCAAGAGAAGCATCAGAAACTCGCAGAGGCCAGGGCCCGATTGGGCACCCAGTCATTTGAGGAAGCGCTGGGGATCTTGGACAGTCTTGCCGCCAGCCAGCCCAGCGACGCAGCGGTAGTTAAGTTGCGGACCCTGGTGCAGCGCGAGCAGGAAAAGCATGTACGGCAGGAACGGATGCAACGCGAGTCGGACCTATTGAAGAAACTGATCAGTGAAAAGAAATATGCAGAGGTAATCGCCCGGAGTAAGACCCTTCTGGTCGAATTCCCCGCCGAGAGCAGCTTCCGGCGGCTAGCCGAATTCGCGAACAGCCAGCAGGAGAGCGCTGAGAAGGAGCAATTGTTTCGCCAGACCCTCGATGAGGCCAAGAAGTTGTTTGACACCGGCCGCTTCAAAGAGGCGATCACCATCGTCCAGATTGGGCTGAAGAGCTTTCCCACCAATCCGGAACTGCTATATCTGAATCAGCAAGCGGAACTCCAGCAACGGAAACTCGAAGTTCGCCAGCAAATCGAAGAGCGGGTACGGGAGATCAGAGTAAAAATCAACCGGGAACGATTCAGCGAAGCGATCAATATCGCGAAGAACACTCTGGTCACGCTCGGGCCGGACACCAACGTGAGCCAGCTGCTCGATACAGCGGAAGCGGAATTTGAAAAGAGGGAACGGAAAAAGGAACAAGTACGAGCACTGGAAACCATTCGCACCATGATCGAGTCCGGCGACCTAACCGGCGCTGATCAAGCGGTGGACAAGGCTCTCGATACCAAGATTGTCGAGACTTTCGATCCTCGCATCCGGAGGTTGTCGGAGCAAATCAAGGACGCGAAAGTCGCGGCGAACCGAGAATCCGATCCCGATGCGGCCATGACTTCACCGGGCATTTATCGGGAATACGCGCTGCAGCAAGGTCCGCCGGTGCCGGAAGCTCCGCCGGCGGTCTCGTCTGAGCAAACTCAGCGGAGGCCGGTGCCGACCGCGCAAGGTTCGGGGGCCCAGCCAGGGTCCGCGCGACCGTCAAGTGACCCGATCGCCGGAGAGCAGCAAATCTCTTTCTTGGGCTGGCCCGCAGGCCGGCAAGCGGAGCAAGCGGTCCGCCCGGAAGTCGCGGCTCAGGCGAATCCTTCACCTGCTCTGGCTGCCGCTGCACCTCCAATCATTGTTTCCCCCTCCGTCGCTCAACCCCCAGAGGTGCAGGCGAGCAGGGGGGTCTCATTTTGGAAGCGAACTGCAAGCGCAGCGCTTGTGACCATCGTCTTGATCGCGTTGGGATGGGCGGGGAGAGCTTTATTTCGACCGAGCGGGGTGCGACCGGTCGCAAACGTAAATGCGCAGCCCGCAAAGTCCACCATCAACGCGCGGGGGGCGCAGCAGCGGGTGTTGTTGAATGCCGCTGGTAATCTGATTGCTGCGAATGACCTTGACGGAGCCCGCAAGAAACTGGACGAAGCTTTGGCTTTGAACGGACCGCTTTCCACGGACATTCAACGCAGCATGGCAGCCATCGACGATTCTTTGAAAGATCCGCAACTTCGTCAACTTCGCCAACGCGAAGCAACGCTCTGGCAACAGGCCGTCAAGCACGTGGCGGATAGTCAATATACCGATGCCCGTAAGGATCTCAACCGGATCTTGGCGCTGGGCCCTGGCGGAGTGCATCGCAGCGACGCGCAAGGGTATCTCGATAAAGTCATACCTCAGCGCATCAAGGATAAGGAGCTTTTCGCACAGGCTCACTTGGATATAGGTGAAGGAGAATTTCAGTCAGCACGTTCCGTCGCCGAGCAACTTCAACAAAACGGTGACGAACCTGGTCCGTTGGTCGCCGAAATCGATCGAGCGGAACGAAATCGGCTTCTGGAATTGGAAACCCAATTCAAGCAGTTGAAGCAACGAGACGACGACGCGGGCATTCAGAGGCTCAGCGCGTTGCAGACCAAATTTCAAGCGCTGGCAAGCGACGGTGGTCCGCAATCCGATGAAGCTTCAGGCTACGCCAACGGCATTCCCGCGGCGATCGCGGATGTTCAGGGCCGCATGCAGAAAAAACCCCCTGCCGCCCCCGCCAAGGTTGAGGCTCATTCGGCGGCCGCCGACGCGGTTCGGGCGGTGATCCAGCGGTATGCGCGAGCGTTCGAAAAGAAGGATGCGGATACGCTCACGAAAATCTGGCCGACCATTGGCACCAAATATGCGACCTACAAGTCTACCTTCGAGGCGGCTAGTAGCATCCGCATGCGGATGAACATTCAAAGCGTGGACGTAAAACCAGACGGTACCAACGCCATCGTGGAAGCGCGGGTCTCAGAGGACTACACTGCGAAAGATGCGTCCGCGGCAAAAAACAGCAATCACGCGGTGACTTTCGAACTGGACAACGTTGAGGGAGACTGGCTTATCACCGATATCGAAGAGTTGGAACTAGCCAAGTAGTCGAGTGCTTACATTCTGTGGGCGTCGAGAGCGTACCTGACCGATTTGGGGGCCAGCCAGAAGGCCCTCTATCAAAAAGATCTCTCAGGCTGCCGCAGCCGGTGTTGGCCGGCGCGCCTGGCAAAGTCCAGGTTGGTTACGAACTAGCTTCCAAGCTGGATGGAAGGTACCGTAATCTTGACAGTCCTGCTATATCTATAAAGCTGCTGAGCGTGGACTCTATCGAGGTGAGTCCAGGAAAGTTGCGGCTATTTTTCGAACTGTGCCATCCTCGAAAATCATTCGGGTAATTCCTCCCTCCCCACCTCGTTGGCTAACGTTTTTGCGCGCCGCTGTAGCGATCGGTATTGCCGTCCTTTTTTCTCACCCTGGCAGCCTCTATGGACAGTCCTCAAACGCTTCGCTCACCGGACGCATTACCGACTCCAGTAAAGCGGTGGTTCCCAATACCAAGGTCATCGTCATCAATACCGGAACGCGCATCCACTATGAAACGATCACCAATGAGACCGGAAGCTATTACGTAACCAACTTGCCTCCGGGCATGTATCGGGTCGAAATTGAAAAGATCGGATTCAAGGCGGTCATCAAGTCCGACCTGATTCTGCACGTGCAGGATGCCTTGGAGGTTAATTTCGAAGTCGTTCCGGGTTCCGCTTCGGAAAGCGTAACGGTACGCGGCGGAGCGCCACTGTTAGATACCGAGTCCACCACTTTGGGCACCGTGGTGGAACAGCGAAAGGCCAACGAGCTGCCGCTGAATGGCCGCAATGTTTTTAACCTGATTGAGCTGGCAGCATCTGTGGTGCCGCAAGGAAGCTCCACCGGAACACCGGTCGGCGTGAATCCTTTCGGCTGGGGCAATTATCAGGTCAACGGTTCTTTCGGTAACCAGAGTGCGGTTTACCTGGATGGCCAACCGCTGAACATTGGCTACATCAATTTACCGGTGTTGATTCCCTCGCAGGACTCCATTCAGGAGTTCAAAGTACAGACCAGCAATCTGGGGCCGGAATGGGGCAAGTTCGCTGGCGGCGTCACCAACCTCAGCACCAAGTCCGGGACCAGTTCGTTTCATGGCGGAGTCTACGAGTACCTACGTAATAAAATTTTTAACGCCAATGATTTTTTCCTCAATGCCGCCGGAATATCCCGGCCCCCTTGGGTACAGAATCAGTTCGGCGCCAATGTCGGCGGGCCTCTGAATTTCCCGGAACTTCTGGGCCGCAATAGGACTTTCTGGTTCCTGAATTGGGAAGGTTTCCGGCTCCGAACGGGCGAGCCCTTTACGGCCACGGTTCCCGATGCCAAAGAAAGATCCGGCAATTTCTCTGAAATCTGCAAGAACGGATTCACCGCGGGCATCTGCAACGATCGAGGCGTGGACCCCACTGGTAAGTCGGTGGTGATCGATCAGATTTATGACCCATGCGCAGGCCAGGTCAACGCGCTCAGGGCTTGCCCGGGCAGTACGGTTACTCCGACTCCGTTCCCGAACAACCTGGTGCCATCCAGTCGGCTCAATCCGACCTCGCAGAAACTCTTGAATTTGTGGCCGGAGCCCAACGCAGCAGGACTCACCAACAACTTCACAACCGTAGCTCCGACCGGAGGCGATCAGAACCAAGTGGTCGCGCGCGTCGACCACAATTTGACCAATCGTCAAAGATTATTTCTGCGTTCCACCTATTGGGAGGTTATGGATCTCCCGACGGATCCGTTGGGAAGCGGTTTGTGCGCGGACCGTTGCGGTGAGACCTACCACAGCTTTACGATCGCATCTGGGTATACCTACAGCGTCACGCCCACAACGGTAATGAGCTTCAACGCCAGCATGAGCAGGTTCCGCTACAATCGTACCCCGCAAAATTCTGGATTTGACCTGACCACCATTGGCTGGCCCGAGAGTTACAACCAGGTCGTACCCACGGTCATGCGCACTCCGCCGACGCCCTGCGTGGCCAACTTCGCCGACACCATCATGTGCACTCAGGGGCAAAGCTACATTCAAGACCGCAATACTCAGTTTTACCTGTCCCCAAGCGTCTCCTTGCTGCGAGGTCATCAGCAATTCCAGTTTGGTTTTCAGCTCGAAGTCGGCCGCGATAATTATGCGCAGTCCAATATCGCCAGCGGGGCCTTCGATTTTTGCGCCTACGGTCAGGCCTGCTTCACTAGCTTGCCGGGTGTGTCCGGAACGGGATTTTCGTTTGCTGATTTCTTGCTGGGGTACGCCGACAACTTCAATAATTTCGAGAACCATTTTTTCGCGCAAGCGGTGGTTCCCGCTTTCACCGCGGGACAACAAATCTACCGAGCTTTTTATTTTGCAGATTCCTGGCACGCCACCAACAAACTCACCTTGAATCTAGGACTGCGCTACGACTTGCAAGGTCCGTGGTCGGAGCGCTTTAACAGACTGTCTTACTTTGATCCGACGGTTCCGAGCTTTCTGAACGCCTATCTTCCGGCCGGTGCGCGGTCGGTTAACGGAGATGTCTTCCTGATAAGCCCGGGCACCAGGAATAACATCCCGCTCGATAAACTTAATTTTTCGCCGCGCCTAGGACTGGCGTACGCCCTGAATTCGAAAACGGTGATTCGCAGCGGCTACGGAATCTACTGGATTCCTAACTACGTTTCCTTCGCACTCAACCCTCTGAACGACATGGTGAATGCGGCAGCCACCACGTATTCCGGTACTGTAGACGGGACCCATCCGGTGAACACCATCGCGCTTCCTTTCCCGGCTGGAATTTCGCCACCGCCTGGACGCACTCTGGATACTCTGGGTACCCAGTTATTTCTCACCCAGGTCGTGCAGTCGATCACCGAGGCAGACCCTGCCGACCATCCTTCTGGATATGTTCAACAGTGGAACCTGAACCTGCAGCGGGATTTGCCTGGAGGTTTTTTCGTCTCGGCTGCTTATGTTGGCGCTAAAGGAACGCATCTTCAGGAGTATTCGCAGCAAATCGATCAAATATCCGACGCCCTGCTGGCTCAAGCGGCCGCACAGGTAAATCCGTCCCTTCCGGACCCGAGACAAAACGTCACCTTATTGCAGTCGGTGCCGAACCCGTTTTTCGTGAATGGCCAGGCCCTGGCGCTCACCGGCGCGACCACCACGGTCGGACAATTGCTGCGGCCCTATCCGCAGTACACCAGTGTGCAGCTGGCCGGCCAGGGCTCCTACGACAGCATTTACCACGCCTTCCAACTGACGGTGCAAAGGCGTTTTGCGAACGCAGGATCGCTGCTGGTCGCTTACACCAATTCGAAACTCCTCAGCGACACCGACACCTTGACGTCGTGGCTGGAGGGCAGCGTAGGAGGCATTCAAGACAGCAACAATCTAAACGGAGAGCGTTCGCTGTCTTCCCAAGACACCCCGCAGCGGTTGGTTTTCAGCTACGTTTTGGATCTACCTTTTGGCAAAGGCAGAAGATACCTCTCCGCCGCGGATGGAGTGGTGGATAAGGTTGTGGGGGGCTGGGGAATCGACGGAGTAACCATATTTCAGGGAGGTTTTCCGCTGGTTTTCATCAACGGCCAGGCCAACGGAACCACCCTGTTCGGGGGCGGCTCGCGCCCGAACGTAGTGCCGGGGTGCGATGCCGCACTATCGGGAGGGGCCACATCCAAATTAGCAGGATGGTTCAATACCGAGTGTTTCACGGCACCGAATGACTTCACCTTCGGCAACGAGCCGCGGGTCGACCCGCGGCTACGTTCCCAAGGGATCGACAATTTTGACTTCGCTATCTTTAAAAGAACAAAATTGACTACCAATGAGCGATTGGGACTCGAGTTCCGCACTGAATTCTTTAATCTCTTCAACCGCACTCAGTTCGCCCCTCCAAACACGGTCTGTTGTACGGCCGGCAACCAAAATTTTGGTGTCGTAACCGCTACCGCCCCGGGAACGAATCCGCGCTTGGTTCAATTCGGCCTTAGATTCCTGTTCTGAAGCGTCTCCTAGCGTTTGATGCACTTAAGCCTTTTAAATCTGTGTTTTGGCGCGGTCCTGGGCAGCAAGAACCAAAACCTTCTTTTCCCATCAAAATCTCTTCTAACTATCGTATGGGTGATGTATCTTTCTCATAGCATCGGAGCTTCGCCGGGGGAGTTCCGAACTACGGTGGTTTCGCTAACGTCGTCGCACCGTCTAACTGGTACGCACGCATGAACTCTCCGTACGGACGCGCACTTTCATTTCCTATGGCTTGGAGCAGAAATCAGGAGCGGCCACCAGCCGCGCCGGATGGTCGCGAACCGTCGGTTCCCAGCGACGAAGAAGTCATGGCCCGTTTACAGTCCAACGACGCCGCTGCGCTCGAGATTCTTTTTGATCGGTACGCTCGCGTGGTGTTTAGTGTCGCGCGCGGAGTGGTTCGCGATACCGGCGAGGCCGAAGATCTGGTTCAGGAGGCTTTCCTGTATGTGTATAGGAAAGCCGCCCTCTTTGACCGGTCCAAAGGCAGCCTGAAGAACTGGATTCTTCAGATCGCTCTGCACCGAGCCTTGGACCGAAAAGCCCATTTAGCCCGACGCGGTTTTTACCTTGGTACAGATGTGACCAGCCTTGGCGATACACAGTTAGGAGAGACCGATCTGGACCGCGAAATTGGCGCAAAACTCAACCGCGCGCAACTGGAGAAAGCCTTCGAAGAGCTCCCGGACATTCAACGCTTGACGCTTGAATTGTTTTACTTCGAAGAACTAAGCTTGCGCGAAATCAGCGAGCGGCTCAGCGAGCCCCTGGGAAACACGCGTCATCATTTCTATCGTGGTTTGGAACGGCTGCGAAAGAATTCGTTTGTTCAAAGGCTTCAGGGAACCAGGCGATGTTAGCGGACAACTCAGTCTGTAAGAGCCAAGACAAATTTAGCGAGCTCAGCGCTCTGGCCGAAACCGACGCGCTTACCTTCGGCGAATCTCTCGATCTGGGTGCCCACTTGGAAAGTTGTGAGCAGTGTCGCGAGATCGCCCGCCAATATCGGATCCTCGGGACCGAGGGTATACCCGCGCTAGCGGCCACCTACTCAGAGAAGCAAGAAGCCTCGAGCTGGGACGACGCATCGACTCGCCAGAAACTGTTTTCCCGGATCCGCGCCGAACGGCTTGCGGTTGTTGAATCCAGTCGCGCACAGCCGCCACCTGGCACTGCGGTGCTTCCCGGTGTCTCGCGGCGAATACGCGGAAACCCCTTGGTGCAGGCCCTGGTGGCGGCCTGCGTGGTCGCAGCGGTTAGCGCCGGGGCGTACCGGTTGGGCCTGGCGGAGAAAGTGACGCCAGCCGCGAGCCAGGCCATCACTGTTCCCGACCAGGCCTTCAAGAAACTGGCTGCGGAAAAACGAGCTGGCGACGAACTGCTTGCCGCGCAAGCCCAGCAGCTCGACCGATTGCAGGCAGAAAGTTCGCAAAAGGAAGAGGAGCTGGCGAGGCTGCGCTCGCAGTTGCGCTCGATCGGAGATCGTTCAAGCGAACTTGCCGAGGCAAGCAATCAGTCGGCAGGAAAACTGCAAGACGTCTCGCTCCAGCGAGATGCGCTGAACTCCCAGGTGCAGGACGCCAATCAGGCTTATCAGGCGGTTCGCGCGGAGCTCGCGAGTCTCCGAGCCGAGCGCGATCAAACCGTCTTGCGGACCAATTCGCTCGAAAGCAGAATTGAAGAATTGACCGCTGTGAATCACGAGCAGGAACGCAAGCTCAAGGACACCGAGCAGTATCTGGTCTCCGACCGCGACATCCGCGAACTCATGGGCGCGAGGAAGCTCTATATTGCCGACGTGTTCGATGTCGACAGCGGAAGCCAAACCCGCCGGCCCTTCGGGCGGGTTTTCTATACCCAAGGCAAGTCTCTTATTTTCTACGCCTTCGACCTTGACCGCCGCCCCGGGGTGGTCAATGCCAACGCCTTCCAGGTATGGGGGCAGAGAGAAACCGCTCAAGGCGAAGAGGCTTCACCCATGAATCTGGGTATTCTTTACATGGATAACGAATCGAACCGCCGGTGGGTCATGCGCTTTGACGATCCAAAGCAGTTGACGGAGATTGATGCCGTATTCGTGACCGTGGAACCCCGCGGGGGCAGCCACAAGCCCACGGGCAAGCCGTTTCTGTATGCGCTGCTGCGAAACGAAGCCAACCACCCCTAACCGTAGTCTTTGGAGTGCCTTAGGTTCCGGATTACAATCTAGGGTAGTTTCTTCACCGGTCGCTCCCCCCCGTTACGATTTTTCTCGTATTAATTTTTTTTTTGGTACACATCACATTTCCAGCTCGTATGGGTAGTTAAAACCAGTCTTATCGTCAAATGTCGAGGATGTAGGTGTGGTAGCTATGGGTTCGGAACGATGCTTCCGAACCCTAGGGTTGTAGCTCGCTTGGGGTGTTGGTGGTTCAGCAAATCGTTCAGGAGCACTACTGATGATGAAGAGTCTGCGCTTTACTCTGTTTATTTTTTTGGCGACGGCAGTTTGTTTTTGCCTCGCAAATCTTTTGACCCAACCGCTGGCCGCGCAGTCGACCTACGGCTCGGTGTCCGGGACGGTAACCGATTCTTCCGGCGGTTCGCTCCCGGATGTGCAGGTCACGCTGACAAGTCTTGACACCGGAACCAAGCAAACTGAGACCACCACGGCTGATGGGCTCTATACGTTTTCGAACTTGTTCCAAGGCCGCTATCGGGTAGACGCGGAGAAGCCGGGCTTTAAGCGCACCTCTCAGGCTGAGGTTATGGTGCAAATCCAGCAGACCTCCAGCATCAACCTGGTTATGCAAGTCGGTGATGTCACTCAGACCATCGAGGTGACCGGAGAGACGCCACTACTTCAGCCGGACTCCTCTTCCCTAGGCCAAGTCATCGACGAGCGCAAGGCCAACGAAATTCCGCTGAATGGACGAAACGTTTTCAACCTGGCGTCGTTGTCGCCCTCGGTTGTTCCGCAGGGCAACTCGCAGGGCTCGATCGTCGGCAAGAACCCCTTTGATTTGGGAAATTATCAGATCGGCGGCTCTTTCGCGAACCAGGGTTCCGAGTATCTCGATGGCCAGCCCCTGAACATTGGTTACATCAACTTACCGCTGGTGGTGCCTACGCAAGACACCATCGGTGAGTTCAAGGTGCAATACAACAATCTTGGTCCCGAATGGGGCAAGTTCTCAGGCGGCGTGATCAACTTCAGCACCAAGTCCGGCACCAACCAATGGCACGGCTCAGCCTACGAATACCTCCGCAACCGAGTTTTGGACGCCAACGAATTTTTCCTCAAGACCTCCGAATTACAAAGCGGCGAAGCCAATAAAGCGCCACCGTTTACGCAGAACCAGTTCGGCGGCACCGGCGGCGGCGCAATTATCAAGGACCGGACCTTTGTGTTTGGCAGTTACGAAGGGTACCGGGCGCGCGTAGGAGCAGTTTTCAGTTCTATCGTTCCGACGGCTGCAGAGCGCACCGGGAATTTCGCTGACTTGTGCCAAACTGGTTTTACGACCCCTGATCCGAGCGGCTCTGGTATCGATATCTGCTCGGATAGAGACAAGGCTGGAAACCTGACTGACCAGCTTTACAACCCGCTAACCGTCAATCCAAACAACGGAAGCAACAATATACGTACTCCGATCGCCGGGAATAACCTGACGGGCAATAATCCTGTTACCGGCACACCGTACATCAATCCAACCGCGGCCTATCTCCTGGGTAAGCTGATCGCCAATCCGAGCAACCCGAGTATCGCTCCGGGCAGCCTGGAAGCGGGATACGCGGCCGGTGGTACACCCAATTTCGTTGCCGGCACGAGCACCGGCGGCGACATCGACCAGTATGTGGCCCGCGTCGACCAGAACATTACCGCCTCCCAACACCTCTTCGGGCGGTTCACCTATTTCAAAGAACTGAGCTTGGCTCAGGATCCGTATGGCACCGGCCTTTGCAAGGATCGTTGCGCGGAGAATACCCGAAGCAAGAGCTTGGCCGTCGGTTGGAGCGATGCCCTTAGCCCGACCTTCACCGCCAGCTTGAACGCCAGCATCAGCCGGTATCACTACCTTCGCGGTCCGATTAACTCCGATTTTGATGTGACCCAGGAAGGCTGGCCGGCCGAATACAACAGCATCGTTCCCGATCTCGAACGCACCCCCCTGACTCCTTGTTTCGCGAACAGCGATCCGGGTATCGGCTGCAGCCAGGGACAGAGTTCGATTGATGACTTCGACACCCAATTCAATATCTCACCGCAGTTCACCAAGATCATTGGCCGGCACACTTTGGCCTTTGGTGTTCAATTTGAAGAGACCTTTGACAATTACCTGCAAACCAACACCGGTGGTGGATTGATCTCCTTCAACGGTTCGTGGACCCAGAGCTTGGCGTCCAATGCCACCGGCGCGGCCGGCGGAAACGACTATGCGGACTTCCTGTTGGGATACGGTTTGGGAGCGGGTGCCGCGTTTGGCAACCAGACGACTGGTTCGCTGGTCATTTCTGCGCCGGTCGCCTCCAAAGAGACGTACCGGGCACTTTATATCGGAGACACCTGGCACGTTACCAGTAAGCTGACCGCGAACCTGGGCTTGCGTTACGAACTGGCTGGCCCCTTTTCGGAACGCTATAACCGCATTACCTACTTTGATCCAGGCGCAACCAACGCTTCGATTACTGGCTGCGGCGGAGCTGCAGGCAGCGCCTGCCCGGGCGATCTCTTCTATGTAGGAAGTGGAGTCGATGACACCAGAAGTGGTCAACCGCTCCCGAAGAAGGAGTTCTCTCCACGATTGGGCTTAGCCTATGCCTTGGATCGCAAGACCGTGATCCGCGCCGGCTACGGAGTTTTCTTCTCCCCCAACAACGTGGCGTTCTCCCTCAATCCTTATGGCGACCCGGTTAACAGCGCTACTTCGACGTTCTTTGCCAGCAATACCCAGGGCTTGTATCCGGGAAGCACGCTTAATACCAGCGGCTGCACGCTGACCGGAGCTGGTGGAGTGACCAACACCTTTACCTGCGCGGCGGCGGGACCCTTTGGCCCGGCCCTCAACCCACCAGCCGGGACCAACGCGCTACCGAGCATCTCGGCGTTTGGGCTCGAGCAGACTCCGCTCAGCACCAACGGCTACACCATCGCCAAGCCAGCCTATACCCAACAATGGAACCTCGACCTCCAGAGGGAATTGCCGTGGGGCGTTTTCGTCGATGTCGCGTACGCGGGTGCACACGGCGTTCACCTGCAGCAGTATCAAACGCAGATCGACCAAATTGGCGACAACTTCATCGCTCAGGCCGCAACTCAATACGCAGCCGGAGGAGAGAGTGCTGTAACCATCGCTCAACACGTTACGGCGGCCGGGGGAGCCTATCCCTTTAGCGTAGCTCTGCCGGGCAGCTTAGGTCCTACGGGCTTGGTTGAAGGCCAACTGGATCGTCCATACCCCGAATACAGCGGACTTAACCTAGCGGGCGTGGGTTGCTGCGAAAGCAAGTACAACTCGCTGCAAGTATCGGGAACCAAGCGCTTCGGTGGTGGTGGCACCATTCTGGTGGCCTACACCAACGCCAAGCTACTCTCCAACACCGATACGTTGACATCGTGGCTGGAAGGCAGCGGCAACGGCGGCGTAGGTGGTGTTCAGGACTGGAACAACCTCGCCGGTGAAATGTCGCTCTCCTCGCAAGACGTTTCGCAACGTCTAGTGATCAGCTATGTGCTTGATTTGCCCGTCGGTCACGGCCGAAGGTTCATGGGCAACTCTCGCGGGTTTGTGGACAAGGCCATCGGAGGATGGGGCATCGACGGCGTTACCATCTTCCAAAAGGGCTTTCCGCTTAAGATCACCGACGGCAATCCTAACCTACTTTCCTCGCTTGGTTTGGGTACTGGCGGCATTCGCCCCGATGTGGTGGCCGGATGCGACAAGTCGGCCGGCGGTGGTACCGTTGCCGCTTGGTTTAATACTGCCTGCTTTACCGACCCGGCTCCTTACACTTTCGGCGATGAGTCCCGTGTTGATTCCACCTTGCGGCAAGCGGGCATCAACAATTTCGACTTCGCGCTATTCAAGAAAACCTACTTCGGGCCGGACAACAAGTTCAACTTGGAATTCCGCACCGAATTCTTCAACCTTTTCAACCGCGTCCAATTCGCGACGCCTAACACCAACTTCGCCAACAACAACCCATCGTTCGGCGAGGTCAACGCAACCAACGGCAACCCCAGACTCATTCAGTTTGCGTTGCGGTTCGCGTTCTAACCAAGCTCACAAAATGCGGGGCATGCCTCCGGGCATGCCCCGCATTTTCATTTTCGGCCCGTCTACCGAACAAGCCTTCCTTTGATCGTCCGGCCCCAACCACTCACCAGACTCGGCGAACGTGCAGCCACTCTCGATCCGTGTCAAAATTTAGTATGCATTCGCTGTTCGAGGCTCTGCCAAATTAACCAGCGATTCCATCGACGCAACTTTCTCCGCCTTGGCGCTCTCGCAGCTGCTGCGCCCATCTTCGACGTCAAGCTGCCGCGCGGCTTGGATTTTACGCTTCTGAATTCGCCTACTCCCCAGAAATATCTGATCGAGACCATGCCCGGAGGAGTGGCCCTCTTTGATTACAACAACGACGGTCTACTCGACATCTTCCTGGTGAACGCCGGACGCATTGCTAACCCGATGAAAACGCCAGAGAGTTTCGATCGTTCGAATCCGCGCTACTGGAATCGCCTATACCGCCAGAACAAAGACGGTAGTTTTACCGATGTTACCGAAGCCGCTGGGCTTGCCAGCGTGGACGCCGGCAACTACGGCATGGGAGTTGCCGTCGGCGATTACGACAACGATGGCCATGCGGATCTTTTCGTCACCAATTATGGGAGCAACATTCTTTACCACAACAATGGTGACGGTACCTTTACCGACGTAACCAAAAGAGCGGGAGTCGCTGGCGGGGGCTGGTCGGCTTCAGCCGGCTTTTTCGATTTCGACAACGATGGCCATCTGGATCTTTTCGTGACCCGGTACATGCAGTGGGACGCGCGCCACAGCAAGACCTGCGGCGGAGCTTGGCAGACGTACTGTCCCCCTGCGGAATTCCCGGCGACGACCAACCTCCTCTATCGGAATCGCGGTGACGGTACCTTTGAAGACGTCAGCGACAAATCGGGAATTTCCGGCAAGAAAGGGCGTGCGCTGGGGGTGTCTTTTGCCGACTATGACGACGATGGATTCACCGACATTTTCGTGGCCAACGACGGAATGCAGCAATATCTGTTTCACAATAATGGCAACGGAACTTTTACCGAGTGCGCCCTCGAATCCGGGGTGGCGCTTACTGGCGATGGGAAAGCGCTCTCCGGGATGGGCACGGTGTCTCAGGACTACGACAATGACGGACGGCCCGATGTGGCCGTCACTGTTTTGCCTCGGGAGCTCTATGGGCTTTATCACAACGAAGGTGCTGGAACCTTTGGTTACCAGAGCCTGGAATCCGGCTTAGGGGCACTCACGTCGGGAAGCTCCGGGTGGGGTATCGGTCTGGAAGACTTCGACAACGACGGCTGGAAGGATCTTTTCGTGGCCCAGGGCCACGTGTTGGACAACGTAGAGCAAATTGACGCGTCCCTGCGCTATAAAGAACTCCCGCTGCTGGCCCTCAATCACCACGGCCATTTCGAGCGCGCCGAAACGGGGATTACCAAACCACTTGCGGCGCGAGGTGCGGCTTTTGGAGATATAAACAATGATGGTTGGATGGATGCGGTGGTGACCGTTCTGGGCGGTCAGCCAATGGTTTTGATGAACCGCGGAGGGCAGCGGCATTGGCTTACCATTACCTTGCGGGGCACCCGTAGCAATCGTGACGGCCTGGGCAGCAAGGTTCGCGTCAACGGGCAGCTCCGGATTGCCAGCACCTCGGGAAGCTATTTGTCTGCCAATGACAAACGCCTTCATTTTGGCTTGGACACTGCCGACGCTGCCACCGTCGAGGTGGTGTGGCCTTCGGGAGTTCGTCAAACGCTTACCGACATCGCCGTGAATCAGTTTCTGGAAATTCGAGAACCGGAGAAATCGTGAAATTTGTAATCCTGATATTGTGCTTGGCCCTTCAAAACGTCTCACCAGAAGGCGCTCAACACATGCAGGCTGGCGTGGACGCCCACAAACAGGGTCATTTTGATGTGGCCATCAGTGAATTCCGTAAGGCCACCGAGAGCGATCCGGATCTTGTCGATGCATTTCTCGATCTCGGTGAAGTTTATCTGGAGACCCGCGACTATTCCGCCGCGACCACCGCGCTCAATCGTGCGGTCGAACTAAGCCCAGATCTCGAAGCGGCTCACCTTCAGTTAGGGTATGCACTTCTGGCCCAGGGGTACGCGGAACAGGCCGTGCCTCATCTGGCTCGCGCGCGGGCGGTGGAAGCGTTGGGCATTGCGCTGATCGAGACTGGTCACTACCAGGAAGCCGTCGCGAATCTGAGCGCCGCTTTGGCTAAACGCCCCGACGATCCCGATCTGCTTTACTACCTTGGCCGCGCCGGCGGCTTGCTTTCCAAACAAAGCATCGACTTGCTGGTTGCCGCTCATCCGGACTCGGCTCGAGCGCACCAGTCCATGGGCGAGAACTATTTTGTGCTTCGGCAGATGCCGCAAGCGGAGAAGGAATTTGCCGCGGCGCTGCAACAACGCCCTGATCTTCCAGGCTTACACCTGGAACTCGGTTTGGTCTACGCTGGTGCTGCTCAATGGTCGAAAGCTGAGGAGTCGTTTCGTGCCGAAGCCAAACTGCAACCTGGAAGCGCCGAGGCCGCCTATCGTTTGGGTACGGCCTTACTACAGCAGGGCAAAGACCGTGAGGCCCTTACGGAATTACAGCGGTCCGACAAACTGCAGCCGGATATGCCGGAAACTCTGTATTCGCTGGGTAAAGCTGCGTCGCTGGCAGGTGAGCTAGACCTGGCCGAGAAATCTTGGTTGCGGCTGCTGGCCATCGAGAAAAATACTTCGCTGGCTGCGCAAGCCCACTTTGGACTATCTGCTTTGTACCGCAAACAAGGGAAGGTAGCCCAAGCCCAACACGAAATGCAGGAATTTCAAAAATTGCAGAGCACCATCGGCCCGCCGCGCTCGGACTCTCCAAACTAAGAGCCTTGGTAGAGAACATCGAATCGTTTCCGTCGAATTTACGATCACGACTTCCCGGCATCTGACCCGGTTCAGTCTATCGTCAGGGTCAGAGTTGTGGATGCTGTGACCGATGAGGAGGTACTGTCGGTGCCGGTGACCGTCAGGGTGTAAGTTCCCGCGGCAGCGTTTGTGGTGCTGGTGGTAGTCGATGACGAGGAGCTGCTTCCACTAGAACAGCCCGATATTGCCAAACCAATGGTGGCCAGGAAGAAAATAGCAGCGAGGGCTGGCTTGCGCGAGCGAAGGCCCAGCAAGCCAAAAACGAGGAGTCCCGCTAGGTCAAAGCCGGCGAATTTATCAATGAACCTTGAAGGCCGCTGCTGATTTGCTCGGAAGGCTATCGAACTCCCGCTCGCTACGCTGGCTTTGCCGCTGGCACCCTTTTTGGCTGCGCTTAGACATGCGGTTGAGTTGGTGTAGATCGTCAGCGTCGAGGTAACCGCACTGGTGCCAGAGACGGTGGTATTAGGGATAACGAAGCAAGCGTTGGCAATGGAGGGAGTAACGGTCCAAGTGACGCTGCCGGTATATCCGCTTTTTGGAGTAACCGTGACCGTGGATGTCCCCGAATTTCCAGCGGAAACAGTCACCGGGGTTGCACTGAGCGCGAAGCCTTTGACCGCGCTGGTGACGGTTAGGGACACCGTGCCCGTGGAGGGGGCGTAGGTCGAGTCGCCCGAGTAGGTGGCCGCGACAGTATGGGCGCCCGCCGTTGTGGAAGAAAAAGTATACGTAGCCGAGCCGCTTACCAGAGCTAGTGAAGAAGTTTCGGTCGTGCCATCGACCACGACGGTCACTGTTCCGGTGGGAGCTGAAGTGTTGGAACTCGACGCCGGTGCGACCGTAATGGTGATGATGTCGCTCCCCCCCGACGCAGGTGAAGTCGTCGCTGGAGAAAGCGTGGTGGTCGTGGTCGCTAGTGTCGGCGAGCTTGAGGCCGGCCAAGCGGTTAGTAGGTGATAGAAATCGAGCGAGCCTAGGCCGGTGGCTTGGTCATATCCGGTCGTGGCCGCGTACTGGCTCTCGCCCGCCGTCGCGCAGTATGTCGGTCCGGCGGTACATTCGTTATTCCCGCTGGTGATGTCATGAAACGCCGAAGCGTAGGTTGTGGGATCCGCAGCCAAGGTGTACAGAGTCGGATTTACGACCCCCTGCCCGGTGGAATTCAGTTTCTGATTAATGATTGCCACCATGCCAACGAAAAGGGGTACATCAAAACTCGTTCCGCCGGCCACGGTGAGATAGGTGTTGGTGCCATCGCGAAAACCGTTCGCACAACTCCCGGTAATCCCTGTGGACTTGGTATCGCTTGAGCAATAAAGGAATCCGGCGTTGTCCGGCGAAGCGGTTAGCGAGATGTCCGGCACCAGACGAAAGCTGCCGGCGGCGATCCCGGGAACACCGGTCTGCCAAGTGGGCCTAGGCGTCAATGTGCTCACGCCCCCTCCGCCCGCGGAAAGTCCAGCCGTCGAGGAATCGTCATTCCAGACCTGCTCGGGAATGTAGGAGAGCGCCGAGCTAATCACGTCGGTGCCGTTCGCAGGCGTCCAATAGGTGGTATTCGTGGACACAACATCTGCGGCGGGAAACTCGGTGCCACCCATGCCGGTCACATACTCGCTGCTGGCTGGAAAATCGACGGCCAAAGCCTCCTGCTGGGTTTTGGTCAGGGTTGTCTCTCCGGAGCAGTCGGTTGATCCGCTATCACCCGCCGAAGCGACCACGGTCTGCCCTTGGGTGGCGGCTTGAGCCAGAACGCCGTTCAGAGAGGCATAGTCGCTCGCGCTGAACTCGGTCTCGCAGGCGCCATAACTGGTGCCAATGATCGGTGCAGTATGCGAATCAATCACATACGCGAGGGAATCTGTCACGCTATAGTTCGCGTTGTTGCCTACGTACACGAAAAAGATAGTTGCGCCTTTGGCGATGGCGCCGGCGTACTCCAGGTCGAGATCGGATTCCGATTCATCCCCGGTAACGATCGTAGAGGTTCCAGAATTTGGCACTAGGATTTGAGTGGGGTCTTTTTTCGGAAGTCCCGCTGCGCTTTCGAAATTTTCTATGTCCGCCACCGCGATTGCGGACTGTCCGACGACAGCAATGGACTGCCCCACCCCGGTATATCCCGCGCTATACGCGGGAGTAATGTCGTAAATCGTGGCCACGTCTCCCGGCGTCAGAAAATGGTCAGAGGTTTGACTGGACGTAAAGTTGGCGCGTGGCACGCGCTGTGGGGTCCGAACCTTCACCCGTGGCTTGGGCCTAAAGGTCGACAAATTCGTCACGTTCTCGACCACGCCCGACAGCGCCGCCGGCAAACTGATATCTGTAGATGGACCATATTGCTTTTCGCCATTGTCGAGGTAATAGTGCAACTCCATGGCGAAAGCTGCTTCGGCCTGCTGCGTCGTTCCGGAAAACGTGATGCGGTTCCTGCTGCGCGAAACGCCTTCAATCGCAAAACCCTGCTGTTGCAGCCAGAGCTGTACCTTGGCGATGTCTTCGTCCGCCACGCCGAAGCGAGCGGCAAACTCTTCCGGAGTCAACCACTTGTGATACAGCGGCGAACCAGAATCTTGTTGTGCGGCGATCAGCGCCTTTAGATCGGCCTCCTGCGCGGCAGAGCGGCTAAAAACAACGCTCATGCCCTGCAGCGTGGTGCTCGCGGGCACGCGGCCAGCATCGTTCTCCGCTTTAGCCATCGGAGGATGACTACCTTGGATAGCGACGCGCTGGGAGTTGTCAATCTCCGTAGCGATGCGCGCCTGAGGTGTCTGCGCCGGTGAGCTAACCGTAAGGACGCAGAAAATTGTTAAATAGCCAGCGGCCACCATCGGCCCTCGTCGTTTCAGTGCTGCAAGCAAAGTCCTCATAACTCTTTTTTAGATGCCCGATTTCGCCTTCTGGACAGCGTTCTTTGGCCCCCCACAATCTCTCCGCTAGGTTGGAAGGGCTTTGGGGCTGTGGAGTTGTAAGCCAACCACTGCTGTAGGTGAGATTTGAATCCCCTAATGTTGCTGAATTAATGCTGGTTGCGGGGAGTCGTTGGAGCGTCAAAGAAACATTGCCAACGATTTACACCTGAGCGGCGAAAGGATGGCGCGGATTCCTGCCGAGCTTCGGGTCAATTTGTTGTCCTGCGTGACCTAGAGCAGGTGCTACGTTTTGGGGCCCCCGTCGCCAAATTCCGCGTTAACTTTCGATCACCCTAGTGATCCCTGACCGGATCAGGTACGGGAAGAAAGCCTTGCGGAGAACCCCCTTTTGCTACACGATTCGGGTCGAATTTCGGGAGTCGTGTTCAACTGAAGGTGAAGCCGATGAGATCGGTCCTCGGAATCGTATCCGCGCTACTTGCTTTAGCGGTGATCGCCGCTGCGCAAGAAGTGACTCCGACGAATGACCCGCCGCAATACGGACCCTACAACGCCGTATTCCTGCCCGATGGCGAGGGCCTAAAAAAGGCTTTGGTCAAAGACGATACCGTCACCCGAGCCGATTCGCCCTGGACTTTCTATGCTTGGATTTATTTGGATGAAATACCCAAAGGTCCGAGCCTGATCGCAGGCCTAGGTGATCCCGAAAGTGAGTATTCGCGCTACTTATCGATTGAGGGAGACCATTTAGTTCTTTGGGCGGGCAAGGAGAATAGCCTCGCGGCGGCAGCGCCACTCGCGCCACGGAAATGGCACTTTATTGCGGCGGCGTTCGATGGGCGGGAGTTCCGGCTCTTCAGTGAAGGTAAGCGGGTGACCGAGGGCAAGCTCGAATTGGGTTCGGTCAGTGCCGTGCTGGAGATGGCGCCTGCCGTGTCTCCCGGGTCGGACGGGAAACACTTTGGTGGAAAGATCGCGGGGCTCACGCTCCTGCGTCGCGCGCTCGCAGACGATGAGCTGAGAGCAATATCCGAAAAGCCGGAGAACTTCGAGTTGATTCTCTTCGAAGAAGGCTCCAAGCCGTGGCCTTTCCAGACGCGTCAACAAGTCGGCTACCGAGCTCCGCAAGATCCCGCCACCATGCCGCGTTCGAAAGCGCCGTTCTCTCACCCGGTGAGGAAAACCCCCACTGCCTCGAGTGCCGGGCTTACGGCCAGTGGCAACAATGAGTGGACCCTGGCTGGCGGCTGGAAGCTGCGTCCCGCACCGACCGTAATCGAGCCTGGCGATGCAATCTCCCAGTTGCATTTCCCCACCCAGGATTGGTGGAGCGCCACTGTACCGGGTACGGTGTTGACCACCATGATTGACCAGGGGGTGTACCCCGACCCGGACTACGGCCTGAATAACCTCGCCATCCCAGAAACTTTAAACAAACAGGATTATTGGTATCGAACCGAGTTCAACGCACCAAACCAGTGGAAAGGTCGCCGCCTGACGTTGACGTTCGAAGGGATCAACTATGCCGCGGTGGTATGGCTCAACGGCAAGCCGTTAGGCTCGATAAAGGGTGCGTTTATACGCGGCATTTTCGATGTGACCGAAGCAATCAAGGTCGGGCAGAACAATGTGCTCGCCGTGCGGGTTTCTCCTCCGCCCCATCCTGGTATTCCTAACGAGCAAAGCATCAAAGGTGGACCAGGAGAAAATGGCGGCGCCATGTGTCTAGACGGACCTACGTTCGTTGATACCGAGGGATGGGATTGGATACCCGCTATTCGCGACCGCGACACCGGAATTTGGCAAGCGGTCACGTTGCGGGCCACCAGTTTGGTTCGCTTAGGCGATCCCCAGGTGGTTACCAAACTTCCTTTACCGGATACCAGCCACGCCATCGTCGAAATCCGCGTCCCTTTGCAGAACAATTCTTCCAGCACCGTGAACGGCACGCTCACCGCCTCGTTCGATAACGTGAGCATCGTCAAGAATGTTTCTGCGTCTCCGGGAATGACCGAAGTGAAGCTTTCTCCGCAGGAATTTGCCCAGCTTGAGGTGAAAAGTCCGCGACTTTGGTGGCCCAATGGATATGGCCAGCCGGAACTCTACACCCTAGCCTTGTCCTTCTCTGCAAGCGACAAGGAATCCGATTCCAAGAGGATCCGGTTCGGCATCCGCGAGATTACTTACGAACTCAGTCTGCTAGATAGCACCGGCCATCTGCGCCGAGTGGATTATTCGCCGACCATGGCCCGAGAGAAGAACGAACAGATCGTGGACATTACTCACGAAGGAATTCGCAATATTCCTTCCGGCGATCCGTACCCAAGCATTTTTCCGCCGGAATGGAAGGAAGGATGGAAGTGGTGGGTCGCCTCGCTGCGGCCCGGAGCGGAGCAATCAGCGGCCGTCAAAGCCGTGGAGGATACCCGTGCGACGCCCTTTCTTACCATCCGAGTAAACGGAGTACGTATCGCCGCACGCGGTGGAAGTTGGGGCATGGACGATTCCCGCAAGCGGGTCTCCCGGGAAAAGCTTGAACCCTATTTCCGTCTTCACCGCGACGCGAACGTAAACATAATCCGCAACTGGGTCGGTCAGAGCACTGAAGAAACGTTTTTCGATTTGGCGGACGAGTACGGCCTGTTGGTGTGGAACGATTTCTGGGCCTCCACGCAGTCCTACAATGTGGAACCTGAAGATCCGCAGCTGTTTCTTGATAATGCGCGCGACACCATCTTGCGCTTTCGTAACCATCCTTCCATCGCCATCTGGTGTGGCCGCAACGAAGGGGTGCCCCAGCCGGTGCTGAACGAAGGTTTAGACCGACTGATCCGCTCGCTGGATGGCACCCGCTATTACACTCCAACCTCCAACCAGGTAAACCTGCAAAATAGCGGGCCGTATCGGTTCGTGGACTTCAAACTTTATTTCAGCACGTTGAATCACGGTTTCTCGGTCGAAACGGGCACGCCTTCCTTCCCGACGCTCGGAATGTGGAAGACTTGGATTCCCGACGCTGACTGGTGGCCGATTAGCGATGCGTGGGCGTATCACGACTGGCATATGGCTGGAAACGGTGACATGGCCCCGTTCATGGCCGAAATCGAAAAGGAGTTTGGTGCCGCAACCAGCCTGGAGGACTTTGAACGCAAGGCTCAGATGCTTAACTATGTCGAGCATCGGGCCATCTTTGAAGGCATGAACGCCCATCTTTGGGCGCCGAACACCGGGCGAATGCTGTGGATGACCCAACCGGCCTGGCCCAGTTCCACCTGGCAGATCTTGAGTTCCGACTACGATACGCAAGCTTCCTTTTATGCGGTCAAGAAGGCCGGGGAAACGTTGCATGTACAGCTTGATCCCACAAGCTTTCAGGTGCAGGTGGCCAATTCGCTGCCAGCGACGTCGGAGAACCTGACCATCGGTGCCAAAGTGTATTCGCTCGAGAACAAACTGTTGGTGGAGCATGAGGAAAAGAAAGACGCCCCAACTGGTGTGACCGAGGCGTTTTCGTTGGACCTAGCACCTCACATTAAGGACAACGTGGCCTTGGTCAAGTTGGAGTTGCATGACTCCTCGGGAAAGCTGATCTCCGACAACTTTTACTGGCTTGGCGGCGAGAGCGCCGATTATCGCAAATTAAATCGTTTGCCGAAGGCGCAACTCGCCATAGCCGCCAGCGCCAAGCGCGGGAAAGAGGTCATGAAGGTTCACGTGCGCTTAGAAAATACGGGAAATTCCGCGGCGATTGAGACCACGCTGACCTTATTGGGAAGCGATGGAACCACGCGCATCCTGCCGGCCTATTATGGGGACAACTACATCTCACTATTGCCTGGGGAAACCAAGGAAATCGAGATCGAATCGCCTTCCGGGGCGGCTGCGACGAACCCAACGTTGGGAGTGCGCGGCTGGAACGTTGCTGAACGTATGATCAAAGTGAACAGCGAAAACTAAGTAGCAAGGTCTTGCAGGTATCGAGGCTCTTCGCTTTTAAGATCGATACTGCTGGATTGCACTCCCCGAAAGATCCGTCGCTACTCCGTTTTGCGGTCATTCCTGGTCTGCGCGAAAGGTAACAGATGCCATTTCCCGTACTCATGCCAGTTGGTCTTGCAATTTTCAGTTTGTCAGCTGGATTTCCACCCTAGAAGTTTAGCGGGGAATCGATGTTGATTGCCCGGGCTGCATTAGACACGCGTGATAATTAACTCCCGCTTGTTTACTGCACGACCAGGGTTAGTTGCGGGCTGCGCGTCAGCGCGGACGTGCCGTCACCTTTGCCCAGCAGAACCGTTCGGTCGGTGCTGACCAAGTCCAGCTGGCCATTGAAATCGGCCTTGACTGTGGGGCCGGACCCCGGAAAGGTGGGCGGAGGAAAAAACAGAAGATTCTGCGCTCGCTGGTACGAGATGCGAACGATCGCGATGTAAAAGTCGTCGTTCTTGATTTCCGCCGGGATCATTCGTTCGAGTACTGACTTATTCTTGTTCATCGGGAACCAGCCAGCGCTGCGGCGGGCGATATGAGCACGGGCTCGACTGCCCGTCCTTCCGAGGACCAACTGCCACCGAGCCAACGTCGAACTTCCCCTCGCGCTGGGTTGCACCTCATACAGCTTTCAATGGATGGTTCTTAGCCACTTTAATGATAGCTTTAGACCGCCAAAATCGAACACACTATTTCCGCTCGCCGAGGAACATCATGAGAACACTGCAAGCCCTTAGTTCCGCCGCAATCGCCCTGACCCTGTGCACTTCCGCATGGGCCCAAGAGACGGTCGACAAGCGTATTAGGAATTCCGATGCGTCCTTTCGCGAAGTTATGGGCGAGCCCGATAAGGGTATTCCCCGCGACTTGTTCGAAAAAGCTGAATGCATCGTCATTATTCCGGACGTGCTGAAGGCCGCCTTCATCGTTGGTGGGAAGTATGGTCGCGGGTTTGTCTCTTGCCGCCAGGGTGCCAGCCGGCGGTTCGGCGCACCCGCCGCAATTCGAATCGAAGGCGGAAGCTACGGCTTACAGATCGGCGGTTCGGCCACCGACGTATTCATGCTGATTATGAATGAGACGGGAATGAGGCGGCTGCTCGGCGATAAATTCACGATTGGTGGCGAGGCTCAAGCCGCTGCTGGCCCGGTAGGCCGCAATGCCAGCGCCAATACCGATGTCCTCTTGCATGCAGAAATCTTGACCTGGTCGAGGTCCCGCGGGCTTTTTGCGGGCTTGTCGCTAGAGGGCTCAACCTTGCGACCGGACCGCGGCGAAAATGGGAAGCTGTACGGGCACGAAATTGGCAATCGAGAAATCCTCTCTGGAGAAACGCCGGTTCCGGAAGCGGCGAAGCGCTTCGTTGCGGACCTCAACCGTTATTCCCGAGCGATTGCAACTGGCGACGTCGGCGGTTCTTTGCAGAAGACCGGCCGCGTAACATTGAAGGCCGTGCATTTTGAAAGCGGTAAGGCTGATATTACTCCGGACTCCGAGGCTTCACTCGCTGCAGCGGCCAAAGTGCTGCAGGATAATCCTGCGTGGCAAGTGCGTGTCGAGGGCTTTACGGATAACGTCGGATCGAAAGAAGAGAACGAAAAGCTTTCTCAGGACCGCGCGCAAGCTGTCGCGGATTGGCTCGCGAACCATGGCGTCGACAAGTCGCGCTTAACCGCCAAGGGTTACGGCGAGGATCGTCCCGTGGCCAAGAACTCGACCTCCGAGGGGCGTCGCAAGAATCGCAGAGTCGATCTGGTACGAGTGTAATAAACGCGCGGAAAACAAACCCTTCAAGACTCTCCGTTAGGCAGCACCATAGGATCGCCGTTCGAATATCGGCATTCGTCCATCCCGCTGGCAGTCACCAGATTTTTCATTCCTCATCGTCTAAAGTTGCCTGGTCTTTTTCGCGGGAAGCCTTGCGAATTAGGTCAACGCGGATTACCCTGCACGACCAAGGTTGCGCCCCGGGTCGGGAACTTCTTTAGCGTCTTTGCGGAATACTGGAACGGCAGGGTGCAGGCGGCTATAGAAAGAGTTGTTTTCGTGAAGTTCGAGCCGGCGATACGGTGTGTAGACTTTTACGTTTTTCAAGCAAAAAAGAGAGATTAGGCTGAAAGGGCTGGAGGTCAAAAATTGGTTCGGATCCGGGCGAGTTTTTTGCTGTCGAACGGTCTGCTTAGTCTGACATACATACTCTCGGGATGTGCTAGCGGCAACTCCTATACTCCGGCGAATATCAGTCCTTCGAGCGCAATCTTATCACCCGACCAGACACTGCAGTTCACCGCCACTGGCACCAGCGTTGTGAGCCTTGAAAACCCGACTTGGATGGTTAACGGAGTGCCCGGAGGGTCCCGCACAACTGGGACCATCACCTCCGCGGGTCTGTACACAGCGCCAAATTCGATCTCGGCAAAGTCCGTGCAAGTAACGGAAAGCAATGCGACACTCGGCCTGGTTTCGCCTCCGGCCCAGATCTCTCTTTTTGCTCCGGACAAACCCGACCCAGGTACGGTCTCTTCCTCGAATAATCCGCAGGTGGCACTCTATCATTACAATGCGCCCAAGGGAGCAACGGTAAAGGTTCAGTTCGGAACCAGTACGAATTATGGGCTCACCACCTGGTCGCAGGCAGCTCCGGCGTACGGGGGTGAAGTCAGCCTCTTGGTGGCTGGGATGCGCGAGCACCACGTATCACCTGCAAGCGATCGTGCTTTTGCCGGACGGGACCCAGGCGTTGGATAGGGATCAAACATTCACAACGGGAGCATTGCCGGCTTCCTTGGTGCCGGATATCACGGTCCAGCAGCCAGGGGGTACTGCGGTAGCGCCCGGGATCGAATTGCTGGACCTGTATGAAGTGCCAAAAAATCAACTCTCGGCACTGGCAACAGACATCGATGGCAACATCATTTGGTATTACGCGATGGAACCGTATCAGGTTGCCTTCCCCATTAAGCTTTTGCCCAACGGCCATATGCTCGTGGTTGCGTTTGGTTGCACCTGTGCGCCTGCCGGCACGGTCCTCAAGAACGAAGTCCGAGAGGTTGATTTGGCTGGAAATGTTTTGTATCGGCTCCCTTTGCCCACCGTTGTTAACGGGCTGCTCGCGACCGGGGCTTCGTTTTCCGCCTTGGGAAACCTTCATCATGACGTTCAAAAGCTGCCGAATGGACATCTGATGGTTTTGGCGAATTTCACCCGGACCTTCACGGATCAACCGGGATTCTCCTCGGTGATCGGTGACGGACTCGTGGATTGGGATCCCCAGACGCAAACCCCGGTATGGACGTGGTCGGCTTTCGACCATATTCCTCTAACCCACGACCCGGTCAGCAACACCGATTGGTCACACGCAAACGCGGTCATCTATTCCCCAGACGACGGGAACCTGATCTTGTCCATGCGCAACCAAAATTGGATTGTAAAAATCAATTATCAGAACGGAGTTGGCGACGGAAGGATCTTATGGCATTTGGGTCCGGGGGGCGATTTCACCTTGCCAAACGGGCAGGCCCCGATCGAATGGAATTACGGGCAGCACTATCCAACGGTGGCCAGCCCGAATAGCGACGGCATCTTCCGCTTGATGTTCTTCAACAATGGCAACAACCGTTTGCTCGATGCGAACAATGACGTCTGCGGCACCGCGGGGTTCGCTCCGTGCTACAGCAGCGTCCCGGTTTTTGAGCTGAACGAGTACACCAAGGCGGCGCAAGTGGTATCCGAACACAGTTTGTCACCCGGTTACTCGATTTGCTGCGGGAACGCGGAGACCCTCGCCAACGGGGACCTGGAGTATGACGTGGCCTACGATGTAAACACGCCGGGCGTATCATACATACAAGAGGTTACTCAGGAGCCCAACTCCCAGCTTGTCTGGCAAATGAACGTTGCCGGTCAGCTCATGTACCGCGGTTTTAGAATAACCAGTCTTTATCCGGGTGTGGTGTGGACGCAGCCCGCTATCGCGACCGCGAGTGCAAACGCGGCGGTTCAAGTGCGCCAAAAAGCCACGGCGCACGTTTCTGACCTCCGCTCATTACCCTGATGCCGGTCTAACCCACGTTTATCGTGCAGCAAGTGCTCCTACAACCTTCGGACCGGGCCAAAGCATCCCAACTCGGCAGCCTATGTGTTTTCCACCCGCAGCGCGGGGGGCGAACAAACTTGAAGAGCTCGAAGTCGCGATATCAAGGTACAATTCTCGGGTGAGTCGTAGATTAGAGCGACACCAGCGCTCACGGGAGAGGTGGGACGCTGGTTGTTTTGGTCGAGTTCCGATATATCGGTCTGACGTGTCAATCGTCACGTTCGAATCTGCTCAAATAATGTGAGCCAGCGGTTCCATTGTCTCCGCGAATGCCCGCGAGAGGACCACCTCATGTTACCAGTGCAATTCGAGACTCACCAAAAGTGCAACGCCGGGCGGCGCTGAGGAGCGTATCTGATGGCAGTCGTTTACAAAATGCGAAGGTTTGTCGCCGTCGTAAGACTTGGTACCTTGGCAGGCCTCGCGGCCCTAGCGCTTACTGCCGATATTCATGCACAGACGCCCGCGAATGCTGAGCGGCAGCAAGTGGGTCGCGAAATCTCACCGACCACTCGGAGGCCTTCGGATCTTTCCGACCTTGGCAAGGAAAACCTGAATCACCTGGCTGCTTCGGCAACCCAACTCCGCACCGTACTGCTCAAAGATGAGGGTCTTCTCGTCGAGCTCAAACGCTACGTTATTAAAGAGGCGACCGACAACGGGCAGCTAGCGGAAGATTCCTCGCTGACCGATCAGGCCATTTTCGACCGACTGGATCGGGATATTGCGTTTCGCTCCGTTGCCACTCGACTCGTGCAACGCTACGGTTACCTGCTCCCTTCTTTCAATCCTGACTCCGAAATCGGCAAGCAGCGCGAGTTGCTTCTGAAAGAACGTGCGCGCCGCCAGGTACAAGAGGAAGAGCAGGAAGATGCGGATGCCGCCGCGAACCTGAAACGCACTGCGGGCTTTTCAAACGGCGAGTGTGATGAACGCGCCCAGGAAGACTGTACGGACATCAACCCGCAGCGCACTCAACGAGGCACCACCTCTCGCGTACCGCGCTCTGGCCAGCCTCTTGACCAGTCTACACCTTCGTCCCCACAGGTTCCGTCGCCGTCGGCATCCTCGTCGCAAATTCTGCGCGCCAGCGACGGCCTGACCGACTTTGGCTCTTCGGGTTCTCAAGGCTCGTCGTCCGATTCACAACAACTCTCCAATGGGCAAGGCTCGCTTGGCTACCAAGGCCAAGAGCTATCTGACGACGGCTCCAGCTCCGAAGAGCGCGCTTCACGGGCAAATCAAATGATGGCTGCAGCCCAAGGACTTCGCACCGGCGGTCTGGATTTGGATTCCAGGTCGCTTTCACGACCGGACCTGGGCGGTGCCACCGGTGACTCCTCTGCGTACGTCGCTAGAAATCGCGAAAGCTCCGACATTGATTCGCGAAACAACCTTAGGCGTTCCCGATGGTTCGATGAAGTTCGCCGCCGGTCCATGACGACGGATCTGTCGCCGGTTTCTATGGTGCATCGCCCCAATCCATACTCCGAGATCCCATCTTTGTACGACATGTACGTCCAAGCCTCGACTCGGCAGCGTCCGCTGGAGCGCTTTGGTCTTGACGTATTTCGAAGTGACAATCTCGATCCGGATGAGTTCCCCATGGATTTGCCCGCGGGGGCAGATTATGTCGTGGGCCCGGGCGATGGTTTGTCGATCGATTTATGGGGCGGGGTCTCCCAGCGACTCACGCGTGTGGTGGACCGTCAGGGCCGCATCTCTTTACCTGAATCGGGACCCGTCCTAGTGAGCGGGCACAGTCTGGGCGAGGTGCAGCAAACGGTGCAACAGGTACTGCGTGCGAATTTTCGCGATGTGTCGGCGGACGTTTCCCTTTCCCGTCTGCGCACCGTTCGCGTATATGTCGTCGGCGACGTGACCGCACCGGGCGCGTACGACATCAGTTCGCTGTCTACGCCGCTGAACGCGCTGTTCAAGGCTGGTGGCGTCACACCTTCCGGTTCTTTACGCAACATTAAGCATTTTCGAGGCAAGCAGCTCGTTGAGGATGTGGACGCTTACGATTTGTTGCTTCACGGCCTGCGTGGGCAAATGGAGCATTTGGAAAACGGCGACACCCTGCTGGTCGCGCCGGTCGGGCCTCAAGTCACCATCGACGGCATGGTTCGGCGCCCGGCGATCTACGAGTTGCGTGACGAGAAGTCGCTTGAAGATGTGGTGGAACTGGCCGGCGGTATCCTGCCCGCGGCTTCCTTGCAGCACATCGAGGTGCAGCGCTTAGACGCCCACGAAAACCACACTATGCTGAGCCTGGATCTTCCCGCAAATAGCGATCCGGATTCAGTTGCAAAACAACTTGGAGCCTTCAAAATTCAAGATGGCGACCAAGTCCACATTTTCCCAATCGCTCCTTACAACGAGAGCGCCATTTTTCTGCAGGGACATGTTCTTCGTCCCGGCCGCTATTCTTATAGCGATGGAATGAAGCTCACCGACTTGATCAAATCTTACAACGACCTGCTCCCTGAACCTGCCGGTCATTACGCGGAAATCGTGCGTCTCAATCTGCCGGACTATCGGCCCACGGTTGAGAGCTTCGATCTGGCGGCCGCGCTTGCGAATCCTGCTTCAGCGCCCAAACTCGAGCCGCAAGACACGGTGCGAATCTTCGGCCGCTTCGACTTCGAGTCTGCTCCCGATGTGTGGATCGGCGGAGATGTGCGCGCCCCCGGAAAATACGGCACCTCCGGACAAATTCGTCTTCGCGATGCGGTTTTCCTCGCTGGCGGTGTTTCGCCTGACGCCGCGCTCGATTCTGCTCAACTGTTTCGTACCGAATCCGATGGGAAGATGAAAATTATGAGCGTGAATTTGCGCGACGCTCTGGCCGGAAATCCTACCGATAACATTCTCCTGGAACCTCGCGACCGGTTGCTGGTTCATCGCAACATCACTCAGGTCGATCCAGCGGTTGTGGACGTTAAGGGCGAAGTTGCCAAACCCGGACGCTACCCACTGACTTCCAATATGCACGTTGAGGATCTCATTCAGGTCGCTGGTGGCCTCAAACGCAGCGCCGATTCGGTTACCGCGGATCTCACCCGGTACGCAGCCAGCGATCCGCAGAAGAGTTCCACTGAAAGCTCCGAAGTTCAGCTGTCGGCGGCGCTCAGCGGAGCGCCCGATGAGAACAAGTTGCTGCGTGATGGCGACGTCCTAACCATTCGGCAAAACCCTGGCTGGAACGATATCGGAGCCTCGGTCACAATCCGCGGTGAAGTTCAGCACCCTGGCCCGTTTGGTATCCGCGCGGGCGAGAGGTTGAGCTCGGTGCTGGAGCGCGCTGGGGGCTTCAGCCCGGAGGCTTACCCCTATGGCGCGGTCCTGATGCGGCGAGAGGTTCGGGAAATGGAAATGAGCGCGCGGCTCGAGATGGTCCGTCGGGTGAAGGACGAGCAGACCTATATAAAGTCGTTACCAGACACCGACCAGGATCAGAAGAACGCGAAGTTGACGGCAATCGCGGAGACCGAAACGACCCTGACCCAACTGCAAGCCAATCCCCCGGTGGGCCGGGTGGTGATTCACATTCGTTCCGACCTGAAGGAATGGCGTAACACCTCGGCGGATGTGCCGGTGAGCGATGGAGATGTACTGGTCATACCGAAGAAAGCAGATTACGTAAGCATCAACGGGCAGGTGTTTAACCCCACCGCAGTCAGCTACCGTCCTGGACGCAGTGCCCGCTGGTATCTGAGCCAAGCCGGAGGATTTACCGGATTAGCGAACAAGAAGGCCGTTTTCGTTATTCGCGGCGATGGTTCCGTGCTCGCGGCGAAAAACAATTCCGGTGAATTTTGGACCGGAGATCCCCTCGGTGCCACACTGCGCCCGGGCGATACCATTGTTGTGCCGGAGCTCGCACCGCGCATCGGTGGTCATAACTGGCAAAATCTATTCCAGGCCGGACAACTGGCGGCATCGGCAGCCCTCGCAGTTGCATACATCCACCCGTGATCCGGCGCTGGCCATCATGGATAAGGCTGGCGCTGTTTGTTGGTGTTTATGCCTTGGGCGAGATGGCGTTTCCCAGGCAGCTTTCGGCTAAGCAGGAACCGCAACGGGACGCGCCAAAGGTTCAACAACCCGCCGGGCCTGATTCGAAAGATAGGGATGATTCGAAATCAAATTCGGGATCGGCGGCCCAGGCGCCGGCGCCGAAGCCGAACGCTCCACCGGCAACCTCACGCTATGGCCTGCTGAACTTGGGGAAGGACTTCCTGGGCGATCAGAAGAGTATCTGGACGAGTCCCGCCCGGCTCCGGGTATCCGATTTGGATTGGCTTGTGCCGATCAGCGGTATAGGGGCTGGCCTTTTCGTGACAGACCGCGATGTCAGTACCCATCTGTCCAATGATCCAAGTACTATCAGTCGGTATAAGAATATTTCCACTGCCGGAATCGCGGCGTTGGCAGGGGGAGCCGCTGGGCTGTGGGTGCTAAGTTATCCGAGTCATAACGTTCATTGGCGAGAGACCGGATTTCTCGCAGGCGAAGCCGCACTGGACACCCTTGTCGACGTGGAAGTCTTAAAATATTCTCTGCGCAGAGAACGGCCTTTTCAGGGCGATGGCAGCGGTCCTTTTTTCAGTGGTGGAACATCGTTTCCGTCCGAGCACGCGGCTGCTGCCTGGGCCGTTGCCGGGGTTTTTGCGCACGAATACCCGGGAATTTTTCCGAAACTAGCAGCGTATGGCCTTGCTTCATTAGTGAGTTATTCGCGCATACGGGCAAAGCAGCATTTTCCCTCCGACGTGTTCGTCGGGGGCCTGATGGGGCAAATGGTGGCTCAGGACATTTACAGTCGCCATTACGATCCGGAGCTTGGGGGCCAAGCGTGGAGATCGATGGGTGAGGTGCTACGAGGTGACGGCGATTTGTCGCCCGCGAACCAAGCGTCGCCCTATGTGCCGATGGACAGTTGGATATACCCGGCGATGGAGAGATTGATGGCGCTCGGGGCAATCGACAGTGCGTTTGCCTCGCTTCGGCCCTGGACTCGAAGAGAATGCGCGCGTGCACTGGGCGACGCCGAGAACCATTTAGGCGATCCGAGCGGCGATGACACCGAGGCTGGGCACCTGTACCATCGGCTGGCCGAAGAGTTCGGTGAAGAATTGGAAGATAGCAATGGCCGGAATTTCCATCTGCGAGTCGAATCCGTGTACACGCGGGTCACCGGAATCTCCGGGCCTCCTCTTGGAGATGGGTTGCACTACGACTTTGGCCAGACCTTTATTAATGATTTTGGCCGTCCGTATGAGGAGGGAACCAATGGGATTGCGGGTTTTTCCGCATGGATGACATCGGGACGCTGGGTTGGCTATGTGCGTGGAGAATATCAGCATGCCCCATCCGCGCCGGCGTTGCCTGAGTCTGTCCTGCAAATCATTCCGAGTCTTCAGGGTTTGCCCGGTACGCCGCCGGCAACGCCGTTTGCCGCGGTCAATCGGTTTCAATTGCTGGACGCATACGCCGGCTTGGATGCTGACAACTGGCAGTTTACCTTTGGCCAACAGAGCTTGTGGTGGGGACCCACCGAGGGCGGTCCAACGCTTTACAGCACTAACGCCGTGCCCATTCCGATGTTCCGCGTGAATCGGGTCTCGCCGCTGGATTTGCCGTGGATATTCCACTTGCTGGGTCCGGTGCGTATCGAGCTTTTCTTTGGCCAGATGACCGGACACAATTTCGTGGCCTACGCCCCTTCGGATGCGGGCCCATTTTCGTTCATTGGGTCCTACACTCAAACCTTGAATCCGCAGCCCTTTCTGCATGGGGAGAAGGTAGCCTTTAAACCCACTCCTAACTTCGAATTTAGCTTTTCCAGGACTACTATCATGGGGGGGCCAGGCGTACCGATTACACTTGGCACACTCAAAACCAGCTACTTCAGCACTGGTAACGCCCCCCCCGGTACTCCGGGTGATCCCGGAGATCGGCGTTCGGCGATGGACTGGGAATATCGGGTGCCCAAGCTTCGAGACTGGGTGACGTTCTACGGAGATGCGTTCTCCGACGATCAATTTTCCCCGATCGCGTATTGGGATCGTTCGGTAATTAGCGCTGGACTTTATTTCGCTCGGATTCCCAAGATACCCAAGCTCGATTTTCGCGCCGAGGGTGTGTTCTCGGATACGCCAGCCGGTGGCAATTTGAGTCACGGATTCTTCTACTTTAATTCGCGATTCCATGACGGCTATACCGAAGACGGCAACCTAATCGGAAGCTGGATCGGCAGGGAAGGGCAGGGCGCGCAGGGATGGGTGAATTATTGGTTCACCCCGAAAAACCGGCTCCAGGCCAATTACCGCCATGAGAAAGTCAGCCAGCAATTTCTTCCTGGTGGCGGGACGATTACCGATGTAGGACTCCGTGGCGACTTGTGGACGACCACGGAGTTGAGCTTTACGGCTAACGTGCAGTACGAGACTTGGAACTTTCCGATTATTCGACCCGGGCAGCAGACGGACATCAGCGCATCGCTTCAGGTGACATTTTGGCCTGACCATTGGAAACTAGGGAAGTGAACCGTCGTGGCGTACGAGTGGGCTGTGCTAGATAGCGCCCGAGACAGGATTTGAAACTGGTAATTTCTGACGTATGAGCACGAGATCAAAATTGGAAGAACTGGCGCAGCTGCAGCTCAAAGAGATTAGCGCGGAACCGGTATCCGTAGAAATCCTTCACGAGAAGGCGGTGGGGAAGCTACGGATTATTTGGGATAATCGCAAATTTCTCGTACAGGCGTTCATTGCTGGTCTGGTGCTTGGATGCTTAGTGGCGTTTCTGATTCCTTCCAGGTACGTGGCTAAGGTCCTATTGATGCCGCCGGATAATCAGTCGACCTCCGGTCTTGCCATGCTTGCTGCGCTAGCATCCAAGGGAGGGGGAGCCGCTGGCGGTGTCGCCGGGGATTTGCTCGGAATCAAGACTTCCGGTGCCCTATTTATCGGTGTTTTGGGAAGCCGCACTGTACAGGATCGCCTGGTGGATCGCTTTCAGCTAAGAAAGGTCTACCGTAAGAGTCTGCAAGAAGACGCGCGTACTAAGCTTGCAGAAAACACCGGCGTTTCCGAGGACCGTAAGAGCGGAATTATCGAGATCAGTGTCACGGATCATAATCCCCAACGTGCGGCCGAACTTGCTCAAGCATATGTAGAAGAGCTCAATCAGTTGGTTGCGGAACTTTCTACCTCCGCCGCTCACCGCGAGCGCGTTTTTCTGGAAGAGCGGCTTACTTCTGTGAAAAAAGATCTGGATGATGCTTCCGTCAAATTCAGTCAGTTTTCCAGCAAAAATACCGCGATCGACATCAAGGAGCAGGGCCGCGCCATGGTTGATGCAGCCTCCAGGCTGCAAGGAGAACTGATCGCCGCTCAGTCGGAATTAATGGGTCTGGAACAGATTTACACGCCTAGCAACGTTCGCGTGCGCTCACTGCAAGCACGAATCTCCGAGCTGCAACTACAGCTCCAAAAACTCGGAGGGAAGGCTAGTGCGGAGCCGGGCGGCGCAACGACCTCAACCGATTCCCTCTACCCGTCGATTCGGGAATTGCCTTTACTGGGGGTTACCTACGCCGATTTGTATCGGCGAATCCGCGTCCAAGAGGCCGTATTCGAAACTCTGACCCAACAGTACGAATTGGCTAAAGTCCAGGAAGTAAAAGAAACCCCCAGCGTCAAGGTCTTGGACGATGCGCGAGTTCCAGAAAAGAAGTCCTTCCCGCCCAGGATATTATTTACTGGGTTGGGAGGAGCACTTTTTCTGGGAATCGCTATTACAGTAGTACTGTTACGGATTGGCTGGGAAGAAATCGATTCGAAAGATCCGGGGAAACTATTTGCTGGGGAAGTGTTTGATACCGTGCGTGGCTATCTGCCATGGGTGGCGAGCAACGGTACCAAACCCCCCACGGCGACAGTGTGCCCCGATAGCTTGGTCCCCGAAGCCAACCTTTCGGGAGTTGGTAAAGTAGATTCCCGGTCCCGATAAATCGAGTACGAGTTGTTCTTGTGCCTAACCCTGGACAATAGGGCCGAGTTCTGGCTAGGCGCGAATTTAGATTCGTACTTCCAGGCGCAACTATGCGAGCACGGGACATTTCCCCAAACTTGGAATCAAAGTCGATCAATGGCTTGGCGGGCGAAGCTTCGGAGGCAACGCGGGCCTTGGCTGGGGCGCGATCTCTTGCCCGAGCTATGCATCTAGGTTCCAGTGTCGCCGATCAAGCCCTCTTTGTCGGTGCGACCTTCCTCGCCAACATCGTTCTCGCGCGCACCCAAACCAAAGAAGAATACGGCCTCTTCACGCTTTCCTACTCTGTCTTTACTTTTCTGTCCGCCCTGCATAATGCTGCTGTACTGGAGCCTTGTACCGTGTATGGCTCAGGAAGATACCGGAACCATTTTGCCGAATATCTTCGATTGATGGCTCGAAGTAACGCTTTCGTATGTGTGTCGCTGACGGTGGTGCTGCTTTTCGGTTGCCTTTTATCTTTTGCCGTTGTTCCGCGGTTCGCTCCGCGCTCGCTACTCGGACTTGCCTTGACTGTTGGATTTCTTCTTACTGGTATCTTTCTCCGCCGCATGTTCTACTTGCTGGGAAAGCCGGCTCTTGCTGCTGCTAGCTCCCTCACCTATTTTCTCACTGTCATTTTTGGCCTTTGGGTTGCTGTAAAAGGCCACGTGCTGAATAGTTTTTCCGTTTTCTTGATTTTAGCCTTGGGTTGGATCGCGGCCATTCTAGCTCTGGGGCGTCGCCTGGCTTTGTGGAACGCGCCCGACACATTCTTGAATTCACAGCCCACTTACTGGCGCCAGCATTGGAAATACGCGCGATGGGTTCTCGTTACGGCTTTTGTTGTTCAATGTACTACCCAAGGATATTACTGGGTGGTTGCCGGGTTCCTGTCCGTAAAGGATGTCGCCGATCTTAGGGCGATGTATTTGGTGATTGGTCCAGTTGACCAGCTTTTTATAGCCTTATCCTACCTTCTGCTCCCCATGCTGGCGGCACGCTACGCGGCCGGCAAAACGCATGATTGGTTCTCACTCTGGCGCAATTACGCTCTGTTGACTATAGCGGTCACCGCTCTATTTGCCCTGGGCGTCCGCATGGTCGGCAAACCCGTTATGCATACTCTCTACGCCGGAAAGTTCGATGGCCTTGCGCCGTTACTCTTCTTGTTGGGGCTATTGCCGTTCTTCATGGGAGTTGGCAACACTCTGGCTAATGCTCTGGCCTCTGTGGAAAAACCGAACCTGGTGTTCTGGGGCTACGTTTCCGGGGGCGCGGTGACCTTTACGGTGGGCATCCCGTTGGTCATACATTTTGGCCTGCGTGGCGCAGTTTATGGCATGTTGGCCTCAGGCATCGCGTACACGTGCGCTTTGTCAATTGCATTCCTATTCGTTCTCACTCGGTTTCGACAAGCCGCTTCTGTTACTGTCTCGACCTTCATGGAATCTGTAAATACTACGTCGTCGCCTTTCTCGCCCGGAGTCGTGATTCCTTTCGAGCGGCCTGCAAAGCTAGCGCCCATTGCGTTGTTCGCGTACAGCCGTGCCGAGCACACTCGTAAGACCGTGGAATCTCTTCAAGCGAATTCCTTAGCCGCTTCAAGTGATCTCTTTGTTTTTGCTGACGGATTGCGACAAGAAGCCGACGCTCCCGCAGTAGCCGAACTTCGCGCCCTTGTCCGGAACATACATGGCTTCAATTCCGTGACGCTGGTCGAACGCGAGAAGAATCTCGGTTTATCACGCTCCATCATCGCCGGGGTAACCCAGCTTTGCGAACAGTACGGCCGCGTAATTGTCGTTGAAGATGACGTCCTGACTGCGCCGGATTTCCTGACCCTCATCAACGCGGGACTCGATTTATACGAAAACGATCGCCGAGTTTTCTCAGTGAGCGGGTTCAACTATCCCGTTGACGGTCCTGAATCCTACCCGTTTGATGTGTTTTTCGCGCGCCGGTTTCCGTGCTGGGGTTGGGGCACTTGGAAGGATCGGTGGGAAAGCGCCGACTGGAACGTAAGCGATTATGCTGAATTCGTCGCCGACCCGGAAAGAACCAAACAATTCAACCTCGGTGGCCAGGATCTCACTCCAATGTTGACTATGCACATGACCGGGAAGGCCGACACTTGGGATACCATTTGGAGCTACACTCATTTCCGGCACAATGCGGTTTCCGTTCTTCCGGTGGTGTCTAGGACCTACAATATAGGCCTGGACGGTTCAGGAGTTCACTGTCAGCGTGCCCCCTTTCGCCAAAAGCCGCTTCCGACAGAAACTAAGTCAGATTTTTATTTCCCGGATCATGTTGCGGTCGACGATCACTTCGCTTCGGAAATTTGGCGGCTTCATCGCCGTTCGGTGGCTAGAAGGATCGCTCGATACGGCTTCGGTGCACTAAAATTGCGCTAAACTTTGAATGAACCTGATCGCCAAAGGCCATTGCAATTTACGGTTCGCCATCGTTCCGCGGATTTGGAGAGAGTCTCGTTGAGCATCAAGAGAAGGATCAAGAATGCCTACAAGAATATCGAGAGAAAGCTGCCCTCCGATAGTGAAACCGCATTACTTCTTCTCGGCCAGCAAATGGCCCGGCAAGTTGCAAAAATGCCCCTAAACAGCAGTTTCCGAGAGGTGGGATTCAAAGTCTTCTCTCAGTGGGACGAGGACGGGATTATTCAACATCTGATCAGTCACATCGAGATCCCCAACAAAACCTTTGTTGAATTTGGGGTAGAAGATTACGAAGAAAGCAACACTCGATTCCTTTTGATAAATAATCATTGGCAAGGTTTGGTTCTGGACGCGTCCTCGTCGGACATTCGTTACATCCAGTCTGACAAGATTTATTGGCAGTTTGACCTTCAGGCTAAGCAAGCGTGGATTACCAGGGAAAACATCGACACCTTGATCTCTCAGGCTGGATTCTCTGAGGACGTCGGTCTTCTTTCAATCGATATCGACGGGAATGAATACTGGATCTGGGAAGCGATTCGGTCGATTAAGCCTAGGATCGTAATTGTGGAGTACAACGGCTTGTTTGGGCTGAACCCTTTATCGGTCCCGTATCAGGAGGATTTCAATAAACGGATCGCTCATCACTCTGGCTTGTATTTCGGTTGCTCCTTGGCGGCGCTAGAACATCTCGCCAAGCAAAAGGGCTACGTGTTGGTGGGGTCCAACAATTGGGGACACAACGCATTCTTTGTCCGAGCGGACGTTGCTTCGGGAATCAGGCAATTAACCGCGCGCGAGGCCTATATCGAAAGCCCCGTCAGGGAGTCCCGCGATAAACACGGGAATTTGACGTTCGTGCGCGGCAAGGACCGAATCAAACTCATCGAGCACATGCCCATTACCAATGTCATCACCGGCCATCAGTCGCGGCTGCATGAGTCTTCCTCGCCACGATGATGCCTGCAGAGCATAGTCACGGGGTAGTTCCCATCGGTTTGACACTTTCACAACCGGGTGACTTAACTAAGGCCGCCGCCGCACCGGTCTCTGCCCGGTCAAGCCGCTCAATGCAAATAGCGATTAACTGTCTGCAAGTCGATCCCTCTTATGTCGGTGGGGTAACGACCTATGTGCTTGGGCTTTTTCAAGGGTTCGCCAATGTCGGTCCTGTGCACAAGTTCCGGCTATATGTAACCCGCGGCAACGCGGCCGTTTTTGAAAGATTTCGAAAGTACGGCAACTTCGAAATCGTGACGGTCGATGATCGCCTGCTGCCCCTGAGGTCCCATGTGTCGCGAGCCGCCTTACTGTCGCGACACTCGGGATTTGTCAAGCTTACAAGTGATATCGCGTTTAGCCGTTTGCGAGAAATGATGGAGTCGGACTGCTCCGTCGTTTATACCCCCACACCAGTGCTTCGATATTTCAATGGTCGCCGCCCGTCAGTATTAACCATGCACGATATCCAGCATCTGCATCACCCCGAATTCTTTAGTTGGCCTAAACTCTTGAGCCGGCGAATGACTTATGGCCTGAGCGCCCGGCACGCTCATTATTTTCATGCCAATAGTCGTTTTACGAAAGCCGACCTTCTAAACCATTACCGCTGGCTTTCCGAAGATCAGGTCGAGGTTATCCCGCCAGGCGTCGCGCTAGAGGATTTTTCTGTCTCTTCAGACGCAGAAACAGTCTGCGAAAAATATGGCTTGTCCGGGCCTTTTCTTTTTTGCCCGGCGCAGCTATGGCCCCACAAAAATCACATCACCATTTTGAGGGCGCTAAAACACATTGAATCAAGATGTGGCCTCAAGATTCCGCTGGTTATGACTGGAGCGAATTACTCCGCGGGTTCAGTACTTTTTCGCTTTATAAATGAAGAGTCCATGTATTATGTCCGCTACCTTGGCAGAGTTCCGTTCAAGGATTTGATCGCGTTATATCGCAGCGCAGCGTTTCTGGTGACAGCTTCCCTGCACGAGTCCAGTAGTTTTCCCATCCTGGAGGCCGCGGCTTCGGGAACTCCCATCATCGCATCGAGAATCCCGCCGTTCGAAGAGTTTGCTGAGGTGCTGCAAATCAATCTATTTGAGACCTTGGACATCCATGGCTTGGCTGCGTTAATCGAAGACCTGTGGGGGAATCGCACATTATCCGCCGCCCAGGCGGATTACAACCGTGAGCACGTGGCCTTTTATTCCTGGGAGAATACCGCTCGCAAATACATCGACCTCTTCGAACGGGCCGTAGCGTATAATGAATTCTCAAGTCCTTGTAAATAATAGATTTTGGTACGCAAATATCTCGTGATTCCAGGCGCGATATGGTTCGTTGAGCTCCAGCGTGTTACCTCCGGGTAAAATCCGCGCGACTCTATATCCGGATAATTCTTTGGTCATATCCTTCATGAAAGTGCGTGAATTGACATTCATCTCGTTAAATTCAATCACTACGAACTTGGGTTGCTTGTCGTTTATCAGCTTCCTGGCTCCCTGAAGCACAGGAAGCTCAAATCCCTCAACATCGATCTTTATGAGCTGAACCTCGCCTCGCAGCTCCAGTGAATCCAGCGTGATAAGTTTTACTTTGTGCTCTGTCGCTTTTCCGCCTCGGGACCCTTCGATCACGTCTCTAAAGACCGAAGCATGCTCACTCCCCTCGTGATCATCATAATCGTATAAGCTTATTTCGCCCATTTCATTCCCTACGGCACAATTGAGAAGTTCAACGCGTTGCCCCTTGTCGGCGAATCGCAGCTTTAAGCGTGAATACGTCTTGGGGTGCGGCTCGAAGCCCAAGACTCGTAAGTTCCGTGATTTAGAAATAATCAAGGCGGTGAAGTCACCCTCGTTGGCTCCCACGTCGAGAATCATTCCGTCTTTCGCGTCCAAGGCATTTATGATCTTTTCTACTGCTAGATCTTCGCCGCTCAAATAGGATGTTCTGTAGTTGAGAACTCCGATTCCACGTAATCCCATTTGGATTAACAGATAATTAAGGCTGCGAAAAGACGATCTGGCAAACAGAAAAGCATAAAGATTCAGTAGTCTTTCAATCATCGGGCTGCTCTATGAACAGAATACTTGAAGATCGCTCATTCGATGAAGAAATACTAGAATGTTCGCGGTTGCAATCACGATTTTTCCATTGAACGGCCTAGCGAATTCATCACTGGTCGAGTGGTTTCGGATGGATCCTGATAAACTTCTCGGATGCGAACTACGCCCCTTGGGAACGGATTGGCAAGGACTAGGTCTGTGAGTGCCGCATCACGGCCTAGAGTAGTGGTTAATGCCGCTTATTGAGGCGTCCAAGACATGTCCCGCACCCTGGGGTACCGGTGAATAGCTCCGTTATGAGACCAGCGCCTACTCTGAAATCGTTCGTCGAGTTGTCTGATTTCGAGCGCCACAGCTTGCTTTTCGGTGCCTCGGCGATCCTATTCAGGATTAGCCTCGCGCTCGTGACTTTCGAGCAGATTCGCCCGGCCTATGACATCCAATTATCGGATTACTGCCTGTTTCTGTCTCTCCTTTTTTATACGCTGGCGCCGAAAGATGGCTTATTGGGCATTCGCGGCTCGATTTTTCCGGTGGGGGGAATTCTCATCCTTCTAGGCAGCGTTCTCGCCATGATCAATGCCTCGAGCCTGGGCGACGCTTCGGGACCATTTATGCGTCTTGTCATCCTTTTCGCGGTTTTCGCTCCCTTGGCGATGATCCATTCCAAGGAAATCCGCAAGAATGTTGTCTATCTGATTTCCGGCATTGCTGTGAACAGCTTCATAACCATCTTGCAGGCATCGCTCTTCCCGGGTATCGCCGACGCGCTTTCCGTCAATCCGACGCGTCCAGATATCAGCGAAATTGGCCGTTTTCAGGGCCTAACGTCACACCCCAACATCATCGGACTCTCCGCGGCCCTTGGCTTGTTACTGGCGATTGGAGAGCTAATATCTGAGAGGGGCAAGCGAATTCGCGGTCCGCTCATTCTGGCAGTTGTTGCGTGCGCCTTGGCAGCGCTCTTGAGCGGTTCACGAACCGTATTCGTCTGCTTCATCCCGTCGTTGATTGTGCTGATCTTCCAAAAGAAGCGTCGGAAGGCCGCCATTAGAGTCGTGATTGGAATAGCCCTCTTGTGGTTTGCGATCAGCTATCTCATACCGGGAATCATGGCTCAGTTCACCCAAAGAATCGACTCGAGTGGCATACAAGTCGACTCAGACTATGGCCGGCTGTGGTCCGCTTTTTACACCGTCGTCGAAATCTCCCAGAAGCCCGTTCTTGGGTGGGGAGTAGATCACTTGGACGACGCGGGTCTGGTCGAAGTCCCGTGGACAGGAGAAATTGTCGGCGCTCACAACACGTTTCTGAAGTTTTGGCATGGTGCAGGCCTTCTTGGGGCGATCGGCTTCATTTTGCTTTTCGCATCGCCCGCCAGGCGGATTAGAAAGCTTCTGAAGAGAAATCTTCCGAGCCCTTTGAGTGAGTTCTTACGCCTTGCTCTTGCTAGTTACCTTTTACTCTTCATCGTTTCGAATTTGGGTCCGTTCGATTACAATCGTTTTCTGTACGTGCCGTTGTTCATTTTCGCTGGTTTTGCTTCGCGCGTCGAGGCTGCGGTTAACGGTCGCTCGGTCAGTATATCTCAGGAGGAGAAGAAGTTGGCATTGCGGCCGCAACCTCAAACTTAGGCTTGATTGTTTCCGGACTCTGACGTCTCGCATTCACGCGGTCAACCAATTCTCAGCGTTGTGAAGAGTTCGGCCTCCTGTTCTCGGATAAGCGAGTCGGCGGTCGTCGACGACTGTAGCGAATCTTAATGTGAAAGGGTACGTTTATCAGAAAATCCGTCCGAATCTTGATCCCGCTTCTCTTGGTTCTCTGCGGTGTGGCCTCAGCCGACGTTCCAAACTCTTCCGTGGTCTATGTCGGGGGTAGTGTGGCCCAGTTTGGAAGCAATCCGGACATTGGGGCCCAGATAAATACCGCCTATGCAGCGTGTCCCGCGACCGGTTGTATCATAGTCCTTCTCCCTACGTCTGACGGCTCTTGCTATCAATACAGTGTTCCGATCGTCTTCTCGACAAGTGGAAAGTTCGTTCTGCTTCAGGGTGGTGGCCCTACTTCCGAAGCTGCGGGCAGCACCACGGTCGCCGGTGTGCCGGGCGGCGCGTGCTTAAATTACACCCCTACCGGCGGCAGTATCGCCATGCTTTTCGACTACAGTCCCCCAAATGGCGACGGTAACGTTCCAGCTCATGGAATTCGCGATCTCATTCTCCAAAACAATGGCTGTCAACGGATAGGTGGCTGTGGGAGCACTGCCGTGGGAATTCAGTTCGGTGGTACGAACAGCGGAGCGCAGAACGGGGAGCTGGCCAACATCCGGGTCAACGGATTCGGCACCGGCATTCTTTATCTGGAGACTGGGACGCAATCGTGGGGAATGGTTTACCGCGGCATTTCCATCGTCAATAACACGGTTGGCGTGCATTTCACAGGGTCTTTGGAGAATATTTCAATTTTTGGCGGTCGGGTAAATGCCAATGGGACCGGAATGTTATTCACTGGCAACGCCGATGTTTTTGTTCACGGCACGTCTTTCGATTCTAATGTCACCGCAGGCGTACAGTCTTCTTCCGGAATTTTTTCGTGTTTCAATTGTCACTGGGAAAATGAAAGCCTCACCAACCCGCTTACTACCCACTACTTCGTCGGAACTGATGCCGCCAGCTTAGTCATTGAGGGTGGCAAGGCCATTGATGACGACACCAATCCTGGTGACAACGCCGACTTCTGGTTCAGTAATTCTGGCCTGTCTACCTATATACACGGCTTGGTGGTGTATTCTCCGGGCCGTACCGCGACCCAAGTTATTCAGTCGAATTACCCCTGCGGTTGGTGGGTCGCGATGTTCAATGATTCCCCAACTACTTTGCTCAATTTAGTGGGAGGAACGTCCCCGCAAGGGGTGTTTTTCCCAGACGTACTCTATTCAGGTGTGTCCTCGTTGCAGACCCAATTTGTCATCCCAAGTATGGGTACACCGTTTACCGCCGACCGTGTGGCCCTTGATCCTGGCTTTGGATCGACGGCGTATGCTACGTTCCCCTCTGGAAACACTCAACGGTTTAGTTTTGTGATCATGAGTACGGGGAACGGACAAGGCTTGAATCCGACGATGCACATAACTTTTCCAACCCCATGGCCACAGGTTCCTTTTTACGTTTGTAAAATGGTTGGGGGCACCGGAATCATAACCCCGATCGATGGCGAAGCAACTGCTTCTACTCTTGGAATGAACTTGATCTTCAACGGCAAACCGAATGCTAGTTCCAGCTATCAAATTCAATGTGTCGGTGAATGATGGCGGTAAGGCAATCATGCACTGCGCGAACGTCCACAGGTAATAAGGTATGAAGGCTCTTTATTTGTCAAACCAAAGCGCGTTGGGAAGGCTGGCGCGCTATCCCCTGAGGTTGCTGCCCCCACATCGGTCGTGCCAATATTGTTTGGACCGTTGCGTGGTAAACGCTGGTTGGTGGGGTCGGCAATCCATGGATGTTGGCTCTGCTCGTTCGAGCGTCGAAAGCAACAGCTAATTGCACGAGAGGTGCGCCCCAATTCTGTGTTCTACGATATTGGAGCAAACGTGGGAAATGTGCGGCAACTGACTTCCACCGGCATCAGTGAGGAATCGACAGAAGCGGTGCCCTTGTTGGCCGACCGGCCGGGTACGGACCCCAACGGCGCTTGCCTTCTTTGTGCGGGTGAGCTCAGGGTCACCGCGCGGCAATTGTTCGATACCCGCTTCGGTATGGACGGCTCTTACACCGTGGCCGAATGCCGCGAGTGCGGGTTAGAACAGATCTCGCCGGTCCCAACGGCAGTGGAGCTCAAGAATTTGTACGAGACCTACTACAACTTTGGTGGCCAGAAGGGAACTTTGTACGAAAAGCTTCGCGAGAAATTCCTCTCGTCGTTCCTCTATCGGATTTGGATTCGCATCGATGGGGACATTTCTTTTCACGGGCGAAGCGGTCGCGGCCGCCTCCTCGATATCGGCTGTAACGAAGGCCGCAGCCTCAAGATTTATGCCCGAAACGGTTTTGACGTGGAAGGTCTGGAGTTGAATGAAAACGCCGCCGCGGTAGCCCGCAGGGCCGGCTTCACTGTTTATACCTGCGACCTCAGCCAGTTTCAGCCCACCAAACCCTATGACGTCGTTGTTCTTTCAAACGTTCTGGAACACGCTCGCAACCCGCGGCACATGCTCCTGAACATTGGGCACATCCTAAAGCCCGGTGGCCAAGTCTGGATCAGCTGCCCAAATGGCCGCAGTTGGCTCCGTAAGGTTTTTGGGTCTTCGTGGATCCATTGGCACGTTCCATTCCATATTTCTCAATTTTCATCGGTGACTTCTAGGGAGGTGCTCCAGCAAGCAGGATTCCAGGTCGCGGAATCGCGTCAGATTACTCCTGCGTTGTGGGTTTCCTCGTCCATCATCGCCGGACTTTTCGCCAAGAAACGACAGCCCACAAGTCAGCTCCGAAACCCGGTTCTAATGTTAGGCTTAGTGTTGTTTTCTAGGGTGATTCTGTTTCCAGCGCTATGGATAGGAAATTGTTTGCAGCGTGGGGATTGCTTACTGACGATTGCGAGTAAATCCTAGCGGTTGTCGTCCCAGTGTTGTTCGGTCCCCAGACACTGGCACATGTGATCGTGCCGAGCGCCTGGTTCATTCGAAAGGTAGTGCATGAAGAAGGCGCTCATCACCGGCGTTACAGGGCAGGACGGCGCGTATCTCGCTGAATTATTGCTGGCCAAGAATTATGAGGTCCATGGAATCAAGCGTCGTGCCTCGTCCTTCAACACCGCACGCATCGATCACCTCTACCAAGATCCTCACGATGCCAATCGTCATTTTTCCCTTCATTATGGGGATATGACCGACGCCAACAGCCTGCTTCGCATCGTCGAACGCGTTCAGCCTGATGAAATTTATAATCTCGCTGCCCAGAGTCATGTGGCCGTCTCGTTCGAAACCCCCGAATACACCGCGAATGTCGACGGTCTCGGAACTCTTCGCCTACTGGAAGCTGTGCACATTTTGGGTCTCACCAAATCAGTACGTTTTTATCAAGCTTCCACGTCCGAGCTGTACGGCCAGGCGCAGCAGACCCCGCAAACGGAATCGACGCCCTTTCATCCCCGCTCACCGTATTCGGTCGCCAAACTCTATGGCTATTGGATTACCGTTAATTACCGCGAAGCTTATGGGATGTACGCCTGCAATGGCATCCTGTTCAATCATGAGTCTCCCGTACGCGGCGAAACGTTCGTTACTAGAAAGATCACTCGGGGGTTGGCTCGCATCAAAGTCGGCCTTCAGGACTGCCTCTACCTCGGTAATCTCGATGCGAAACGTGATTGGGGGCATGCTCGGGACTACGTAGAGATGCAATGGTTGATGCTGCAGCAGCCTGCTCCGGACGACTTTGTGATTGCCACCGGCCAACAATACACGGTGAGGCATTTCGTCAACGCCGTTGCAAACACTTTGCAACTAGATTTGAGGTGGAGCGGGTCGGGTGCCAATGAAAAGGCCTGCGATTCAACCGGGCGTTGTGTTGTTGCCGTCGATTCCCGTTACTTTCGCCCTGCTGAAGTCGATACCCTGCTCGGCGACGCCAGCAAGGCCCGCCTGAAACTGGGATGGAAGCCCAAGGTGACCTTTTCCGAGCTCGTGGAAGAGATGGTCGACGTCGATCTCAGAGCCGCCGAGCGCGATTACATGGCGTATCAGAATGGTCACCGGGTTTATGACCTCCACGAATAGCGCTATGCAACGGTCTGCTTCTATTTACGTAGCCGGACACTTAGGTCTAGTAGGATCCGCTTTGCTCCGCCGCTTAGGCGCCGCTGGATATACGAATCTTTTGTTTCGTACCCACTCAGAACTGGATCTGACCGACCCGGTTGCAGTCCGGGAGTTTTTCACCACCGAGCGACCCGAATATGTATTCCTCGCAGCGGCCAAGGTCGGCGGAATTGTTGCCAATGCCACTTATCCGGCCGATTTCATCGGTCAGAATCTCCAGATTCAAACCAATGTCATTCAGGAAGCCCATCGATCGGGCGTAACCCGCTTGCTCTTCCTCGGATCGAGTTGCATTTATCCTAAGCATGCCTCGCAGCCTATCAAGGAAGAGTATTTGCTCACCGGACCTCTTGAGGAAACCAATCGTCCCTACGCTATTGCCAAAATTGCTGGTATCGAAATGTGTTGGTCCTACAACCGCCAGTTCGGGACTACCTTTCTGGCCGCCATGCCTACGAATTTGTATGGTTTGTCGGACCATTACGACCTGGTTACCTCCCATGTCATTCCTGCGTTGATTCGTAAAATGTATGAGGCTAAAGTAAATGGTGCACGGGAAGTGCCCATTTGGGGTACCGGCAATCCCCGGAGAGAATTTCTGTTTAGCGACGACGCTGCGGATGCCTGCATATTCCTCATGAATCTTTCCAAAGAACAACTCGGCCGAACCATCCTTGCGAACGATTCCTGCCCAATCGTGAACATTGGCTGTGGTACCGACGTCACGATCCGAGAAATTGCCGAAATGATCGCCGACGTGGTTGGTTTTAAGGGCTTACTCAGTTTTGACGCATCTAAACCGGACGGCACCCCACGCAAGTTGCTGGACGTCAGCCGCCTTTCCTCGCTGGGGTGGACCCCCCAGACCACGCTGCGCGAAGGACTTCGCAAGACCCATCTAGACTTCGTCGACCATGCTGCCCCATTCAAGGAACTCAATCCAGCGGGGACGAGAGGCTCTTGAGTGTATTCTCGAACTCGGTCCGACTGGGAGCCCGGCTCCTCCGCGTCTGTCGAGCCTTCGGCCACACCCGACTTCGACCCACCTCGATCGCACCTATATGCGAATTCTAATTCATTGTCTTAATTTTTCTCCCGAGCCGACTGGTGTGGGCAAGTATGTCGGCGAGATGGCCGACTGGCTAGCTCTTCGCGGACACGAGATTCACGTGGTGACCGCACCGCCGCACTACCCGCAGTATCGCGTTTTTGATGGTTATTCTTCTTGGCGCTATACCTCGCGGCCCGACGCAGTGACGAGAACCGTGCATAACTCCGTCGAGGTGCGCCGTTGTCCGGTTTGGGTCCCGCGCGAGCCCCGTGGCTGGCGGCGCATACTTCATCTGACTAGTTTCGCGCTTAGCAGTTTGCCGGTAATGCTCCAGGAATCTGCTTGGAGGCCGGACGTCGTTCTGGTCTTGGAGCCGACCCTGTTTTGCACTCCGGCGGCCTTGGCGGTGGCTCGACTATGTGCCGCCACCTCTTGGCTACATGTGCAGGACTTCGAAGTCGATGCAGCGTTTCAGTTGAAGGACTTTTCCTCAGCACGGCTAAAACGCTGGGTTCTCGCCATTGAGCGGCGTGTTCTTTCCAAATTCGACCGAATTTCGGCTATCTCGGAGCGAATGGTCGAACGTCTCCACGCTAAAGGCGTTCAACCGGCTCGGACGGCGCTATTTCCCAACTGGGTCGATACCGCAGCCATTTTCCCAAGAGAAACGCCCAGTCCTCTGCGCCGAGAGCTGGGGATTTCGCCTCAAGCCGTGGTAGCGCTCTGTTCCGGGAGCATGGGGAAGAAGCAAGGCCTTGAATTGATGACTGAAGTGAGTCATCAACTTTCCTATCGTTCTGATCTCCAGTTTGTATTCTCCGGGGAGGGCTCCTATCGGGAGACTTTGGCACTCAAGACCAAAACCCTCAAAAACGTGATAACCTTACCCCTCCAGTCCGTTGAACGGCTCAATGATTTGTTAAATTTGGCGGATATTCACCTGTTGCCACAGATGGCCGATGCGGCCGACCTGGTTATGCCCTCCCGATTGACCGGTATGATGGCAAGCGGCCGCCCGACAATAGCTACGGCCCTCCCGGGAACCCAACTTTTTCGCGCCGTTCAGGGACGCGGTATCGCAACTACTCCCGGCGACGCGGGTTCCTTTATTGCTGCGCTACTGCAGCTGGTGGACGATCCGATTCTGCGACACCGGCTAGGAGCCCAGGCCAGGGGGTTTGCCGTCGATTTCCTAAACCGCGACCAGGTCTTGGCCAGTTTTGAGCAGGCTTTGCTGGAAAGTTGCGGCTTGCCCCTTCGAGGTGCCCGGGCATCTATCCCTCGGGCAACCGCGAAGAATGTTCCGGTCGAAGAGACGCTGATGACCAGCGGCAAGGGCAGTGGCTAGATTGACTGCCGTCGTTCGCTGCTTCTGTGCATCCAAGCTTCGGTGGCAAAAGGCACCGAGATAGGTTGGCGGTCTCGGCGAAAGTTGGCCGTTGCGTTCGCAGGTAGCGGCGGAGTGCATCTTCCTTAGAAGCTTGGCACTCGCTTCCATCGACAAAATCGCAATGAAACACCTGGCCACGGGCAGCCAGGCGCGGATCGACGCACTGAGGGCGGTACCGATTGGAACTTGTATCGATCAACTCCCTCCCTTGGTGTACTCCATGCTTTACGATTAATCGCTGCGTAACTCTCAGTTAGATTTTTCAAGTTTGGTTATTAGAGGAGATCTATGGCGACAGTCTTGATGTCCCCCGAGCGCCAGCCCCGGCCGCTCGAGGGGAACAAGGCCCCGCGGAAATTGCAAGGCGAACACAGCTTATCCAGCCACCTCGCATGTCTCGCGGTCCTCGTATTAGCGGATTTGGCCACTATCGCGCTTTCTCTCGAAATCGCCATTTTTGTGCGCATGCATCTCATTCCTCACGTGAATGCGCGCGTTCAGCCGGACACTTTTCCGTTTCTTCACTACCTGGTCTTTGGATGGCTTTGGCTCATTCTTGTTTTGTTCCTCGGTGTTGAGGGGCTGTACACTCGCCGTCGTTCGCTCTGGAACGAAGTAGGCCATCTCACCAAGGCCGTGGGTCTCGGCTTGGTTGCGTTCCTGGCGGCTATAGGTTTGGCCCATCTCAGCTTGGTGATTTCCCGGGTCACCATCTTTGTCATGAGCGTCAATCTCTTGATCCTGCTCCCCATAGCCCGCTACTGGACCAAGCGAGCCCTCGGGGCGATCGGTCTGTGGCGAAAGCGAATTCTGATTTTAGGCGCCACGGAAATGGCCAAACTGGCCATGCGCGGTCTCACCTACGATCCTTTTCTCGGCTATGAAGTGGCGGGAATCCTTGATGATGATCAATCCAAGTTAGGGGATTGTGTCGGCGTTTGCAAAGGCACTCCCATTTGCGTTCTTGGCTCACTGTCTGAGGCTACCGAACTGATGGACCAGACCCGCTGCCGGGACATTCTGATCGCCATGCCCGGGCTGCTCGAAGAAAAACTCTTGGCTCTGGTTCACGAGCTTCAGCCCCACTGCGATAGCATCTATGTGGTCCCGCAGCTTTGGGGCCTGCCAATGATGAACTTGCAAGTCGATGGCTTCTTACGCGAGCGCGTGATGATGCTCAAGCTTTCGAACAATCTCGCCAAGCCATGGAATGGTTGGCTGAAGCGCGCATGTGATCTGATGGTCTCCGCGGTCATCACGGCGATTGTGCTTCCCATATGCGCTGTCCTGGCGCTTCTGGTTAAATTGGATTCAGAGGGCCCTGCACTCTTCATTCAGGAGCGGCTGGGCCTGGGCGGCAGCACCTTCCGCTGCATCAAGTTCCGAACCATGCACGTCGACGGCGAACAAACCCTCGCCAATTATCTCCAGGGCAACCCTCATGCCGCCGACGAGTGGAAAAAATATGCCAAGCTCCGTAATCACGACCCGCGTCTCACCCGCTTTGGTCGTTTCCTTCGTCGATGGAGCTTGGACGAATTTCCTCAGCTTCTCAACGTTCTAAAGGGAGAGATGAGCCTGGTTGGTCCGCGCCCTTACCTTCCCTATGAACGGGAACGCATTGGCGATGACATTCATACCATTCTGGCTGCACGGCCCGGCATGACCGGGTTCTGGCAGGTCAGCGGCAGAAACAGTCTTACCTTAGAGGCTCGCGTTCAATTGGAGGCCTGGTACGTGCGCAACTGGACGGTTTGGCTGGATTGCATCGTACTCGTCAAGACTTTCAGGACCGTATTATTCCCCGAACGCGGACGCCGCATTACGGACATTTCGGATTTCCACGCGACGCGAGACGAATACCTCACCGCGAAAGCGGCATCATCCCGCGTGCGCTCTAATCAGCGAAAGCCTCTGCACGACGTTAACAGGATCTAGGTGACCCCTCGGTCCTGAGCATTGGGGCATTAGATCACGTCTGCCGATTTCGAAGCATTTCAAGAAAAACAGAATTTAGCGCCTGCTGAGCGGCTAGGCAGTGTTTCCGGTAACGGCTCGAGGCGTCGCGTGGTCCTTTCTGGTTTGAAAAAACGACGCCACGCGATCGATAATCTCCGCCAGCGGCGTCAGCGGCCGGAATCCTGTTAGCCTTTGCAGCTTCTCGACCGAGGGCACTCGCCTCATCATATCTTCGAAACCAGGTTCGTAGGCCTTATCGTAGGGGACAAATTCAATGTCCGATTTGCTTCCAGTTCGGGTTTTTACCAGCTTCGCCAGCGCCTCGATCGAAATCTCTTCGGTGCCGCCGACGTTTACCACCTCACCAACGGAATGCTCGGTGTCGATCAGCCGGACCAGCGCTTCTACGGTGTCGCGTACGTCGCAAAAACAGCGAGACTGTTGGCCGTCTCCGTAGACTCGTACGGGCGTATTGTCCAACGCCGCCTTCACGAAATTGGGCAACACCATTCCATAACGACCGGTTTGACGTGGGCCGACGGTGTTAAAAAGTCGCACCACAATCACCGGTAGCTTTTTCTCCTTCCAATAAGCAAGCGCCAGGAACTCGTCAAGAGCCTTCGATGCGGCGTAGCTCCATCGCCCCATGGTTGTAGGTCCGAGTACCAGGTCCGCATCTTCGCGGAACGGAAAATTCGTATTCTTGCCGTACACTTCAGAGCTGGAGGCCGTCAGTACCAATTTGCGCTTTCTGCAGGCGGCTTCCAGGACCATTTGGGTGCCATTGACGTTAGTCTCGATCGTTCGAACCGGACTCTCTACAATCAGCTTGACTCCTACTGCGGCGGCAAGATGCAAGACGACGTCCGCGTCATCAACCAACTCCGCGAGCAATTGACGGTTGTCTATGCTATCCAGGTGGTAGGCCATTCGGTCGGAGCTCTTCAAATGCCGGATGTTCTCCATGCTGCCAGTCGACAAATTATCGAGCAAAACGACCTGGTCGCCGCGCTCTAGCAGCCGCTCTGCCAAGTGAGAGCCGATAAAACCCGCCCCGCCGGTAATTAAAAAACGCAAGAACCCTCCCGAGCTTCAAATTCAGCCATGCCCCATACGCTTACCTACCGATTCTAGTCGGTTTATGCCCTTCTCCGCGGACTTCTGGCCATTGACAGAACCTACGAAACCACCAAAACCCGCAACAACCACCCCGCCAGCGCTCCACCCACTAATGGCCCGACAATCGGAATCGGGGCGTAGCCCCAGTCCGATGCGCCTTTTCCTGCGATCGGCAGAATCGCGTGCGCCAGCCGCGGCCCGAGATCTCGCGCTGGATTGATCGCGTATCCGGTGGTGCCCCCGAGCGAAAGTCCGATGCCCCACACCAGCGATCCCACCAGGTACGGCCCCAGACTCCCCGGCCCCGTCGATGCGATGCGCTTGGAGAAGATCGCACCGACCACGAATATCAGCACAAACGTTCCGATGATCTCGCTTAGCAAATTCGAAAGGGAAGCCCGAATGGCGGGCGCAGTGCAAAAACATGCCAGTTTATCGGCTGCCGAAGGGGTTTCCTTCCAATGAGGCCCGTAGTGAACCCAAACCAGCGTGGCGCCCACCAGCGCGCCGAGCAACTGCGCAGCGATAAACGGTAACACTTTCCCGTACGATCCGGCGCGAATCGCGAAGCCCAGCGTAACTGCAGGATTCAAGTGGGCGTCGCTGCTGCCGCAAGCGACCGACGTAAATATACCGGCCATCACCGCAAAGGCCCAGCCGGCGGTAATCACCATCCACCCGCTGGCTTCTGCTTTCGATCGCTTCAAAACCACCCCAGCAACGACGCCATTGCCGAGAAGGATCAAAATCATGGTCCCCAAGAACTCACCCAGAAATGGAGATGTCATTTGGCAGCGTCCTCTCTCAAGCGTCGATCCAGTCAAAGGATCGCGTGACCGCCTTCTTCCATTGCCGGTATTCCTTATCTCGCTTGGCCTCATCCATTCCCGGTTCCCAGGTGCGATCCACTGCCCACTTGGAGCGAAGTTCGTCGATTCCCGAAAAAAACTTCACCGCGAGTCCCGCCGCGTAAGCCGCGCCGAGCGCGGTAGTCTCCCGAATCACCGGACGCACCACCTCGCGATTCAGGATGTCCGCTTGGAATTGCATAAGCAGGTTGTTCATAACCATTCCACCGTCGACCCGCAACGATTTCAGCTGGATACCAGAATCCTTCTCCATAGCTTCCACCACTTCGCGACTTTGAAAGGCGGTCGCCTCCAGTACCGCTCGCGCCAGATGCGCTCTGTTGGCATACCGGGTTAGGCCCACAATCACGCCTCGTGCGCTGTCCTTCCAGTACGGCGCATATAAACCGGAAAAGGCCGGAACAAAGTAAACTCCACCGTTGTCCTGCACCCTTGCCGCCAGGGCCTCAATGTCTGGACTGGCCTCAATCATTCCCAGATTGTCGCGTAGCCACTGCACCAGCGCCCCGGTCATCGCGATGCTGCCCTCCAACGCATAATGCGCTGGGTGATCCCCGAATTTGTAGGCAACCGTGGTCAGCAAACCGGCTGTCGAAGATACGCTCTGCTCGCCGGTATTCATCAGCAGAAAACACCCGGTGCCGTAAGTGTTTTTAACTTCGCCCGGGTGGAAACACGTTTGGCCTACCAGCGCCGCCTGTTGGTCTCCTAGAATTCCCGCTACCGGAACCCCGGCGATCGCTGGCAACGCCGCTTCACCGTAAATCGCGCTGCTCGATCGCACCTTCGGAAGCAAGGCGGCGGGAATTTCAAATTGCGCCAGCAGAGTGTTGTCCCAATCCAGAGTCTGCAGGTTTAGAAGTTGGGTTCGGCTCGCGTTGGTCACATCGGTCACGTGAACGCCGCCTTGCGGTCCGCCGGTCAGGTGCCAAACCAGGTATGCATCAATATTGCCGAAAAGTAGTTCGCCCGCCTCCGCTCGTTTTCGCGCGCCGGGTACGTGTTCCAGCATCCATCGCAGTTTCAGTCCGCTAAAATAGGTGCTCAACGGCAGTCCAGTCTTCTCGCGAAAGCGGTCCTGTCCACCGTTCCGGGCGAACTCGGCGACATCCTCGGCGACGCGGGTGTCCTGCCACACGATGGCATTCGCGATCGGTTTTCCGGTAGCGCGTTCCCATACCACGGTGGTCTCTCGCTGGTTGGTTATCCCGATTGCCGCGAGGTCAGCAGCCTTGAGCCGGTGCCGTTCCATCCCCTCACCGATGACTTGATAGGTTCGATCCAGAATTTCTTGCGGGTCGTGTTCCACCCATCCTGCTTGGGGGAAAATCTGCTGGTGTTCACGCTGCGCTACCGACACTACTTGCCCCGCGGAGTCGAAGAGCATGAACCTGGTGCTGGTGGTGCCTTGATCGATCGCCCCGATATACTTCGTCACGGAAGTATCCCCTCCAGTCGACCTACCCCTTCAGTCCCAGCAGATCCATCGATGCTCGAATCTTTTTCGTATATCCGGCGAGATCGTGTTCCTTCGTCGAAGTCGCCCAATGTAGTTCACTTGCCAGAATATCTGCAACGACGGAAGCAGCTCGCAGAGACGCTCGCCAGTCGTATAGCTGCATTCCCAAACGGCGCGCTAGTATATCCTCGATGGTCTGCGCCATCTCATTTCGTATGCAATAAACCACTTCTGCCTGGATATACGCGAGTCCGGCCACGATCGGTGCACTGAGGGAACCATCGGTTTGTGCCAGCTTCAGCACTTCTTCGGATCGGGTCCCATATTTTTGTGCCAGGTGCTTCGCCGTCGCTTCCCCGATGGCAAAGTTTTCCGCCAGTTTGCGCCAGTATTCTGGCTCATAACCGGCCGCACCCATCAAAACATGCTCTCGCGTCAACGTCGGTGTGACCTTTACTCCCAATCGTTGCTGCACCGCATTTATAGTGTCTTCGGCCATCAATCGGTAGGTAGTCCACTTGCCCCCAAGAATGCTGATCAATCCGCTGCCACGGTCCACTTCGACTTCATGATCGCGGATTAATTCTTTGGTGCCACTATCCCTCGCCGCCACCAGCGGCCGCAGTCCGGAAAAACCACTGACGACATTCTCAAGCTTCAGGGGTTTCGCCAGATACGGATTGACCTGCCGCAACAAGTACTCTGCCTCTTCCCGGAGCACCACCATCTTTGTTTCTGGGGTGGCCTCATCGTCGGTGGTTCCCACCAGTAGGCGGCCTTGCCAGGGCACCGCAAAGATCACTCGGCCATCCTCGGTCTTGGGCACCAGCAGTGCATCACCGCTTGCGGAATCGTCGAGCCCAAACAAAAGGTGCACGCCTTTGCTGGGCCGCAGCCTAGCTACCGCATCGGGGATCGCCAGCTTGCGAACCACGTCGGACGCTGGGCCGGTGGCGTTGACGAATGCGCGAGCTTCCACGGCGAATTCGTTTCCCCCGACCCGGTCTTGCACGACGATAGCGGACAATTTGCCCGATCGGTCTTTTTCAAAGCGGGTTACCTCCGCGTGGTTCAAAGCGGTGCCACCAGCCGCTACGAAGGTCGCCACCAGCGAGAGGTTGTATCGCGCATCGTCGAACTGTCCGTCGGAGTACGAAACCACGCCGTACAGCTGGTTGCTTTGCAGCATAGGCATTCTTCGAAGGGCTTGCTCGCGCTTCAGAAAGCCGCTAGAGACTAGATTGTTCTGGCCCGCAATCCAGTCGTACATCTTCATGCCCATGCGGTAATAGATGGCCTCTACCCAACCGTACACCGGCACCAGGAATTCCGCGGCGTGCGCCAGGTGCGGGGCATTCCGCAACATCCCAACTCGCTCCCGCAGCGCCGCCTGGACCATCCGGTATTCCCCCACATCCAGCTTCTTCACCGCTTGCTCCAGGTACCGTACCCCGCCGTGAACCAATTTTGTGGACGCCGTTGACGCTGCCGATCCGAAGTCATTGCCCTCCAGCAGCACCGTTTTTAAGCCGCGGAGTTGGGCATCCAGCGCGCACCCCGCGCCCGTAGCGCCACCTCCAATTACGCAAACGTCGAAATCATCTGCAGCAATTTGTTCGAAAGCCGCAACCCGAGATCTCATAGGTATCGTGGCCCGCGCTTACCGACCGACCGGGGCGCAAGGCCGCTTGGAAGTGTACTTTCTATTGAATTCTTGCATCCAAGTATATGAGATCAAAGAAAGCGAGTTTTGACGATGAGTTCTAAGACTTCGATGCGATCGATTCTCTGTTTTTCAATTGCGGCTGCACTGCTTGCTGTGGTTCCGACCCGACCTGCATCCGCAGCTGAGTCGGTGACCCTAACGGTTACCGCCGTTGGCCATAAGGATACCCAGCCGCCCCCCATCAAGAAGGAAGACGTCGAAGTTTTTCAAGGCAAGGAGCGCATGCAGGTTTCCGACTGGAAACGCGGCGAATCCTTATTTATCGCCATCATGATCGATGACTCCCTGGATCAGAGCGTTGCCAGTCAGTGGAACGAACTCCGCGGATTCATCAATGCGCAATCTCCGAATACCTACGTAGCGGTGGCCTACAACCGCAATGGCTCGGCCTTGGTGGCACAGGATTTCACTCTCGATCACGCGCTGGCAGCCAAAGCTTTGCGCATCCCGCTGGGTGGAGGCGGAGCGTTCAGCAGTCCGTACCTGGCGCTGCAAGATTGGATTAAGCGTTGGCCTGATAACAGCGGCGACCGCCGCTCTATCATCATGATTTCTTCTGGCGTCGACTATTTCCGCGGAGGTTTCGACCCCATCGACCCGGACCTGGACACCACTGTCGAGCGTGCCCAAAAGAAAAATATCAACTTGTGGACCATTTATTATCCTGACGCATTCCACGCCGGGCGCCGCTTCTTCCGCGCGTTCAATGCCCAATCCAACCTCAGCCGTATTTCTGAAGAGACTGGAGCAGAATCCTACTATCTCGGAACCGGCCGGCCGGTTAGCCTAAAGCCTTATCTTGACGAGATTCAGGGTCATCTAAAAAATCAGTATTTGCTGACCTTCGAAGGCCCTCCGGGGGGAAAGAAAGGGAAGTTTGAACGCGTCCGGGTTGCTACCGAAGTAGCCAAGGTGGAGTTCTTGACCCCATCGGAAGTTTATTTGCCTGCATCGCAGTAGGGCCACTACTGAAAAAAGGAACGGGGTCACTCCCGTTCCTTTTGCTTTCCTTGGCCCCTCTGTCGGAGTTCCGACCCATCAGTCGTCCGACCCTGCTTTTGAAACCGCTCGCGTCGATTCCCGGATCACCAGTTCCGGGGTCATTTTATGGCTGACCACGTTCCAATCTCGCTTCTCTAACGCTGCGTTGATTCCTTCCATCACGATATTCACTGCCAGGCCGCCCATCGCCTCCATCGGTTGACGCACCGTGGTTATCGAGGGCGCGGCCAATGCCGACAACGGGACATCGTCAAACCCGGTCACCGAGCAATGCTCCGGGACCCTTAAGCCCGCCTTGGTCAAAGCGCGAATGGCTCCCAGGGCGGTCAAATCATCGAAGGCCATGACCGCTGTAAATCGCTTTCGCCTTTGCAGCAGTTCATCCGTACAACGCACCCCGCTTTCAAAACTTGAGTTGGGATCAAGCGATTCCGGCAACTGCTGCACCAGGGCCGGATCGATTTCCAGTCCCGCTGCTAGCGCGAATCTCTGAATTCCACGCCATCGCGGTGCACTATCGATCAGCATCTTTGGTCCCCGGATGAAGGCGATCTTCCGATGTCCCAGTTGGTACAGGTGTTCTAACGCGAGCCGTGCTCCCCCTTCGTTATCTACCATCACGGAATTGATGGTATTCCCCGGCAGCTCCCACCCGATGGTAGCCGCCGGAATGTTTCGTTTGCTCAAATCGCCCAGCAATTGAATATCCACGAACAACCAATTGGCCACTACAATCAGCGCTTCCACGTGCCGCTCCAATAGCATTTCCAGGTAGCGCTCGAACCGATTCCGCTGGTTGTGAGCATCCGCAAAGATCGGAACGTACGACGCCTGGTACAACCCGTTTTCGATACCACGCATGATCAATGTGCAGAACGGGTCCGTCACGTCGAAGAACATCACTCCCACACTTTGGCTTCGTTTGCTGCGCAGAAATCTGGCCATGGCATTAGGGCGGTACCCTAATTTCCGGGCCACATCCTCGATGCGCTTCTTCGTAGCCGGAGCGATATATCGTGCCAATGGCGCATTGTTGAGCACAATCGAAACCGTGGCGGGAGAGAAACCGCTCTGGGTGGCCACGTCGCGCATGGTAACTGCTTCGTTCTTGGTGCTGGAGCGCTTCACCGATGAGGGCGCCTCCGGCGGCGCCGGCAACATCATCCTTCGTGAGTCACTCACTTGGCAATGGCTCCGGCATTGGCGAACCTACTCCGCCGGGACTTCGAACGACAGCGGCTCCCGGAACCAACGGGTCTTCCACACCCCGAACGCAATTCCCGCAATCATCCAGATACTTCCGGCAATCATTGCCGGCCGGCTGAGGTGCAGCCACAATCCCAGACAGATTAGAAACCCAACCACCGGGGGAATTACATTCCACGCTTTCTTGTTTTCCGCTCGTACGAAATACCGGAGAAATGCCGCCGCATTCACGCCCATGAACGCAATCAATGCTCCGAAGTTCAGCATTTCCGCACCTAACCCGAAAGACAGAAAGAATGCACCGAGCAGCGCTACTGCTCCTACAAAGAAAACGTTATTGCGCGGAACCCCATGGCGCGCATCCACTGCGCCGAAAAACGACTTCGGCAAGGCGTTGCTGCGCCCCATCCCGTACAGCAATCGCGCCGCTCCCAACTGCGCACCCAGGCCCGATCCAAAGTTCGCCAGCAGCAGGGTCAGGCCAACGATAGGGAACAGTGGCTTCCAGGCCCGCCCGGCAACCCAAACGTAGGCGGTATCCACATCTGGAAAGTGCTGCGAAGCGGGCCAAATCAATTGCGCCAGATACACTTCAATGGCCGACAAGATGCCGATCACCACGCAAGTCAGTACCGTTGCCAGCAGAATATTTCGTCGCGGATTTTCCGCTTCTTCCGAGAGCGTAGATATGCCGTCGAATCCGATATACGTCAGCACCGCGATGGAAGTACAACCAAGCACTGCGCTGTAATGGAATGTCTGCGGATCGTAAAATGGCCGGGTAAAGAAATCGGGAGGGTCATGCGGGTGGCCCAGGATATAGCGCGCCGCGGCGACAAAAATTACCACGATCACCGCCCCCATGCCGATGGCCATGGCCGTGTTGATTCGCGCCGAACTCTTGACCCCCTGGATATTCAAAAGCGTGAACACCACCGCGAAGAAAATCTTCCAGCCCCACACCGGAACATGGGGAGCGAAGTCGTGGGCTTGCTGGGCGCACCAGATGGTGCAAATCAGAGGATTGAGCATGTAATCCATCACCATGCTCCAGCCGGTTACATATCCCACTCCGGGATGGATCTCTTGGGCTACGTAGGTAAACGCCGACCCTGCGCTGGGGTAGGCGCGTGCCATGCGTCCATAACTGATGCCGGTGAACAGCATGGCCACCATGGCGATCAGGATGGCGGTGACCACATGGCCGTGGCCGCGTTCGCTTAGCACCCCGAAAACGGACATGGGCGCGACCGGCTGGATCACGATCACGCCGTATAAGATCAAATCCCAAAGGGTCAGCGTCCGCCGCAGGCGCGGTGCCCCGTTTGTCGCTACCGCCGCTTCGCTCAACGGTTGTCCTTGGCGTGAACCGGTGATTGGCGATCTCTCATCCCAGCTCGTGGCCAGCATCCGGATCTGGACCGGTCTTCCGAGTTAGCCTTGCAACCCGGTTCCTGGCCGGCTAGCGGCGCTTACCGGGTGTCCCCAAGCATGCTGTATTGAATCGTTTGAATGTTGCATTCTCCGCAAATCAGCTGCACCCCGCAAGCCTTAACTTCGCTCCCCAGCGCTCGTGCGATACTGACCACTGCCCATGCTGCTTTTCAGCCAACTTTGCGAATCCGTTGCGGCCACACCGAAAAAGACTGAGAAAGTCGGGCTGGTTGCTGCTTTTCTGCGCAACGCAGGGGTTCCAGAAGCGTCCCTTGCGGCCCTGTACCTCTGCGGACGGGTCTTTCCCCGCAGCGAAGAACGCGTTCTGTCCGTCGGATTTTCCTTGTTTTTGCGGGCCATTGCGAACGTAGCCGAGATCGATCCGAGCGAGGTTTCGCCGATCCTGCAGCGTCATGGCGATCTGGGCGCAAGCGCGCAGGAGATCTTGCCGCCGCGTCCCAACGTTGTCTCTGTGGGCCTTGCCGAAATCTCTAGCGGGTATGAATCCCTAGTATCCCAGCGCGGTCCTGCGGCCAAACAAGCCTTGGTGGAAACGCTGCTGCGTCGCCTTTCCCCGCTCGAAGCCAAGTATTTCATCAAAATCGCCACCGGCGAACTGCGCATCGGCTTGAAGGAAAGCCTCGTCGAAGAATCCATCGCTCTCGCTCATGAGCAGCCTTTGCCGCTGGTGCAACGCGCCAACATGCTTACCGGCGATATCCGCGAAACCCTGCAGCGGGCCGCCGACGCCACCCTAGCCTTGGTCACTCTGCAAATGTTTCGACCTGTCTCGGCGATGTTGGCTAGCCCCGCCGAAACCCCCGAAGACCTGATCGCCGCATTTCCCTCGGGCGCTCTGGTGGAAGACAAGTTTGATGGCATCCGCGCGCAATTGCACAAACGTGGTGCGCAAGTCGAGTTCTATTCCCGGACCCTCGATCGCATTACCGAGTTTCCCGAGCTGGTTCTGCCCGCCCGCAACATTCCTGGCGACTTCATCCTTGACGGTGAAATTATCGGGTTACGCGACGGCCGAGCCATTGCTTTCACGGAGTTTCAGCAACGCCTGGGGCGCAAACAGGTGGATCTGTTCACCAGTTCGGATCTTCCCGGCAGCTTCGTCGCTTTTGACGTTCTTCATCTGAATGGGGAAGATCTGCTCGATCTTAGGCTGGCCGAGCGCCGCATTCGGCTGGAGCAGCTGGTTTCCAATTTCGAACAACCCGCACTGCAATTCACGCGGGCGCAGCTATGCTCCAACCCTGAAGAAATCGAAGCTGCTTTCCAACTCGCCCTGACCAACGGCAACGAAGGATTAATCGCTAAAGCTCCGGAGTCGCCTTATGTCCCCGGGCGCCGGGGACAATTTTGGCTGAAGCTCAAGCGTCCGCTGGCTACCCTCGACGTCGTCATCACCGCCGCCGAATATGGTCACGGCAAGCGTCGCGGCCTGCTCTCTGACTACACCTTCGCGGTCCGCGCCGGCGATCGCCTAGTCAATATTGGCAAAGCCTACTCGGGTGTGACCGACGCCCAGATTCGCGCACTCACCGAGTATTTTCTCGCCCACACCATCGAAGACCAGGGGTTTCGCCGCCAGGTGGAACCCACCGTGGTCATGGAAGTGGCCTTCAACAATATGCAGCGTTCGGAGCGCCACGATAGCGGTTTTGCGCTTCGCTTTCCCCGCATTATTCGTCTTCGCCCCGATAAACCCGTCTCGGAAATCGACACCCTCGAACGCGCCCAGCAAATCTTCGTTTTGCAAACCACCCACCGCGCCTGAATCCAGTGGAATCCCCTGTTCGTTTGTACAGGCGCGCAAAGGAATTCGGGCAGTATCGAGTAGTGAAAAATAAGGCAAATTTGCTTGGTTTGGGCGCAACAGCCCGCGGCGAACAGGCGTCTAATGAAACGTAGAAAGCCAACTGGGAAGAAGAACTTGTTATGGGGGACGGCCCAATCACCGCCAAACCTTTCAACCGCGCTAGCTCGGTCTTAGTGCACGTCTGTGGATTCGTTTTAGTCTTTTTCCTGGCGATGTGGCTGCGCGCGGTTCCTCTGCAGTCTGATCCACTTTTGCAAGGCTACCTGCAAGTGACCACCGGGCTTTTCGCGTTCGTCTTTGCGGCGGTTACGTTGGTACGCTTTCAAGGCACCCAGGACCGCATCTCCCTGATTCTTGGTTCCGGTTTTCTTCTTTCCGGCACGCTGCTGACCGCTTCCAGCGTGCTCTTTTTTCAGTTCCTACAAGAAGCTCCGGTACATCTTCGCTGGGCGCCGGTGTCCTGGTTGGTCAGCCGCATGGTGCTCTCGCTACTGCTGATCGTCGCGCTGCTGGTCGAGCATTTCCTCCCGCGTTCGCGCCGTCCTCATCTGGAGATTTCCGGAGCTTTGGTCACCGTAGTAACGCTCACCTACCTGGTCACCGCTACGCTACGCCATTTTCCCGCGGAGACCTCGCCGCATGCGGTCGCTTTTATTCCTAATCCCCAGCAGCTTCTACCCGCGGTGTTTTTCTTGGTAGGGCTGATCGGGTTTCGCCGGCGCCTGGAGATCGAAGATTCCGCCTTTGACCGCGCCATATACTCGGCGGCATGGATGAACGTGGCCGCCCAACTTGCTGCGTCCCAGTCGACCCGGTTTCTGGATTCTCCTTTTGTGCTGGCGCAAGCTCTCACCGTTACCAGTTACGCAGTCGCGCTGGGTGGCGCGTTGTTGGACAACGCTCGGTTGTTTGAACAGGTGCAGCATCTCGCGGTCAGCGATCCTCTCACCGGCCTGGCCAATTACCGCCGATTGCTGGATGTTTTGGAAAGTGAGACGGAGCGAACCAATCGCAATGGACGGTCCTTCGCGGTACTGCTGCTTGATCTCGACGGTCTGAAGAAAATCAACGATACCTACGGGCATCTGGTGGGCAGTCGCGCGCTATGCCGCTTGGCCGACGTTCTTCGCATTCACTGCCGCGCTATAGATACCGCAGCTCGTTACGGCGGCGACGAATTCGCTCTGGTCTTGCCAGAGTCCCGGGAGGGCGAAGCTCAGCTGGTTGCCGAACGGATTCGCCAAGTGATGGCTGAGGACACCGATAAGCCGCCCTTGTCGGCGAGCATAGGAATTTCGATCTATCGCGGCGATAACGAACGGATCGACACCTTGCTGTCCGAAGCTGACCAGCAACTGTATGCTGAAAAGTCTCGCCGCACGAACCGGCCGCCCGCTTCGGTCCCGCCGAAGCAGCGCTCCCAGAACGCTTGAGTTAGCGCGGTTACCGGGCGCCAAATCGGTGTTGCGCTATTTTCCGGTGCCGCCCGAGGCTGCAAACGGCGCCAATTGTTCCGTGATTTTCGCTTTGTCGCCGACCACCACGATGGTCATCTCCTTCGGTCGGATGTATTGCCCGGTGATGTGCTGCACGTCTTCCGGGGTCACCGCGTTCACCTTTTGCACCCAGGTCTTCAAGTAATCGTCTCCGAGCCCTTGCAGATCTACGAACCGCAATTGCCCGATCAAGGCGCCACGCGATGAATTCTGGATTACGAATAAACCCGAAAGATAACTTTGGATACCCTTAAGCTCGGCTGCTTCCGGTGCTTGCTTCTGTAGCCGGTCGATCTCTCCGAAAATCTCCTGCAGAGAAGCGCCGGTCGCCGCACTGGTCACGTCCGCCACTTCGGCCCAATAGGCGTCGTGAAAGCGGCTGGAAACCTGGCTTCTCGGCGAGTAGGTATAACCTTTCTGTTCCCGAATATTCGAAGTGATGCGGGACATAAAGGACCCACCCAGCAAGGTATTGGTCACCGTCAACTTAATCGCGTCGGGGCTGGTCGGGCCCGGCACCGGCAATCCCACGTAAAGGGTCGACTGCGGAGCTCCCGGCCGGTCGGTCACGTCCAGCACTCGCTGGGTCTTTGGTTTCGGCACATTATGAACCGGCGGGGTTCCTTGAACCCAGGCGCCAAAGTTGTCACTGATCGCTTTTTTCACCGCTGGTGTATCGAATTTTCCTACCACATAGAGATGCGCTCGCATCGCTCCATAATTCGCCGCATAGAACTTCTTGGCGTCGGCGATGGTCAGTTTGTTCACCGTCTCATCCGGGGGCAGCACCTCGCCATAGGGATGATCGCCGTACATCAGCTTTCGGAAATGCGCCAGAGCGATTTGTCCCGGCTGCGATCTGGCCACCGCGATCTGCCGGAGCATATCGGTCTTCAGTCGGGCCAGCTCGGATTCCGGCAACAACGGATGCTCCACCACGTCGGCCAGGAGCTTCGCCGCATCCGGGCCGAACTCGCTGAGCACATCCACCTCCGCCGCAGTTTCATCCGCAGTTACGCTGACGCTCAAGGTGCTGCCCATGCGCGCTGCAGCCTCGGCCACCTGGATGGAGCTAAGGCTGGTGGTGCCCTCTTTCAGCAGGTCTCCGGTAATGTCGGCGATGCCCTGTTGATCTCTGGCTTCGTCGATCCCACCGGACCGCAACACCAGGCTCACCGTCACTTTCGGAATATTTCCATAGGGAACCAGGGTGACTTGCATTCCGTTCGGCAGCGCATAACCTTCGTGCGCTGGCAGCGTGAAGGCTCGTGGCGGCCCACCCGTTGGAGGCGCTTGTTTCTGCGCCAATGCCGGAATCGCCCAGGCGCTCATCGCCGCGAGCACCGCCAATAGCTTTCGCCTATCTTTCCTGATCATGGTGTTCTCCTCGCCTATGGCTGCGGTGCCGTTGCTGGTTGCTTGGCAGCTGGTGGTGATTTCGGTTCAACCACCAGAATCGTTCGATTGGTGGGCCGCAGATATTCCTGCGCGGTCTTGTGCATCAGCTCCGGCGTGACCTTTTGCAACTGGGACATCAGCGTATTGATCCGCGCCGGGTCGTCATCAAATAACGCAAAGCTGGATAGCGTATCCACCAAACCAAATCCGCCTTGTTCGCCAAATGTGTCGTACAAATCCGACTGCGCCTTTACCCGCGCCCGGTCCAACCGGCTTTGATCGACCGGCGTGGTTCGCAACGGTTCGATCACCGTGTTCATCGCCTCAACAATCGCATCCGGCTGCACCGAAGGATCGTGGATTAAATTCGCGATGAACAGCATCGGCCCCTGATAGTCGTACGCGTTTCCCAGCAAATTGATTCCGCCCTCGACGCTTCCGGTGATTCCGCGCTTTTGCACCAATTCCTGATGCAGCAAGCTGTCATCACCCTCCAGCAATATTTCGTCCAGCAAAATCATCGCGTAATACTCCGGGGTATTGCGTTCCGGCATGTGGTAGGCCACCGCAATGGCTGGTCGCTTCGCCAAAGGATCTTCCTTGGTGGCTTGCTTTTCCTTGTCTTGGCGAGGTTCGGTCAAGTCTGGTCGTGCGGGAAGGTCTGATGCCTTCAGTGGTCCGAAATACTTCTCCACCAAGCGTTTGGCTTCTGCCGGATCAAAATCGCCCACAATCGTCAGCGCCGCATTGTTGGGTGCGTAATAGGTCTTGAAGAACGACTCCACCTCGGGCAGCGTTGCCGATTCGATGTCCTTCAAGTCGCCATAAAAATTATGCGCGTTGTACCAGTTGGTATTCGCATACTGCGGCATATCCAGCCAAGGGAATCCGCCCATGGGACGGTTCAGTACGTTCACCTTCACTTCGTTTTCCACCACGCCTTGTTGATTCTTGAGGTTGTCTTCGTTGACCGCCAGGCCGCCCATGCGGTCTGCTTCTGCCCATAACACCGTCTCCAGCTTGTTCGCTGGCAGCACCTCAAAGTAATTCGTGAAATCGAATCGCGTCGAACCGTTCAGGATTCCGCCATTCTGCTGCACCAACTTGATGAATTCCATCTTCCCCAGATTCTTCGATCCCTGAAACATCATGTGTTCAAACAGATGCGCGAAACCAGTGCGGTCGCGGGGCTCAATGCGAAAGCCGATGTGGTAGTACACCCCCACGCAAATCGTCGGTGCGGTGTGATCGGGCGACAGCACCACTCGCAGGCCGTTCGGCAGCTTGTAATATTCAACCGGCACCCGGAATTCTGCCGTTGCTGGAGGTTCCGCGCTCGCTGCTATGCTGCCAATCGCCAGCAGCGAGCTCAATGCCAAAAGCTGCCACCTGGCCCGCCTGGATCCATCCGTTTTCAAACCCATGCTTCCTCCATTGAAGAGCTTCCAAACCCAATGATTGGCGTGCCCACACCCTGCTCTCGACAGACGTACGGCCGGAACAAAAGTTTCGAGAGCGGCTCCACTTGTTCGCAAAAGTCGGCTGCACCCTTTAGTATACGGCCCGCTGCTGAACGGTATTCTTGGTCGCCAGCGCGAATCGCGCTTCGCTCGACGCGCGGTCCAGCATCCGTGCGACTAGGTACTCTCCCACCGCTGGCCCGTGCTTGAACCCATGCCCCGATCCGCCGCCCACGAACCACACTTTCTGTGCCTGCGGGTGCTGGTCGATCAGGAAATCGCCGCTGGAGGTGTTTTCATATTGGCAGACCCGGGTCTCCACGATGGGCGCATGCTGCAATCCCGGAAATCGGCGCGCTATGTAGGCTCGAGCGTTTTTCGCGGACTGCTGAGAAACAATGCGCGATTGCGTATCTGGATCCACCCGCTCGCCGTGGCTATCGACTGCCACCTTCAGTCCGCGGTTCTCCAAGTCCGGCATTCCGTAATACTGATCCTCCTGAAACAGCCAGGTCGGCAAAGCTGGCGGCGCATACCGAGAATCTCCGGCCGGCACTCCGAAGAAGAACACTTCCTGGCGTGTTGGGAAAATCCGGTCTCCCAGCACTTCTGGAAACAACTTGGCTAGCCACGCTCCACACGCAAAAACGAATTGTTCGGCAACCAGCCGTTCCCCGGAATGAGTGGTGATGCCAGGCACGCCACTACCGGTAAACGATGCTTCGACTCTGGCTACCCGATACTCCACTCCCATGTCCACCAATTGCCTCACAATCGCTGCTACACAACGTCGTGCCAACAGCACCCCGCTGGTGGTCTCCAGAATTCCGCAGGCAATTCCGTCCAGGCCCATTTGCGGATAGGTTCGTTCCAAATCCCGGCGGTTGAGCGATTCGAACGGCACGCCGCAAAGTTTCAGCGTGGTCCTAGTTTGCTGGATTCGCTGGTCGCCTTCGCCGGCCAACCACAACACCCCGGTCGCGTGGAACAATGGGGCCCCAACTGTCTCCAGCACCTCTCTCCATTGGGTGAGGGAACGCTGCGACCATCGGGTATATAACTCATCCGCTCCGTACCCCATTCGAATGATCCGCGATTCGCCTCCCGAGCTCGCTCGTGAATTCGCGGGACCATACGCGTCCACCAGCAGCACTCGCTGTTTGCGTTGCGCTAGATACCACGCCGTCCAGCATCCGAACACTCCGGCCCCTACCACCACGGCGTCATAGCTCTTAATGGTCACTCGAATACCCGCATTGCCTGGCCACCCAACTCTGCAGCCCTTCTGGTTTCCCACGAGCGGGCCAACCATTCATCTCCGGAACGCCGCCTCCATGGGTTTGGCCCAGGGCGACAAACGATTCAGCGAATCCGTGTGGGTGGGGTCCAAATGGAGCGGCGTCACCGAAACGTCGCCGGCAAAAATTGCGGCGTAATCGGTGTCTGGTTCCACATCCTTATCGATTTTCTGTTCGAACAACCAGTAGTAGGTTCGTCCGCGCGGATCTTTTCCTTCGCTCAGCTGATTCCGGGTGATCTTCTTGGACTGCCGCGTGAATTTCACTCCGCCACGCCACGGCTCGGGGACGTTCACATTCAGCAGCACTTGGTCTGGCAGGCCTTGGTTCAGCATGAGTTCCGCGGTAAGCCGCGCCACTCTGGCCGCCGCGCCGAAGGTTACGGCCGGGCTCTTCGAGCACAAGGACATCGCCAGCGCCGGAATATGATGTAACGCCGCTTCTCGTGCTGCTCCCACCGTTCCGGAGTAATACACATTCTCTCCCAGGTTTGCGCCAAAGTTGATACCCGAGATCACCAGGTCCGGACGTTCTGGTAGCAGCTTGTGCAGAGCCACGATCACCGCGTCCGCCGGAGTGCCGTCCACCGCCCATTCGCGCTCCGCTACTTGGTGGCACACGATCGGCTGACGCAGCGTCAGCGACTGCGCGGCTCCGCTCTGCTCCCGGCTGGGAGCCACCACGCTCACATTCGCAAATCCTTGGAGTTCCGCTGCGAGCGCTCGTAGACCCGCAGCCTGGATGCCGTCATCGTTGGTCAGCAAGATGTTGTGCATTTGGCCTTGTGATCCTAGCAGCAGGTTGCCGAAGCCGCCAAATTCCGGGCCAAAGGCGGTCTTTCCGCAAGCTCTCAGATCTTCGCCTTATGTTCGTACAGAGATTTTGGTAGTACCTCCGGGACGAACCTTCGCCGTATCATCTGACGAGCAGCTGGGAATGCGCCTTGTTCGCCATCGATGATGACTTCTCGTAAAAAAGCCCGCCTGGCGTTTACTTCCGCTCTTCTTCTCTTGCTGATCAGCGGCGTCGCATCCTTCCTGGTCATTACTCGGCTCTTGAACAGCGCGAAATGGGTTGCTCACACCTACCAAGTCGAAGTGACTCTCGGCGAGATCCAGTCCTTGTTATCCACCGCTTCCCAGGCACGCACCGGTTTCGTGAACACGGGTGATCCGTCTACGCTTTCCGGGTTTGAACCGGCCAAGAAACACATCCATCAAAAGTTAACGGAACTTCGTGATTTGATTCGCGATAATCCGGTTCAACAGGGAAACTCACTTCAGCTGGAAGACATCACCCTGCGCCGCATTGAACTTCTCGATACCGCCGTTCAGATCCGAAAAAATGGTCCGATCGAGGAAAGCACCATGATTCGTCTCAGTGGCGAGAATGTCTCCGCCGCCTCGGAGTTCAACAACTCCATGAATGCCATGATTGGAGAAGAGCAGCGGCTTCTGCAGCAGCGCAGCGACCTCATCAGCGCACTCTGGAACACCGCAAAGGGGATCTTGACGGCGGTGTTTGCTTTGTCGGTCTTGCTGTTCTGGATTCACTTTCGCTTACTAACCAGGGAACTAGCTCAACGAGAGGAAACCGAAGCCAACGCGCGTTCGCTAAGCGCCCGGCTTTTGCAGCTTCAGGATGAAGAGCGCCGCAAGTTTTCTCGCGAGCTTCACGATAGCCTAGGGCAGTTGCTTGCTCTGGCCAAAATGCATCTGTCGGTCTTGATTGACAAAAATCCCGAGGACGAACTGCTGGCGGAAATCGATAAGCTTCTGTCCGAGTCGGTCACCGAGACTCGCACGATTTCGCATCTGCTGCATCCTCCGCTGCTCGATGAAGTTGGCGTCGGTTCTGCCGCGCGATGGTACGCCGAGGGATTCGCGAAACGCAGTGGCATTGACCTCAACGTGGATATTCCAGACGATCTAGACCGTTTGCCTCGGCCCTCGGAACTCGTGCTTTTCCGGGTGCTCCAGGAATCGCTTACCAATATTCATCGGCACTCCAAGAGCACCCGCGCCGAGGTAAGCCTGCGCATGGTTCCCAACGGCGTTCTGCTGCGCATACGGGACTATGGTAGCGGCATGGCCCCGGACACGCTGCGTCATTTCCGCAGCACCGGCACCCGCGTTGGCGTTGGTTTAGCGGGCATGCGCGAGCGGGTGCGGGAGCAGGGAGGGCAGCTCGACATTCAGTCTAGCCCGACCGGCACCACAGTCTGTGTCACCCTGCCGGTGCCCCCCGCCGCCGTGAACGACGACCCCTTCCAGGCTGCCGCCTCCGCTGACGTAAACCCGTAGAATTGGTTTTTGGAAAATGGTCGGGACGACTGGATTCGAACCAGCGACCTCACGCACCCCAAGCGTGCGCGCTACCAGGCTGCGCTACGTCCCGACCGGCAACACACCGGCTGGGGATTGCTTGCCGGCGCAAATCAAGGCTATCATCGCGGTTCCAAGAGCGTCAAGAAAGCGCGCAGGGTGTCGCGCAAGTCCAACAGCATCTTGCGACTCAACAGTTCCGCTGCGTTCTCGGGATGGGCACTGAGCGGTCTTCTCCCCAGTCCGCCCTCTGGCAGTTCATCGTTCGAACCACCATTCCAGGGAATATTCCCAACCGGCCCGATGCCGTGCTCTCGTAGGTGGCGCCGCGCGCCAGCAATCGTGAAACCCTCGTCGTACAGCAGGCGCTTGATCTTGAATACTATGTCCACGTCTTCTTGACGGTACATGCGATGCCCACTGGGGCTCTTCACCGGCTCCAGCATAGGAAATTCGGTCTCCCAATACCGCAACACAAACGGTTTCAATTCCGTCACCCGGCTCACTTCGCCGATCCGGTACAACCGCTCCATGGTGCTTGTCGGCGGCGCAATTCCTGGGCTTGCCATTATTCCCCGATGGTCATCCTCTTCATCCTAGGCCAAATCTACGCTCTGTCAACGCACCTTGCTGCTGGCTTGCTCAGTCTTCTGTGGATTTCTCCCCGCGCTTGCGCATCCGCTGCACGAAGCGAATGGGGGTACCCGGAAAATCGAACTTGGCCCGCAATTCGTTTTCCAGAAAGCGTTCATAACTGAAATGCAGCGGCGTTTTTTGATTCGTAAAAATCAGAAATGTCGGCGGAGCGGTCTTCGCCTGGGTCATGTAGTAAATGCGCACCGGGCGTGCTTTCGGGGTCGATCCGCGCTGCAGGTCCACGTCTTCTTTCAGCCAACGATTCAGTTCCGGCGTGGGAATGTGGCGTTTCCTGGCCGCCGCCACCAGATCGATCAGCGGAAACAGCTTGTTGGCTCGGTCGCCGGTCTTGGCGGAGAGAAAAACAATGGGCGCGTAGCTCAAAAATTTCAGCTTTGCCCGGATCATCTTTTCATAGTCAAAAAGCAGTCTGCTCTTGTCCATCTCTCCAAACACCATGCCGCCGACCGCGGTCGTTTTCCGGGCATCGTTGGCGGTGCGTTTCGCCCGGCCCTTGGTGGTGGCCGCGTCCCGCGCTGCCGCGTTCTTGGCCGCCTCGGTAGCCAGGTCCCACTTGTTCATCACGATGACCACCGACCGCCCGGACTGTTCTGCATAGTTCGCGATCTGCGCGTCTCCCTGGGTCACTCCTTGTTCTGCGTCCACGATCAGCAGCGCCACGTCGGCCCGCTCCAAACCCCGGCGGGCCATCACCACGCTCAGCTTCTCGGCTACCAGCGTGGTCTTGCCCTTACGCCGGATTCCCGCGGTGTCCACGAACCGGTAGCTTTTCCCGTCGTGCACCACATCGGTATCCACGGTATCCATGGTCGTCCCCGGCACCGGAGAAACGATGGACCGGTCTTCTCCGACCATCCGATTCAAAAGGGTCGACTTGCCCACATTGGGGCGCCCGATGATTGCGACCTCCACGAGGTCTGGGCTGGTCACTTCTTCGGCGGTTTCCAATGCTTGCGTCCCACGCAACGCGGCATCCAGCAAGTCATCGACGCCGGTACCATGCTCAGCTGCAATTGGAAACACCGGGGCACCCAGTCTGTGAAAGGCCGCCGCGTTCGCCTCCTGGCTTTGCGCGTCCACTTTATTCGCGGCGACCACAAACGGCTTGCCGGTCGCTCTCAGCAATCGCGCGAGTTCCTCGTCAAGTGGAGTAATCCCAGCGCGGACATCCACCACCAGCACCAGCAGAGCGGCCTTGGCGATGGCCAGGTGCGCCTGCCGGAGGATTTCCCGCGGTATCAGGGCTTTATCTTCGGGAACGATCCCGCCGGTATCCACCACCTCGAAGGTGCGCCCTCGCCATTCAGCGGTGCCGTAGATTCGATCCCGAGTGATCCCAGGTTCGTCGGTCACAATCGACCGCCGGGTCCCGGTCAGCTTATTAAACAGGGTGGATTTGCCCACATTCGGCCGCCCCACAATCACCAGCGATGGAAGTTGTTGTGTCATTTGGAGTAAGCCGAGTGTCCTGGTTGTAGAAACCTGTCGATGCCGCTCCAATGTATCTCAAGCGCCCCAGGAAAAGCGAAGTTTACCCCCTCACGCGCCTTCCAGCGGTTCGACCCCAACTCTGTTACAGTGCTCCTCTTAAGCCAAGGCGCCAGGGCGCCACACGCGCACCGAGTGGCTGGCCCGGGCTAGCCTCGCTCCGTGTAAGTTTTCCACGTTCCGCTGCGTACTACTCTATGGAAGCGCATAGACCAGATCGGATGAGCTCTCCGGGTAAGGTGGAACCCACCGAAATCGTTGCCCGGGCCAGGGCAGGGGATGCCGAGGCCTGGGGTGAGCTCTATCGCCAGTACGCTGGTCCGATCTTTCGTTTTTGCCGGCGGGCTTTGCCGACTCGCGAGGACGCGGAAGATGCCACCATGGAGATTTTCATGAAGTTGCGCGAAAAGCTGATCCAATACGACCAAACTCGTTCGTTTTCCGCGTGGCTCTATAAAGTTGCCGCCAATCATTGTTGGGATATGCTTCGTCGCCGCAAGATTCGCCAGGACAAAGAGACCGACGACTTGGAAAATGTGCCTCTCGAACATCCCGATCCAAATCAGTTGGATCGGTTGATCGAACAAAAAACCAGCGAGGAAGTTCGTCATGCGTTGGACAAACTGGGAGCCCGCGCTCGCATGGCGCTGGTCATGCGCTATTACTCCGATATGAGTTACGACGAAATTGCCGATGCGCTCGGTGTCCGTCGCGCCTTTGTTGGCGTGGTTCTGCTTCGCGCTCGGCATGAACTGCGGCAAGCCCTGGGAGCAACCGGTGCGCTGGCCGCGGGAGGGGCATCGTGAGGGAAATCGATCATTCGTTGCCAGGCGATACGCTGGAACATCTCGACGAGATGACCTGCATGCTCTATGTGGAGCGGCAGTTGGACCGCACGCGCGGCCAGGAAATTTCTCAGCACGTGCAAGGTTGCTCGCAGTGTCGCACCTTGTTGCGAGCCATGGAGCGCGAATCGCGCTTGCTGACTCGCGCCATGCTGGAAGAAGAAGAGCCTCTGCCCTCGCGCCTTGCGCAGTTTCAGGATCGCGCTCGTCGTTCCATGCAATGGATTTGGGGTGTGGCTCTGGGACTAGCGGCTACCGGGGTCTACGCGCTGTATACCAGCTATGTGGAACCTTGGCAGAGTCAGCTAGATCAGGCTGGATTTGGCGGCTCAAATCTTCTTAGCCTGCTGATTTTCCAGGGAGCTTTTTGGAAAGGATGGCAATCCGTGATTACTCTCCTCGAGGTTCTGGCCATACTCACTCTCGCCGGATTCGGGTTGGCGTTTTTCCGGCGCCGCTCGCGCCGTGGATCGGCGTTTGCGCTGGTGCTGGCCGGTTTCTGCGTGATCGCCGCGCTGGTGCCGCCTGCCGCAAGCGCTTCGGTAACTCGAAAAGGGAACTTCGTCGAAGTCAAGGAGGACGAACACATCAAGGGAGACGTCTTCCTGTTTGGTGAGCGCGTCCGCGTCAACGGCACCGTCGATGGTGACGTATTTGTGTTCTCCACCGACGCCACGGTTTCAGGTCATGTAACCGGTGACGTCATCGCCTTTGCGCAATCGCTGCATGTCAGCGGCGAAATCGATGGCAACATCCGTTCCTTCAACAACAACCTCACCATCACCGGTACTGTCACTCGCAATTTACTTATTTTTGACGAAACCTTGAATCTCGATTCTGCCGGCAAGGTTGGCGGCAGCGTCACCTCCTTCACCAAGAGCCTGAACCTGGACGGGAATGTCGGCCGGGATCTTCTCCTTTTCGGGGAGCATATCGGCATTGCTGGTTCCGTCGGGGGAGGCATTCAGGCCCGCGGCAGGACTCTATCGATCTCTTCGGGCGCGCAGGTGCACGGTCCTATTAGTTTTACCGGAGATGAACCGCCGGAAGTCTCCTCGCAGGCCAGGCTCGCTTCTCCGGTGGATTTCCATCGCGCCGAGCACAAACCCAGATACACCGAAGGTTCCGTCTATGTCTGGCAAGTTATTTGGGCAGCCGCGTTTATTCTGTTTGGTCTGGTCCTGTTCAATCTTATGCCCGGATTTTGTCGTGAAGCGGTGGCCAACGCCGAGCGCTACGGAGCGTCCGGAGGCCTAGGTGTTTTGGTTCTTTTCGGTATTCCCATTGCTGCCATCATCGCTTGCGTAACCGTGGTTGGACTTTTTATCGGGGTCTCCACGCTATTCATATGGTTCGAGTGTCTTCACTTTGCCCAAATCGTCGTCGGCACCCTGGTCGGCCAGTGGCTGCTTGGTCGTACTTCCCACGTCTGGCCTTTAATTGGACGTATGGCGGTAGGAATTGTGGTCGTACGGATATGTACCAACATCCCCTTCGCGGGGCCGTGGATTAAGTTCTTTGTGATTGTGTGGGGATTTGGTGCGATTGCTCTGGCGGTTTACAGGCGCCTCGAACCGTCATCGGGCGCTGCTGCCGTAGTCCCTAGCCAGCCTTTGATGCCGCCGTTGCCGCCAACCACAACTGTCGGCGGAGCTCAGCTCGCATAGCGTACCGATTCATTCGGTGTGGCTCGGGGGAGTACCCGCGGGGTGACCCGTTCCGCCTCGCTCGGCTAGATTCGAATTAGCAACCCTTCGGTTAACAGCCGAGGCAGCTAAGAATCTAAGTGCCCTATCTGGTGGCGCTTACAAGCAAGGGAGCCATTCTTCTCTCTCTAGCTGCACCCAAACCTGTACCCAAAATCGACGGATGCTGAACCACGCGATCATGTCGTTCGACCTTACTCGCAAGCTAGTGTACACGAAGCTCACCGGCGTCCTAATTCATCGAAATGCTTCGATTCGGCACTTCGGCTCGTGGAAAAAAGAATCGGCAGGCTGAATGCGCAATTCAGGCTAGCCATATTCCACCCTTGATGAGATTCCGAACTGGACGGCCTTGTATTCCGAATTGGACGACCGTATACTCCGAAACAGACGCCGTCTAAAACCGAAGTAGACGAAGGATTGATGCCCGTTGACTGCTCCGACTACAAAACTATTTCCAAGATTCGCGACAGACCGGGTGACGACCGCGCTCCAGGACACGCCCGTCGTAATGGTCAACGGCCCGCGTCAATGCGGTAAGACTACACTGGTCCGCGAGTTCGCCAGCAGGAATCGGGCCTACATTACCCTGGACGACGATACGGTACTGGAATCCGTTCGCAGTGACCCGAGTGGGTTCGTGCGCGGCCTGGACATGGCCATTGTGGATGAGGTTCAACGGGCTCCGGACCTTCTGCGCGCCATCAAGACATCCGTCGACGCTGACCGTCGCCCGGGACGTTTCCTACTAACTGGCTCAGCCAACGTGCTGGCTCTGCCTCGAGTGTCTGAAAGCCTTGCGGGACGAATGGAAATCATCACTCTCCTGCCGCTCGGCCGCTCCGAAATTCTGGGTAGGCCTCCGACGTTCCTGAAACATGCGTTGGTGGGTAAGATTGCCAAACCATTTGAGGTCATCATTGGCGACGATCTTGTACGTGCGGTGCTGGTTGGAGGTTACCCCGAGATGCTCCGGAGGAAAAATCAAAAGCGCCGCCGCGCCTGGGCACGCGACTACATCAAAGCGATTGTAGAACGAGACATCCGAGACATCGCTGACCTAGATAAACTCGCCCACATGCCGCGTCTGTTGCGGGTTCTTGCTCACCACTCTGGCCAACTAGCCAACTTCTCGCAGCTCGGTGGTCAAATCGCCCTCGATGACAAGACCACGAGGAAATACATAGCCATCCTCGAGCAACTATTCCTCGTGCATCGCGTTGAGCCTTGGTTTCGGAATCAGCTCAAGCGACTGGTGAAAACGCCCAAGCTTCACTTTATCGACTCAGGCCTACTCGCGGTCATGGTAGGCGCGACTGAGGAAGGCCTATCCAAAAACCGTTCAATGCTTGGCTCACTTCTTGAGGCGTTCCTCTTCTCCGAGATCATGAAGCAGTCGTCCTGGCTTGATGAAACCTGCACACTCCACTACTACCGAGACAAGGATCAGGATGAGGTGGACATCGTTGTGGAGAGTGAGAGCGGGGCCACCGTGGGCCTTGAGATCAAGGCCGCAGCGACAGTTAACTCGGGCGACTTCCGCGGGCTGCGTAAACTATCGGCAGCCTCCGGGCACAACTTCAAACTCGGCTTGGTTCTCTACGACTCTGAGAACACCGTGCCATTCGGCGATAACATGTTCGCTGCGCCGATCTCTTGCGTGTGGGGATAAATAGACCTGCGATATCGATTCGATCTGGCCGCTGATATTTTGACATGAAGAACTCACATTTCAGAATCGTTCGCACTCCCATTACTGCGGTTGGAAGTTACTATGGAAAAGGTGGGAAGGCGATTTGCAACATGTGCGGTGTCGTACTGGCCGCTCGTAATAACTTATGGACGATCACCGTACAGACATGACCGACCGGAACAACGTTTCAAGCGATCTTCTGAGGGCAGTCAACGCAACAATTACCAATCAGCTTGACGTCGCACCCACTGCACCCGACGAGCAGTCGGAGAAATCAGAACGAAAGGCTGCGTATTTTGCTGAATCCAGAAAAGATGGCCCGACTTCATCAGAGTTGGAGTAGACACCGTTCGGCTTGCTACCGAATGCTAATCGGTCGAAATTGGCGCTTTGAAAAAGCTCACATTATTGAAGAAGAAGGTGTTGGCTGGCCCTAGTTCGCTCGGACCTTGGCTGCGCTGAACGGTGTCGTTGCCACCGGACCAAAATAAAGCGCACGTATCGAGAATGTCCCGGTCGTTCCCGCGGTAACCCCGCTCGCACTGGTTACTCCGTCGTAGTTTGTCGCTGGCGAGCTTGGAGGCGTGCCATTGGAAAGTTGCACAACCGGGTTGATGGTCAGCCCGAAGAACGGCGGTAGGTTCTGCAGCGTCAAGGTAGTTGGCGGAGCGGAAGCGAGCACGGTGCCGGCGACCCGGGTATACCGCAGATCGACCAGACTCGCCGTTACGGTCGCAGGGTTGCTACCGCTCGCGGCGGTGTAATTGGTGACCTGCACCGCCACCTCTTGACCGGCAAACAGCACCGAAGTGTCGGTAGCTCCCGCAAAGGTTGTCGCCTGGGTAGGAACCAGCAGACCTTTGGCGTCGACCGCAAAGGTCGCACCGGTGCCGAGCGTCACCACCACCGGAGCGCCCAGAATCGCACCAGAAATCAGGCTGCCCGACGATGCTTCCACCAGATCGTTGGTCACCAATTCGAATTGTGTTGGCGACGTTGGGGTTGCTGCTACCACGCCTTCGATGTAATCGTGTGTGGAAGTGGGTCCGTCCAGCGGGTCGTACTCCAATATCGTCAATGTGCCAGCAGCACCGAGCGAAGTGTCGATGCTTGCCACCTGGCCCTGCTGCACGCAACTAATATCCGCACTGGCACAGTTGGGGGAAAATACCGTCGAGCTATTTGCGGTTGCCGTCAAAGAACCTTTGGTAGCGGTTTGTATCGTAATGTTTTGACCCGACACCGTACTTACCAGTCCGGTTAGGTCTTCCACGAAATCCAGTTGCCCGGTCGCCAGGCTGCTGGCCGGCGGCAGCGATACCGTGGTCAGCGCGGTCGTGGCAGTCAGGTCTAACGTCGGAACCTGGGTGGTGGTGTTGACCGTCAGCAGTTGATTCAAATCCAGATTTAATCTGAGACCAGTCTGCTGGTTGCTGGCTACGGTCAACGTGGTCGTCGCCGAGGGTGTGGCGGCTCCCGCCGTGAGGGTGGTCACACTGCTGGTATTGCACCCTGCTATTCCCGTGGTCACCGTGCAGTAGGTTAGCGAGGGATTCGACAGGCTCAAGGTCACCGTGCTGTACGTGCCTGCCGCAATCGTGCCCGTGGTCGCCAGCAGCACCGAGTCGCTCTGCAAACGAGTCAGATCGACCGCGTAGGTGCCGCTCCCGGAGGTCAGCGGAACCGGCACCAAGGTCCCACCCCCCGACGGCGTCAATGAAATCCCAACTACGTCCACGCTGAACGACAAAATCGTCGCATTGGGCGGCGGTACCAGGGGCGTCACGCTCATCGTCAAGCTCAATGTGGCGCTGCCGGTCACTGGCGTGGTCCCCGTGGGCACTCCGCTGCAGGCATTCAGAAGCAGTGTGCCCGCTGCAAGAATCAGAATCAGCACGTAGTTCGGTCTCATCGGATACCTCAATGTTGCTTCCGCTTGAAAAGAGTTGAGTAGGGAATTGGGGTGACCCCTTCATCAATGTAGCCTGCAGGCGCTGAGCCGGCCCGTGAAAACGCATTCCCACTTGCCCAAAACGTTAAATGCTCCGGTCTGTTCTCTCTGCAAGGCCTAGATCGTGACCCCATTTTCTGCCATGTGTTATGGTTAGCCAGCGCCTGTCCCTGTCCATCAAGGCACGCAGGAAAACCGTTTGCCCAAGCGCAGAGTTGCCGCCGTCGATCCGCCGGACCCCGCCTCCACGCTCGCCGGACCTTTCTCCGCCGACCGCACCTATGTGTCCATGGAAGACCCTCGATGGGAATCTGCGGATGCCGCAACTGATTCGCTTGAACCGCGAGACCTTCCAGCGTCGCCCTCGATGCACGACGTCTTTGGACCTGGCGGCCTGCTGGAACGGTGCATGATCGGAGGCTACGAACATCGCCCCGCGCAACTGACCATGGCGGAGATGGCTCAGGATGCGTTCCAATCGCGCCATCACGCGGTAATCGAGGCGGGAACGGGCACCGGCAAGACCCTCGCGTATCTGCTTCCGGCCATTTGCAGTGGCCGCCGCGTAGTCATCTCCACGGCTACGAAGTCACTCCAGGAGCAGCTGTACCAGAAAGACATTCCCTTCCTTCAGAAGCACTTTGCGCCCGAACTCAAAGTCGCGGTCATGAAAGGACGCTCCAATTTCCTCTGCCGCGCCAAAGTTCAGCAGATGGCCGATCAACCCGTGCTTAGCGGCCTTGAGGAGATCGATGCTTTTCGCCAGATCACCGAATGGTCGAGGCTTACGGAGACCGGCGACCGCGCGGAACTCACCTTTCTCTCCGACGATTCGGACCTGTGGTCGCGTCTCGACGCCCGCCGCGATACCTGCACCGGTCAGAAGTGTTCTCAGTTTCGCGAATGTTTTCTCACTGCCATGCATCAACGCGCCAAAGACGCTGATCTCATCATCGTCAACCACCATCTTTTTTTCGCGGACTTGGCCCTCAAACAGGATGACTTCGGCAGTATTCTCCCAGAATACTCCGCAGTTGTATTTGACGAAGCCCACGAGATGGAAGAGGTTGCCAGCGATTACTTTGGCCGGCAAATCTCGAATTACCGTTTCGATGAGCTCGCTCGAGATGCCGACCTAACCCTGCGCCTCCTGCATCTCGGCTCAGCCACGTTGCTCCGGCGCACCCAGCGGATTCGCGAGCGCACCCGCGCCTTCTTTGAAGCCTTTCCTTCCCGCGATGGTCGCTTCCCGTTCGCGCGTTCCGAACGCGAAGCTTTTCTCGAACAGCATCGCGAAACCTATGACGCCCTCACCCTCGCGCTCAAAGGTTTGGAGACCGAGTTCGCCACCCTCAGCCAAAAACCCGACGAAGTGGTTCGAATCGCTCGCCGCAGCTTCGAGCTCCGCCAGGAACTCACCTTTCTATTCGAATCCAGCGAGCGAAATTTCGTCTACTGGTACGAGCGCCGCAATAAAGGAGTCTTTCTTGCCGCAACTCCCATTGATGTAAGTCCAATTCTCCGGGAGCGCTTGTTCGAACAGTTCGATACCGTCATCCTCACCTCCGCTACTTTGACCGTCGGCGGACGGTTCGAATACGTGCGCCAGCGCATTGGCCTGGACCACTGCAAAGAGGGAGCGCTTCCACCGGAATTCGATTGGGCCCAGCAGGCTTTGCTCTATCTGCCTGGCTCCCTTCCGGATGTGCGCAATCCGGGCTTTGCGTCCGGGGCGGCCGAGGAAATCGTAAAGCTCTTGGAACTCAATCAAGGCCGCGCCTTTTGCCTGTTCACCAGCTACTCGCAGATGAAAGATCTCTACGAACGGGTGCGCACCCGAGTGTCTTTTCCACTGTTCGTTCAGGGTACCGCTCCACGCTCCGCGCTTCTGGAGCGTTTCAAAAACACCCCGGCCGCCGTTCTTTTTGCCACCTCCAGTTTCTGGCAGGGAGTGGATGTCCCCGGAGATCAGCTCTCTTGCGTCATCGTGGATCGCTTGCCCTTCGCGGTTCCTAGCGACCCGATCGTGGCCGCCCGGGTCACCGCCTTGCAGGAAGACGGCCGCAACGCCTTCGCCGAATTTCAGGTCCCTCAGGCGGTGCTGTCTCTGAAACAGGGGTTCGGCCGCTTGATTCGCAGCAAGACCGACCGCGGCATTCTCGCGCTTCTGGACACGCGCATTCGGCGGATGCCATATGGTAAAATTTTCTTGGAGTCGCTGCCGCCTTACGGCATCACCCAAGATCTGGCGGACGTAGCTCGCTTTCTCGATCAGGGCGGCAAGCCTAAGCGCGGAAAAGCGAATCGCAACTAGCTCGCGGCGTAAATCACCCATGTTCCAAGTCAGTGTGGAAGAGACATTTTCAGCAGGTCACGCTCTGCGCGGCTACCGCGGTAAGTGTGAAAACATCCACGGCCACAATTATCGGGTTCGGGTCACCCTGGAAGGCCCGGCTCTGGACGCTATCGGCTTGTTGGTTGATTTCACCAATCTAAAACAGGTGATGCGCGGAATCATTGGGGTACTCGATCACCAGTTCATGAACGATCTCGAGCCCTTTCGAACCGTGAACCCATCTGCTGAGAACATGGCTAAATATTTTTACGACGAAGTCAGCCGCCAACTCAAAGATCTCCCGCCGGACGCCCGGGTCATCGATGTCATCGTGTGGGAAACCGACACGACTCGCGCGCAATTTCGTCCCGGCGCCTGAATTCATTTACCGCGAGAAATCGCAGCTCATGTTCATTACCGAAATCTTCAAATCGATTCAAGGCGAGGGCTCCCGGGCCGGGCTGCCATGCATCTTCGTTCGCCTCACCGGTTGCAACTTGCGCTGCACCTGGTGCGACACCACCTACGCTTTCCACGGCGGTAAGAAAATGAGCGTGGAGCAAGTCTCTAGGCGTGTCGATGAATTGGCGCAGCGCTTGGTCTCGGTGGAGGCACCCAGCCGCCCAGTGAGTGTTCCCTTGGTCGAACTGACCGGCGGTGAGCCGCTGCTGCAGGAAGAAATCTATCCTCTCGCGGATACCCTTCTAGCTGCGGGCTACACCGTCATGGTGGAAACCAGCGGCGAGCGTTATGTCGGCCGGTTGCCGCAAGCAGTCATCAAAATCGTCGACGTAAAGTGTCCCGATTCTGGTGCCGCCAACACCTTCGAGCTTCGCAATCTGGAAGCGCTCAACTCCAACGATGAGGTGAAGTTTGTGCTCTCCAGCCGCCGCGATTATGAATTCGCGCGAGCGTTCACCCGGCAACACCTGGTCGCTGAACGCGTTCGCGAAGTTCTGTTCTCCCCGGTCTTCCCGGATCCCAATGGAAAGTGGCAAGGTCTGGAGCCGAGCGCGCTGGTCGAATGGATTCTGGCTGACGGCCTGGCAGTACGACTCGGACTGCAAATGCACAAATTTGTCTGGGATCCTGCGACTCAAGGCGTATAGAAACGGTTCGCCTCGCAATGAGAGATCGTCAATGACCTACCATCGCAAAGCCGTCGTACTCCTCAGCGGAGGCATGGATTCCTGCGTATGTACCGCGATAGCTCGCCATCATCACGGCTCTTCAGCGGTCGCGCTGCTTCATGCTGGATACGGCCAGCGCACCCAGCAGCGCGAGGGCCAGGCGTTCACCGACATCGCCAACTTCTACCAAATAGAAACTCGCCTGGTCGTGCAACTCGATCACTTCCGCGCGATCGGGGGTTCCGCCCTCACCGATAAGAACATCGCCGTACCCGAGCACCACCTGGACACCGCCCGCGCAGCCCAGCAGTCCATCCCGGTCACCTATGTCCCCTTCCGCAACGCGCATTTTCTTTCTGTCGCGGTCAGTTGGGCGGAAGCGATCGGTGCGGGGGCAATCTACATTGGTGCGGTCGCCGAAGACAGCTCCGGCTATCCCGATTGCCGGCCCGAATACTACCGCGCATTTCAACAACTCATTCGCGAGGGCACCCGCCCGGAAACCCAGATCGAAATCGTTACCCCGGTAATCACTCTCAAGAAACGTGAGATTATCCGCCGCGGTGTCGAACTGGGAGCGCCACTGCATCTCACCTGGTCTTGCTATCAGGGAGAAGAATTCGCCTGCGGCGCATGCGACAGCTGCGGGTTGCGGCTGCGCGCCTTTGCCGAAGCCGGCCTTCCCGACCCTATCCGCTACCGCTCCGGAGTTTCCGCCTAGGGAGGGTTGGAATCTGCCTCAAATTGGAGATAATAGGGCGCAGCCCCCCGGGGACGCGCACCAGGGGCTCCCGGCACAAAGGAGAACGCAGCATGAAGCCTTCAAAGTTGACGGCTCGGCCGTCGCACGGAAATCATTTTTGGGCACTGGCCACCATGCTGGCTGCTCTTTTCGCATGCTTGTTTTCCCTCCGCGTCAACGCCCAGATGGACGGCGTTATCAACGGACAACTCCTCGATGTCGCCGCAAAACCTTGGGCTGACATCACGCTTCAAGCCACCAATGATCAGGGGGCAAAAGTCGAAACCAAGAGCGACAAGGACGGCAATTTCGTTTTTCGCGGTCTTCGCGACGGGATCTATAACATCGTGGTTATTCTCCCGGCACCGAATCCACCCTACGAAGCCGCCAAAGTTTCGGTGCACGCTTCAGGTACGCCGAAAGTTACTTTGAATTTCAAGGACCTGGTCGCCAAGCAGGGCTCCGCTTACGCTGAGCAGCAGAAAAAGCAGGACGAAGAAAAACAAAAGTTTCAGGGCATGAAACAGCACTTTGACGCCGGCATCGCGCTTCTTGCCCAAGCCGGTCAAGCCAAAGCGGATATGGCCAAAGCTCAGCCCGACCAACGCGATGCCCTCAAGGCCCAGGTCGTGGATCTTTCCGGGAAGGCCGTCACCGAATTGGAGGCTGCCAAAACCGCCGCCCCTGAAAAAGATGCCAACCTGAATCTCATCTACGCCCGATTGGGCGATGCCTACGAGTCCGCCGGCCGCATCGACGATGCCATCAACGCCTATAAGCAAGCCATTGCTAGCAAGCCGCTTCCCGCGTACTACAACAACCTCGGCGGCATCCTCGGACGCGCGGGCAAAATCGACGAAGCCATGGCTGCTTATCAGAAGAGCGCGGAGCTGGATCCGCCCAATGCTGCGCAAGCCTACCGCAATGGCGGCATCACTCTGTACAACGTCGGGAAGATGAAGGAAGCTGTCGAGCCTCTCAAGAAAGCCACGGAACTCGATCCAAAGAGCGCCCAAGCCTGGTATTTGCTGGCTGCGGCGCTGGTTGGGTCGATGGAATACAAGAAAGTTGGCGACAAAATGGAAGTTGTCGTCCAGCCGGGCACGGTGGAGGCCTATCAGAAGGCTGTGGAACTCGACCCCAACGGGACTTACGGCCAGCAAGCCAAGCAGGGCCTGGAAGCCTTGGCGCAAATTGCTCCCGGCATCGACACCAAGGTGAAGAAAAAGAAGTCCTGATCGGTGGGACTGCAGATAAGCAATACCTGAGCAAAGGTCCGCCGCGGATGCGGGCGGGAAACAAACAGAGCAACGAAGGGAAACGAAAAGAAAAGGCCCGGGCTTTTTGGCCCGAGCCGGTTCCTCAACTGTCTTCGAACCCTAAAGATTGGTGGTATGACCGAGCTTCCGCATCGCTTTCGGTTGCCCAGCCGGCAGGGTCACGCTCAGCGTTTGAGCGCTCTTATTGCGCACTACACCGAGTTGAGCTGGCTTATCGTCGCTCTTCGCCCCTAACTTCTCACGTAGATCGCCGAGCGAATGAATGGCCTCCCCGTTGAACGAGGTAATTACGTCGCCGGCCTTCACGCCCGCTTTTTCCGCGACCGAACCTGCATTCACGCTGCGCACCAGCACTCCACCATCGCTCGGGGCGCCCAGAAACGCTCCCAATTGGCCGC
>Ga0302326_10000587_pt1 | contig 99488 bp, 88 predicted proteins | sample Palsa_T0_3_FD_202264 | JGI IMG/M metagenome (GOLD analysis project Ga0302326, IMG submission 202264) | Peat permafrost microbial communities from Stordalen Mire near Abisko, Sweden - Palsa_T0_3 | ecosystem: Environmental > Terrestrial > Soil > Palsa > Peat permafrost | place: Sweden: Abisko... | reverse complement strand
CTTCACGCCGCACCGCCACTTCACGCCGCACCGCCACCAGCATCCGCCCCGCCCCCACCCCCAACGGTGTCCTCACGGGCTCGCCCTGCAGCAGTTTCGGCGCAGCCTGCCGCCGCCTACCGCGCGTATATCGACGACCGTCGCGAGCGCGAAGAGGGCCAAAGCGCGACGCTGCCAGCGAGCGACGGTGAGCCGGGGCGTCTAATTCCGGCACTTCAGATCGCAGCCGTCGTCGTCTTAATCGCGATTACCTGTGTCCTGTTCTGGGTCGCCTTAGGCTCTCGCCTGTCGTTTTAGGGCGGGCTCGGACGACAGGAGCAACTCAGCTTGCCGACGCGGCGTCTACAGGCGTTGCCGAGTTGCCTTGCGAAACTCAGACGAAAGTGCACCCGCTGGGGCCGCGCCACGCGCGACCCCAGCAAGCACAGCGCGCAATTCAGGCGGTGGCCACCACCGGCTCTACCGCACTCCCGCTTCGCCGATAGACCAGGAAACTGACGACCAGGACCCAGAGCAACAGCGCGAAGAGGGCAAAGAAGAGCGCCGGCGAGCCTGCGGCGAGGCCGATTACGACCGTCACCCAGCCAAGCCACTTCGGCAGCAAACCCCCACGCAGGATCGCGATGCCGCTGGCAATCGAGAAAATGCCCCCGCCGATCGGGACCAGGAACCAGAGGTCGTTGGACGCGACGTTCAGCGCCTGGGCTGCCGCCGGCGCAAGCTTGCTTGGGACGTCGGCCAGCGCGAAATCGAAGCCGAAGGAGATTACGAAGCCGACCGCGAACAGGGCCGCGCCGACCAGCATCAGCGTGCTCGCCCCCTCGGCAGCCGCCGAGCGGCGCAGATAGCTGCGCAGCGTCGCCGCCCAGTACACCAAGAACATGAACGCAATGGACCCGATGACATCGTCGAAACTCTGGGCGTGGTGGTGCTGCACGTAGAACGCGATCACGCGCTGCCCGCTCCAGTTCGAATCGGGCGTGTTATTGCTGCCGGTGAAGATCGTCACAAGCGCCAAGGCGACGAAGATCACTCCCAATATTGGCGTCGCCAGGCGACTCCATCGAGCCGACATTGCCATCCCCTCTCGATTGCTTGCCCCCCGAAGAAAACTGCCGCAGTCTATCCGCGGCAGATCGCTCGTCAAGCTCGCGCGCGCGGCTCTCCGCGCGCGGCGACAAAACGCGCTCCTACCGGGGGCTCGCTGACGTCTCCTCGAGCGCGCGCGTGAGCCACAGGTCGAGCTCGCCTTTGACCGCTTCGCGCTCGTGGCCGAGCTGCGTCATCCCGCTCCCCCCGCCGGCGCGCGCGGCGTCGATCGCCCGCTCGATCCGGGCCAACTCGAGCTGGCGGCGCTCGACCTCGAGATGGGCCGGCACGACCACGAGTGTGCTCGCCCGCACCGACAGCTCGGCCAGCAGGCTCACCAACGCCGGATCATCGATCCCCGCTGCGGGGGCGTCGATATGCGCGGCGAGATGCTTGGCCGCCGCGCGAGTCAGCGCGTTCGAAAACGAAGCGTCGAGGTCGATCTCGCCGAGCAGCGGGCCGCCGCGGTCGGGTAGCGCGATGCACAACGCAAGAAACCCGCGCTCCGTCCGCTCGCCGATGTCGAGCGAGGGCGTCGTCACGGCGAGTGGCCGCCCAGCGGCGGAACTGCCGCGCCGCGCACCCGCCAGCAGCTGTTCGACGGCTTTCTCCGACACCCCGAGCCGGCTGGCGACCTCGCGCTCTAGCTCCTCTCGCATCGCGCCCAGATTGACCTTGGCAAACACCGGCGCCAGCTCGGCGAGGACGCGGTCGCGCCCCTCCGGCGTCCCCACGTCGCCGGCGGCGAGGATTCGCTCGACGCGGAAGCGCACGAACGGCATCGCGCGTGCGATCAGCGCCGGCAGGCCCCCGGGGCCGTCGCGCTGGAGCACCTCAGCCGGATCGCTCCCGGCCGGCAGCGGCACCACGCGCAGCTCGAAGCGCTTCTGCTCCTCCCCACGCGCCGCCTTCAGCATCGCCTCCTGGCCGGGACCATCGGCGTCGAGCGCGAGCACGAGCGTCGGAGCCAGCCGTGAGAGCAGCGCCAGCTGCTCGTCGGTCAGCGCCGTACCCATCAGCCCGACGCAGTTGCGCACGCCGGACTGGTGCATCGCGATCACGTCGGTGTAGCCCTCGCAGAGCACGACCGAGCCCGCCTTGGCGGCCACCGCCCGCGCGAGGTGCTCGCCGAAGAGGTGCTCGCGCTTGTGGAAGACCTCGCCATCGGCGCTGTTGAGGTACTTCGCGGCGTCCTCGGCCCGCATCGCCCGCGCGCCGAAGCCGAGCACCCGGCCGCGGCGGTCACAGAGCGGGAAGGTGATCCGTGCGCGAAAGCGGTCATAGACCCGTCCCGGCTGGTCGCGCGAGCGCTGCACGAGGCCGGCGTCGAGCAGCTCGCGCTCGCTGAAGCCGCCGCGCCGCGAGGCCAGCAGCACGCGATCCCACGCGCTCGGCGCATAGCCGACGCGGAACTCCGCAAGCAGCGCCTGCTCGAGCCCGCGCCCGGCGAGATATTCGCGCGCCCGCGCGGCCTCGTCGGACTCCCACAGGTAGCGCTCGAAGTAGCCGCAGGTCCGCTCCAGCAACTCGAGCAGGCGCTCGCGCCGGCGCCGGCCCTCGCTCGCGCGGGGATCCTCATCCTCCAGCTCGAGCCTCACGTTGTAGCGGTCGGCGAGCAGCTCGAGCGCACCGGGGAAGTCGAGGCCCTGGGTCTCCATCACGAACGTGAAGGCGTCGCCGCTGGCCTGGCAGCCGAAGCAGTAGTAGAGCTTCTCCGAGGGCTTGACGGAAAACGACGGCGTGCGCTCGTCGTGAAACGGGCACAGCCCGCTGTAGGAGTCGGCACCGGCGCGACGCAGCTCCGTGCGCGTGCCGACGAGGTCGACCATGTCGATCGCGTCGCGTACGCGATCCTTGCTGTCCGCCGTGTAGCGCGCCATCAGTAGCGCCCGTCCACGCCGAAGGAACGCGGAACCGCAAGCTCCTCGAAGGCACGAATGCAGTAGCGGTCGGTCATTCCTGAGATGTAGTCGGTGACTCGCGTGGCGAGCGTCTGCGAACCGTCGAGCGCGAGCTCGGGTGGATGCTCGCAATAGTGCGCGAAAAGCGTCCGCACCACGCCCTCGACCTTGGAGTGCTCGCGCCGCGCGACCGGGCCGAGATAGACACGCTCGAACATGAAGTCCCGCAGCGCCGACATCGCGCTCGCCGCCGCCTCACCCTGGACGATCTCCCCCGCGCGCTCGGAATGCTCGACGAGGTCGTGGACGAGCGCATCGATCCGACGCGAGCCGCTGTCGCCGAGCACCTCGAGCGCGTCGCGCGGCAGCTCGTCCGCCGCCAGCACACCGGCGCGCAGGGCGTCGTCGATGTCGTGGTTGAGGTAGGCGAAGCGGTCCGTGATCCGCACGATCGCACCCTCGAGCGTCGCCGGCGGCTCAGCCCGCCCGGAATGGCCGAGAATCCCGTCGCGCACCTGCTCTGTGAGGTTGAGCCCGGCGCCGTCGCGCTCGAGCTCGTCGACGACGCGCAGCGACTGCTCCCAGTGGTGGAAGTGGCCGCCAAAGCGCTCGCGCAGGCAGCGGTCGAGCACGTCCTCGCCAATGTGGCCGAACGGCGGGTGGCCGAGGTCGTGACCGAGGCCGATCGCCTCGACGAGATCCTCGTTCAGCCGCAGCGCCCGCGCCACGGTGCGCGAAATCTGCGTCACCTCGAGCGTGTGCGTCAGCCGCGTGCGGTAATGGTCGCCCTCGGGCGCGACGAACACCTGCGTCTTGTGCTTGAGGCGGCGAAACGACTTGCTGTGGACGATTCGATCTCGGTCTCTTTGGAAAGGTGTGCGCAGCGCGCAATCTTCTTCTTCACGACGACGGTGGGCCGGGTAGGAGCGCGCGGCACCCGGCGCGAGGTCCCGCTCCTCGCGCTCGATCTGGAGCGTCTCAAAGCGCGCCGCGACCTGCTCTGACGCGCCGGCCGCCCTCATCGCGCCCCCATCGCGCTCGCCGGGCGCAGCCGCAGCTGCGCGTGGTGCTCGAGGGTCTCGCCGATCGCCCGCTCGGCCTCGCGCAGCGCCCGCGGCGAGGCCGGCGGCGCCTGCGCCAGCGGGCGCGCGAGCGCGGCGGTCATGAAGGCGTGCGTTTCCTCGGCGAACGGGAACGCGCCCGCCTCACAGGCGCTGCAGACGACGCCGCCAGCCGCGGGTGAGTAGCCGGCGAGGTGCTCGACATCGCCACACGAGGCGCAGCAGGCGAGCGCCGGCACGAGCCCGGCGGCGACCAGCAGCTTCAGACGGAAGGCGAGCGCGTTGGCGTGGCTTGCCTGCGCCGGGTCGCCCGCCAGAAGGGCGAGCTCGTTGGCCAGCAGGTTGTAGACCGCGGGGTGCGGCTCACCGGTCTCAAAGATCCGCGCGACGGCGTCACAAACGCGCGCCGCAGCGTCGAGCGTGACCGCCTGATCGCGCAGCCCGGCGTATGACTCGAGCGTCTCCACGCCGGTAACCGTCAGCAGCTCGCCGCGGCCTTCGTGGCAGATCAGCGCCACGCGGCAGAACGGCTCGAGCCGCCCGCCGAAGCGGCTTCGCGTTCGCCGCACGCCCTTGGCGATCGCCCCGATCCGCCCGCGCCCGGGCGTGTAGAGGTGGAGGATGCGATCGGCCTCGCCATAGCGGAGCGAACGCAGCACGATCGCGTCGGTCTTCAGGGAACCAGACATCAGATCGAGACTACGCGAGTCGCGCGACGACACCACCACCGGCTCGCGCCGGCATCCAGCGTAAGAGTTCGCCGTCACGCCTTTGCAGCCGCTCGCCGCTGCTACATTTAATGAAGTAATGCCTGACATCACGGTCTATACAAGCGAGCCGTGCTCGTATTGCCGCCAGGCGAAGGCGCTGCTTGGCAAGCGCGGCATCGCCTATCACGAGATCAACCTCGCCATGGATGCCGGCGGTCGCGCCGAGCTGGTACAGCGCACAGGGATGAGGACCTTCCCGCAGGTGATCATCGGCGATGAGCTCGTCGGTGGCTTCACCGAGTTGCTGGCGGCCGACCAGTCGGGCCGGCTAGCGCAACTCCTCGCGGCCTAGCCCCAGCCGAACGGCTCACTGCCCGGTGGACGTTCCGATCCCCCCGCAAGAGCTGATTCGCCGCGCCGGCTCGCCGCCGGGAGCGTACGTGACAGCGCGCTATCTGGGCCACGGGCGCGCGAACAAGGAACTGCTCGCCGCGCTGCTCGAAGGCGTCCCCGGGCGCGCGCGCGTGCTCGACTTCGGTTGCGGCGTCGGCGAGGTCCTGCGCCACTTTGCCGAGGATCGCGAGCGCTTCGAGCTGTTCGGCTGCGACATCGACGGCGCGAGCATCGACTGGCTGACCGAGCATCACGGCGACTACGCATCGTTCTTCCGCGTCGAGGAGACCCCGGGCGTCCCCTTCGCGGACGGGAGCTTCGATCTGATCTATGCGATATCGGTGTTCACCCACGTCGCCGAGCCGTGGGCCGGGTGGCTGCTCGAACTGCACCGCGTCCTCGCACCGAACGGGTTGCTCGCCGTGACGGTCCTCGGCGAAGGGATGATCGAAGTCGAGCGCGGGGGCGTCTGGCGCGAGGATGAGATCGGGATGAACGTGCTCCGCCACGGCCAGGATTGGGCCGGCGGCGGCCCCACGGTCTTTCATTCGCACTGGTGGATCCGCGAGCATTGGGGTCGCATCTTTGAGATCGTCGAGATCCGCGAAGACCGCCACGACGACGGCTCCGCCGTCGCCGGCGCGCACGACATGGTGATCATGCGCCGCCGCGAGGTGGCGCTGAGCGCAGCGGAGCTCGCGCGCATCGATCCGAGCGAGCCCCGCGAGCTGCTCGCACTGCGGCGCAACATCGCCCAACTCCACGACGACGACGCCCACCTGCGCGGGCTGCTCACGCAGGCCCAGGCGCGCGGCGACAGCGAGTACGAGCAGCGCATCGCCCTCGCCACCGCGCTGGAAGCGGCCGAGCTCGAGCTCGAGCGTCAACGCCGCGCGCTCGAAGTCATCACGCACAGCCGCAGCTGGCGCGCAACCGCACCACTCCGCGCACTACGCCGCCGCCCTTAGGGCGCGGCCGTCCTCAGCGCGCGCCCGCCCGCGCGCGTGGCACGGGCTGACAGTGGCGGCAGAAGTAGGTGCCACGCCCGCCGACGACGATCTTCTCGATCGACCGGCCGCAGATCGGGCAGGGCTCGCCCTCGCGGCGGTGAACGAGGAAGCGGTCCTGGAAGCTCCCGCGCGCGCCGTCGAGGTCGCGAAAGTCATCGATCGAGGCGCCCTTGGAGTCGATGCCCGCCGCGAGCGTCTCGCGGATCGCCGCAGCAAGCAGCGCGTACTGGCGCGGCGTGAGGCTGCCCGCCGCGCGCCGCGGGTGAATCCGGGCGCGGAAGAGCGCTTCGTCGGCATAGATGTTGCCGACGCCGGCGAGGTTGTGCTGGTCGAGCAGGAACGACTTGATCGGGCCGCGGCGTCCCTTGGCCAGCGCGCGCAGCAGTGGCCCGTCGAAGCCCGCGTCAAAGGGGTCGATGCCGAGCCGCGCGTCGAGGAACTCGGCCAGGGCCTGGTCGCCGACGAGTAGCTCGCCGGTGCCGAAGCGTCGCGGATCGACAAACCACAGGGTCCGCCCGCCGAGCGCGATACGCACTCGCGCGTAGCGCGGCGGTGCCGGCGGATCGAGCAGCAGCGACCCGGTCATCCGCAGGTGCATCAGCAGGTGCAGCTCGTCGCTGAGCGTCCAATCGAGGTATTTGCCGTGGCGATCCAGGCGCTCGACGCGCCGGCCGGAAACCGCGTCGGCGAGCTCTGCCGGGTGGCGCGGCTCAGACCAGCGTGGATCGAGCACCTCGAGCTGATCGATGTGCTGCCCCTCGACTACCGGCGCGAGCTGGCGGCGCACGGTCTCGACCTCGGGCAGCTCAGGCATCGCTCACCGAGCGGCCGTCGGGCGCGAGGGCGCGGCCAAACGCGCGAGCGGCAAAGAGAAGTGCTGCGGGCACGACGCCCGATGCTATTGCGCGCTGGCCCTCGGGTGCGCCTCGAAGTAGACGTCGCGCAGCCGCTCGCTTGAGAGGTGCGTGTACACCTGGGTCGTCGCGACGTCGGCGTGGCCGAGCATCTCCTGCAGCACGCGCAGATCGCAGCCGCCCGAGAGCAGGTGCGTCGCAAACGTGTGGCGCAGTGTGTGCGGGCTCACGCGATCGTCGAGCCCGGCGGCCTTCGCATGGCCCTTGATGATCTTGTAGAGGCCCTGACGTGTCAGCCCGACGCCGCGGCTGTTGACGAACACGTGGCGCTCGTTCTGCAAGCCGACGAGATCGGGGCGTCCGTGCTCTCCGTAGGCGCGGAGTGCTGCCACCGCGCCGCGACCGATCGGAACGATCCGCTCCTTGGAGCCCTTGCCTCGCGCGCGCAGGATCCGCTCGCTGAGGTCGACGTCGTCGACTTCGAGCCCGGTCGCCTCCGAGGCGCGCAGGCCGCAGGCGTACATCAGCTCGAGCAGCGCGCGGTCGCGAAGCGCCGTCGGCGTGCGCCCGTGCGGCGAATGCAGCAGGCGCAGGACCTCGTCGCGGCTCAGCACCTCGGGGAGCTTCGCCGTCTTGCGCGGCCCGTGCAGGTCCGCGGTCGGGTCGTGATCGATCAGCCCCTCGCGGCGCAGGTGGCGATAGAAGGAGCGCAAACACGCCGCCTTGCGCTGGAGCGTCGCCGCCGCGGCCGGCGAGCGAGCCTCGGAGCCGACCGCCAATGCGCTCAGGAAACCGGCGAGCTCAGCGTGGCCGACGCGGAGCGCGTCGAGATGGTGCAGGCGCAGGTACTCGTCGAGCTGGAGCAGGTCGGTGCGGTAGGCCTCGAGCGTATTGCGCGAGAGGCCGCGCTCGAACTCGAGGTAGGCAAGGAAATCCTGGACCATTTCCGGGAACCCGCGCACGGGCGCAACGGCAGTCGGCATCGCCATTGGTTCGTAGCGTTGCGCAAGACCCCTGCGCGATCAAGGCGCTCGCAACGCGCCGACCAGCTCGGCGAGCACGCCGCCACCCGCGAGCGTGGCCGCGAAGAACAACGGGTCGTCCACCACAGACCGCCCCATGACACTCGCCGGCAAACCGCTCGCCGCGTAGGCCTCGAGGTCGAATGCGTGCGCTCGCCAGTCGTGGCGGCGGGCGCGCTCGCCCTCGGGGACCGGCTCGCCGGCCGGCAGCGCGACGATCAGCGGAGCGAGTGCCAACTCGAGCACGGTGCGCGAGTGGTGGGAGAGCGAGCGGTGCGCGGGGCGCGGATCGCCTTCCGACATCCGCGGGATGAGCACGGTGGGGGCGCCGAGCGCGAGCGCGATGTGCGCGCTGTCGAGCGCCACGAGGCCGCCGTGGCCGAGCGCCGAACCGCTGCCGATGATCCCCGGTCCCGGGCCGCAGACGGCCGCATCCCAGCCGAGCTCGCGAAAGCCGTGGTGAAGCGCCCCTGCGGTGCTGATCGCCTCGCCGTCGGCGCCGCCGAACGCGCCGCCGGCCGTGATGTGCGCGCTGAGCAGCGCGCGCTCGCGCAGCTCGCGCACGCTGCGCGAGTGGCTGCCGGGTAGCGCGCCACCGGCGGTCTGGACGTAGCCGAGCCGGGCGCCACCGCTGGCGCCGCCAAAGGCCCAGGCGAGCGGCGCGAGCTGGCTGTGGAGCGCGATCACCGCGACCGGGCTGGCGGCGTCGAGGCGCACGTCCGCTTCGTTGGCCTCCCCTTCCGCCCCGCGCGCAGGCGCGGGCGGCGGCGGGGTGCTCGCCTCGACGGGATGCACGGCGTGCTGGAGGCTCGTGTAGTTGAGCTTCATGACGTGAGCGCCGCGGATCCGGGCGCCCTCGAGGCCGCGCGTGAGGTTCACGTGCACAACGTCAAAACCGCCGGAGCCGAGGCCGAGCTCGCGCGCGGCGACGTTGACGATCACCTCATCGCCGACACCGCAGCGCCCGACGAGGCCAAAGTCGGCAATCGCTGGATGCACGCCACCGTCCGCGAGCGCGACCGTGAGTTGCTGCTCGTGCTCGCCGCTCGCCGAGCGCACGACACCGCGCCGGAGCGCCAGCACCTAGCTCTCCTCGCCGGCTCGCCCAACGATCGCCGCCGAGACGGCCAGCACGCCTTCGAGCGCCGCGACGCTGACCCGCTCGGTCGCCTCGTGGGGGCGCTCGGCGCCGTTGCCGAGGTTGATCACGGCGCGGCCGCGGGCGCGCAGCACGTTGACATCGCTGCCGCCGCCACTGACGCCGGCTTCCGGCTTGTAGCCGCAGTCGCGCAGCGCTCGCGTTGCGAGCACGTGCTCGCGGCTCGACGGGCGCACGCGGTAGCCGTCGAACTGGCGCTCGAGCGTGACATCGAGGTCGCATTCGCACTCGGGGTCGTTGGCGCCGTCGGCGAGGCAGGCGATCATCGCGCTCGCCACCGCCTCCGCTCGGTCGGCATCGAGGCTGCGGGCTTCGCCGACAACCACGCAGCGGTCCGGCACGACGTTTGCCGCGCTGCCCCCCGCGATCGTGCCGATGTTCGCGGTGGTCCCGTCGTCGAGCCGTCCGAGCTCCATCGCGGCGATGCCGCGCGCCGCAGCGAGGATCGCGCTGCGGCCATTCTCGGGGGCGACGCCGGCGTGCGCGGCTAAGCCGCGGAGCTCCGCGGTCAGGCGATAGTAGGTCGGCGAGCTGACGACGATGCCGCCGATCGGCATCGCGGCATCGAAGGTGAAGCCGACGTCGCTGCGCAAAAGGCCCGTCTCGAACTCCTTGGCCCCGAGCAGCCCAATTTCCTCGCCGACTGTGAAGAGGAGCTCGATGCCAACCTGCGCCGGCTCGGCAACGAGGCGCTCCGCAAGCGCCAGCAGCGCGGCAACGGCGGCCTTGTTGTCGGCGCCGAGGATTGCGGGGTTGGCGTTCTCCCAACCACCGTCGCGCAGCACCGGCTCGATCGGCGCGCTCGACGGCACGGTGTCGAGATGGGCGCAGAACAGCACGCTGCGCTCGTCGCGCCCGGGAATCCGCGCCAGCAGGTTGCCGCAGTCACCGCCGAGCGCCTGCGCCGCGTCGTCCTCGGCCACGGCGATTCCCAGCTCGGCGAGCTCGGTGCGCACGAGATCGGCGCAGAGGCGCTCGGCTCGGGAGGGACTGTAGACGCGACAGAGCGCAGCGAAGCGCTCGCCCAGGCGACGGCGTTCAGCCTCACTCGCCGCCGTCACGATCGCGATGCCGGCGATTCCTCGCTGGAGGGAGAGCGCTCCCCGAACTGGGGGGCCGCAGGCTCTGGGCGTTCCTCGATCTGGTGGACCTCCGGCGCTGGCGCCGCCTCCGGATGCTCGGCGCGCGCGCGCCCGAGTGCCGCGCCGACGAACTCGCGGAAAAGCGGCGCCGGACGATCGGGGCGCGACTTGAACTCGGGGTGAAACTGTGACGCGACGAAGAACGGGTGCTCGGTGATCTCGACAACCTCGACGAGGCGTCCGTCGGGAGACGTTCCCGACATCACGAGGCCGGCGGACTCGAGCCGCTTGCGCAACACGTTGTTGACCTCGTAGCGGTGGCGGTGGCGTTCGTAGGCCACCGCCTCGCCATAGATCTCCCGCGCGCGCGTCCCGGCATGAAGCTTGATCGGATCGGCGCCGAGGCGCATCGTGCCGCCAAGATCTGCGATCTCCTTCTGCTCGGGCAGCAGGTCGATGACGGGGTACGGAGTCTCGGGGTCGCACTCCGTTGAGTTGGCGCCCTCCATGCCGCTGACGCCACGGGCAAACTCGCAGACCGCGACGTGCATGCCGAAGCAGATGCCGAGGTAGGGCACGTCGTTCTCGCGCGCGAAGCGCGCCGCCGCGATCTTGCCCTCGTAACCGCGACTGCCAAAGCCTCCGGGGATCAGCACGCCGTCGGCGCCGCCGAGCCGCGCCGCAGCGGCCCCGCCGGGCCGGGCTGCGCCGTCGACCAGCGTTTCCGAGTCAACCCAGTCGATCTCGATGCGACAGCCGTGCAGGAACCCCGCATGGCGGAGCGCCTCGGCGACAGATAGGTAGGCGTCCTCGAGCTCGACGTACTTACCGACGATCGCGATCCGCACCGGCTGGGTCGCTTCTCCGGCCCGATCGATCAGCGCGCGCCAGCCTTCAAGATCCGCCGCCGGAGCCTCGATACCGAAGTGCTCGAGCACGAAGTCATCGACACCCTGCTCGTGGAAGCCGAGCGGCACGGAGTAGATGTTCTCGACGTCGTAGGCGGAGATGATCGCCTCCAGCGGCAGGCTCGCGAAGAGCGCGATCTTCTGGCGGATGTCGCGCGAGAGCACCGACTCCGAGCGGCAGACCAGCATGTCCGGCTGGATGCCGATGCGCCGCAGCTCGTTGACCGAGTGCTGCGTCGGCTTGGTCTTGAGCTCACCGGCGTGGTTGATGTAGGGCACCAGCGTGAGGTGGATGAACATGCAGCGGCGACGCCCGACGTCGACCGGGTATTGGCGTATCGCCTCCAAAAACGGCAGCGACTCGATGTCGCCGACCGTGCCGCCAATCTCGGTGATGACGACGTCGACATCGGTGGCCTGCGCGATCAGCGAGATCCGCTGCTTGATCTCGTCGGTGATGTGCGGGACCACCTGGACGGTCGCGCCGAGATAGTCGCCGCGGCGCTCGCGACGGATCACGGTGTTGTAGATGCCACCGGCGGTGACGTTCGACGCGCGCGTCGTGTCGGCGTCCGTGAAGCGCTCGTAGTGGCCGAGGTCGAGGTCGGTCTCGGCGCCGTCCTCGGTCACGAAAACCTCACCGTGCTGGTAGGGCGACATCGTCCCGGGGTCGACGTTGATGTAGGGGTCGAACTTCTGCAGCGCCACGGTCAGCCCGCGGGCGACCAGGAGCCGGCCGATCGAAGCTGAAGCGATGCCCTTACCAAGCGACGAAACGACGCCGCCGGTGACAAAGATGAACCGGGGTCCCGGTTGGCGATCAGGCGTCAAAGGCATCGTTGACTCTACCCAACGAGTCTAGTTGGCGCAGTAGCGGGGCGCGGTCGATCAACGCCGAAATTGAGCGGAACTCGCCGTAGACGCTGATTCCGGCGAGCGCCACGACGGCGACGATCAGACCGGCGGCGGACAGCGTCAGCACGAGCCACACCCCCGCCACCGCGCCGAGCAGGCTGGCTCCGGTGTCACCGAGCAGCCCCTGCTCGCGCAGGTCATAGAAGCCGACGACGAGCGTCGGACCGACGAACAGGCCGAGCGCCCACAGGGGACGGACATCGCCGCTTGCGATCGTCAAGGCCGCGCCGAGCACGATCAGCCCTTTGACCGCGCGGCCCGGGCGCAGGTCGACCAGGTTGAAGACGTTCGTCGCGAGCACGAGCACAGCCGCCCCGAGCAGGAAGCGCTCGGTGTCGCCGGCGCGCGCCAGCATCACCGCCAAGGCCAGACCGAGCGTGCCCAGCGCCTTCAGCACGCCGGTGTCCGGGCGACCCGCGCGTAGCGCCGCGACGTGCCCGCGCCAGCCCCGCTCCGGGCCCGAGAGCGCGTCGTCGGCCAGCCCGAGCAGGGCGACGCCGAGGACGAACGCCGCGATCCACACGAGCTCCGGCAGTAGCAGCGTGCCACCGGCGAGCTTTTGGGCGAGCGCGAGCGGGGCCAACGCCACGAGCGCAGCCGCGACGATGACGATGCCGAGCGGAGCCGCCAGAAGCGCGCCGCGGAAGTTCTCGCGCGCGAGCGGGCCGGCGGCGAGTGAGCGGCGGGCCGCCGGCGTGATGATCAGCGCGGCGAGAAACGAGCAAATCAGAGGTAGCGCCCGCACGCGCCCACCGTAGCGAGCAGCGCGGACGCGCGAGGGCTCAGCGCGGCGGCGGCATGCCGGCGCGCTGGCGCAGCTCGAGGTAGTAGAGCGTTGCGCCGATCGCGACGAACGGCAGCGCGAGCGTGTCGATCAGAACGTTGCCAAGGACCACCATCGCGTCGCTGTTGGCAGCCCGTGCGAGCCAGCCGAACGCGGCGGCCGTGAGCAGCGAAGGAATGCCGACCGCCAGCTGGTAGGCGACGCCGATGCCCGCGCTGTGCAACCACCTTCCGGTCACCAGCGTCCGGCTTAGGGCCACTGTCGCGACCCCGCGAAGGCCGTCGACAGCGACGGCCTGCACGACGAAATACCAGCTCACCGCCAGATAGATGCCGGGGATCACGAAGAAGAAGAAGCCGGCGAGCACACCGGAGGCAAAGAGCACGATCGCGATGAATGCCGGTGCGAATAGATCGAGGCCCTCGAGCACAACCGCTCGCGCCGTTGCCGGCGCACCACCCCGCAGATTGGTCACCACGAGGCGCGCGAGTATCGCCGTCACCAGCGGAATCGTCACGAGCTCCGAGGCGGCGAGGTCGAGGTAGCCGTCGGCCGACGGAATGGGGCGGTGTACGCTCGCCGTCAGCTCGCCGAGTCCGAGCGCGAGAACGATGTCGACGAACGCGACGATAGGCAGCGTGACCGCCAGTACGAGCCGCGCGTGATCACGGTAGAACGCCAACGTGCGCGCGAGCAACGGGCCGGCCCCTTGCAGTGGCTGCGCGCTCATTGTTTTCCGCTCGCGCCGGTCGGCAACGTCGACGGTAGAAGCGACTGCACCCCGGAGCCGATGCCGTAGGAGCCGCGAGCGCCGGCCAGCACGTAGACGAGGGCCGTGCGCCCGGCGATGTCGTCGACATCGTTGACACTCGAGAGCTGCTGCTGGCTGTACCAGCTGACCTGCGAGGGCGCGGTATCGGTCAGCTGCACACCGGCGACAACCACCCCACTCGCCACGAGGCCGGTGGCGAACGCGCGCTCAAAGGCTGCGGTCTGGGCGATCGCGGTAGCTGGCAGGCTGCCGTCGTTACGCACGAGCACGATCGCGCCTACGGCGCCGAAGCCGCCGACGTAGGACGAAAAAAGGCTCGGTTCAACGGCGCGGATCAGCGCTCCGCCGTCGGGCTCTGAGACCAGCGCCTTGGCCGCCTTCTCGGCGAACGGCGCGAGCAGCGCGGGGTCGCTCGCGAGGTTGGCGTACCCGCTCGCGCCGGGAACCGATGCGAGCGCGGAAGCGATTTCGCTCAGCTCGAGCGGCTCGCGTACGACCGCGTCGAACTCGACCTGGGCGCCGCTCGGTGCGAGTGCGGAGTGCACGTACTGGTCGATCTGATTGTTGTCCTGGCCAAGGAAGATCAGTCCGATCCGCTCGCCGACGAGCTCGTCGGCGACGATCGTCGGGTAGACATCGCCTTCGTACTGCTCGCGCAGCGCAAGATCGCCACTGAGCGCAGCGTCAGCGGCCTGCGCCTGACCGAGGCTCTTATCCGCCTGATCGAGCTTTGAGCGCTCGGCGCTCGAAAAGATGCTGTTGTCGCCGATCGCCGCGCCGAGCAGCAGCCCGACGACCAGGGCGATGAGGACGGCAGCGAGCGAGAGCGCGTGGTAGCGAAAGTCAAACATTGAACCGGCGGGTCGTCGTGATGCTGGCTAGCCGATCCCGAAGAGGGTGCGGATCTTCAGCCACACGAGCTGCGCGACGTCGTGCAGTCCGGGCGTGGTCCAGATCACGATCGCAATCGCCAGCAGACCGACGCCAACCACAACCAGCAGCAGGTTGTTGCTCGGTTGCGGCCGGTGCAGGCGGCTCACGCCCTTCGCGTCGACAAGGATGTCGCCGATCCGAAGGCGCGTAAGGAAGGTCGAGGACGCCCCGGCGCGGTCGCGGTCGAGGAACTCCACGAGGTTCAGCTGGGAGCCGACGGACACGATCAGCGACGCGCCCTTCTCCGCCGCGATCAGCATTGCGACGTCCTGGCTGGTCCCCGGCGCCGGCACGACACTGTGGGCCACTCCTAGGCGCTCGAGTCGCTCACGGCCGGGCGCTCGGCCGTCGCGATAGGCGTGCACGACGAGCTCGGCGCCGCAGCGCAGCGCACGGTCAGCCGCCGAATCCATGTCGCCGACGATCATGTGCGGGCGCAAGCCGGCCTCGAGCACGCCGTCGGCGGCGCCGTCGACGGCAACGATGACCGGGTGGATGTCGCGGATGAACGGGCGCAGCGCGCGGAGATCGTCGAGGTAGCCGGCGCCCCGCACGACAACGAGCGCCGGGTGGTCGCGGAAGTCGGTGGCGAAGAGCGGCAGCGCGAGCTGCCCGCCGAGCAGCTCGCGCTCCTCGCGCATGTGCTCGATCGTGTTGAACGCGAAGCGCTCGAGCGCGTCGCCGATCGCCTCGCTGCGGGCAGTGGTCTGAGCGCGCAGTTCGGCGGCGCTGAGCTCACGGCCGCGGACCAGCAGCTTGCCCCCACGCCGCACCTCGCCGCCGCGAACCTCGACCTCCTCGCCGTCGCGCAGCACCGAAAAAAGCGAGTCGTCGGGCACGTCAATCAAGGCGATCCCGGCCTGGGTCAGGAGCAGCGGCCCCATGTTCGGATAGCGGTCGCTCACCGACGGCTTGCAGTTGAGGACCGCACAGGCGCCGGCGGCGATGATCTCCTCAGCCGATATTCGGTCGAGGTGCGAGTGCTCGATGATCGCCACGTCGCCGCTGCGCAGATGCTTGGTCAGCAGCTTCGTGCGGCGACCGAGACGCGCGCTTCCGCGCAGCACGCGGGGCTGCGAGCGGCCGACCGCAGGATTGATCGCTGTCTCGGATCTCGACACCAGCTGCGAGCGTATCGGTCAACCTGCAACCGCGGGGCGCCACTAGACTTGTGCGTGGACATGGACAGGCACTCCCACGGTTCCGGCGGATGAGCGACCCGGGTCGCACCGCGCTCGGCACCTGGAGCGGCGGGCGCTTCATTCACTATGGCGAGCCCCTCTCGGAGGAACGTCTGATCGCGCTGCTGCGCCCCGACCAGGCGATCTACACGGTGCTGAGCGCCGATGTCTATGGCGAAGGCGAGGGCGACCGCATCCTCGGCCGCGCACTGGAAGGGTCCGACCGCGAGGAGATCTGCGTGATCGGCGCCGTCGGGCATGACTTCTACAGCGGCGAGCGCAACGGGCCCAAGGGTTTCCCCCGCTTCACCGATCGTTCGCTGCGCGGCCCGGGCGAATACGCGAGCTATCTGCGCATGGCGACCGAGCGAAGCCTCGAGCGTTGCGGCATCGACCAGTTCGATGTGCTGCTACTCCACAACCCCGACCGCACCGGCTACACGAGCGAAGCGGTGTGGGACGGCATGGCAGCGCTCCGCGACGCCGGCCTGACACGCATGATCGGCGTCGCACCGGGACCGGCAAACGGCTTCACGCTCGACGTGATCGGCTGCTTCGAGCGATTCGCCGGCCTGATCGACTGGGCGATGCTGATCCTCAACCCGCTTGAGCCGTGGCCTGCCGAGCTGGCGCTCGGAGCGGCGGCCGAGGCGCAGGTCAGCGTCATCGCACGCGTCGTCGACTATGGCGGCCTCTTCCACGACGACATTCAGTCCGACCACGTGTTCCGCGCGGGTGATCACCGCTCGTTTCGCCCGGCCGGATGGGTGGCGGCCGGGCTCGAGCGAATCCAGCCGATGCGCCCGATCGCACAGCGCAAGGGATTGACGATGCTGCAGCTCGCCTGCCAGTGGGATCTGGCCCATCCGGCGGTGGGTTGCGTCGCGCCGACATTGATCCAGGAGGCCGGTGCCGACGCGCGTCCGATCGAGTCCAAGCGAACTGAGCTCGCCGCGCTCGACGACTGCCAGCCGCTGAGCGCCGCCGATGTGGCGCTGATCCGCGGGCTCGGAGACAACACGGGCTGCATGGCGCTGAAAGGCGCCACGCCCGACTACGACGGCGCCGAGCTACCCGACCGCTGGCCGCTCGATGGCGAGTACCTGGAGATCGCCGCGCGCTGGCAGATCGAGCCCGAGGCCGACCTGCGCGAGCACGTGGCGCCGGCGCACAGCGCGAACTGACGCGCGCCGCGCCTCAGCCGCCGCCGAGCCGCGTCACGCGGTAGCCGCTGTCTTGCAGCGCCGTGAGGATCGCCTGCGCGTGCTCGCCGCCGCGCGTCTCGAGCGTCAGCTCGACCCCGGTTTGACGGACATGCAGGTCGACGGCCTCGCGCACGTGCTCGACGGTCAGCAGGTTGCCGCCGGCCTGCGCGACGCAGACCAGCAGCGCGGCGAGCCCGCCGGGCCGATCGGAGACCAGCGTCGCGAGGCGCAGACGCCGCCCGACGGCGACCTCGTGGCGTTGTGCAACGAGCGCCAGCAGGCCCGCGTCGACGTTCCCGCCGGAGAGCACGACGACGGTCGTGCCGTCGCGCTCGGGCACGACGGAGCCTGAAAGCAACGCAGCGACGCCAACGGCGCCGGCGCCCTCGACGACCAGCTTGGCACGCTCCATCAGGAGCACCATCGCCTCGGCGACCTCGTCCTCACCGACGATGCACACCTCATCGACCCAGCGCTCGATCAGCGGCAGCGTCAGCGCGCCCGGCCGCTTGACGGCGATGCCATCGGCGATCGTCGCCGTCGCGTCCACGGCGATCGGCTGACCGGCGGCGAGCGAAGCCGGAAAGGACGCCGCGGCCTCGACCTGTACGGCGATGACGCGAATGTCCGGCCGCGCGAGCTTGAGCACGCCGGCGACGCCGCTGGCGAGCCCGCCGCCGCCGAGCGGAAGGATCACCGTGGTGAGATCGGGGACGTCCTCGAGCAGTTCCACACCGAGTGTGCCCTGGCCGATGATCACCTCCTCATCGTCAAAGGGATGAATGAACGCCGCGCCGGTGGCGCCGGCGCGTTCGCTGGCCGCAACGATGCACTCCTCGACGCTGTCACCGCCGAGCACGACCGTGCCGCCGTAGCCGCCGACGGCAGCCACCTTCGCGACCGGTGCCTCGCGCGGCATGAACACCTCGCAGGCGATGCCCCGTGCCTTGGCCGCGTAGGCCAGCGACTGTGCGTGGTTCCCGGCGCTTCCAGCGACCACTCCGCGGGGATGGTCAAGGCTCGCGAGCTTTGTCAGCGCGCCACGGATCTTGAACGAGCCGGTGCGCTGGAGGTTTTCGGCCTTCAGCAGGACGCGACCGCCGCAGCGATCCTCGAGCGTCCCCGAGCTCAGCAGCGGCGTGCGCCGCGTCAGTTCGCGGACCAGCGCAACGGCCTGCTGTGCGGCCCCGGTCTCGAGTCGCGCGACCACGGTCTCCGCTGAATGCTCTTCGCCGCGCGCGACCATGGGAACTTCACAGTACTCACCACCAGCGCTACCTATGCGGCCCGACGAGCACCCCTCGCCGGCGCGCCGACCACAGCCGGGTCGCGCAGCAGCTCCTCGGCGTGGCGGCGTGCGCCCGCGTCAGCGCCATCCGCACCGAGCATCCGCACCAGCTCCTCGACGAGCGCTGCGTCGTCCAGGCGCGTAACCGTGGTGCGCGTCGATGCGCCACTCGTGTCCTTGGCGATCGTGAAGTGGCGCGCCGCCTGCGAGGCGACCTGCGGCAGGTGGGTGATCGCGAGAATCTGACGCCCCTGCGCCAGCGCGCGCAGCTGCTCGCCGACGGCGCGCGCGGTGTGACCGCCGATGCCGGCGTCGATCTCATCGAAGACGAGCGTCGACTGACCGCCGCCGTGGGCAGCGCTCAACAGGGCGAGCATCACGCGCGAAAGCTCGCCGCCGGAGGCGATCTCGCGTAGCGGCGCGGGCGGGACGCCGGGATTGGCCGCGATCTCAAACTGCGCCTGCTCTCCCCCATTCGCTCCCGGCGCACCGGGAACAAGTGCGATCGCGAAGCTCGCACGGTCCATCGCAAGCTCCGCGAGCCGCTCATCGACCGCCGCGGAGAGCACCGGCGCCGCCGCCGCGCGGGCGCGGCTCAAAGCGCTCACCAGTTCGCCGTGCTCGGCGAGCGCCCGATCGAGCTCACGCTGGGCAGCCTCGAGCGCGACTTCGGCGCCGGCAAGCTCCTCACGACGAGCACGGCACCGCTCGGCGTGCTCGAGTACCGCCTCGATGCTGCCACCGTGCTTGCGCTCCAGGCGCGCGATCGCCGCGAGCCGCTCCTCGATCGCTTCCAGCCGCCCGGGCTCGGCCTCCAAGCTCTCGCCATAGTCGCGCAGCTCGCTCAACAGATCCTGGCCCTCGAGCAACATTGTGCGGGCCCGCCCCGCCAGCAGCGAAAGCGCGGGATCGAGGTCCCCGGGCCCGTCGAGGCTCGCGTTCGTGGCGAGCAGCCCGGCCAGCGCGCCGCCCTCCTCATCGCCCAGCGCCTGCTCGGCCCGGGCGCTCGCGCCCCGCAGCCCTTCGAGGTTGCGCAGCCGTTCGCGCTCGAGGAGGAGTACGTCTCGCTCGGCGGGCTGCGGATCGAGCTCCTCGATCTCTCCCAGCTCGAACTCGAGAAGGTCGATCTCGCGCTCGCGGGCGCCGGCGAGCTCACCAAGGCGCTCAAGCTCAGCGCGCGCGCCGCCCACGGCGGCCCAGGCGCTGGCGCACGCCGCGCGACAGGCAAGGTGTTCGGGACCGCACGATCCGTCAAGGATGTCGAGCTGTGCCGTCGCAAGCATCAGCTTGCGATGCTCGTGCTGGCCGTAGAAGGACAGCAGCTCGCTGGCGAGCTCGCGCAGCTCGCCGACCGAGATCGAACGTCCACCGAGGTAGGCGCGGGTACGACCGTCACGGCCGACGCGGCGCGCCAGCACAAGCTCGCGCGCGTCTGGCGCCAGGTGCTCGCTGCTCAGCGTCTCGGGCAGCTCGAAGACCCCTTCGACGTAGGCCTCGGCGCTCCCGGGACGAACGATCCCGCCCTTGGCGCGGCCGCCGAGCAGCAGGTCGAGAGCGTGCGCGAGGACGGTCTTGCCCGCACCGGTCTCGCCGGTGAGGACGTTGAGACCGGGCGCCAGCTCGAGCCGGGCGTCCTCGATCAGCAGCAGGTTCTGAACCGTCAGCTCTAGCAGCATCGACACAGGGTCTAGCAGCGAGCGGGGACGGAACGGCTAGCGCGAAAAGCGTCCGGACGCTAGCGCGAGAGCCGCCCGAACTTCTCCCGCAGACGGCCGTAGAAGCTCGATCCGACCATCTGGGCGAGCGTCGCGACGCGGTCGACGAAGCGCGCGTCGATCGCCTCGCCGGTCGCGATCTCGGCGACCGGCCGCCCGTCGACCGAGATGTCGAGCGGCTCATGGGAGTTGTTGTGGAGCGTCAGCACGTCGCTCGGCGCGATCACGAGCGAGCGCGCCGTCAGCGAGTGCGGCGCGATGAACGAAACGACCATGCCCTCAACGCCCCAGGCCAGTACGGGGCCGCCGTTGGCGAGGTTGTAGCCGGTCGAGCCGGCCGGCGTCGCGACGACCAGGCCGTCACAGCGGACGCTCCCGACCTCGTGGCCCGCCAGCCCATAGGACAGCTCGGCCACGCGGCCACCGACCTTGCGGTGTAGCGCAACGTCGTTCAGTGCGCTCCAGCTTCCGCTCGCGGTTTCGATCTCGATTGCCGGCAGGTGGAGCAACTCGAGCTCGCCATCCAGGGCCAGCTCGAAGCCCTCCCGCAGCCCCTTGGGCTCGACGGTCGAAAGGAAGCCGACCTCGCCAAAATTAACCCCGAACACCGGCGTCGATGTGCCGCCATATTCACGCAGGCCGCGCAGGATCGTGCCGTCGCCGCCGAGCGCGACGCACAGATCGACGTCGTGGCGCAGTGGCTGGTCGATGAGAACGCCGACCTCCGAGCCGTCGAGGTCGAACTTGGCGGTCTCGACCGCATCGAGCAGGAGCACCGCCCCGCGCCGCGCGGCAATCTCCGCCAGCTCGCCGAGCGCATCGCGCGTCTTGTCCGGTCGCGCATGGCTGAGCACCGTCACAAGCTGCTCGCGTCGCGGAGGTCCCGGACGTCCCGGGCGCCCCCCACTCCCGCCGTTCCGCTTCTTGCCTGCGCCGCTCATCCGCCGTCGACCTCCGCGGCAAGCGCCGCAAGGTCGCCCGCCACCGAGCCGCGCGCGGCCTCAGCGAGCTGGATGAAGGTCTCGCGGTTGCCCTTTGGTCCCGGCAGTCCCGAGGACCAGAAGCCGCGTACCGCGACACCCATGGCGAGCGCCGCGGTGGCGACCTCGAGCAGCGCGCGCTGTCGCTGCGCGCCGTCGCGCACGACGCCGCCGCTGCCGATGTTCTCGCGGCCCACCTCGAACTGCGGCTTGACCAGCGCGAGCGCATCGAAGCGCTCGGCCGCACACGCCAGCACCGCCGGCAGCACGGTTCGCAGCGAGATGAAGGAGACATCCACGACGATCAATCCTGGAGCGTAGGGCAGGTCGTCGGCGCGCAGGTGGCGGGCGTTGGTGCGCTCGATCACGCTGACCCGCGGATCTCCGCGCAAGCGCCAGCTGAGCTCACCGTAGGCGACATCGAGCGCGACAACGTGGCGTGCCCCGGCGGCGAGCAGGCAGTCGGTGAACCCGCCCGTCGAAGCGCCGACGTCGAGCGCGTCACGTCCCGCCACCGGAACCCCGCTCGCCTCCAGCGCGTTCGCCAGCTTGATCCCCCCGCGCGAGACGAAACGCGGCGGCTCGGCGACAACAACCTCGATGTCGCCCGCAACAAGCTGACCGGGCTTCGCTGCCGGCGTCGCCGCCGGCCCGATGCGGACCTCGCCGGCGAGCACCGATGCGGCGGCACGCGCCCGCGACTCGAACAGCCCGCGCTCGGTCAGCAGCGTGTCCAGCCTGCGCTTGGCCGAGGCAGCGCTCGCCGCCGGGCGCAGCGGCGCCCCAGCGCGGCTAGGCGCCGGCAAGCGCCCCGGTTTCCGCTGTCCCGCCACGCGGTCGGCGTCCCGGGCGCTCGCCCGCCGCCCCCACGCCGGCCACACCATCGCCAGCCACACCATCGCCGATCGCCTCGCGCACCCGCTCGGCGATCCGCTCGGCGGTGAAGCCGACCTCCTCGTGGAGCAGCGGGATCGCGCCGTGCGTCACGTAGCGATCGGGCAGCCCGACGCGAATGATCCGCGTTGCCCCGGCCCCCGCCTCGTTGAGCGTCTCCCACACGGCACTGCCGAAGCCGCCGGCGAGCACGCCCTCCTCGACCGTTACGAGCAGCTCATGCTCCGCGGCGAGCTGGAGCACGAGGCTGCTGTCGATCGGCTTGGCAAAGCGCGCATCGGCGACCGTCACGCCGGCGTCGGCCTCGAGCAGCGTCGCCGCCTCGAGCGCCTTGGCGACGCCCGTGCCGTAGCCGATTAGCGCAACGCGCCCCTGCGGCCCGGTGCCGGCGCCGACACGCAGGATCTCGCCGGTACCGATCGGGATCCGCTCCGGCGTCTTTGGCAGCGCCACGCCGAGTGCTTCGCCACGCGGGTAGCGCAGAGCGATCGGCCCATCCTCATACGCGATCGCGGTGCGCAGCATGTTCACGAGCATCGCCTCGTCGCGCGGCGCCATCAGCACGATGTTCGGCAGGCAGCGCATGTAGGCGATGTCGAACACACCGTGGTGCGTCGGGCCGTCGTCGCCGACGAGCCCCGCACGATCCATCGCGAAGACCACCGGCAGCCGCTGCAGGCAGACGTCGTGGACGATCTGGTCGTAGGCGCGCTGGAGGAAGGTCGAATAGATCGCGACCACCGGACGTACCCCCTCGAGTGCCAGTCCCGAGGCGAACAGCACGGCCTGCTGCTCGGCGATACCGACGTCGAAGTAGCGCTCGGGCATCTCCTGCTGGAGGATGTTCAGCCCGGTTCCCGTGTTCATTGCCGCGGTGATGCCAATGACGCGCTTGTCGCGGCGGCACTCCTCGAGCAGCGCCTCGCCGAATACCGTCGTGTACTGCGGCGGGCGGCGCGGCACGCTGGCGCTGCGCGCGGGCGCCACCTCGCCGTTGCTGATCGATTGCGGCTTGGCTGCGTGCCAGCGCTCCATCCCCTCGAGGCCGCCGTCCTCGGCCGGCGCGAAGCCCTTCCCCTTGACCGTCGCGATGTGCACGACAACCGGTCGCTCGGCGGCCAGCGCCTCGCGCAGCGCGACGCGCAGTCCGCGCATGTCGTGGCCGTCGATCACCCCGGTGTAGGCCCAGTCGAGCTCCTCCCAGAAAAGCCCCGGTGCCCAGAACGCCTTGATCGACTCCTTCAGCTGCGGGCCGAGCCGCTCGAACGCCGAGCCGATGCCGACCGGCAGCTTGGTCAAGCCGCCCTCGACGCCTTCGCGGGCGCGCCACAGCCGCGGGTTCAGGCGAACCCGGTTGAAGTAGCGCGACAGCGCGCCGACATTCGGCGCAATCGACATCCCGTTGTCGTTGAGCACGACAACGATCGGCGTTCCCAGCCCGCCGGCCTGGTGGATCGCCTCGAAGGCAACGCCACCGGTCATCGCGCCGTCGCCGATCACCGCGACGACATGCCCTTCACCGGCCGCCTTGGCGCCGTCGGCGCCCGAGCGTCTGGCGTGGCGCATCGCCTCCTTGATGCCGACGGCATAGCCGATCGAGGTCGATGCGTGACCGGCACCGATGATGTCGTGCTCGGACTCCGCGATCGAGCAGAACGGTGCGAGGCCGCCGTACTGGCGGATCGTCTCGAGCTGGTCGCGGCGACCGGTGAGCACCTTGTGCGGGTAGGCCTGGTGGCCGACGTCCCAAATGATCTTGTCGCGCGGCGAGTCAAGCAGCGAGTGCAGCGCCACGGCCAGCTCGCAGGTCCCCAAATTGGCGCCGAAGTGACCGCCGATCTCGCCGACCGTCTCGATGATGTGCTCGCGGACCTCGTCGGCCACCTGGGCGAGCTGCGCGTCGGTCAGCCAGTGCAGGTCAGTCGGGGCGTCGATGCCCTCAAGCAGTCGGGTAGTTGGCGGCTTTTTCACGAAGACCTGGTGTAGATGAAGTCGGTTATCTGCTCGAGCTCGTTGGCGCCTACCGGCGCCGCCAGCGCGAGCGCGTCGCGCGCCGCCTGGTGGGAGCGGGCGGCGAGCTCGCGTGCGTGCTCGAGCCCATGCTCTGACACATACGTGCGCTTGCCGTGGCGCTCATCGCTGCCGCTTGGCTTTCCCAATGCGACATCCGTTCCGGTGACATCGAGAATATCGTCAACGATCTGAAAGAGCACTCCGAGCTCCGCGGCAAATCGCCTGTAAACAAGCATAGTCTCCCCTTCGCTCGGGGCGCTCAGTAAAAGCGGGCACTCCACGGCGGCCGCGATCAGTCGCCCCGTCTTCAGCTCGTGCAGGTGGCGCAGCCCGTTGGGCCCCGTTGGCGCCGCCGTCGCGACGTCGAGGTACTGCCCGCCGACCATCCCGTCGACGCCGGTCGCGGCGGCGAGGCAGCCGATCACGGCCACCACGTTCGCCGCCTCGGCCTGCTGGTGCTCGACGACGTGGCGGAAGGCCTCGGCGTAGAGCGCGTCGCCGGCGAGGATCGCGACATGCTCACCGAACGCGACGTGACACGTCGGAAGTCCGCGGCGCAGCTCGTCGTCGTCCATCGCCGGCAGGTCGTCGTGGATCAGCGAGTAGGTGTGGATCAGCTCGAGCGCGGCGGCGACCGGCAGCACCGACGCGGGGCTCTTGCCGAGCGCCGCCGCCGAGGCCAGGCAGAGCACCGGTCGGATGCGCTTGCCGGGGGCCAGCAGCGAGTAGCGCATCGCCTCCTCGAGCCCGGCGAGATCGGCGTCTTCGCTGAAGCTGATCGTCTGGAGGTAGGCGTCAACCTGCTCGCGCAGATGGTCCGGGTAGCTACCCGAGACCACTACAAAAGGGTTTCCTGTGCCGGCGCGGGCTCCTCGGCGCCCAGCCGGGCGCGGTGCTCGAGCTCAGCGCTCGCCTCCCCGGCAAGTGCGGCACAGTCCTCGACAAGCGTCGCCGCAGCGTCAGCCGACAGCTCGCCCGAGCGCAGCTGGGCGGCGGCCCGCTCGAGCCGATCGATCAGCTCATCGAGATTGTCTGCCGCGTCGCTCATCGCGTCATTGTCGCGCACCAGGGGGATGTCTTGGGCGGTCAGTGCGGCGCGGCAGCGCGCACTTCACGGAGTATCGCGTCGAGGATGCCGTTGACGAAGCCCGGCGCATCGGCCCCACAGAACACCTTTGCGCTCTCCACAGCCTCGTCGATCGCGCCTTCCGGCGGGATCGGCCGCAGCGCCTCGACGGCGTCGGGATGGAGGATCTCGACCAACGCCACGCGCAGGATACTGCGCTCGAGCGGCGCGATCCGTGCCGCCGTCCAGCCGTGCGCGTGGCGCTCGATCAGCTCGTCGAGCTCGAGCGCGCGATCGGCGCCGGCGTGCGCGAGCGAGCGGGTCAGCGGCGTCGCTTTTGCGTCGAGCGTTTCCGAGAGCGGACGCGCGGTGAGATCGTGCTGGTAGAGCGCGATGACGGCCGCGCGACGTTGCTCGCTGCGTCGCATGCCGACTCTAGGCCCGCGAAACGTACTCGCCGGTGCGCGTGTCCACGCGAATCCGATCGCCGATGCTGACGAACAGCGGCACCTGCACCTGCGCTCCGGTTTCGAGCGTCGCCGGCTTGGTACCACCGCCCGAGGCGGTGTCGCCGCGCAGGCCGGGCTCGGTGTCGCTCACCTCGAGATCGACGGCGCTCGGCAGCTGGATGTCAGCCGGCTCGTCGTCGATGAACAGCACGTCGACCTCGTCGCTCGCCCGCGTCCAGCGCAACGGCTCCGCCAGCCGTGCTTCGGGGATCGCGATCTGCTCATAGGAGCCGCTGTCCATGAAGTGCGCATCGCCGCCATCGGCATAGAGGAACTGCATCTTGCGTGACTCCGTCCGCACCGACCGGAAGCGCTCACCGGCGCGAAACGTGCGGTCGATCACCGCGGCGTCGGAGATCCGCCGCAGCTTCGTGCGCACGAACGCCCCGCCCTTGCCGGGCTTGACATGCTGGAACTCGAGGATCTTGAAGATGACCCCATCGACCTCGATGTGGTTACCGTTCCTGAACTGGTTGGTCGTAACCATCCGAGACCCAGTCTACGCGGGGCGTGACGAACTTATCCGGGGCGCACGGCGGTCAACGCCGAGATCGACCCCGAGGGCAACCCGCCGCGGGCGCCTCAGTCTGACTCGAGGCGGAACGTCGGGTGGTCGGCGGCGTCGGGCAGCTGCTTCCAATATGGGGCGACGGCGCGCCCGGCCTTCACGCGGTAGGCAGCGATCACATCGTCACGCTCGGGGACCGGAATCTCGACTGTCTTGTAGACCTTGCTTGCACCGCCGCGGCGCAGCTCGAGCCTTCCGGCGCTCCGCACATTGCGCACCCAGTCGGACTCACCGCGCGCCGAGACGACGTATTCCGCGCCGTCATGGATGATCGGCACGACCGGGATCTCCTGCGTTGCGCCGCTCGAGCGTCGCTTGACGATAAGCGCCGCCGAGCCGCCGATCCCGAAACGCATCGCAAATGGGTTTGAACACCTTGCGCGTGAAGGCCCAGGCTTGACGTATGCCACGTTCGCCACGCTACACCTTCGCCGCGTCCGCCGCGCGTCCGCGCGAGCGCCACGCCGCAAACTCGAGCACAACCAGCGTCAGCGCGATCGGAACCGTGGCCGGGAGCTGGTTGACGACGAAGAACAGCAGGTCGAGCGCGAGCGCCAGGCCTGCCGCGATCAGCACTGCCCGGCGCTGGCGGCCAAGCTGGGCGGCGAGTAGAGCGCCGAGCAGACCGGCGATGAAGAGGTCGCCGTAGCCCATCACCGCCGAGCCGAAAACCACCCGCTGGAGCTGGGGCAGATGCGCGACGGGTGCCAGCCCGTTGAGCGTGTTGTTGGGCGCCGCCAAAAGGTTGGTGACCACGAGCCACGTGTCGACCGCGGCCATCGCAACAATCGCGAGCTTGACGAGCCGCGCCGGCGTCACCGCGACCGCGATGACCCCGAGCGCGACGCAGGAGAGCGCATCGAGCAGCAGCCCCGAAGCCTCGCCCGCAAGACCCCCGCGGTCAGCCCAGGCGAGCGCAAAGAGAGCGAGCGCAAAGAGCGCAAAGAGCGGACGCGCGCCGCGCATCAGCCAGCCCAGGGCAATCGCCGCGAGCAGCGGCACCGCGACCAGCGCGAGGTAGGTCAGGCCGTCGGCGAGGCCCGACAGCACGCGCACACCGAACACGAATCCGACCACCGATGCGGCCGGCGCGAGGGCCCACCAACCCGATCGCAGTCGCCGCAGCAGCGCGATCTCGCGCGCTGCCGGGAGCCCGACAACGCCCGCCTGCGCCAGGGAGAGGATGCAAATCGAGACGGCGAACGGCAGCATCGCCTCCAGCATCGCCCAAAGACGCTCGCGCCGTCACCGGCCGACCTCTCCGTCGGACTGTCCACGCCTGGCTGAAACGGCACCGCCACGCCTCAAGAGCAGCCAACCGCGGGCCGATATATCAAGCGTGACCAGGCGGCTCCGCGAACACGGGCTGGCGCTCGTCTTCGCCGGCGTGGGCGTCTGGACGATGGTCTATCTCGGTCTCTACGGCTTCGCCTGGACCGACTACGACTTCGAGGTGACGCCGGCGTATAACGCGCTCGTCGCCGGGCACGTGTGGGCCTTCTTCCAGCATGCCCCGGGCTACGGCGGCTCGCTCGAGCTGCGCGCACCATTCGCGCTGCTTCCGGGCCTCTGGGGAGGCGGCGAGTTCGCCGTCTACCAGGTGGTGGCGCTGCCATGCCTGATCGCCGCCGCGCTGCTCGGCGTCTGGCTTTGCTCCCGGATGCGCGCGCTCGGCTCCTCCACCCTCGCCCGCGCGACTGCGCTCACGCTCTGCGTCGCCAACCCGATCACGATGGAGGCCTGCATTGTCGGTCACCCCGAGGAGCTGTTCGGGGCCGTCCTCTGCATCGCCGCCGTGCTCCTCGCCCAGCGCAGCCGCTACGTATGGGCCGGCCTGCTGCTCGGCCTCGCGATCGTCAACAAGGAGTGGGCGCTCCTGGCCATCGGCCCGGTACTGATCGCCCTGCCGGCGCGCCGCTGGCGCACGCTGATGCTGGCCGGCGCTATCGCCGTGGTCTTCTATGCGCCGCTCATCATCGCCCAGCTCACGACCAAGGCAACTGGCGGCGCGCTGACGATCGCCCACACCGCCACGATCTTCCAGCCCTGGCAGGTGTGGTGGTTCCTCGGCTCCCACGGACACCTCGTCAGCGGCCCCTCCGGCATCCACGCGGGCTATCGCACCCCACCGGCATGGCTCTCTGACATCAGCCACCCGCTGATCATCGCGCTGGGGCTCCCGCTCACCCTGCTCGCACTGCGCAGCGGGCGCAGTCGACGCGGCGGCGCCGACGCGCTCCTGCTGTTGGCGGTGCTGCTGCTCGCGCGCTGCGTGCTCGACCCCTGGGACAACGTCTACTACCCGTTGCCCTTCATCATCACTCTGCTCGTCTGGGAGTCGCTGACCTTCCGCCGGCCGCCGCTCTTTACATTGATCGCCACGGCCGCGACCTGGGCCATCTTCGAGGCGGTACCGAACTACGCCAACGCCGACGTCCAATCCGCGGTCTTCCTGATCGTGGCGCTGCCGGCGCTCGCGGCACTTTCCCTGGCGCTCTTCCGACCCGCACTGCCAGCGCTACGCACCGGCAACAGACCGCTGCTCGGGCGCGCCACACGCCAGCCGGCGATCTCCTCGAGCGCTCAATGACGCCCGCCGCCCAAAACGATCAGCGCGTCCTCGGTCGACCGCGGCCCGCGGTGATCTCACGCTCGCCGCTCCCGGCGATCACCCGCCCCCAGCTCGCGCTGGTCGCACTGCTGGCCCTCGCGGGCTCGCTCGCAATGCTCTGGCTGCAGCCTTGGAACGTCACGCTGAGCGACTGGGGGACGGAATCGAGGGTGCCCTTGAACGCCCTGCTCCACGGCCACGTGATCGGGTTTCTCGAGCTCGCCCCTCCCTACGGACCGTCGCTCGTGATGCGCGCTCCGTTCGCGCTTTTAGCCTCGCTCGCCGGTGGCAGCGCCCGGCTCGTCTACCGCTTCTCGGCACTTCCCTGCCTGCTCGCGCTCGCCGGTCTCGCCGTATGGATCGCGCCACGGCTGCGTCGCGGCGGAGCCGGCTGGTTCGCCGTCGCGTTGACCGTCGTTGTCTGCGTGGCCAATCCGCTCACCTATTACGCGCTGCTGATCGGTCACCCCGAGGAGATCCTCGGCGGCGTCCTCTGCGTCGTCGCCGTCCTCTGCGCGATGCGCGGTCACGCGACCTGGGCCGGGCTGCTGCTCGGCGCGGCAATCGCCAACAAGGATTGGGCGCTGGTCGCGGTCGGGCCGGTGCTCTTTGCCCTCCCCGCACACCGCTTGCGCGCGCTCGTGATCGCCTGCGTCGTGGCCGTCGCGCTGCTCGGGCCGATTGCACTCGTCTCCTACGACCTCAAGATCGCCAGCGCTCGTATCACCGCCAACGACACGGGAGGCATCTTCTACACCCAGCAGCTGTGGTGGTTCTTTGGCACGCCAGGGCACTGGATACCGGCGATGCGCGGCCAGATCATCCAGGGCTTCCGACTTCCCCCGCCCTGGCTCCAGGGGCGCGCCCACCTACTGATCGTGTGGATCGGCCTCCCCCTCACGCTGATCGCGCTGGCACGGCGGACGCCGCGCGAGAGTGCACTGCTGCTGCTGGTGATGCTGTTCCTGTTGCGCTGCATGCTCGATCCGTGGGATCTCATCTACTACCCGATCCCGTTCGTCATCGCCCTGCTCAGCTGGGAAACGACGGTCAAGCGGCGCGCCCCGGTCGGCGCGCTGGCGGCAAGCCTCGCCGCCTGGGCGATCTTCAAATACCTACCAGCGCACCTGAGCGCAAACCAGCAGGCGCTGTCCTTCATCATCCCTTCGATCGTCGCGTTGGCGGTGATCGCGGCTGGGGTCTATCGCCGGCGAGATGGCGCCGCAACGCGCGCATTCGCCGAACGACCTCACTCGACGACGAGCAACTCCTTGGTGAAGTGGCTGAACCGTCGCGCCCCTTCTGCCTCGACCACCACCAGATCCTCGATCCGCACGCCGAGCGTCCCCGGCAGATAGACCCCGGGCTCGACGGTGACGACGTTGCCGACGCGCAGCACTTGTTCGGCGCCGTGGCGCGCCAGCCGCGGCGCCTCGTGAATCTCGAGCCCGACACCGTGCCCGAGGCCGTGCCCGAAGCACTCACCGTAGCCCGCGTCCTCGATCACCGCGCGCGCCAGCGCGTCGACTGCCCGCCCCTCGAGGCCGGGCGCGACGGCGTCCAGGCCAGCCAGCTGCGCCGCGAGCACGAGCTGATAGATCTCCCGCGCCTGCGCAGTCGGTTCGCCGACGGCGAACGTGCGCGTGCAATCTGAGCAGTAGCCATCGAGCAGCGCGCCGATATCGACGGTCACGAGCGTCCCGCGCTCGATCGCGACGTCGCGCGGCTCCGCGTGTGGCAGCGCACCATGCGCGCCACTCGCAACGATCGATCCGAAGCTCGGGGCGTCCGCGCCACGCAGGCGCATCTCGTGCTCGAGCTCGAGCGCCACGACGCGCTCCTGGCGCCCGCCGAAGCCACGCTCCACCAGCCACTCATAGATGCCGTCGACGAGGGCCGCCGCCGCGGCGATCCGTTCGAGCTCGCCAGCGTCCTTGACGGCGCGCAGGCGCTCGATCAAACCGCCCGCGGCAACCAGCTCGACGCGTTCGCCGACCAGCTCGCGCAGGCGCGCGAGCTGGTGCACGCTGGTCGCCACATCATCGAAGCCCACTCGGCCCGGTGGCAGCGCGCGAGCAAGCCCCTCAAGCAGTTCGCCGGCGACGATCTCCTGCGTGAACGCTGGGTCGACCTGCTGGCGCGCCTGCGTCTGGTAGCGGAAGTCTGTGAGGAACCGGGCGCTGCCATCCGCAGCAATCACGGCGCCGCCGTCGCTCGAGGTGAAGCCCGTCAGGTAGCGGAGGTTGGCGGCGCCGGCGACGATCAGCGCATCGAGCGAAGGCTCCGCGAGCATCTCCCGCACACGCTCCAGGCGGGTGGAGCCAACCGTTGCGTCCTCAACGCTCGCCGAGCTCACCCGTCGAGCTCCTTGCTCAGTCGCACGAGCGCCTCGCGATAGCCCTCGACGCCCTGTCCGACGACGCGGGCGACGCAGAGGTCGCGGACAACCGAGACGCGGCGCCACTCCTCGCGGGCTTCGACGTTCGAGAGATGGACCTCCACCGCGGGCAGCGCCGCGATCTCGAGCGCGTCGTGAATCGCCCATGAGTAGTGCGTCCACGCGCCGGCGTTGATCAGCAGCCCGTCGGCCGAGTTGGCGAGCTCACGCAGGTGCTCGACGAACTCGCTCTCCGAGTTGGTCTGGAAGAAGTGCACCTCGAGCCCCAGCTCCCGCGCAAACTCCCTCACCTGACGCTCGAGGTCAGCGAGCGTGAGCAGGCCGTAGTGTGCCGGGTCACGCCGGCCGAGCATGTCGAGGTTCACGCCGTGCATCACCTCGACGCGGCTGCGCGCGGGGCTCATCACACGAGAACCTCGCGCACGGCGCGCTCGAGATCGGCGTCAGCGATCGCCGCGCCGTAGCGGACACGACCGGGCGCCTCGACCAGGACCAGCGCGACCCCTTGCGGTCCACGCTTCTTGTCGAGCTTGGTCGCCGCCAATACCGCCGCCGCTTCGAGCTCGCTCGCCTGCGTCGGCAATCCATGGGCCGCGAGCAGCTCGCTCACCTGTTCGCGAAGCTCCGCTTGCCCAGATAGCCGCAAAGCGACCAGCAGCCCGAGTGCGACCGCCTCACCGTGGCGATAGCGCGTGTAGTGCGTCGCTGCTTCAATCGCGTGACCGACCGTGTGACCGAGGTTGAGGACCTGACGCAGGCCACCGTCGTGCTCGTCTGCGGCCACAACCGCGAGCTTGCAGCGAATGCAGTCGACGATCATCCGCTCGTCGAGCGGTGCGTCCGCCGCCACTTGTTCCCATAGCGCCCCGCCGGCGATCAAGGCCGTCTTCAGCACCTCGGCATAGCCCGCGCTGAGCTCCGCCGCGGGCAGCGTGTCGAGCGCCGCCGGATCGACAAGGACCCCGGCCGGCTGGTGAAAAGCGCCAACGTAGTTCTTCGCCTCGGGAAGGTCGACACCGGTCTTGCCGCCGTAGGCTGAGTCGACCTGCGCTACGAGTGTCGTCGGGATCTGCACGACCGGGACGCCGCGCTGGTAGGTCGCGGCGGCAAATCCCGCGAGGTCCCCGACGACGCCACCACCCAGCGCGACAAGGTGGTCCGTGCGCGCCGCGCCGCTAAGGGCCAGGCCGCGCCAGATCTGCTCGGCGCTCGCGATCGTCTTGTTGGCCTCACCGCCTTGGATCAGCAATTGCCCGTCGACCTCGCCAAGGCGCTCGGCCAACAGCGGCGCGACCTGCTCGTCGGCGATCAAAAAGCGTCGCGAGGGCCCCCGCACGATCGGCCACACGCCCGCGCCGAGCACTCCCCGCCCAACCCAAACCGGGTACTCGGCGGAGGGGCTTATCGCCCACAACAAGCGGGTACCCGCCGGCGCTCGGCGCAATTCCTCAAGCGCGTCGTAGGCGCCGGGAACCGCATGGCGCGCGCCGCCGGGCACGATCGCGTCGGCGACCGACTCGTACAGCGGCACGCGCTCGTTGTAGAGCGCTTCGAACGCGGCGCGATTGCGCGCGAGCGGACGCTTGTCACCGGCGCTGCGCCGCCAGGCTACCGCGAGCCCGACGTCCAGCCACACGACTAGATGCCGGCGCAGCGCTGCGCGCACCCGCTCGGAGCCGATAGCGCCACCGCTCAGCGAGATGATCTCGCCAGCGGAAGCGCGGTCGAGTAGATCCCCGACGACGGTCTCCTCTACGGCGCGAAACGCGGGCTCGCCGTCGCGCGCAAACGCCTGGGTGATCGTGGTGCCGAGTCGCTCCTCGATCAGGCTGTCGGCGTCGAGCGCAGAGCTGCCACGAGCGCGAGCGAGCGCGCGCGCCGCCGTCGTCTTCCCGGCGCCCATGAAGCCGACGATGACTATCGCGCCCCGCGTGCTCAGCTCGCCTGCCATCCGATCCGCTCGCGGTACGCGCGGAGGGCGGCGCGCGCGTCGTCGATGTGGTCGCCGCCAAACTTCTGGCGGTAAGCGTCAGCGAGCACGTAGGCCACCATCGCCTCGCCCACCACAGCGGCCGCCGGCACCGTGCAGGAGTCGGTCCGCTCGCGCAGCGCTCCGCCGGCCTCGAGCGTCTCGATGTTGACCGAGCGCAACGGTTTGGTGAGCGTCGGCAGCGGCTTCATCGCCCCGCTGACAATCAGCGGTTCACCGTTCGTCATGCCGCCCTCGACGCCACCGGAACGGTTGGTCTCGCGGTAGAAGCCCCGCTCTGGGGAGTGAAAGATCTCGTCGTGCGCGAGCGATCCGGCTTTCGCGGCCAGCGCGAACCCGTCGCCGAGCCCGAAGCCCTTGATAGCCTGGATCGAGCAGATCGCGCCGGCCAGGCGCCCGTCGAGCCGCTCCTCCCAGGAGACGTGGGAGCCGAGCCCCGGAACGAGGCCGAAGGCGCGCACCTCAAAGACGCCGCCGAGCGATTCGTTGGCCTTGCGCTGCGTGTTGATGTGCTCGACCATCGCCCGCGTGGCCTCGTCGTCGAGACAACGGACCGGCGAGTCGTCGACGGCGGCGAAATGGGCGAGCGTCAGCGGCTCCTCGACTGCTGGGGCGACGACAGTGCCGATTGCGAGGACGCGCGAGACGACCGCGACGCCCAGCGCGCGCAGAAACTCCTTGCACAGCGCGCCACCGGCAACGCGGGCGGCGGTCTCCCGGGCGCTCGCGCGTTCCAACACGTCGCGCACGTCGCTAAAGCCGAATTTCTGCACGCCGGCGAGATCGGCGTGGCCCGGACGCGGAAGGTGAACCTCCTCCAGCGGCGTCTCGACGGGCCACGGGTTCATCCGCTCCTCCCAGTTGGCGTAGTCACGGTTGGCGATGCTCAGCGCGATCGGGCCGCCGAGCGTGCGACCGTGACGGACGCCGCCAGTCGGCTGCGCAGCGTCGCTCTCGATCTTCATCCGGCCACCGCGGCCGTAGCCGAGCTGACGGCGAGCCATATCGCGGTTGATCGCCTCGCGGTCGAGCTCGAGCCCGGCCGGCAGCCCTTCGACTATGCAGGTGAGTCCCGGGCCGTGGGACTCGCCGGCGGTGATCATGCGCAGCGCAGCCATCAGACGGCGAAGCTTACGGAGCGCGGCTGCGGTTTCGCCGGGCGCTTCGCCCGCAAGCGCTGCAAAGCTCTGCTAGGGACACGCCGAGAGCAGCCCTAAGCCGCGCTCTGGCGAGACGGCGGTTAGGACGTCGGGGCGGTTGCGCCGCTCGCGCCACTCGCGCCACTCGCGCCACTCGCGCCGCTCGCGCCGCTGGCGCCCGTTACGCCGGTTGTAGTCCCGCCGCCCGGGGGGGAGTAGACCAGGGCGCCAAGCCCCATGTCGTAGAAGAACTTCCCGAGCTCGGTGGAGGTTGAGGTGGCGAGGATCTGCTTGCCGGAGTCGGCGACGCTGGCACGCGCGGTCGTCGCATCCGCGGTCGACTGGTAGGCCTGATCGCCGATATTGCCGAGCTCCAGCGTGAACGAGCTGACCGAGCTCTGCCCGTGGGCGGGCACGATCTCGATCTGGGCGCCCGGGTCGAGCTCGGCGACCTGGCAGTCGGCCTTGCTCGGCAGACAGGTCACCCCGGAAGACGTCTTGAGCGTGCTCGAAACCGCGTCGGTCAAGAGGAAAGCAGCTTTCTTGCCGCCCTTGAGCACGCCGAGGTAGACGATCTCGGCCGGGCTGTTCGCGGGCAACGGCGTCAGCCGCTGAAGGTCGACGAGGGCATCCTCCTGACTCCCGTAGGCAGTCAAAACGTCCACGGTGTAGGCCTCGTCGTCATTGAGCTTCGACGGGCCCGTGGTCGGAGTGCTCGACTTGGTCGGCGCGGTCGACTTGGGCTGTGTCGTAACGGCAGGCGTCACCGTCGTCGAGGTCGTGCTCGTCGTCTTTGCCGGCGTCGAGCTCGTCGAAGCCGCACTGCTCGCAGGTGCCGAGGCGGTGCGGAACGGATTCAGCTCCGTGCCCTTGTACACCACCGACTTCTGAGTCGGTGTCGCCTGGGTGACAGCGATTTCCGATGCCGGCGGAAGTACGCCGGGTGGCGGCGTGAGGGTCACCGGCGCGATGTGAACCGGCGGTGGAGCGGCGCTGCTTGAGAGAGCTGCCGACGCACCGATCGGAATACCGATCGCGAGCACCACGAGCAGTACGACGGCCGGCAAGATCTGCCGCTCTCGTAGGTCGGCGAGCAACGAGCGAAAGAAGTTCATGGCGTGACCGCCGCGACCGTGGCCGCCGTTGGCGCCGTCTCATAGGCGGTCATGTTGACCGACGCGTTGAGGCTGCTGGCAGCCGGGGCGAGGCTGATCGAGTTGACCGTGACGAGACGACCGTTGGCGAGGACGCTCGATCCGTTGCTTTGCGTCAAAGAGTCGAAGTCCTGGACGAACTGCTGCAAGTCGAGGTAGTCGGAGATGAATTGGAAACTCAGAGTCACCGGCGTGAGCCCGCCGTTCGCCGCGCCTGGGCTTACCGACGTTGCCGTGTAGTTGACCTTGTGCTTGATCTCGATGCTGTTGACCAGGTCGATCAGCTGCGGGATCGGATTGCCCGGCGGCACCGACTCCGAAAGCGCAGCCAGCGAACGCACGTCGGCGGGGTATTGGCTGCGCGCCTGCTCAGCGACCACGACCTGCTGCTGTGCGCTGGCTAGCTGCGCGCGCGCGCTGGAGATCTGACCCAGTAGCTTGCTTGCCTTGCTGCGCTCAGGAGATACCACGAGGCTCCACATCGCGAACACGACGACGAGCGCAACAACGGCGGTGATGATCAGTTTCAGACGAGCGCCCATGTCAGCCTCGCACCGCGTTCACACCGCTCGGCAGCTTCGGCGACGGCAAGCCGTAGCCGGGGTTGTAAGTGAAGTTCATGCCCCACGACACGTAGCCACAAGGCGGATAAGCGACGCCCTTGGGGGGCTTGAGGCTCACGTCCGCCGCCTTGCTGTAGGAGGAGATCGTTACGCCGCTGACGTCCTGCAGCTCACGGAACCGCGTGATGAGGTCGGCGACGACGAGCTGGGTGCGCGCACAGCCGGCGAGCGAGAACGAGGCGCTGTCAGCAGCCGTCGCGGCACCTGCAGGGCCGGTAGCGCCGCCGCCGGCACCCGCGGTCCCGCTCAGTGAGTTGATGGTCACCCCGGGCCCGAGCGCCAGCGCGATCTGTCGCATAGCGCGGGACCAGTCAAAGCGCTGTTCAGCCACCGACGCCACAGCCCCGATGTTCGCCCGGGTGAGCGTCTGATACTGCACGTACTGCTGTAGCGCTGAGGCCTGAGCGCTAACGGCGGCGCTCTCGGCGGTCACTCCGGCGAGCGTCGTCTTGCGCGTCGCGACGTGGTGCACGGCAAACGCGTACACCGCGCCAAGCGCAACGAGCACCGCCAGACCGCCCATGATCACGTACACGACGCCGCCCGTGCGACCGGCGAGGCCACCCGCGCCACGGCGCTGCTCGGCTGGGATGAGGTTTATCGCTCTCACTGTGGGCCCTCCGGCACGGACAGCCCGGCGGCGACAGCGATCAAGTTGGGCGGCACATTGCCCGCAGCTTCGGCCGACGCGAGCGCAACGTCAGCGTGCGCAAGGTCAATCCCGAGCTCGCGCGAAAGGGCGAACTGGAAGCCGGGAACGTCAAGCGCCGGGCCACAGATGACACCGCGCGTCGCGTGCTCGTCACCCTGTGGCGAAAGGTAGAAGTCGAGCGAGTTGCGAACCTCGGCGGCGATGCGGCGAATGCCGTCCGACAGCGCCGATCGAGCGATCTCGACCTGCTCATCCGCCGGCGCCGGTGCGGCTACTGGCAGCTCACGACCGAACTCCGGCACTTCCGCGGCGACCGGCTCTTCGGCGGGAATTGCCGGCGACTCGTCAAAACCCGAGTCGACCAGCGGTGCCGGGTCAGCGAAAGCCACGATCGGATCGGGCGCCAGAGGCACGGTGACCTCGAGCGGCTCCGCTGCGGCTGCAGGTGAGCTATCGGCTCCCACCCTGTTCAGCAGTGTCCGCGCCTCGCTGATCGGAATGGCGCAACGCGATGCGACCTCAGCAAGAATCGGATCGAGACCCGCCTGGATGACGCGCGTGAACTCACACATGCGACCGTGGCTGATGGCAAGATTTGTCAAGCCGCCGATTGACAGGTAGAGAATGTGCTCGTTCTCTCCCGCGTCAAGCGGACGCAGAGCACGGACCATGCCGAAAGCCGCGAGGTCGATACCCTGCGGCTGCAAGCCGGCAAGCCGGCATGCCTGCAAAACGCGTTCGATCATGTCGCGACGCGCTGCGACAAGCAGCACGTTCAGTCGCGGGCCGTCCGCACCGTCGATGATCCCCAGTGAGCGGTAGTCGAGGACAACGCTCGCGATCGGCATCGGGATCTCATCCGCAGCCTGGAAGCGAACCGCCTGATCGATCTCGCCATCGTCGGTGAGCGGCGGCAGCTCGATTCGGCGCATCATGATGCGCTGGTTGGCGATACCGATGCGCACGCGGCGTTCGAGCTTGCTGGTCTTGAAGAGCTCGCGTAGCGTGTCAGCGAGCGCCTCGATGTCGTTGACCTCGCCGTCGCGCACGATGTTGGCGCCGAGCGGCGCCCACGCGGCCTGGTCGACTTCGAGCTTGCCGTTGACGTGAGACTTGGCCGCAACCACCATGCCCGGACCAATGTCGAGGCCGACGAGCGTGCGCTCGTTGCCGCCGCCGCCGCCGCCGCGGCGTACGCGCCGCCGGCGAAGGGCCTTTGCGGCGCTCGCGGCGCTCGCGAACTCGATCTTGCCGCGCACCTTTCCGGTAGCAGCCTCGTCTGACCCGCCAGGCTGCCCTTCGGCTGTGGGTTCCGCGACGCTAGCCGGCTCCTCAACCTCAGAGCTGGCTCGCTTGGCGAAGACTGGTTGGCGCAGACGCTCAAACATGATGCAGGCAGCGGGGGCACACATTGGGAGCGCCCGCACCCACATCTATCGACCGCAAGCCGCGCAACCTTAGCGCTGCAATAAAGCTCCAATCGCGCCGTGCGGGCGCGAGCGGCGCGAAACCGTGAGGGTTGGCGGCGCTCGGCGCCGCTCGGCGCCGCGCCGGCGGGCCTGACAGCCCGGAGGTCAAGGCTGTCTCGTGGCCCGCGACGGCGCTCACCGTGCTCAGTGGCGACTGCGCCGGTAGCTACCAGCTGCCGTTGGCGCAGCCGCCGACGACCGGGCCGCTGTAGCTCGGCGTCGAGCTGTAGCTGCTCTCTTGCGGCGACCAGGCGTTCGCGCCGGTTGCCGGGCCGCCACACAAGCGTGCTAGCTGACCGTTGGCGCTGCGCTCGATCTCGAACTGATCGCCTGTGTTATTGGCGGTCGCAACGACGTAGTAGCTGGAATTGGATCCCGGGAACGCACTCGCCGCGCTGATCCACGCGCTGTTGCCGGCGGAGGTCTGGATCGTTGACTCGATGCTGTTCAGAGTGGTCCGACTCAGCGTCGAATAGCTGCCGTTGCTGTCGTTCGCGATGGTTTCCGCGGTCGTCTCAGCGGTCCGCACCAGCTCCTTCGCCGATGCGTCATAAGCTTTCGTTCGCTGATTGAGAAACGCCGGAATGGCAATCGCAGCGAGAATGCCGATAATCAGGATAACCACGAGCAGCTCGATTATGGTGAACCCTCGCTCGTCCTGTGCCTGCCGCAACTTGTGAAGCATTAGATCCTCCGACGCTCGTTTCGCTAAATCTGGATCCGGCGCGAACTATGCGAGCCGCGCCTATTTCCAGCAACCAAATCCGTTACCTGGGAGGTTTCTACCCAGGGACTGGTTTAAAAGTAGCGACGCCTCACCGGTGTAGATGGTGCAAATACTCACCCACGATCGGATGCCCCACAAACAGCGCGACAAGCCCGCCCAGCGCGAGAAACGGGCCAAATGGGATGCCCACAGAGCGACGATCGGCCGACGGTGTCCGTGCGAGCACGACCAGGCCCACGATGACGCCCGCGATCAGTGCGACGAGCATCGCGGCGGCAACATCACGACCGAGCAGTAGGCCGAGCACCGCCGCGAGCTTCACATCGCCCATTCCCATTCCGCGCGGGTAGCAAAGCGCCGCGAGCAGCAGGAATCCCCCAGCCGCAGCGCCCGCGATCAGCCGCTCGGGCTCGCCCGACCAGTCCAGCGCCGAACCGAGCACGATCGCCGCGATGGCCGCGGGAGCCGTGATGCGGTTGGGAATGATGTGGCGTTCGAGGTCGATCAGCGTGACCGGCACGAGCGCGAGCACGAGCGTGATGCCGAGCAGAGCGGCTGCCAACGAGGAGTGCTGCAGGACCACGGCGACGCAGAGCGCGGCGGTTACCGCCTCGACAAGCGGGTAGCGCGGCGAGATCGCGGCGCGGCAGGCGCGACAGTGCCCGCGCAGCCAGATCCAGCCGAGTACCGGCACGTTGTCGTACGGCTTGATCGGCGTCGCGCAGGAAGTGCAGTGCGAGCCAGGTTTGAGAAGTGACTCGCCGCGCGGCAGTCGGTAGACCACCACGTTGAGGAACGAGCCTGCGACGGCTCCGAGAACCGCGGCAAATATTGCGTATGTGACAGTCGCGTTCATATCAGTCCCAACACGCAACGGGGCGGCCGATAAAGGCCGCCCCGTGTACTACCGCGTGCGAATTACAGATAGTGGTCTTACTCTTACTGCTACCAGCTGCCGTTGACGCAGCCGCCAGTCGTACCCGTGTAGGCGGTGTTCGTCGTCACGGCTCCGGTGGTGTAGGGGAACCCTGAGGTGCCGGACGCGGCGCAGAAGCGGTAGATGTTGCCGCTCGCGGTCCGCTCGATCTCGAACACGTCACCGGTGTTGTTCGCGGTCGCGACAACGTAATAGGTGTTCGCGCTCGAGCTGCCCGGGCCTGCGGCGCTGATCCAGGCGTTGCCGCCACCAGAGGTGGTCTGGATCGTCGCCTCGTAGCTGTTCAGGCTGGCCTGAGTGAGCGTCGAGTAGCTGCCGCCGTTGTCGGTCGCGATTGTTTCCGCGGTCGTCTCAGCGGTACGCGCCAGCTCCTTCGCTGACGCATCGTATGCCTTGGTCTTTTGGTTAAGGAATGACGGAATGGCGATCGCGGCAAGAATGCCGATGATCAGAATTACGACGAGCAATTCGATGAGGGTAAACCCTCGCTCGTCCTTTGCGCGCTGGCGCAACTTGGACAGCATTGAATCCTCCTAGGATCCGTTTGTGTTGTCAGGCGCCAGCGCCCATGATCACGACCGAGCTTAGAGCTGGCCTTCCTAGCCCCTCTATCGACCGCACCCCAGATGACCTTAAGTAAACGCACGGGTATTTCGACATCGGAAATCCGCCGTGCAGGCCCCCAGCGCGCTGGCGGCACCGCGGCCGGGGGCTGGCGGCGCTAGGCCTCGGGGGCTGGCGGCGCGACACCCTCGCGCCAGTGCGCCTGCGCGTCATGGTCGCTCAACCACTGGCCCGTGCCGTCACACCACGGGCAGGTGATGAGGTGCGCCAGGCCGCCGAGGTTTGAGCTGACACGGCCGCTACCGCGGCACGCACTGCAGCCCGCAGGGGGCTCTTGGGGCGGTGGGTTTTCGGCCATCGAGATGGCGAGCCTAGCGACTGGCGCCGCCAGCATGCGTGCGATGATTGCCGCGGTCGTGGCGGTCCCGCAGACACTGAAGCGCGCGAGCTTCGCGCGAGCGTCGCGTCCCGGGCGCGAAAAGCTGGCGCTCGCGGCGATCACGCTGCTCGCCGGCGGGCTGCGCTTGTGGTCGCTGCGACTGGTTCCGAATGACCCGTTTTACGACGCCGCGGTGCGCAGCATGGCGCTCTCCTGGCACAACTTCTTCTTCGGCGCCTATGAGCCCGGCGCATCGCTGGCAGTCGACAAACCGCCGTTTGACCTGTGGCTGCAGGTGATTTCGACCCAGCTGCTGGGCTACGGCTCGGTGGCGTTGAAGCTCCCGCCGGCGCTCGCCGGAACGTTTGCGGCGCCGTTGCTCTACGACGCTGTGCGGCGGATCAACGGGCCACTCGCCGGCCTCGCGAGTGCGCTCGTGCTGGCCGTGCTGCCGATTGCCGTGCTCAGTTCGCGCAGCGACACGATGGACAGCGTGGCGATGTTCCTCAACGTGCTCGCGTTGTGGCACTTGGTGCGCTTTGCCCAGACCGACCGCTCACGCTGGTGCTATCTGGCAGCCGCTGCAATGGGTTTGGCGTTCAACGTCAAGGTCTTCCAGGGGCTCGTGTGCCTTCCCGCGCTCCTGCTGTTCGGGCTGATGGTCTGTCACCGCCAGCGCGCGCGACGGCTGGTGCTTTGCGCCGTCGTTTTCACGGTCGTCGCCCTCTCCTGGCTGACCGCGACGCTTGCCTTTCCCGCCTCGCAGCGACCATATGCGATCGGCTCGACCAACGGCAGCGCCTGGAATGCCGCGTTCGTCTACAACGGCTATGACCGCCTGGTCGGCAAGGCGACGCAATCGCTCTTGAACGCGCAGGGCGCATCGCCGCTTCGGCCGGCCAACAACAGCGAGCCGGAGCGCGCCGCGGTGGCGATTGCGCCGCCCTCGCCGCTGCGCCTGTTCAAGCACAACGACCCGCTGTCAGGGCTGCGGCTCGGCTTCGTGCTGCTCGCTGCCCTGCTGCTCGGAATCCCGGCGCTGATCGAGCAGATCGTGCGTGCACGAGGGCCCGACGAGCGGGCCCGCCGCGCGTTTGCGGCAGCGCTGCTCGCCTGGCTTCTGATCGGCTTCGTGCTTTACAGCGCGATGGCGCGCCTTCACCCGCGCTACGCCGAGGGTTTCACGCCGGCGGTCGCCGCCGGCGCCGGTATCGGCTTGGTCTGGGCCCTGCGCACGCAATATCGCCGCTTTGTCTTGCCGATCGCGGCGGTGGCATTCGCGCTTTACGCGCTCTACCTCTTCGACGTTTCGAGCCCGGTCGTGGTGGCGACCGTGCTCGGGGCGGCGCTCGCCATCGGCGCGCTCGCGCTGGGCGCTGATCGCGTCCCTGGCGCGCTGCGCGGTCGCGGTTTGCGGATCTGGCTGCTCGGCGCCGGGCTCGGGGCGGCGGCGCTCGTGCTGCCGCTGCGCGTCTCGCTCGGACTGGTCGCAAACCACGAGTACGACAGCGGGTTTACGGGGTTCATCGGGCCGGCGACAGTCGCCGAGATCAGCGGCTATATCAGCGCCCACCGCGACGGCGCGCATTACGAGTTCGTCGTCGCCGATCCGAGCACCGTCGGGTCGCTGATCGTCCACGACCTGCAACCGATTCTCTCGCTCACCTCCTACGGCGATCACGAGCTGCTCGCGACCCCGCGGCTCGCAAGGTTGGTATCGACTGGCGCGGTTCGCTTCGCCTATATCGGCGGACCGTGTGTGCCGCGCAACCAACTCGAGCTGCCGCGCTGCTCGGCGGGCGCCAGTTGGGTGCGCGCGCACGGGATCGATGTCTCGCGCACGATTGGACTGGATCAGCCAGACATGCTCTATTTCCTGCCGAGGCGCTACCGTCCCGGAGGTGCAAGCCAGCGTCACACCCACACTCGCGATCCTGGTCGTTGACGACGAAACTTCGCTGCGCGACACGCTGACGCGCTCGTTCACGCGCGAAGGACACGTCGTGACCGCTGTCGCCGACGGAACCGCGGCGATCGAGCGCGCGTCGAGCGAGGCGTTCGACGTTGTGTTGCTCGATGTCGCGCTCGGCGCCGGGCCCAACGGATACGACGTTTGCCGCACGCTGCGGGCGCAGCGCAACGTCGTCCCGATCATCATGCTCACGGCGCTTGACAGCGAAGCCGACGCGGTTCAGGGCCTCGAAGCTGGCGCCGATGACTACGTGACGAAGCCGTTTGGCCTCGCCGAGTTGCGCAGTCGAATCCGCGCCGTGCTGCGACGCTCAGCGCCGCGCGCTCCTGGCGCTGAGTCGCTGGTCATCGGTGAGGTGACGCTGGATCGCGTGCAGCGTGTGGTGATTGTCCGCGATGAGGCGGTGCGACTGACGTTCTCGGAGTTCGAGCTGCTCGCTTGCCTGATGGTGCAACCGGGCCACCTCTTCAACCGCCAGGAGCTGCTGCGGGCGATCTGGGGCGACTCTGCCTATCGCGACCCGCGCGCGATCGACGTTCACATCCGACACCTGCGGGAGAAGCTCGAGCTCGTGCCGGAACATCCGCGGCTGATCGTCACCGTGCGTGGCGCGGGCTACCGCTTTGCCGAGGCGTAGCCAGTCCAGCGCACGCACGGAGCGCCTCAGTTTCGGTCTGCGCCCGCGGCTGCTCGCCGCGCTCGCGCTGACCAGCGTTGTGACGCTCACGGTGGCCGCGCTCGCCCTGCTGCCACCGCTGAAATCGCGCCTTAACTCGGATGCCCTCAGCCGCGCCGAGTCGGCAGTCGAACTGGCAAAACCCGGGCTCGCGAGCCTGCCGCTCGTGCGCGGACGCCCGCCGCGCAAGACGCTTGCGGAACAGGCCCGCTCGTTGCGTCGCCGCGACGCTGCCGAGCGCGTGATTGTCTGGCCGGCGAGCCTGACAAAGCCGCTCTATGACACCGATTCCGACGTACCGTTGCTGACGGCAAAGCAGGTCGCTGCGAGCAGCCTCGCGCTCAAGAACAAGGGCAAGCCGCGGGATCTCTTCCAAGGCGGCCTGCTCACCGTTGCCATCCCCTACAGCGACGCCCACGATCACTTCGTGCTCGAGATCTTCACACGACTCGACTACGTCAAACAGGCGACCGATGTGGTCGTCGTCGCGTTCCTCGAAGCTGCCGCCGCCGGGCTTGCGGTCGCGCTGCTGCTCGGCGTTGCGTTGTCGTCGCGCCTCGTTCGCCGGCTGCAGATGCTCCGCGATGCGACAAGCGGCTTCGATGAAGGCGGCTTTGATGAACGCGAGCTCGCGGACCTCGTCGTGCCAGAGGACGTGGTGCGCGATGAGATCGGCGAGCTGGCGCGTGCGTTTGCTCAGATGCGTGGCCGCCTGCGTCAACAGGAGCAGGCGCGCCGGGCGTTCGTCGCGACCGCCTCACATGAGTTGCGGACGCCGCTGGCCTCGCTCGACGGGATGCTCGAGTTGCTCGCTGATGATCTCGAGAACGAGCCGGTCGACGTAACCGACGCGCGCAAGCGTGTCGCGCTGGCCCAGCAGCAGTCCCAGCGCCTGGCTAACCTCGCCACCGACCTGCTCGACCTCAGCCGCCTCGATTCCACACTCGAGCTGCGTAGCGAGCCCGTTGAGCTCGGCGAGCTCGCGCGGGCGGTCAGCGCGGAGTTCGAGCTGCGTGCGCTCGAGCGCGAGCGTACGATCGCAATCGACCACCCCGGCGCTCAGCGCTGGGCCGAGGGCGACCCGGGCGGCGTGGCGCGAATCGTGCGGATCCTGCTCGACAACGCGCTGCGGATCGCTCCGGCGCACTCGACGGTGACGATTCGCGTTGGCGGCAGCGATGATGGATCCTCGCTCGAGGTCTCAGACGACGGACCGGGAGTGCTACCTGACGAGCGCGAGCTGATCTTCCAACGCTTTCATCGCGGCAGTGCGCGCGGCGATGAAAGCGGCTTTGGCCTTGGGCTCGCGATTGGCCGGGAGCTCGCTGAGCGCATGGGCGGCACGCTCGAGCTGGTCAACGGTCCACCCGGCGCGACCTTCCGCCTGAATCTGAACACGGCGATGCGCGGGGCGCCCGTCGCGTGAGCGAACCCCGGCTCGAGCAGTTCGCCGCGCGCGCCCGCGCCGTCGGGCGTTTCGGGATCGACACCGAGTTTGTCGGCGAGGGGCGCTACCGCACGTTGCTGTGCCTGATCCAGCTCGTTGTCAGCGACGGGCAGAGCCTCGACGTGCTGGTGCTCGACGCCCTCGAGGAGGGGCTCGATCTTGCGCCGCTGGCAGCTTTGCTCGCCGAGCCGGCAGTCACCGTCGTCGTCCACGCCGGCCGCCAGGACATCGCGTTGCTGCGCCGCTGCGCTCAGACCGAGGTGAACGCGATCTTCGATACACAGGTCGCGGCCGGGTTCGCCGGTCTCAGCGCACAGGCCGGCTATGACACGTTGTTGCGCGAACTGCTCGGCGTGCGTGTCCAGAAGACGGCGAGCTACACGCGCTGGGACCGCCGGCCGCTAGACGCCGAGCAACTGGCCTACGCCCGGGAGGATGTGCTGCACCTGCTCGAGATGGCCGCCGAACTCGAGCGCAGGCTGGCGGCCAGCGGACGCTTGGAATGGGCCGAAGAGGAGTGCCGCCAGCTCGAAGGGGTCAGCGACGCGCGTGAGCCCGACCAGGTCTTTGCGCGGCTGCCGCGGATCAACTCGCTGAGCCCGAGCGCCCGGGCGATCGCTCACGCGCTCGTCAGCTACCGTGAGCAGGCGGCTGAGCAGCAGGATCGCCCGGCGAGCACGGTGCTCAATGACGCTGCGCTCGTCGAGCTCGCCAAGCGGGCGCCGCGGACGCCTGAGCAGCTCGAGCAGATCCGTGGCGTCAATCCAGGCAGCCTGCGCCGGCGCGGTGTCAGCCTGCTGGACGTGATCGCGAGCGGCGCGAGGCAGCCTCCGATCGCCGTCGAGGAGCACTCCCACGATCCGAGCTCGCCGATCGACGCGCCGCAGATCGCACTCGCCGAGGCGCTGGTGCGCGCGCGAGCACTCGCTTCCGGCCTCGCCTATGAGCTGGTCGCCGCCCGCGCCGACCTCGGGGCGATCGTGGCCAGCGTGCGTCTTGGCAAGCCGCCGCCCGACGTACGCACCCTGCGGGGCTGGCGTCGCGAGCTGGTCGGCGAGGAGCTCTTGGCGATGCTGCGCGGCGAGCGCGCCCTGCGGGTCGGGGGCGACGGGCGCCTGGAGATCGCCGCATCGGGCTCATAGGCTGATCGTAAGGACGATCTTGCCGGCGCGGCGATCGTCGAGCGCGATCCAGCCGTCCGCGCCCTCGCGCAGCGACGCGGCTCCGCTGCGCACGTGCCAGGCGGTGGTGAAGCGGACGCGCACGAGGAGGCGGCCCGGACGGGTTGCCTCGAGTACGACCGTCGCGCCGTGCTCGCTGAGCAGGCGTCCCGGGCCGCTGACGATCCCGCTCGCGCCGAGCAGCTGATAGACGCGCCAGTCGGCGTTGTGCCAGACCGGCACGAGGCCCGGGACGCCGGCCCGCACGAGCTGGCCTTCGCGCACGCCGGCGTAGTCGAGCGGCAGATCGGCGAGCGCGACGAAGCGCACGCCGTTGCGCTCGAGCCAGGCGCGGTAGCTCGCGGCGTTGAGCCGCCCGCGGTCATAGAAGATCGGGTTCTGCGCGGTGTCGAGCTGGCGCTCCCAGCCGCGCGCGAGCGGCAGCGCGAGCGCGACATAGTCGGACTCCCAGTGCGTCGCCGTGGGAACGACCTCGATGCGCCCCAGCGGCTGATCGTGGCGCTCGAGGTAGGTGAGCAGCGGGCGGAAATAGGCGGGCGAGCTCGAAGCGTCGCTGTGGCCGGCCAGCGCACCCGCGGCGGGCGACCATTGCGCGAGCGCGAGTGGCACGAACGCGACCGCGAGCAGCAGGCGCGCGCGCTGCACCGGTGCGGGCAGGCAGACCACGAGGCCGAGTCCGACGGCGCTGCCGAGTCGCGTGACGTTGCCGCCGAGCGCGCTCGGCAGGAGGTAGGAGCCGACGAGCGCCAGACCGTAGAGGGTGAAGCCGGCGCGCAGCACACGCTGCTCGGGCGTGAGCACCAGCAGGACGGCGGCGAGGGCGATCAGCATTCCGGCGAGGTTGGCCGGCGCGAAGGGCTGGCGGCCCTGGCCGGGAAAGGCCAACTCGAGCGCAATTACGGGAAGCAACGCGGCCACGCAGAGCGCGCCCGCCCGCAAATTCCACCGTGGCAGATCGCCGAGGATCCAGCTGAACGCCGCGAGCGCGAGAAACGCCCCGGCGAGCGGGCTCGCGAGCGAGGCCGCCAGCGCGAGGAGGACGGCCAGCGTCAGGCGGGCGGCGGGGGCGCTGCCGCGGCGCTGCGCTGCCAGCAGGGCGAGCAGTGCGAGGGCCTCGCCGAGCAGGAACGGGACGCGCCCAACCGCCACTTCCACGAGCGTTCCGCAGGCGAAGAGGAGCCCGCCGATACGCCCGGCGCGGCCGAAATGGCCGACTGCGAGGCGCTCGAAGGCCCACGCCGCGACGGCCGCGCAGAGCAGGTCGGTGGCGTCGATGCCGAGCGTGCCGGCGAAGGGCCCGAAGAGGACCGAGTAGGAGAGCGTCCAGTGCCCGCCGTACCAGCCCGGGTCCCACAACGTCAGGCCGTCGGCGTGGAACAGCGCCACGCGGTAGCTGGCCGCCGGCAGATCGACGCCGCTCACGCCGCTCAGCAGCGCAATCGCCGCCAGCGCCGCCGCCAGGGCCGGCGCGGCGAGCGCCCCGCCTAGACCGTCAAAGGTCCAGCTGCGGCCCTCGCTGATCGCAGTCGTGGCAATGCGCGCATGCTAGTTCGCACGCGGCCCAGGCCGCCGCGACGCCCGCAGGCGGCGTCAGCCGCCGAGGACGTCGCTTTATTGAACGACGTTGTAGACCTTGAACAGCGGCAGGTACATGGCGATGACGATGAAGCCGACCATGCCGCCGATGAAGACGATCATCACCGGTTCGAGGATCGAGGTCAGCGCCTTGACGGCGGCGGCGACGCGCTCCTCGTAGAAGTCGGCGATCTTCGAGAGCATGAAGTCGAGCTCGCCGGTCGACTCGCCGACGGCGACCATGTGGCTGACCATCATCGGGAAGACGCTCGAGCTGGCGATCGGTTCGGCGATGCTGCCGCCGCGCTTGACCGAGGCGATGACCGAGCCCATCGCTTCCTGGACGACCATGTTGCCGGCGGTCTTGCCGGTGATGTCGAGCGCCTCGAGCAGCGGCACGCCGGCGGCGGTGAGCGCCGACAGCGTGCGCGCCCAGCGGGCGATCGAGATCTTCTGCACGATGTCGCCGATCTTGAAGGGGATCTTCAGCCGGAAGGCGTCCCACTGCGGACGGCCGAAGTCGGAGCGCTTCCAGCGGCGAAAGCTGTAGGCGCCGATACCGAGCCCGATCAGGATGGCCCAGCCGTAGCCGGTGACGGCATGGGAGAAGTCGACTGTGATCTGCGTCATCCACGGCAGGCTCTGCTCGGCGGAGGTGGTACCCATCGAGGTCAGGACGCTGGCGAAGACCGGCACGATGTAGACGACGAGGACGATCATCACGAGGAAGGCGACCGACGTCACGACCGCCGGGTAGACCATCGCGGACTTGACCTGGCGGCGCAGCGCGTCCTCTTTCTCGAGCTGATCGGCGATCCGCACGAGCGAGCTCTCGAGCATGCCGCCGATCTCACCGGCGCGAATCATCGAGGTGAAGAGCGGGCCGAAGACCTTCGGGTGGCGACCGAGCGCGTCGCTCAGCGATAGACCGGCCTCGACGTCCTTGCGTACGGAGGTCAGGATCTCCTTGAGCTTGACGTTCTCCGTTTGCTCTTCGAGCACGAACAGCGCGCGCAGGATGCTCATGCCCGAGGAGACCATCGTCGCGAGCTGGCGCGAGAAGATCGCGAGGTCGCTGAGCGTGACCCGCTCGAACAGCTTGACGTTGAAGTCGATCGTGGCGCGTTTCTCGACGATGTCGAGGACGATCAGGCTGCGCGCCTTGAGCTGGTCGGTGACTGCCTGCTTGCTGTCTGCGTCGACGGTGCCCTGGATCTGGCCGCCGGCGAGATCCATCGCCTTGAAAGCGAAGCTGGTCATGCGACGAGTGAGACTCCGCCGAGCAGGCGGCCGAGCTCCTCCGGCGTCGAGGAGCGCGACTGGGCGAGCTCCTTGGTGATCGTGCCGGCGCGAACGAGCGTCGCCAGCGAGGCGTCCATCGACTGCATGCCGACGACACCGCCGGTCTGAATCGCCGAGGGGATCTGATGCGCCTTGGCCTCGCGGATCAGGTTACGTACGCCCGGAGTCGGGATCATCACTTCGCAGGCCACGCAGCGACCGGCGCCGTCGGCGGTCGGTAGCAGCGTCTGGCTGATGATGCCCTGGAGCGTGACCGCGAGCTGCACGCGCACCTGGTTCTGCTGTTGCGGCGGGAACACGTCGATGACACGGTCGATCGTCTGCGCCGCGTCCTGGGTGTGCAGCGTCGCGAAGACGAGGTGTCCGGTCTCGGCCGCGGTCAGGGCGGTCGAGATCGTCTCGAGGTCTCGCATTTCGCCGACGAGGATTACATCGGGGTCCTCGCGCAGAGCGGCCCGGAGTGCCGAGCCGAAGCTGCTGGCGTCTGAGCCGAGCTCGCGCTGGTTGACCAGCGAGCGCTTGTGCGTGTGCAGGAACTCGATCGGGTCCTCGATCGTGATGATGTGCTCCGCGCGCGTGGCGTTGATCTCGTCGATCATCGCCGCCAGCGAGGTCGTCTTGCCCGAGCCGGTCGGGCCGGTCACGAGCACCAGTCCGCGCGGGCGGAGCGTGAGCTGGTGAACGATCGCCGGCAGGCCAAGCTGGTCGATCGCGACCATCTGCGCCGGAACGAGACGGAACGCGGCGGCAAGTGCGCCACGCTGGAAGAAGGTGTTGACGCGGAAGCGTGCCTTACCCGGTACGAGGTAGGCGAAGTCGAGTTGGAGGTCGGTTTCCAGTCGCCGCCGCTGGTCGGTCGAGAGGATCGAGTAGATGAACTCGCGCGTGTCGTCGGGCGTCAGCGCCGGGTAGCCGGAGATCGCCTTGAGCGAACCACGCTCGCGCAGCGTCGGCGGGGCGCCCGCCGTCAGATGGAGATCGGACGCGCGTCGTGCCACAACCTCGAGGAGGATTTCTGAGAACTCGATCGCCATGGGCTTACAACGGACATATCGGCACGAAACGCCGGTAGCTCAAACAACTTTTGGAGCGGGGTCATTTCGCCCACGCCGCCGCCGGTGGCCGGGCGTCGCTAGTCGTCGGCGCGGGCCGCGTTGTTGACCACGCGAGCGACCTCGCTGACCGAGGTACGACCCTGCTTGACCTTCTCCAGACCGTCGTCGCGCAGCCTGCGCATCCCCTGCTTGACGGCGAGGTCGATCATCTCATCCGCTGAGCGTCGCTCCAGCGCGAGCGTGCGGATCTCGGCGGTGACGCTCATCACCTCATAGATGCCGGTGCGGCCCTTGTAGCCCGTGCCTCCGCAGTGCTTGCAGCCGACCGGCTCGTAGCCCTCGATGTCGACGCTCGTGAGATAGCCGTAGTCGAGCAGCGTCGCCATCGGCAGGATCACGCGCCGCTTGCACTGCTGGCAGAGGGTGCGCACGAGGCGCTGGGCGACGACGCAGTCGATCGCCGAGGCGACGAGGAACGGTTCCACGCCCATCTCGATCAAACGCGTGATCGAGGTCGCGGCGTCGTTGGTGTGCAGCGTCGAGAGCACGAGGTGGCCGGTCAGTGCGGCCTCGATCGCGATCTTTGCCGTCTCGCGGTCGCGGATCTCGCCGACCATGATGATGTCCGGGTCGGCGCGGACCATCGCGCGCAACCCCGTTTCAAAGAGCAAGCCGGCCTTCGGGTTGACCTGGATCTGCGTGATGCCGGCGATCTCGTACTCCACCGGATCCTCGATCGTGATGATGTTCTTCTCCGGCGAGTTGATGTCGTTGAGCGCCGCGTAGAGCGTCGTCGACTTACCCGACCCGGTCGGGCCGGTCACCAACACGGCGCCGTAGGCCTGGCGGTAGGCGCGCTCGAAGCGGTGCAGCTCGCCGGGAGCCATGCCGAGGCTCTCGAGGTCGAGCGTGACCGCGTCCTTGTCGAGGATGCGCATGACGATCCCCTCGCCGCGCACCGTCGGGACGCTGACGACGCGCAGGTCGATATGGTGACCGTCGACCGCGAGCCCGACGCGGCCGTCCTGCGGTATGCGCCGCTCGGAGATGTCGAGCTCGGCCATGATCTTGATGCGCGAGACGACGCCTGCGGCCATCCGTCGCGGGACACTGGTCACGTCGCTCAGCACGCCGTCGATGCGGAAGCGCACGCGGAGCTCGTCGGCGTCGGGCATGATGTGCAGGTCCGAGGCGCCGGCGTCGACGGCCTGAGCGACGAGCTGGTGCACGAGCTTGACGACCGGTGCGTCGTCGGCTGACTCGTGCAGCTCGAGTATTTCCGCCGCTCGGCTCTGATCCTCCTCGTCGACGGCGGTCTCGACGACGTCGCCGAGGCGCGAAAGGCGCGAGATCACATTCGCGAGGTCATCGCTCGTCGCGACCGCGGCACGGACCTCGAAGCCGGTCAGGATCGCGATGTCGTCGATTGCCAGCACGTTGGCCGGGTCGGACATCGCCACGAGCAGCGTGCGGTCATCGACAAAAGCGATCGGCAGCGCGTCATAGCGCTTGGCGAGCTGGCTCGAGACGAGGTTTGCCGCCGCCATGTCGACGTTGAAGCTGGCGAGATCGACGTAGTCGAAGCCGTAGCGCTCGGCGAGCGCCTGGGCAACGCCATCGGGCGTGATCAAGCCCTGCGCGAGCAGCACCGCCTCCGGCGTCTGGCCGCTCGAGCGCGCCTGGGCGATCGCCGCATCGACCGCCTCGCGCGAGCTCAGCCCGAGTTGGACTATGACATCGGTGAGAAAGCGCTGACCGCCGCTACGCTTGGACGGCGGGCGGATGCCGGGCTTCGCCGCCGCGTCAGGCTCGATCGCTGTCGCGAGCGTGACCGCTGCTTCTGCCCCGACGGCATGGAGACCCGATCCTGACGACATCGTTAGAGCTCCGCCGCCGCCGCGCGACGCATCAGCGCGCGCGGAGCCGCGCGCCCTGTCCACAGCTCGAAGCTGAGGGCACCTTGTGCAGCGAGAAGCGTCAAGCCGTCCACGGTCGTCACGCCGAGATCGCTTGCCGTTTTGAGCAGTCGGGTTTGATCACGTCCATAGACATATTCGACAACAACCGCATAGCTGCTTAATAGATCGGTACTAAGGCCGAGAGACTGGAGCGAGTTGGTCGAATCGTCCGTTTGCCCTTCGAGGCCGACCGTCGTGCAATTGAGCAGCAGATCGGCCGGCTCGACGCGCTCGAGCGCACGCACGCCAAACGCGCGCGCCAGCGCACGCCCGCGTGCGGGCGTGCGGTTCCACACGGCGACGCTCACTCCGGCCTCGCGCAGCGCCCAGACGGCCGAGCGGGCGGTCCCCCCCGCTCCCAGCACGACCGCGCTGCGCCCGGCGAGGTCGATCCCGAGCGCCGCGATCAGCGCCGGCGCGTCGGTGTTCTCGGCCGCGATCACACCGTCGACGCCGAAGCTCAGCGTGTTCGCGGCACCGATCTCGCGTGCACGCTCGCTCGCGCTGTCAGCGAGCGCCAGCGCCGCCTGCTTGTGCGGCACCGTCACATTGGCGCCGACGAACCCGGCGGCCGGGAGCGCCCGCACCGTTTCGGCGAAGAGCTCCGGCGGCACCGGCAGCAGCTGGTAGCTCCAGCCGCTCAGGCCGAGCGCGGCGAATGCCGCGCGGTGCATCGCCGGTGAGCGGCTGTGGGCCACGGGCCAGCCGAGCACGCCCAGCCGTCCGGGCGCCCGCTCGGGCGCGGCAGGCGCGGGCCGCTCGGCGTCGGCGCCGGGCACTACTTCTTCTTCGACTTGGACTTCGTGTTCGTCTTCGTCTTCGCGTTCGTCGCCGTCTTCGCGCTGGCGTTCGCGGCGGGACACGCGTCCGGCAACGCACCGTGGTCGGCGGTGACCGCGGCGTTGTAGGCGTCGACCTCGCGGTTGAAGGTGGTTTGATCGGTCGCGAAGGCCAGCGCCCCGCAGGCGTTCGGCTTGACGACGAAATAGAGGTAGGGCACGTTCGCCGGGTGCGCGGCGTGGTTGAGCGCAGCGAGACCCGGGTTTGAGATCGGCGTCGGCGGCAGACCGGTGTGCTTACGCGTGTTGTAGTCGGTGGTCAGGCTGAGATCGGACTCCGTCAGCCCGCCGTGCGGGTTGTGCAGGAAGTAGAGGAGCGTCGTGTCGAGCCCCAGCGGGATCGCCAGGCGCAGGCGGTTGTAGATGACGCCGGCGACCTTCGCATCGTCGCTCTGGAGCTGCGCTTCGCGCTCGACGATCGAGGCAATCGTGACGACGTCGTAGTCGGTCAGGTTCTTGCTCGCCGCGTAGGTCATGTTGACGTCGGCGAAGTTCTGCTTGAAGGCCGCGAGCTGGTCGGCGATCAACGTCTTCACGCTGCCGTGCTTGTCGAGGAAGTAGGTCGAGGGAAACATGAAGCCCTCGAGCGAGTGGACGCCCTTATGCGCACCCCAGGCCTGGGGCGAGAAACCGGTTGCCTTGGGCGTCGCGTCCTTGAGGTAGTCGCCGGTCAATCCCGCCTTCTTGGCGAGTTTGGCGATCTGCGCCATCGTGTCGCCTTCGGGGATCGTGAAGGAGATCTGCAGCGCGGCGCCCGCACCGCGGCGGGTCAGCGCGCTCAGCGCGGCGCCGTAGCTCATGCTGCGCTTGAGCGTGTAGACGCCTGCGCGCAGTGCGCCGCGCTCGCCGGCGAGTGTGGCGCGGAGGTTGAAGAAGAAGCCGGAGGAGACGACGCCGTCGCGCGCGAGCTCGTCGCCGATTTCGCTGCTCGTCGAGCCGGCCGGGATGCTGACCGTGACGGTGCCGGCGCCAGCGCCGTGGAAGGGCTGGAAGAGCTCGATCAGAAACCACGCGGCGAATACGACGACAGCGAGCGTGACAAGCGCCACCGTACGGCGGATGAGGATCCGCCGGTAGGCGGGCCCTCGCTTCTTGCGTCCGCCACCACCCAGGCGCAGCCAGCCCTTGCGCCCCGCCCTCGGGTCCTGCTGCTGCGCCGCGGAGCGCGTGTCGACCCAGTCGATGTCCTGCGCCCAGTCGCCGCCGGCGGCTGGATGCGAACCCGTTCGTGGCTCCTCGGGCGGTGAGGAGCCGTGGCGACCCCACCCCGGTGTCATCGATCTATCTCCACTGCGGTCAACTCGAACGATCAGCCTATCGGTCGCCCTCCCCGGAACCGCGCGCCTGGCGCGCAAGCCAGCTCTCGAGCAGGTGCGCCGCGGCGCGCGAGTCCTCGCTGGCGCGGCGCGAGACGTCGCGCGCTGCGAGCGCCGTCGTCAGCCGCTCGTCGTATAGCTCGACGCTCACCTGCTCGCCGAGCCGCGCGGCGAGACGGGCGGCGAAGGCCCGCGTCTGCGCGGTCTGGGCGCTGTCAGACCCGGCGAGCGAGAGCGGCAGGCCGACAACCACCGTGCCGACTTCGCGCTCGGCCACGAGCGCGGCGATCTTGCCGATGCCGGCCTTCGTGTCCGCTCGCAGCACGGGCTCGATCGGCGTCACGACGATCCCGCTGGGATCGCTGATCGCGCAGCCGCAGCGCGCGCTGCCGAAGTCGAGCGCCAGGACCCTCATCGCAACCCTCTCCGGTGCGCCCCTGCGGGGCGCCCATCCTCGGGAACGACGACGGGCGTGGAGCTCGACACCGGCTCAATCGCTCAAGGCGGCCTCGATGGCTGCTGCCGCCGCGGCAAGCGCCTCGTCGACCTTGGCGACCTCGCTGCCACCGGCCTGGGCGAGCGTGTCGCGCCCGCCACCGCCGCCGCCGAGCACTCCCGCGGCGACCTTGGCGATCTCCCCGGCGCGCACGCCGCGCGCGACGACCGACGGCGCGACGCTGACGACCATGCTGGCGCGGCCGTCGCTGGCGCTCGCCAGCACGACCACCCCGTCCGCGCCGAGCTTGCCCTTGACGCGGTCGGCGGCGTCCGCGAGCGCCTTGTGGTCGTCGAGGTCCAGGCGCGCGCTGAGGACCGGTACGCCGCCCAGCATCACCGCCGTGGCAGCGATGGCGGCCGCGTCGTAGTTGGTTTCGGCCGCGGCCTTGCGCATCTGCGATTCGAGCTGCTTGCGCCGTGCCTCGCGTACCTCGACGGCGTCGAGTACGGCGACCGGCGTGACCTGCAAACGCGTGGCCACCGCTTCCAGCGTGCGGTCATGCTCGCGCATGAGCGCGACGGCCGCCGGGCCGCTGAGCATCTCGATGCGGCGCACGTTCGCCGCGCTCGAGGTCTCGCTGAGGATCCGCGCGAGGCCGATCTCGGCCGTCGAACGGACGTGCGTGCCGCCGCACAGCTCGCGCGAGAGGCCGCCGTCGCCGACCTCGACCATCCGCACGACATCGCCGTACTTCTCGCCGAAGAGCGCCATCGCGCCGAGCGCCCGCGCCTCGTCAAGCGTCGTCGTGATCGCCCGCACCGGCTCGTTCTCGAGGATCCAGGCGTTGACCTGGTCCTCGACGTCACCTAGCTCCTGGGCGCTCAGCGCCTGACCGTGGCTGAAGTCAAAGCGCAGCTTGTCGGGGCCGACGTAGGAGCCGGCCTGGCGGACGTGCGGTCCGAGGCGCTGGCGGAGCGCCGCGTGCAGCAGGTGCGTCGTCGTGTGGTTGCACTCGGTGGCGTGGCGCACCTCGCGCGCGACGCGCGCCACGACGCGCTCGCCTTCGTGCAGCTCGCCCTGCTCGAGCACGGCCACGAGCGCCTGGTCGTCGCCGAGCCGCACGACATCGGCGACGCGCGCGCGGCAGTCGCCGTGCTCGCACTCGATCACGCCGAGGTCTGAGACCTGGCCGCCACCGAGCGCGTAGAACGGCGAATCGGCGAGCTTGACGAGCACGGCGCCGTTGTGCGGCGCCACCGCCCCCACCGTCGTCGCCGCCTCAGTCGTCTCGTAGCCGACAAAGCGCGTCTGGAAACCCGCATTCTTCGCGAAGAGCCCGGCATCGTCTCTGACACTGACCGCCCCAGAAAACCCGCCAGCTGCTGCACGGCTGCGTTCGCGCTGCTCGGCCATCAGCCCCTCGAAGCCCGTCTCATCGACCTCGAGGCCCTGCTCGCCGAGCAGTTCGCGCGTCAGCTCGAAGGGGAAGCCGAACGTGTCGTGCAGGCGGAACGCGTCGGCCGCGCTGACCGCGCCGCCGCGCTCGATCAGCTCTTGCAGCGCCGCCAGGCCCTGGTCGAGCGTGTGGCCGAAGTGCTCCTCCTCGGCCGCGAGCCAGGTGTCGATCGCCTCGCGCTGGCTGTAGAGCTCGGGGTAGGCGGCGCCCATCAGCTCGCGCACGAGCTCGCCGTAGCGCAGCAGAAAGCCCGGCTCGAGGCCGAGTCCGCGGCCGTGCTGGATCGCCCGGCGCATCACGCGCCGCAGCACGTAGCCGCGCTCCTCGTTGGAGGGCACGACGCCGTCGGCGATCAGGAACACCATCCCGCGGGCGTGGTCAGCGAGGATTCTCAGGGAGCGGTCTGTGACCGGGTCGGATCCGTAGCTCTTCCCGGAGAGGCGCTCGCCGAGTTCGATCAACGGGGCGAACTGGTCGGTTTCGAAAACCGACGGGACGTCCTGGAGGATCACCGCCAGGCGGTTGAGGCCAAGCCCCGTGTCGATGTTGCGCGCCGGCAGCGGCGTGAGCTGATCGCGCGGCTCCTGGTTGAACTGCATGAAGACGAGGTTCCAGTATTCGAGGAAGCGCGCGTTCTCACCGCCCGGCAGGTCGTCGGCCTTGCCGAACTCGATGCCACGGTCGAGGTAGAGCTCGGAGCAGGGACCGCAGGGCCCGGTCGCGCCGGACTCCCAGAAGTTCTCCTTGCGGTTGCAGGCGACGATCCGCTCGCGTGGCACGCCGACCGCCAGCCAGGCCTCGATCGCCTCCTCGTCGGGCCCTAGTCCGAGCGCCTCGTCACCCTCGAAGACGGTGATCCAGATGCGCTCCGGGGCAAAGCCGAAGACCTCGCGCGAGAGGTCCCAGGCGTACTCGATGGCCTGCGTTTTGAAGTAGTCGCCGAAGGAGAAGTTGCCGAGCATCTCAAAGAAGGTGAGATGACTCGCGGTCGAGCCGACGATGTCGAGGTCGACCGTGCGAAAGACCTTCTGGCAGGTTGTCAGCCGCGGCGCCGGCGGCCGTTCGGTGCCGGCGAAGTAGGGCTTGAGCGGGTGCATTCCGGCGACCGTGAGCAGCGCCGAAGTGTCGTTCGGCGACGGCACGAGCGAGTAGCTCGGCACGCGGAGGTGCCCGCGCTCTTCGAAATAGGCGAGGTAGCGCTCGCGGATCTCATCGGAGCTCATCGCCGGCACGTCTCGGAGATTACTTAGAGGCGGCGGTGGCGGCTCGGCTTGCGGGCGCGCTTGCTCCGCGCCGGCTCAGGTGGAGGCGCGCGCAGCGCGCCGGCGCTCAGGCGGCGATGGTGGCGTGGCCGACGACGAGGTCGCCGTCCATCAGACAGGCGAGCTGGCCCGGGGCGACGCCGTAGGCGGGCTCGTCGAGCTCGAGCGCGAGCGTGCTGTCGTGGGTGCCGCGTCGCGGCGCGCAGCGCAGCGGGCGCTGGCGGTAGCGCAGGCGGACGCGGTCAAAGCTCGCGCGATGGAGCACGGCGTCGCGCAACGCAACCGTCGTCGTCGCCAGCGCCTCGCGCGGGCCGACGGTGACGGTATTGGCGTCGACGTCGGTGGCGATCACGTACAGCGGCGTGCCGCCGCCGATGCCGAGGCCGCGGCGCTGCCCAACCGTGAAATGGTGGACTCCGTGATGGCGTCCGAGCGTGTGGCCGCCCGCGTCGAGCAGCGCGCCTTCGCGCTCGCCGAGGCCGCCGTGACGGGCGAGGAAGGCCTCATGGCCGGTGCCGGCGAGGAAGCAGAGGTCCTGGGAGTCGGGCTTGGTGGCGACCGGCAGGCCGTGGCGTTGCGCGAGGTCGCGGACCTCGCCCTTGCAGAGCTCGCCGAGCGGGAAGCGCAGCCGCGCCAGCGAATCCGGGTGCAGCGCGGCAAGCGAATAGCTCTGGTCCTTGTGGGGGTCGGCAGCGACGCGCAGCAGGCCGTCGCGAACACGCGCGTAGTGCCCCGTGACGAGCGCCGGAGCGCCGAGCCGGTCGGCCAGCTCGAGCATCGCATCCAGGCGTACAGCGCCGTTGCAGCGCACGCACGGGTTGGGCGTCAGACCGGCTGCGTGCTCGGCGAGCCAGGGGTCGACGACGCCGGCGCGGAACTCAGCGCGCAGGTCGAGCGAAAGGTGTGCCATGCCGAGGCTGTGGGCGAGCGCGCGCGCCCCGCGCACCGCTTCCGCCGAGCAGCAGCTGCGCTCGCCGTCGCTCTGCGGGTCAGACCACAGCTCGAGCGTCACGCCAACCGCGCGCGAGCCGGCCAGCACCGCCGCCACGGCGCTGTCGACGCCGCCGCTGAGCGCGACGAGCAACCGCCCGGGCGCTGGTGCGAGCGCCGCGTCAGCGCGGGCCGCGGCACCGAGCGCGCGGTGCAAGGCATCGGCGGCCAGCTCCGCCCCGTGGCGCTTGGCCGGCGATAGACCGCCCAGTTCACGCTCGACGTCGGCGGCGCCGACACGAGCCGCGTCGAGCAGCGGGCGCCCCGCGACAAGCCCGACGACGGCGCTGCCGGCGGCAATCGTCACACCGCACCCGGCGGCGTCAAAGCCCGCCGCGACAACGCGCTGACCATCCAGCGCAATCGAGATCCGCACGAGATCCCCGCACACGCCGCCCCCGGCCGCACCGGTGTGCGACCCGCGCGGGGTCACGCCGCGACTAAGCGGGCGCTCGAGATGCGCAGCGAGGCTCACGGCGCAAGTATCGCGTTTCCGCACCCAGGCGCTCGGGTGGTTTCTACCTAGAGCGGTGAGCCTCGTCACCGAGCGCTAGTCGCACAGCGGCCCCCGTCATCCGCGGCAGCGTGATCGCGCCGGGGTCTGCCGCTGCGTCAGGGCGTCGTCGCGCCGGCCTCCGCGTCCTGCTCGGCCTTCAGCTCCTGGGCCATCGCCTGCGCGGCATGAACGTCGGGCTGGTACTGCGCCTTCTCGTTGGCTGCCGGCACGAGCGTCAGCGGCGAGCTGCAGCCCGCGAGGACGAGGAGCGCCCCGATCAGCGCCGCCGCTGCGGTCAGCCGGACTCGTAGTTTTCGTCCCATCGAGGTTGTGATCGACCGCTGGCGCGCGATCGGGCAGCGCGCTGGACGCGCGTACGATCTGCACCGATCCCCGCGGACGCGTACGCTGTTGCGATCACGGCGATGCCTGACGGCGTTCTCCACCTTTCCTCGCTGGTCGGCAGCCCGCTGCTTGATTCGGCAAACGAGCGTCTCGGCCGCGTTGAGGATGTGGTCGCGCGGCTTGACGGTGGCGAGGGCCTGCCGCCGGTGATCGGCCTGCGCTCAACGGTTGGCGGCCGCAGCCTGTTCGTTCCCGTCCGCCACATCGAGCGGCTCGAGGCGGGCGGCGCCCACGCCTCGACGACGACGCTCAACCTCGCCCAGTTCGAGCGCCGCCCCGGCGAGGTGCTGCTGAGCGCCGACCTCCTCGGCCACAGTCTGATCAACGTCAACACGGCTCGGCTGGTGACTGCGGGCGACGTCGAGCTCGTCGCGGAATCCGGCGCATGGCGTGTCGCCGGCATCGACATCAGCTTGCGCGCGCGGCTGCGCCGCCATCTCCCGCGCCCCCTGCGCAGCGACGCCGGCACCGAGGAGGGCTTCGTGCCGTGGGGCCAGCTCGAACCGTTCGTCGGTCACGTCCCGACGGCGCGGCTGCGCCTGGCCTCACGGCGGATCGCGCAGCTGCACCCCTCGCAGATCGCCGACCTCGTCGAGGCGGCGAGCCACGACGAGGGCGAGGAGATCCTCGCCGCCGTCCGCCAGGACAAAGAGCTCGAAGCCGACGTCTTCGAAGAGCTCGACGATGAGCACCAGCTCGAATTTCTCGACGAGCGCTCTGACCGCGAAGTGGCCTCGGTGCTTTCGCGGATGGCGAGCGACGACGCCGCGGATCTGCTGCTCGAGATCAAGCAGGAGCGCCGACTGCCCGTGCTCGACCTGCTGCCGAGCGCCAAGCAGCGCAAGATCAGGAGCCTGCTCGGCCACAACCCATCGACCGCCGGTGGCGTGATGAGCCCGGACTTTCTCGCCGTCCCGGCCAGCGCCACGGTTGCCGACGCGCTGGCCAGAGCACGCAAGCAGGACGTGCCTGCCGAGCTCTTGCAGGCGGTTCTTTTGACCGAAAGTGACGGCACGCTGTGCGGCCTGCTGCCAGCCGGCGCGCTGCTCAAGGCCGACCCCACGGCGCGACTCTCAGAGCTCGACCATTCGCACCCGCCGTCGGTCGGTGCTGAAGCCGACATCCCCGAGATCGCACGGCTGATGACCGACTACAACCTGGTCGCCCTGCCGGTGCTCGACGCCGACGGCCGTCCGCTCGGAATCGTCTCCGTCGACGACATCCTCGAGCTGATGCTGCCCGAAGATTGGCGGCGGCGCTTTGGCGTCGCGCGCGAGTAAGATCAGGGCGATGGACGACCAGACCAGCACGCCGCAGGACAGCGAACCTCCGCGAAGTCGCGGCCGCACGGCTGCCTGCCCCGGCGTCCTCGCCCAGGTCCGGTCTCGCTGATCTGAACCTGAGGACCTCCGGAGGGCCGCCGCGCGACCGTCGCCGCAGCGGACCCGAAAGGAGGTGAAGCACAATGGCCAGCAAGCCGCCGGCGCCCCTGCCACGCAAGCGCCGCAGCCCGCCGCGCGAGCGTACGGTGCTGGACAGCGCCCACCTCGGCGACATCCAGGGCGCCTTCGGCACGATCCGCGAGCACGACTCCGAGCGGCGACGCAGCTGGCGCGCGCGCACCCTCGCGCTGCTGGCGATCATCGGGCCGGGGCTGATCGTGATGGTCGGCGACAACGACGCCGGCGGCGTCGCGACCTACTCGCAGGCAGGCCAGAACTACGGCCTCAGCCTGATGTGGGTGCTGCTGCTGCTGATCCCGGTGCTGATCGTCAACCAGGAGATGGTCGTACGCCTCGGGGCGGTGACCGGCGTCGGTCATGCCAGGTTGATCTTCGAGCGTTTCGGGCGCTTCTGGGGCCTCTTCTCGGTCGGCGACCTCTTCCTGCTCAACTTTCTCACGATCGTCACTGAGTTCATCGGCGTCAGCCTCGCGCTCAGCTACCTCGGCGTGTCGCCCTACATCTCGGTGCCGGCCGCGGCGGTGCTGCTCGTCGCCATCACCGCGAGCGGCAGCTTCCGCTCTTGGGAGCGCGCGATGTTCGTCTTCATCGCCGCCAACTTTCTCGCGATCCCGTTGTTCTTCATGGCTCATGCCCACGTCGGTCAAGTCGCCGAGCACTTCTTCATCCCCGGGATCGAGGGCGGCGCGAACTCGACTTCGGTGCTGCTGATCATCGGGCTGGTCGGCACGACGGTCGCGCCGTGGCAACTGTTTTTCCAGCAGTCGAACGTGATCGACAAACGGATCACGCCGCGCTGGATCAACTACGAGCGCCTGGATACCTGGATCGGTGCGTTTGTTGTCGTGATCGGGGCCGCAGCGCTGCTCGCCGTCTCGGCGTTTGCCTTCCCGCACGGCAGCAGGTATTTCGGCCAGTTCAACAACGCGGGCGGCACCGCAACGGATCTCGATCACGTGCTCGGCGCGGTCCCAGCCGCGTTCTTTGCCGTCGTGCTGCTGAACGCCTCGCTGATCGGCGCCGGCGCCTTGACGCTTTCGACCAGCTACGCGTTCGGTGACGTGTTCGGCACCAAGAGCTCGCTGCACCGCAGCTTCTCCGATGCCAAAGGGTTCTACGCCACCTTCGCGCTGCTGATCGCCGGCGCCGCGGCGATCGTGCTGATCCCCGGTGCCCCGCTTGGTGTGATCACCCTCGCCGTGCAGGCGCTCGCCGGAGTGCTCTTGCCGAGCGCGACGGTGTTCCTGTTGCTGCTGTGCAACGACCGCGAGGTGCTCGGCCCCTGGTGCAATCCGGGCTGGCTCAATGTGCTCGCCAGCGTGATCGTCGCGACGCTTGTGCTGCTGTCGATGATCCTGATGGCGACCACCGTCTTTCCGAAGATCGACGTGACCGCGATGTCGCTCGGCGGTGGTGGCGCGTTGGCGCTTGGGCTCGCCGCCTTCGGGGTGGCGAGCTTGCGCTCACGCCGCGGCGCCGCGGCGGTCACGGTCACCGAGTCGGGGCCGACAATCCCAAAGGAGCAGTGGACGATGCCGCCGCTGGCGTTTCTGTCCCGGCCGCAGTGGTCGACGGGGCGGAAGGTCGCGATGCTGACGCTGCGCGGCTACCTCGTGATATCGATCATCCTGCTGGTCGTCAAGGCCGTGCAGCTCGGCTAGCGCACCTCGTCCAGCAGGATCTCCGAAGGCTCGGGCGGCAACGTGCGGCGGCCCTCCGCGAGGGCACTCGGCGGCGAAAACCAGCGCTGGGCGATCGCGGTTGGCACGATCGCCGAGACGACGACGATCGTCACGAGGATCGAGAACTGCGTGCGGTCGATGATGTGCGCGTTCAGCCCGTAGAGCGCACTGATCGTGCCGAAGGTCAGGCCGGTACTCATCAAGAGCGTCGTGAACGTGGCGTGCGGAGCGGCGTGGCGGCGGGCGAGCGGAAACACGAGCGTCAGCTTTGGCACCAGCTTCGCGGCCAGGAGCAGGAAGAGGATGCCAAGGTTGGCGAATACCGCCGCGAGGGAGACGTTCAGACCGCCGCGCAGGAAGAAGAACGGCGTCAGGAAGGCGAAGGCGACGACGCGCAGGCGGCGCTGCTCTTCATGGTTTCGGCGGTAGTGGCGCGACATCACGAGGCCCAGGACGAACGCCGGCAGCACAGCCTGGCTGTTGGCCGCGTCGCCGAGCACCATCAGCACCAACAGGATGGCGAACACGAGCTTGATTTCGGGCTCGATCACGCGATCGCCGTAGCGCTTGAAGAACCACGGCGCGATCTTGGGCAACACGACGATCAGCGCGACCGAGACGACGAGGAACACCGGAAACCAGATCGTCGGCTTGATGAAGATCACCGAGAGCGCGATCACGGTGCACATGTCCGTCACAAAGCAGGCGCTCATGATCAGCTTGCCCACGCGCACCGTGTTGAGTCCTGTCTCGACGAGCACCGCGTAAACGACGGCGAGGCTCGTTGTCGAGAGCGCGGTGCCGGCGATCAGCGAGGCTTTCACAGTCCAGCCAAGCGGTCCGAGCGCGACGAGCGTCGCGACGATGAAGGGCCCAGCGAACGAGACGAAGCCCATTGTGCTCGCGGCCCAGAAGCGCTCGCGGAAATCGTCCGGATCAACCTCGGCGCCGGCGAGGAACGTCAGCACGACCGAGGCAAAGCTCGCGATGAAGACAAGCCAGCTCGCGTCCGGATTGAGCTTGAACACGTTGCCCAGGAACACGCCGAAGGCGAGCTCGATGAGAGCAACGGAAATGCCGAACTCGACCGACACCATGCTCGCCAAGAGCACAGCTCCGCTGAGTACTGCGGCCAGCTGAACAGGATCCACAGGAAGACCTCCACGAAGCGTCGTCGTTTGACGTTGTCGTAGAGGCCATCAGCGGCCCGGAGACCGCGGTTTGAGCGAGCCTCATCGCTCTAGCACGAATTCTACAGCGGGCGCCAAGCGCCAGTCCTCCGCCAGCGCTCAAACTTCGCGCGAGCCGCTGACCGCGAGCACCGCGCTGTAGTGGCGGCGCACATCGGAGCGGTCGGCCGCCTCGGGTACCGACTCCTCGCAGGCGCGGAGAATCATCTCCGCCTGCTCGAAAAGCACCTCGCGCTGCGCCGCGGTGGTGGTGTGTTCCATCACATGGGCGAGGCCGTCGAGCTGGCGGATCATCACGGCCGGCATCGCCCGGCTGGACTGGCGGATCTTGTCGTGCGCGCGCTGGACGAGGCGGCGGAAGTTGACTGTGACCGTGATCACGCGCAGATGGCCGGCGCTGTCGCGCTGGACGGCGACCGGCTGCCAGCGGTCGGCGATCTTGCACAGCCCGTCGCCCAGCCAGTCGATGCAGGCCAGCGCGGTGAAGGTGTCGTTGACGGCGGCCGAGAGCGCGCGGATCGCGATCTCCACGAGCTGGTCGACCGCGAAGGACAGATCCTGCGTCAGCGTGCGGTGCGGGCCGGTGGCGTGCGCGCCGCCGAGCGCGCGCGCGACGATCGGCGCAGCGTCAGCGGGCCAGACGTCCGCGAGCGGCTCACCGGCGACGACGAAGTGCCCGGGCCGGTGCAGCAGGCGGATCACCGCGTGGTTCGCGGCGGAGATCGCGATCAGCGTGTCCATGCGCACGAATTGGAGGTAGCCGCTGTTCGGGGCACGCACCACGCCGCTGTCCTCGTCGAGGCGCTTGGTCACCTCCGAGAGCGACGGCCCCGCCTTCATCGCGCCCTCGCCCGGGAGGCCGCCGTCGGCGTCGATCGCGCGCGAGAGGTCGCGGGCGATCGAGGCGATGACCTGCGGCAGCTGGATCGACTTTGCGATGTGATCGATGAAGACGACCAGCACCGCGACGTCCACGACCACGAGCGCCATGCAGACCGTGACCGTCAGGTGCGGCACGAAGGGACCGTGAGCGCCACCGCCGATCGAGACGAGCGCGAGGATCGAATAGACGAACGTCGCGACAAAGCTGCCGAGCGTGATCTGGGTGATCCAGTCGCGGATGAAGTTGCGCAACATCCGCGGGCCGAACTGGGTCGAGGCGAGGGTCAGCGTCACGATCGTGATCGAGAAGACAAGCGTCACGACCGTGATCACCGCCGCCGCGATCGCCGTCAGGATCTCCCGGGCGGCGTCCGCATCGCCGCTGATCACGAACGACGGCAGCTTCAGCGTACCGTTGTAGGCCGCCCGATCGAGCGCATAGGTGCCGAAGAAGAGCGCGATCGCGACGACGATCAGGACCGTCGGCACGAGCCAGAGGTTCGTCCGCAGCGCTTCGCGCCGCCACGCCGACGGCAAAGGAAGCCGCGGGCTCATCGGGGCGCCGAGCGGCACCGCGGGCGGTAGGGCGCTTTGGCGAGGTGGATCCGGGAGCGAGGGTTGCGGTACATGATTGGCGGGCAGCACAAGACGGCGCCGACCAGGCTTCCCGGCTCACCGCCGCCTACGATAGCGGCCCAGCAGGCGCGCGGAGTGCTCAGGCGGAGCGCAAGCCGAGCTCGCGGAGCGCCAGCGCGTCGACCGGCGCCGGCGCCCCGGTCAGCGGGTCGGCGCCGCTCGCCGTCTTGGGGAACGCGATCACCTCGCGGATCGAGTCGCGCCCGGCGATCATCGCGACGATCCGGTCGATGCCGAGCGCGATCCCGCCGAGCGGCGGCGCCCCGTAGCGCAGCGCGTCGAGCAGGAAGCCAAAGCGCGCGTCGGCCTCCTGCTCGGAGAGGCCGATCACCTTGAATACCTCGCGCTGGATCTCCGGTGTGTTGATGCGGATCGAGCCGCCGCCGAGCTCGACGCCGTCGCAGACGAGGTCATAGCCACGCGAGCGGAGCGCCGCCGGGGCCGAGAAATCGAGCTCGCTCGCGCCCGCCGCGGGCGCTGGCGCGGTGAACGGGTGGTGCACGGCGGTGAAGCGCCCATCGCTCTCGCTCCACTCGAACATCGGGAAGTCGGTGATCCAGACGACGTCGTGGCGGCCCTCGGGGATCAGGCCGAAGCGATCGCCGAGCTCGAGTCGGAGCGCACCGAGCGCCGCCGCCGCGACGTCCTCGCGGTCGGCGACGAAGAGCAGCAGGTCGCCCGCCGAAGCGCCGAGCTCGCGATTGACGGACTCGACCGCCTGCGTCGTGAAGAACTTGGCAAGACTGCCGCGCCACCCCGCATCCCCCGCATAGATGGGAGCGACCGCCTTCGCACCAAACCGCTGGACGACCTCGTTTAGGCCCTCCTGCTCGGCGCGCGAGAGCTCGCGCGGGCCGGCGTTCAGCGCGCGGACGACGCCGCCGGCGCCGAGCACGCCCTCGAAGACGCGGAACTCGCTGCCGCGGACGAGCTCGGAAACGTCGTGGATCTCGAGGCCGAAACGCGTGTCGGGGCGGTCGCTGCCGTAGCGCGCCATCGCCTCGGCGTAGGGCAGCCGCGGCCAGGGCGCCGCCGCCACGGCGAAGTCGCCGACCTCGTAGACGCGCGACATCACGCGCTCGGTCAGCGCCATCACGCCCTCCTCGTCGACGAACGAGAGCTCGACGTCGAGCTGGGTGAACTCGGGCTGGCGGTCGGCACGCGAATCCTCGTCGCGGAAGCAGCGCGCGATCTGGAAGTAGCGCTCGAAACCGGCGAACATCAATAGCTCCTTGAAGAGCTGCGGCGACTGCGGCAGGGCGTAGAAGCTGCCGCGGTGGGTGCGCGCCGGGACGAGGAAGTCGCGCGCGCCCTCAGGCGTCGCGCGCGTCAGGATCGGCGTCTCGATCTCGAGGAAGTCCTCAGCCGTCAGCTCCCGGCGGATCGTCGCGACGACTTCGTGGCGCAGCACGATCGCGTCGCGCATCACCTCGCGGCGCAGGTCAAGCGCGCGGTAGCGCAGCCGCAGCGTCTCGTCGACCGCGACGTCCTCGTCGATCGGGAAGGGCGGCGTCGGCGAGGTCGCGAGCACGTCGAGCTCGGCGACCGCGAGCTCGATCTCGCCGGTCGGCAGCGTCGCGTTGACCGTGTCGGGGTCGCGGCTGACGATCTTACCGAGCACGCTGATCACCGCCTCGCCGCGTAGATCATGGGCGGCGGCGTGCGCGCCGGGCGCGCTGTCGGGGTGAAAAACGAGCTGCAGGAGGCCCGCGCGGTCGCGCAGATCGATGAAAACGAGCCCGCCGTGGTCGCGCCGGCGGTGGACCCAGCCGGCGACGCGAACCTCCTGCCCGACGTCGCCGGCGCGCAGGTCGCCCGCCCATTTGGTGCGGTACTGGTTGGGCGCGGGCGGACTCTTCACGACGAGAGCACCTGGCCGATGATCTCCTCGCGCGCCACGCTGCGCTCGGCGCCACCGTCGCGGTCACGCAGCAGCGCCGAATCGGGCTCGAGGACCGCGACGAAGCGGGCGTTCAGCCTTTCGGCGTGCTTGAGCTGGCCTTTCAGCGAGCGGCCACCGAGCTCGAGTTGCGCCCGCAGGCCGGCCGCGCGCGCGTCGATCGCGAGCCCGAAGGCGTCGGCGCGCGCGTTCTCGTGGGCGATGTAGAGATCGGGCGCCGGCGCGAGCTCGGGTTCGGCGCCGGACGCCAGGAGGATCCGCTCGATCCCCGCCGCCCAGCCGACCCCGGGCGTCGGCGGGCCGCCGAGCATTTCGACGAGGCCGTCGTAGCGCCCGCCGCCGGCGATGCCCGACTGGGCGCCGAGGGCGTCGCTGGTGAACTCGAACAAGGTGCGCGTGTAATAGTCGAGGCCGCGGACGAGCGTCGCGTCGATCTCGTAGGCGATGCCGGCGCGATCGAGGAGGCTTCGCACCTCGGCGAAGTGCTCGCCGTCCTCGGGGGCGAGCTGGTCGAGCAGCCGCGGTGCACTGGCCATCACGGCGCGCGTGCCCGGATCATCGGAGTCGAATGCCCGCAGTGGGTTGAGGTCGATCCGCTCGCGCACCTGCGGCGCGAGGCGGTCCTCGTGAGCGTGGAGGTAGGTCGCGAGCTCCTGGCGGTAGACCGCGCGGGTCGCGGGGCTCCCGAGGCTCGACAGGCGCAATCTCACGTCCGCGCAGCCGAGCTGCGCCAGCAGCTTGGCGAGCAACACGATCAGCTCGGCGTCGAGCGCCGGGTCATCGGAGCCGAGTGCCTCCGCCCCGACCTGCCAGAACTGGCGGAAGCGACCGGCCTGCGGGCGCTCGGCGCGGAAGAAGCTTTCGAGGTAGTAGAGCTTGACCGGCGCCGGCAGCTTGTGCATGCCGTGGTCGAGGTAGGCGCGGCAGACCGGCGCCGTGCCCTCGGGCCGCAGCGTGAGCGAGCGCCCGCCACCGTCGTCGAAGCTGTACATCTCCTTGCCGACGATGTCGGTCGCCTCACCGACGCCGCGCGCGAAGAGCTCGGTGGACTCGAACGCGGGCGTCTCGATCCGCCCGTAGCCTGCCGCCTCGAGCAGCTCGCCGGCCGCCGCTTCGAGCCTGCCACGGAGGGCCGCCTGCTCGGGCAGGATGTCGAAGGTGCCGCGAGGCGCGGTGAGCTTCGAGCTCACCCCGCAGCCGGCGCGCGCAGCTCGGCGAGGAACGGGTTGGTGGCCCGCTCGCGCCCGAGCGTCGTCAGGGACATGTGGCCGGCGTAGACGTTGGTCTCGTCGGGGTAGGCGTCGAGCAGCTGCGCGATCGAGGCGGCGAGCGTCGGCCAGTCGCCACCCGGCAGGTCGACGCGACCGACCGAGCCGGCGAACAGCACGTCGCCGCTGAACAGCGCGCCGCCGGCAGGGATCGCGTAGGTCAGATGGCCGGGACTGTGGCCCGGCGTGAAGTGCACTTCGAGATCGAGACCCGCGAGCTCGAGCTGCTCGCCACCGGAGAGCACCGCGTCGGCCTCGTAGTTCTCGAACGGGCCGAACCCGGTCATCCGCACGTAGGTGTCGATGTCAGCCAGGACGTGGCGCTCGAGCGCCGGGCAGTAGACCGGCGCGCCGGTGTGGCGGGCGAGCGCCGCAACCGCGCCGACGTGGTCGAAGTGCGTGTGCGTGATGAGGATCGCGTCGATCTTCACAGCGAGCGCGTCGATCGCCGCGATCAGCCGCTCAGCCTCGTCGCCGGGATCGATCAGCAACGCGTGGTCTGAGCCCTGCGCACCGACGATGTAGGTGTTCTCCGCAACTGGCCCGACGGTGAACGTGCGGATGTCGAGCTCGGTCATCCGGCGGCCTTCTTGCGCACGTGGCGTTTGTACATCCACAGGTCGGTGTAGTAGATCAGCGGCGCGTAGAGCACGAGAACGATCGGGAAGAGAATGATGTTGTCCTTGACCGGACGCTTCAGCAGCAGCGTCGAGACGAGGTAGACGACCGCCGCGGCGAGGACCGCCCGGACCGCCGCGCTCTTCCAGGTCGGCGGCTGCTCGTAGCGCTTTGGGCGCGGTCCGCTCGAGCCCTTGCCGCCGCGCTGGCCGGTGCCCCGGCCGCTGCCACCCTTCTCCGCCGGCGTCGGCTTACGCCCCGTGCGACCGCGCGCCTCGATTATCCCCGCGGCATTGCCGCGGTGCTTGGTCGAGCGTCTGGTCTTGGACGTGCGTGGCATCGCTAGCGGAAGGTTAATGCGTTCTCGGCGATCTGGCGGGCGGGGTCAAAGCCGCGGATCTCAAGCTCCGCCGGGAAGCCCTCGAGCGCGGCGCTCGGAACGAGGCCGACGATCTCGGCGCAGGCCAGCGGCGCGAGGCTCGCCGCGCGCTCCACGATCGCCGCGAGCGGCGTCGCCTCGCAGTCCTCGACGTTGATCGAGACCTGGGCGGCGTGGTCACGCGACACGAGCTCGATCGCGATCGTCTTGAGAAGGCCCGTCGGATCGCTCTCGCGGATCCTCCTCGCGACTTCCTGAGCCGTGCCGAGATCGGCGGGAGGCGCAAGCTCAAGGTTGAATGCGACCAGCGGTGGGCGTGCCGCCACAAGCGTGGCGCCGGCGCTCGGGTGGAGGTGGCGGGGACCGAAGTCGGGCGTCAGCTCACCGGCGGCGATGCGCGCGGCGAGCGCGTCGCGGCCGCCACGGCGGAGCTCGGCGCGGGTGCGCCCGCCAGCGAGTGCGCCGTAGAGAAAGACCGGGATCTCGAGCTCGCGCGAGATCAGCTCGGCGCTCAGCAGCGCCTCCGCGCACGCCGCGCCGCGCAGCTCGGGCGTGAAGTAAACGACTGGCGCGACGTCCAGCGCGCCGACGTGCGGGTGCGCTCCGCGCGGGCTTGCAAGGTCGATGGCGCTGGCAGCCTCACGGGCACCCGCGAGCAGTGCCTGCGCGAGCGTCCCGGGATCACCGGCGAGCGTGAACACAGCGCGGTGGTGATCGGGATCGCTGTGGCGATCGAGCAGCCGCGCGTGCTTCCCAAAGGCTGCGCCGATAGTGTCGAGCGCGACGAGATCGCGCCCTTCGGATACGTTCGGAACAGCAACGAGAGGCATCGGCTGCGCCACTCACGTGACGATACGGAGCCGAGCGGCTCGCTCACGACTTCGGCGCTGGCGGCCGGCCCCGACGCGGCCGCGGCGCGGGCCTCAGCCCCGCCCACGGTGCTAGCCGGTCTGGCTGATCGCCTCGTCCGTGATCGGTATCCAGCGCAGGAGAACCTCGGCGAGGTCGGCGTGGCGCATCGGCTTGGTGATGTAGTCGTCCATGCCCGCTTGCAGACAGCGCTCGCGGTCGCCGTCCATTGCGTGCGCGGTCATCGCGATCACCGGCGTGCGTTCCGAGCCGTTCTCGCGCCGGCGCAGCTCGACGGTCGCTTCGTAGCCGTCCATCTCGGGCATTTGACAATCCATGAGGACGGCGTCGTAGCGGCGCTCAGCAAGTGCTTGCAGCGCCTCCACGCCGGTCGCGGCGACCTCCGTGCGAACGCCGCACCGCTCCAGCGCGCGAACCGCCACGATCTGGTTGATCGGGCTGTCCTCTGCGACGAGCACGAGCGGCGGGGTCGACCACGCCAACGTCACGGCGCTGCGGGCTTCGGACGCGTAATCCGACGGCTGATCGACCGCGAGCGCGGGAGCGAAATCCAGCTCGAACCCGAACGTGCTTCCGCGCCCCGATTCGCTCTGTGCGCTGATCGTCCCACCCATCAACGTGACGAGCTCGCGGGCGATAGCCAGACCCAGGCCGGTGCCGCCGTAGTTGCGGGTCGTCGAGGCGTCAGCCTGGGTGAAGGGCTCGAACATGCGCTCAAGACTCGCCGGATCGATCCCGATACCGCTGTCGGCCACGTCCAGGCGGACGGTCGCGCCGCCATCGGACTTGGTCTTCGCGCTGACCGTGACACTGACCTCACCCTCACTGGTGAACTTGACCGCGTTCGAGACCAGGTTCAGAAGCACCTGGCGCAGGCGGCGGCCATCACCGCGCGCCCGTCGCGGAACCTCGGGGGCGATTCTCACCGCAAACCGCAGCCCCTTCGCGATGGCCTGCACGCTAATCAGCGAGCAGGTGTCCTCGATCGTCGTGTGAAGGTCGAAGTCGACGACGTCGAGCTCGAAGCTGCCGGCCTCGAGCTTCGAGATATCGAGGATGTCGTTGATCAGCAGCAGCATCTGCTCACCGGATCGGGAGACCTGCGTTGCATATTCACGCTGCTCGTCGGTCAGCGCGGTATCGAGCAACAGATCGTTCATCCCGATCACGCCGTTCATCGGCGTGCGAATCTCGTGGCTCACGTTCGCCAGGAACGCCGACTTCATGTTTGACGCCTCGACGGCCTCGTCGCGTGCGATCGCGAGCTCGGCAGCCGCCTTGGTGCGCTCGGTCACGTCGGCGTAAAGCGCAATTCGGCATTCGCGCCCGTCGAGATTCACGTTGTTGCTGGTGACCTCGACGTCGATGATCGTGCCGTCCTTGAGCCGGTGGCGTACGGGCAGGGCGGACACCTCTGCGAGGAAAATGGCCGGGTCCAGTTGGGGGACGTCGTCGGGTGGCCGCAGGTCCTTGATCGTCATCGAATAGAGCTCGTCGGGCGAGTAGCCGTACTTGGCGCTCATTGCGTCGCTGGCGGCAACGATCTGCAGCGTCGAGCGGTCGTAGGCCAAGACCGGCATTGGATTTCGGCTGAAGAGAAGGGCCGAGCGTTCCTCGCTCGAGACGAGTTGCTTGCGGGCCCGTCGGAGCGCCGGCCGGAAGGCCAAGCGTATGCCGGCGAGCACGACTGTCGCGGTGGCAAGTGCGACGGCGGGTGCGCCGAGGCGGTGGGAGTTGTCGACCACCAGGATGCCGAGGCTCGCACTGGTGAGCAATCCGGGCACGAGGAATCCCGACACCCCTCGCCGCATGAATCGGCCGGGGCCATGATCGGCCGCCCACATCGCTATCGCAAACAACAGCAGCGCCGCCGGCCACGCGATGGCGTTCATGACGTTGCCAAGTTGACTGGTGGTGCCTGCGGAGTTCGCGACGAAGTTGAACGTGTCGCCCGCAGCGACGACCCCCATCCCAATCGCCAGGAATACGAACGTGGTCCTGATGCGGCTGGCCACGACCACCGCGCTACCGGCGACGAGGCCGAGGAGCAGCAGATCGCAGACCGGGTAGGCGATGTTGGTGGCGAGGCCTAGCGAAAGGCCCAACTTGAAGTGCGCAAGCGCGTGAAATGCGAAGACCGCGTCAAGCGCCGCCATGCCGAGCGCGGCGATCGCGCCGTCGAGCCAGTGCGCCGAATCGTCGCCGCGCCTGATCTCGCCGCGCATCAAGACCAGAATCGCGACGAGGGCGGGCGGGAAGAACCCCAGGTAGAAGAGATCGGCCCAGGACGGCACCGACGGGCTGCCGCCCCCCAGCGACTCGAACGTAAGGATGAGATCCCCGACCGTCCATGACAGGCTGGCGGCACCCATCCAGAACGCCGCCCGTCGGCGGTGCTGCGGCTGCCCGATGCCGGCCGCGATGCACATCAAACTTGCGGTCAGCTCGAACGCGACCACAACCCAGCCGTCCAGCCACGGCGCGAAATTCCAGTTGGTCCGCACGACCAGAAAGACGGTGTAGGCCGCGAGCAGCGCGCCGAGGAGCGCGAATAGGGCCCAAACGATGCGTCTGGGTCGAGCGCCTGGAGTGTCCGGCCGGTCGTCAGCCGACGACGCCAACAGAACGTCCGGTTGCGCAGACATGTAAAGCGTGATCGGCCAATTCCCGCTTTGACGTGAACCTCTGGCGGGTGAATAGACGCTGTATCGACGGGCGTCGGACCCGAAACTCAGACGACAGGAGTCCGGGTCTGAGGCGGGACGAGGATCGCGACGAGCAGACGCGACGCCGAGCTCGCCAAAAGCGGCCGACGCGATGACTCGTTCCAACACCGACACCACCCGCCAGCCGCCGGATATCCTCAGCGATCCCCGCCGGAGTAGCTCAGTCGGTTAGAGCAGCGGAATCATAATCCGCGTGTCGGGGGTTCGAGTCCCTCCTCCGGCATGAGAGAAGCCCTGCTCGCGGGCTACTTCTCGTCTCCGCGAGATGACACCGAGGCCCAAATGTGGCCCCAAACCTTCACCGCAGGCGGGCGCTGACCGTCCCGCGCTGGGCACTCATCCGGTGTCGACCAGGCGTGCCTAACGCGCTGTCGCTTGCGATCGGAGGAGGAGCGTATGGCTGTTGCTGGCTAGGCGTTGTTGACCGGAGCGGCTGGAATATCGCGCGACGAGCTTCGGACCGCCGTGAGCGGCTTTGACCGCTCCCGGCGCGAGTCCCGCGCGCGCGAGGCCGTGTCGCACGTCGTGCGAGCAGGCGTCTAAGTGGCGAGTGGTCGGGACGAAGCGGGTTCGCTGCGGTAGGTGCCGTGACCTTCGATGACGAGCTGGCCGTCGAACTTCAGGACTTCGTTGACGAGGCCGCCGTTCTGATTTCGATAGTTGATCACGAGGCTGTTGATGCCCAGGTAGATGTCGATCACCTCGAAGTGCAGGTCCGGGATGCGTCGCAGCCCTTCGCTCCAATAGTCACGCAGCGCGGCTTTGCCGCGGACAACGCCGTCGCTTCCATCGATCAGTCGGACCGCGACCGGCGAGCTAAAGACGACGCCCTCGGCGAAGTGGTCGAGGATGCCTTCGAGATCGTGGTTGTTCCACGCCTCCAACCAGCTCCCGACGAACTCATCCGCGGCATCCCGATCCACAACCGCATTATCGAGGCGCCCCGCCGCTACTGCTCCGTCGGGCGAGGCGACGGTCTGGACCGCGGGATGGCGCGGCACGCGCAACAGTCCCGCTGCTACACCGCGACCGGAGTAGTCGTCATCGCTGAGAACGACACCGAAAGGTCGAGCCCATAATCCCGACCGCGACCGACCACACGCGCGCTCGTCGCGCAACGGGGCAGCGGGCTGCGGGCCGGGGTTGGCGCCTCGTTCGAGATTTTGCGACCGTCACGCTGGGCGGAGCGTCGTCGGGGTGGGCCTGGTCTCGTCGGCGTCTATGGGTTGGTGGTGCCGCGTACGGCGTCTGCGAATTTGTTGAGTAGTTCGGGGTGGGTCTGGTTTGAGCGCGTGAGGGTTTCGTCGAGTGTCTGTTGGATTGTCATGTTTGAGAGCGCGGTGTTGGCGGCTTCGTCGGCTGCCTCGTAGAGGTCCGCAAGGACGGGCCTGATGCTGAGACCGATCGGACAGTTCGGCGAGGGCGGAGAGCTGTGCAGCGCGTAGGCCGGTCCATCGTTGAGGGCGTTCTTGACGTCCAGGAACGTGATTTGGGCCGCTGGTCGGGCGAGTGTCCAGCCCGCGGGTGTGCCCCGATGAGAGACGACAAGTCCATTGTCACGCAGCTGCCCGAGCAGTTTGCGGATCACGACCGGGTTGGTTTTTACGCTGGCGGCGATGCGTGCAGAGGTGGCTGGTCCGCCGCCTAGGCGGGCGTGAAGTTCGATCCACTCGAGTGCGTGGATGGCCATGGTGAGTCTGCTGTTCGCGCTCATCGGTTCAGGCCCCTGTGGGCGTCATGGCGTGCCCTTGATCAGTTTTGCGGCACCCCATAGTGAGCCGGGGTTCGCTCGACGCGGGTGTAGCCCCAGCATCGTCTCGTAGAGCTCGAGAGGTGTCGTCGTGGTGCGTTCGGCGTCGTTGAAGTCGGTGAGGTATTGGATCGACTCGGTGATGTTTCTCGGGTCATCGTCGCGGTCGGGGTCCTTGTGTCCGGCGATCACATGAGCGGGTTCGAGGGCCTCGAGCGTTCGCAGCGCGCTGATCCACTCGGTGCGGGTTTCCCTGGTGGTTTCGGCTAGGTACATGTGCGTGTTGTTGTAGACGACGTCCCCGCTGACGAGCAAGCGAATGGCGGGAACCGAAAGCGCTGTCGTGCCTTGCGTGTCGGTGTGCCCTGCCTCCACGACCCGGAGATCGTGTCCCTCCAAGCTGAAGTGGTGACCGTCAAGGAGTTCGGGGAGGACAGGGTCGGGGATCTGACCGGGGAACAGCCGGCCCCAGAAGCCGACGCGGTAGTCGTCCTCTGTCTGCAGGCTCGCCTCGGCCAAGGTTCCCGCCGTGGCAAGGGCGCGAGCGTCGGGGAACGCCTCGAGCAGCTGCCCGATCCCGTAGACATGGTCGCCGTGCCCATGCGTCAGGTAGATGTGGGTGAGACGCCGGTCATGGTCTTTCACCCACGCGATCAGGCGCTCGTTCTGCTCGATCGTGGTGAATGTGTCGACCAGCACTGCGTCCTGGTCGCCGAAGATCAGCGTGGACGAGTTCGTCACCCAGCGCAGATCTTCGTTGTCACCGGGCGGCAGGTCCCGGGTCAGGCCTTCACGGCGTACGAGAAGCGTGTCGTAGTGGAGGTCGGGCATCGGCGTCTCCTTTCGAGGTGGTGATGTAATCATAATAATTACATCAACATCCGTCAACCCTCCGGTTCGAGTCCCGTCTCCGGCGTCTCCCCCACTCGTGCGACGCGAGACGTGAACGGTTGGGTAGGCTCAAACGCCTTGTGAACGGCCGTGCTAAGCGACGGTGGTCGGGGCGGAGCGATGCTCGCCTTACAAGGGATGCCTGGCATTGGGGGGCGACGTTCTCGCTCGCGACAGTCGTCCTCGTCGCGCTACTTCTCGCCGTAGCGGCAGGCAGCGGCCGTGGGGTGGCGTCGGCGATCGCGAAGCAGTCGACTGCGGGCGCTGCGACAGGCTGTGGCGCGCGCGGGCTTGTTGGCACGCTCACGACGACGGTCGCCGGTTACCGCCGCACTGCGATCGTGCACTTGCCGACTGGCTACACGGGCTCGACGAAGCTGGCGCTCGTGCTCAACATGCACGGCAGCGGGAGCACGGCAGCCCAGCAGGAGATCCTCACCGGCATGGACGCCACCGCCGACACGGACAACTTCATCGCCGCCTACCCCCAAGGCCTGATCCCCGACGGCACCGGCTACGTCTGGAATGTGCCGGGCGAGCCACTGGTCGGCGATAAGGCGGTTCCAGCGCATGCAGCCAACGATGTGGAGTTCCTGACCAAACTCGTGGGCCTCCTCGAGCAGCGCTACTGCATCAACCCGGCGCGCGTCTACGCCACCGGCTTCTCCGGTGGCGCCCGGATGGCCAGCCAGTTGGCGTGCCAATCGTCGAACGTGTTCGCCGCCGTGGCCGTGGTCAGCGGCCTCCGCCGTCCGACTCCGTGTCCGACCAGCCGGCCAGTGGCGATCCTCGCGTTCCATGGAACGGCTGACCCGGTCGACCCCTACGCCGGCCACGGGCAGGCCTACTGGACCTACTCGGTACCGCAGGCCGCGGCGTACTGGGCGGAGCAGGACGGCTGCTCCAAAACGCCGGCAACATCGAAGCCAGACCACGGCGTGACGTTGAGCGACTACAGCCACTGCGACGCGCGCGTCGCGGTCGAGCTCTACACCATCGCCGGCGAAGGCCACGAGTGGCCTGGCGGACCATCACTACCGCCCGCCTTGACCCACCTCCTCGGCCCCCAAACGACCGCGATCAACGCCAACTCCGTCATGTGGGCGTTCTTCGAGGCCCACCCGCTGCCCTGACCGTCCGCGGCGACTGGTCCCGAACCCGAGACGCCCGCCGCAGGTAGCCAGTCGCTGCTTCCCGCGTCCTTGCGCCAGCGACCTGACAGCCAGCCGCCGTCCAGCGGGCTGCAGGCAATAACAGCCATCCCGTGGCGCGCGCACGTCGTATCCGAACGCCGCCGCTACTTTGCTGAAGGCGTGCGCGATTGTTTCCTAACAAGATCCCTAACGCACGCTAACAGTCCGGTTGCAAAGCCCGCCTACGATGGCTTCGGCGAAAGCTATCGTCATGGATGCCCCGCGGAAGATGGAGCGCGCCGAGCCCGAGAGCGAGCCGGGGCCTGTCCAGACGGTCACGGTCCTCTATCTCGCCGGCATGCCACGCACTGGCAGCACGATCCTTGGAGAACTGCTTGACCGGGTTCCCGACGTGATCCATGCCGGCGAGTTGGTGGCCTTCTGGCGTCGCTACACGCAGCGAGAGCTGTGCAGCTGCGGCAAGCCGCTGCCCGATTGCGAGTTCTGGTCGAGTGTCGTGAGCGAAGCATTCGGGGAGCTGCCGCCCGGTCGCGCAGAGCTCTTCGCCGAGCAGGAGCGACGGTTCGTAGGGCCCAAGGCGCTCAGACTTCTCTACTCGACCCGCCGGGCAGCTGGCTCCGCTGCGGCACGCGAGCTATTCCGCGAGCGAAACCGGCTCTATGCCGCAGTGAGCAGGGTGTCGGGGTCGAGTTGGATCGTCGACGCGAGCACGGACCCGGAGTTCGCGGCGTGTGCCGCAGCTCTCGGCACCGCCGCGATCGACATCGTCCACATAGTCCGCGACCCCCGCGGCGTCGCGTTTTCCTGGGGGAAGCAGGTCTCGTCAGACTCCGAGCCGCGCGATTTACCGCGGCTGCGGGCAGACGCCACTGCGGTGCAATGGATGATGAGAAACCTCTTCGTAGCGACGGTGGTGAGGCGACTCGCGAATCGCTACGTCCGGGTGCGCTACGAGGACCTCGTCGCCGCACCTGAGCTCAGTCTGCGCCGGGTCGCCGTGGCAGCTGGCCTTCCTGTACCCGATCCTCGAGCAGCCGTCGAGGACCTCGCGCGCGAACCTGAAGGGCACCACCGAATCTCCGGAAATCCGGGCGTTCGTCGACGCGGAAACGCGGTGCGCTTCGCGCTCGACGAGGAGTGGAAAGTCGGATTGTCCGCCCGCGATCGGCTGACGGTGACGGCGCTCTGCGCCCCGCTAATGACCCGCTACGGCTACCGGCTGCGAACGGTGCGTGAGCGCAAGACCCGCTGAAGCTCCTGAAGGAATCCCACAACTTCTGGCGCGTCTGCGGTGTCGCGACAGTCCGCCAGATCCTCGCGTCAGGCCGCGAGCGGCGCGTCGATGAGGGGTGCCATGGTCGGCACCTTCGCACCGCCGACGCGCTCGGCGGTGACGAGCACAGCTGACGCGCCGTTGAGATCTCCGGGAACGTCGACGGCCGCTGCTCCCGAGCTCGTCGGCTCAAAGAGGACGTTCGTCGCATGGGCCACGCCGTCGCGCTCGATCCACAGCTCGTAGACCTTGCCCGCCGGAGCGGCGGGCAGACGCGTGACGATCAGCTGCCCGCGATTGCCGTAGCGCTCGAGCTCCGCGACCGGCTCAGCCGTCGCGTGCCACGCGGCGGCGCTGGCGACTGTGGCTCGAATCACGGTGCTGGGACCGCGGCCCGCGGCGAGTAGCAGCGCGCCGATCAAGATCCCTGCCGCGAGTGCGAACGCACCGCTCAGTCCTGCCTGCGCGAAACGCGGCCATGAACGTAGAGCGCGCATCCGCGTGCGCTGACCGTCGCGGGCATCGCTTGCTGCTTCCTTCAGCACGCGTCGCCTCAGCGAGGTTGGTGCACTCAGCTGGGTAACCGCGAGCGGCAATACCGCCACAGCGCTCGACAACCGCGCAACCTCCGCAGCGCAGATCGGGCACGAGCGGACGTGCGCGCCGAATTCAGCCGCCTCGGCGCCGTCCAGCGCACCGAGGACGTAGGCCGCAGCGTCGTCGCTGCGGGCAGTGTGCTCCGGGTGTCCGCTCATCGAGCCGTGACCATGCCTGAACCTTCGAGTGCCCCGCGTAGTTTCTCGAGCCCGAGACGCATCCGGCCTTTGATCGTTCCGACCGGCGCATTGAGCATCTCCGCGATCTCGGTGTGGGTGAAGCCGCCGTAGTAAGCGAGCTCGATCACGCGACTTTGCTCTTCGGGGAGAGCTTGGAGCGCAACCCGGATCTCGCGGGCCTCGTCGCGCTGAGCCACTTCCGCGTCTGTGCGCTCGGGCGCCTCGAGGCGCTCGGCAATGCCGTCGTCGCTGGCACGACGACGATCGTGAACAACGTTGCGGCGCAGTGCGTCGATCGCCCGGTTGTGCACGATCCCGAGCACCCACGTACGCACGCTCCCCCGCGTGCGGTCATAACGTGCGCCGCTTCGCCAGAGCGCAAGAAACGCCTCCTGCACAACGTCCTCGGCGCTCGAGCGCGTGCCGCAGATCCGATAGGCGAGTGAGAAGGCGACTCGACTGTGACGATCGTAGATAACCTCGAAAGCGGCCATTTCACCCTCGCGCACCAGGCCCATCAACTCCTCATCGGCGAGCTCGCGCACACCCGCACGCGACGGACCCTCGCGATGAGTGGGAAGGAGCGTCATCGGCCCCCACTTATACGCGCAAATCGCGCCAGCGGATCACCGCCGCTCACAGCGCGCTGCGCCCGGCGATCTCCCCCAGCGTGCCATCGGCGAGCCGTGCTCGCAGTGCTTTCTTGTCGAACTTTCCGACGCTCGTCTTGGGCAACGCGTCGACGAACATGAATCGCTCTGGCAGCCACCATTTGGCCACGCGCGAGCACAGGTACTCGCGCAGGTCCTCGCCACTCACCTTTCCCCCGTCGGCGAGCACGACGCAGGCCAGCGGGCGCTCGCCCCACCGCTCGTCGGGGACCGCGATCACGGCGGCTTCGCGAACCGCCTCATGCCCCATCAACTCGTTCTCCAGCGCCACCGAGGAGATCCACTCGCCGCCCGACTTGATGAGGTCCTTGGAGCGATCAGTGATCTGGACGTAGCCGAGCTGGTCGACGTTTGCGATATCGCCGGTGCGCAGCCAGCCATCGTCGAAGTTGTCGCTGCTGTCTGCTTCCTTGTAGTAGCCACTGGCGACCCAGGGGCCGCGAACTTCTACCTCGCCGCTTGTGGAACCGTCCCAAGGCACTTCCTTACCGTCCTCACCAACCAAACGTAGGTCGACAAGCGGAGCCGGGCGCCCCTGCTTGGCGCGCAGCTGCCAGCGCGTTTCGTCGTCGAGCTCGGTCGATGGCGAGGACATGGCGAGAACCGGGCTCGTCTCAGTCATGCCCCAGCCGTGCACGAGGTTCACGCCATGTCGCTCCTCGAAAGCGCGGGCCAGCGAGATCGGCATTGCCGCCCCGCCACAGACCGCCATCTTCAGCGTCGAGAGCGGCGGCTTATGCTCGTCGGCGTAGCGCAGGAGGTCCATATAGATCGTCGGCACCGCGGCCATCACCGTGCAGCGCTCAGACTCGATCAGCCGTGCCAACGGCTCGGCCTGGATGAACCGCCCCGGCAGCACGAGCGTCGCGGAGGTCAACGCCGCGCCGAACGGCAGTCCCCACGCATTGACGTGAAACATCGGAACGACGATGAGGGCGCGGTCGGCTGAGCGCAAGCCGACCAAGTCGGCACCGAGGATCGCCAACGCGTGCAAGGTCGTCGAGCGATGCGAGTAGAGCACCCCTTTGGGGTCGCCGGTCGTGCCCGAGGTGTAACAGAGCGATGCCGCCTCACGCTCATCGAGCAGCGGATATTCGTACGGACCGTCGTGCGCGGCTTCGAGGAGGTCCTCGTAGCGCAGCGCGTTTGGCAATCCGTCGGTCGGGCCGTCACCCATCACGATGAAATGCTCGACGTGGCTCAGATCGGGCGCGATCTGCGCCAGCAGCGGCACCAGGGAGTCATCAACGAAGACGAGGCGGTCCTCGGCGTGATTCAGCACGTAGGCGATCTGCTCGGAGAAAAGCCGGATGTTGACCGTGTGCAGCACCGCGCCGACGCAGGGGATCGCGAGGTAGCACTCGAAGTGGCGCTGCGAGTTCCAAGCGAACGTCGCGACGCGCTCGCCGCGCTGCACGCCGAGCGTCGCGAGCACGCGAGCGAGACGATCGACCCGCGCCGCTACCTCGACGAAGCTTGCGCGCTCGGGACCGTCTTCGGTGAGCGTGACGATGCCGCCGGCCTCGGGGAAGGTTCGCGCACGGCGGAGGACCTGCGCCAGCGTCAGCTGGAAGTCGTCCTGCATCAGACCCGTAAGCGCCACCGACGACCATTGTGACGCACTCCGGGCCGCCCGGAGCATGCGAAGCACGCTTCACCGGCAGATCGCGCGTAGGGTAGCTTTGAGGCGTGGAGTTTCGTGCTTTAGGCCGGACGGGCGTCTCGGTAAGCCCGCTATGCCTCGGGGCGATGATGTTCGGGTCGTGGGGTAACACTGACCACGACGCATCGATCGAGATCATCCACCGCGCGCTCGACGCCGGTATCAACTTCATCGACACCGCCGACGTCTACTCGCAGGGCGAGTCCGAGGAGATCGTGGGCAAAGCGCTTGCCGACGGACGCCGCGAGAGTGTGGTGCTCGCGACCAAGTTCCACGCCCCGATGGGCGAGGACCCCAACGAGCGCGGCAACTCGCGGCGCTGGATCATCCGTGAGGTCGAGAACTCGCTACGGCGGTTGCAGACCGACTGGATCGATCTCTACCAGGTGCACAGGCCGGATGTCGGCACAGATATCGAGGAGACGCTTTCCGCGCTAACCGATCTTGTCCGTGCCGGAAAGATCCGCTACTTCGGCTCTTCGACGTTCCCCGCCGGGCAGATCGTGGAGGCCCAGTGGGTGGCGAGGGAACGCCACCTCGAGCGCTTCAAGACCGAGCAGCCGCCGTATTCGATGCTCGTGCGCGGGATCGAGGCTGACGTCCTGGGAAGCTGTCAGCGCTACGGCATCGCCGTGATCCCCTGGAGCCCACTCGCCGGCGGCTGGCTGTCGGGGCAGTACCGGACGAGCGGCGAGATACCGCGCTCGCGCCGCGCCGAGCGACTACCCGCACGCTATGACGCCTCGCTAGCGACCAATCGCGTCAAGCTGGAAGCCGCCGAGGCCCTCGCGCTAGTGGCCGAGGAGGCGGGGTTGTCACTGATCGAGCTCGCTATCGCGTGGGTCATCAACCATCCCGCAGTGACGTCGGCGATCATCGGCCCGCGCACGCTCGAGCACCTGGAATCCCAGCTCCCAGCCGCAGACATCAAGCTAGACGCGGCGATCCTCGACCGGATCGACGAGATCGTGCCGCCCGGCGTGACGCTCAACCCGGCCGACCAGGGGTACGAGAACCCGGCGCTGGCACCGGCAGCGCGTCGGCGCTAGGTGGCCGCGGCAGCACCGCGTCTCGCCGCACTGCGCACCACCACACCGGACGCGGGAGTGCCAGATCGAGCTGGGCGCCGATCGACTTCATGATCGAATCACCCTGAGCTGCCGATAGCTCTCTTAGTGCACGCGTCCGCGTGCCCAGCTAGGAGACGGCGTGGCCGGATATGCAGTCCGTAGCGCAAGCCCGGACCCCGGTTCGAGCGCCGGCGGCCGCCGCCGCGAGGAGAGCGCAGCCGCGCACCAGCCAGCACTGGGATCTCGCTTGTCGGGTCGGCTACGCCAGCGGGCGCGCCACCCCTTTGCCGTCTGGGTCGCAGTTGCCGCCTTACTGATCGCGGTCGGAACGATCTCGGCCGTACTCGGTGCGCGCGCAGTTTCGTCCAACAACGCGGAGCGCGAGCGCGTCGCGTTCGCGTCATCCTCGGCAACGATTGCATCTGCGATCAAGCTTGGCCTCGCCAACGAGCAGGATCTCGAGCTGGCCGCGGGCGCCTTCGTCGCCGACCACACAGAGGTGACGGAGCCGGGCTTCCTCGAATGGGCGCACGCGATGCAGGCTGCCGCGCGCTACCCCGAACTGGTCCTCGCGGGCTACGTCGTTATCGTCCCCGCAACGCAGCTTGCGAGCTTTGCTGCGCACGCGACAGCCGATCCGGCCGGACCGCTGAGTCACGGCAAGTTCGTTGTCGACCCGGCCGGCAAGCGTCCCTACTACTGCTTCGCCGAGGCGCTGTTTGCAACTAGCGCGCTCTTCGCCCCGGCGGCGGGGTACGACTACTGCGCCGGTAGCGCGAAAGGTGCCGGTGAAATCCCGCGAGCGCCGAGTGTGACCGCGACGACCTTGTTGCCCGGCTTGCCGCTCCTCGTGGTCGACACCCCGGTCTATCGCGGCGGCACGGTCCCGACCACCGCGAGTGCCCGCGCTGGCTCTTTCCTGGGCTATACAGCCGTCGCCGTGTTGCCGACCCTGCTGCTCCAGACGGCACTCCAGGGTCATCCCCACACCGCCTTGGCCTTGGAGCTCAAATCGCCTAGCTCGCATCTTGTCTTCGCGGCCGGCCGCGCCCCGCACCACGCGCAGAGGACAACGATCGATCTGCATGATGGTGCGCTGGTGCGGATCTCCGGCGCGCCGCTCATCGTCGGCCTTTTCTCCGACGGGGACGCGCTGCGTGTGCTGGTCGGTGGGATCACGCTGAGCGTGTTGCTCGGCCTGCTCATGTTCGTCCTGGCTACTAGTCGCGAGCGGGCGCGGCGGCAGGTGCGCGAGCAGACCCGTCAGCTCTCCGCCGAGGTCGCGCTGACCGCGAGCGCCCGCGACGAGGCGGTCGAGGCATCGAATGCGAAATCCGTATTCGTGGCGACGGTCAGCCATGAGCTCCGCACGCCACTCTCCGGGGTGATCGGCACCGCAGAGCTGTTGCTCGAAACTGAGCTCGAGCCGGAGCAGCGCGAGTACGCCGAGATCGTGCGCTCCTCCAGTGAGGGCCTACTGGTCGTGATCAACGACATCCTCGACTACTCGAAGATCGAGGCCGGCAAGCTCGACCTCGACCCCAGCGGCTTCGCCGTTTCCGAGATGATCGCCGAGAGCTGTGCGTTGTTGCTGCTAGTCGCCCGCGAGAAGGGGATCCGCCTCGAGGTCGACGCTGACCCCGATTTGCCGGGCTGGCTCTACGGCGACGCGCCACGTCTGCGCCAAGTGCTGATCAACCTGCTCGCCAACGCCGTCAAGTTCACCGCCGAAGGCCAGGTCACCGTGCATGTCAGCGCCACACCCGAGGCCGACTCCTCCCGTCTACGGGTCGAAGTGAGCGACACCGGTATTGGGATCGACGCCGCGGCGCTGGCCCGCCTCTTCGAGCCCTTCACCCAGGCCGAGAGCTCGACCGCGCGGCGATATGGCGGTACCGGGCTTGGCCTGACAATCTCCGCGCGACTGATCGATCTGATGGGCGGGACGATCGGCGCCACCAGCACGCCCGGAGTGGGCAGCTCGTTCTGGTTTGAGGTCACGCTCCCGCCGGCCGAGCCCACCGATCAGCCGGCCCCGCCGCAGGAGCGCTTCAGTGCGCTGGGTGAGCGCAGCGCAGACGGAGTCCTGACCGACGCCGCGCCACTCGTCCTCGTCGCCGAGGACAACCCGGTCAACCAGATGCTCGCGGTTCGCCAGCTCGACAGGTGCGGTTATCGCGCCGACGTCGTCTCCAACGGCCATGAGGCGCTCGAGGCGACCGCGCAGACAAGCTATGCGGCCGTGCTGATGGACTGCCAGATGCCCGAGATGGACGGCTATGACGCATCACGGCTGATCCGTGAGCGCGAACGCGAAAACGGGCACGAGCACCTGCCAATCGTCGCGACAACCGCCCATTCGATGAGCGGCGACCGGGAAAAATGCCTTGCGGCCGGCATGGATGAGTACATCAGCAAACCGATCCGCACGATCGAGCTGAGCAGCACGCTCGCGCGCGCGATCGCATCTGCGGCAAACGTCGCCTAGCTGTATACGCGCCTGGGGCGCGGCCGGCGTGACCGCGCCCGCCTCACCGCAGTCCTACTCGTCCGACGATGCGCCGCTGTCACTGTCGTCGCTGGCGCCGTTGCCCGCCAGTCGTGTCTGCAGTTCCTTGATGTGATCGACACCGGCGCTGAGCGCGCCGTGGGCGATGTCGCCGCTATCGGCGAGGCCGAACGCCGTCTTCCCGAGGTCGGTGTAGGCCTGGTTCAGCTCGCGCTTAGCCTGAACCTCCTGCGCCGTCTCGCGCGCCTTGTTCGCGGTCTGCTCGGCCCCTGCCTTTAGCTTGTCTACAAAACCCATCGGTATGCCTCCGTCGTGGTCGGTGTGTACCTCGTTAGAGAGTTTAGGGTCAGCCGAGCGCGGGCGTAAAACGGCGAGCTCTTCCCAGCATCCGCGCACCGACGTGCTGACGCGCCGATGGCAACATCGCATCTCCGGCCGTCGACGGCATGGTTGCGGTCCAGCTGATGTGCGACTCTGCCTGCGGCAAATGAACACCGGGCAGCCTCAGGAGATCAGCCAACGCAGCATACGAAGCGCCACCGGAGCGTGCTCTTGAGTGAGCCTGCGCCCCCACGCTTCGACACGCCGCCGAACGTCCACATGGTCGCCGATCCGGCGCGGATCATGGCGCGCGCGACCAGCGAGAACTTCCCCGTTGCTGCGCGCTGGCTGCCACAGCCCATGCGCGGCCATCTGCTTGCTATCTACGGCTTCGCCCGACTCGCCGACCAGCTCGGCGACGCGGTCCCTGGCGATCGTATTGCCGCTTTGGACTGGCTCGCAGAACAGGTCGATCATGCATTCGCCGGCGATCCCGGCCACCCGTTGATGCGTCCACTGGCCGACACGATCGCCGAGTGCGGACTCAGCCGCGAGCCGTTCAGCCGCCTGATCGAAGCCAACCGGACAGACCAACAGGTCTTTTACTACAACCGCTTCGAGGATCTTCTCGGCTACTGCGACCTCTCCGCCAACCCCGTCGGCGAGCTCGTGCTGGAGGTCTTCGGCGTCGCGACGCCCGAGCGGATCGCACTGTCCAACGCCGTCTGCACGGCGCTACAGCTGGTCGAGCACTGGCAGGACGTGCGTGAAGACCTGACGCTCGGGCGCGTTTACATACCGCTCGAGGACCTCGCGCGCTTTGGCTGCTCACTCGAGGATCTGCAGGCTCCGCGCGTGGAGAACTCGCTGCGGGCGGTGCTTGCCCTCGAAGCAACTCGGACCTCGGCGCTGCTCGACCAGGGACGTCCGCTTGTGATGAGCCTCCGTGGCTGGCCACGGCTCGCCGTCGCGGGCTACGTCGGCGGCGGCCGGTCCGCGCTCAACGCCCTCGCGCGCGCGGACTACGAGGTCCTCGCCGACGCGCCGCGCCCGACACGACGTCGCATGATCGGCTCTATTCTGCGCACGCTGAACGGGACCCGACTGTGAGCGCCACGCGAGCGCAAGAGGCGCGAGCACACTGCGCGCAGATCACGCGCGAGCAGGCGGCGAACTTCTACTACGGGATTCGCCTGCTGCCGGAGCCCAAGCGCGACGCCCTCTGTGCGATTTACGCCTTCGCGCGGGCCGTCGACGATATCGGCGACGGGGATATGGACGACGGGGCAAAGCTCGCTGCCCTCGCAGAGGCCGAGGTGGCGATCTCGCACCTGGATCCGGCGGCGGATGATCTCGTCATCGCCGCGCTGGCTAGCGTCGAGGAGCGCTTCCCTCTGCCGCGCGACGCCTTCCTGGCCCTGACCGCGGGCGTGAGGATGGATGTCCTTGGCACGCGCTATGAGCGCTTCGACGATCTCGTCGTCTACTGCCGCGCGGTCGCCGGCTCGATCGGACGGCTGTGTCTGGCGGTTTTCGGCAGCGAGCATCCCGACGCCGCGGGGCTCGCCGATGATCTCGGCGTCGCGATGCAGCTGACCAACATCCTGCGCGACGTCCGTGAAGACGCGCTCAACGGTCGGGTGTATCTACCGCTGGAGGACCTACGTCGCTTCGCCTGGCCCGGTGAGGACCACGTCGACGCCGAGGCCATCGCGGCGGTATCCGCGTCTGCGCCCGGATCGCTCGCCGCGCTGGTGCAGTTCGAGGCGGCGCGCAATCGTGAGTGGTTCGAGCACAGCAGCCGGCTGGTGTCTCTGATCGACCGGCGCAGCGCCGCGTGCGTTCTCGCGATGAGCCGTATCTACGGCAACCTGCTCGAGCGCATCGAGGCACGCCCGGAACGGATCCTCGAGGGTCGCGTAAGCCTGCCTGTCGCGGTCAAGGCTCGCGTCGCGCTCGCCAGCCTGCTCTGGCACGCCGCGTGAGTCCGGCGCGCGTTCTCGTCATCGGCGGCGGGGTTGCGGGTATCACCGCGGCGCTCGATTGCGCCGATCGCGGCGCTGAAGTTACTCTGGTCGAGGTGCGCCCACGCCTGGGTGGGGCTGCCTACTCGATCGACCGGGACGGCTGGGCACTCGACAACGGTCAGCACGTCTTTCTGCGCTGCTGTACCGCATACCGCGCGCTGCTCGAGCGGATTGGCGGTAGCGGGGGTGTCGAGCTGCAGCCACGGCTCGAGATAGTGGTTCTGCGACCCGGTCATCGTGACGCCGTGCTGCGACGCGGCTTCCTCCCGGCGCCGGCACATCTCGCCGGAGCGCTGCTGCGCTACCGCCACCTCACACCGGCCGAGCGGATCGCCGCGGGGCGTGCCGCGCTCGCGATCAAGAACGTTGATCCGCAGCGCGACGACGGGACATTCGGGGACTGGCTGGTCGCGCACGGTCAAAGTCCCAGGGCGATCGCCAACCTCTGGGACCTAATCGCGCTGCCAACGCTCAACCTCCCGGCCGCGGAAGCCTCGCTCGGCCTCAGCGCGTTCGTTTTTCAGGAGGGCCTACTGGACAGCGCTTCGGCTGGCGATATCGGGCTGCACCGCGCGCCGCTGAGCGCGATCATCGGCGAACCAGCCGCGCGCGAGCTCAAAACCGCCGGGGTCACGCTAAACCTGCGCTGGCGCGCGCAGTCGGTCGAGCGTGCTGACGAAGGCTTCGAGGTGCACGGCGAGCAAGACACGCTTCGCGCCGATAGCGTGATCCTTGCCGTTCCGCACGAGCGCGCGGCCGCCCTGCTGCCTGACGAATTACGCTCCGATGCGCCGTGGGCTGAGGGCCTTCGGAGCTCACCGATCGTCAACCTGCACATCGTTTACAGCCGGCCGGTGCTCGAGCATCGCTTCGCCGCGGCCGTCGACTCGCCTCTGCAGTACGTCTTCGATCGCACGCCCCCGGATTGGGCCGCCGGCACCCGTCAGTATGTGGCCGTGTCACTGTCGGGCGCGCGCAAGGAGATCGCGATGCGCCCGGAGGAGCTCCAAGAACGCTACCTACCGGCCCTGCGGGAACTTCTTCCGCGCACCGCGGAGGCGGAGGTCGAGCGTTTCGCCGTCACGCGCGAGCACGCGGCTACCTTCCTTGCAGTGCCCGGCGTTCGCGCGTTGCGTCCCGCCGCGGCGACCGCGCTTCCCGGGTTCGCGATGGCCGGCGCCTGGACGGCGACCGACTGGCCAGCGACGCTTGAGGGAGCAGCGCGTAGTGGCCACGCCGCGGCCGCCGTGGTGCTTGGCGGCTAGCGCACGCCGGTTGACGACTCAGTTCCCTGCTCGGCGACACCCAACGTCTCGATCAGGCTGCCGTATTCGATTCCCGTCACCCGCAGGAGCTTTACGCGGGCTTGCTTGCCGGCGACGACCGTGACACGCGTCGGCGCGACGCCGGCTCGCCGCGCGATCATCCGGCACAACGCGCGGTTCGCCTCGCCGTCGACCGGGGGCGCACACACGCGCGCGACAAGGACGCCATCGCGAATGCCGACAAGCTCGTCGCGGCGGGCGCGCGGCTGCAGGCGCACCTCGAGCTGGGTGTCGCTCATGAGCGACACCCGACCGACCTAGACCCAAGCGCCACCCGATGGCACGCGCGCGGCGCGCGAGCGATCAGCAGAGATGCTCTTTCAAACACGATTCCCTCCTTGTGATCGTCGAAAGCTTCGGAGCCGAGCGTTTGGCGTGGCTAGGGGTGGGCGGCGGATCGCAGTCACTCGCGCGAGTGCCGCGCCAGCAACACACGACCAGCCATCGCAGCACACCCTATTCATCCCAGCCGACGTAAGATCACCTGATGGCTGTCGCCTCGGCGCCGAGCAGCGACAGTGCCGTGTAGCTCGACGCCTGAGCGGACCCGGTGGTGCGCGGAATAACCCCAAAGCCCGCAACGATTGTTCTGCGCGACCGTCGTGTCGTGCTGATCGCGCCGCTCGTGCCCGCCGACCAGGTCGAAGTCACGCGTCTGCTGGCTGAAGCAGCGGACCCGCGGGCGTCGTTTTATGCGCGGCTTGTCGAGCAGCGCGCCGACCGAGCACAGGAGCCGGCGCGGCGCGGCGAGTTCGTCGCGCGCGCGGCCGAGACCGGAGCACTCGTCGGATATGCCGCCTACCTTGGCGGCGAGGACGGCAGCGGCGAGCTGGCTGGCGTCGTCGATCCTCGCTTCGCCGGTGTCGGCCTCGGCACGCTACTGCTCCGCCGCGCGGCCGACGACGCGCGGCGCGCCGGACTCAAAGCACTGCGCATAGAGCTGCATCCTGGATCCGACGCGACCGCGGCAATGTTGCGCGACACCGGCTTGACAAGCCACTGGGATCTCGACTTCCCCGTGGCGCACGTCGATCTAGCGCTCGGCAGCAGTCGGCCAGGCTGGTCGACGCCCGACCTCGTGCCGATCGAGGAACCCTCAGCGTAGTAGCGTCCGCGGGCGCGCCGCCCGCCTCGGACTCGGGCGCGGCCTTCTCGCCCGCAAAACTACATGTCCTCGGTCGGTGCAGCGGGTATCGCCGTCCACGCGGTGTCGGCGTCCACGCCGCTAGCGCGCAGCAGGTCGACGGCCGTCGCGCGGATCTGCCCGATGATCATCGTCGTGCGGAGATCGTGGTGGCTCGCGAGGAGCGCGGTCGCCTGATGGCTCGCCTCGATTGCGCGATGGCGCGTCTGCTCGGCATCGCCGGAACCGAGGAGCTGGGCGGCGAGCGCGTCGACACCTTCGGCGAGGGTGGACAGCGCACCGACGAGCTCCGGCGCGACCGCGACACGGGTTCGAAGCGCTGCGACGATCGCCCGCACGAGTACACGCGCGTTGCGGATCGCGTAGTCAACCTGACGCGCTGCGTCGTCATAGGGCGCGAGCTGGCCCCGAGCCCGGCGGCGCATCGGCGAAAGCGAGGCCGCCTCCTGGGCTGATTCCAGCGCCTCGAAGAGCATCGCTATCTGCCCATCCAGCGAACGCAGGCGGCGAAGCGCATCGTTCGCACGCTCCAGGCTGTCGCTCGCAAGCGCCCGCGCAGCCTCGCGTAACGCGGCGGCTAACTCGCTGAGCGTCGGCCGCACGACGCCGACCATGATGTTCGTCGGACTGCGCGCGAACAGCAGCTGGCTGGTCACGAGCGCGACCGCGCCGCCGATCAGTGCGTCAAAGAAGCGGTCGGGTGCCGCGCCCTGACCAGCTGTCGGGAGCGTCATCACGAGCACGGAAGAAATCGCTGCCTGGTTGATTAGCACCATGCCCGCGCCGACCATCAGCGCGACGACGATCGTCACCGCTACGACTGCGCCGATCTGGACTGGTCCGACGCCAATTAGTCGGCGCACCAGGTCAGCGATGCCGATTCCGATCGCAACGCCGATCGCGAGCTCGACCGCGCGACGTCGTGGCTGGCCGCGCGCCAGACCGAGCGAGATAACCGCCGCGGCCGGCGCGAAGAACGGAGCCGGCGTGCCAACGATCACGCGTGCCAGCGACCACGCGACGCCGCCGGCAACCGCCGTTTGCAGGATTGCCCGCCAGGCATTGCGCACGCGCGCGAGCCGCAGCCGCAGCGATCCGTGCGCCCGATCGGCCGCCGGCGCCAGCCGCGCCAGCCCCTGAGCTGGCTCGGGCCCTGCGCTGCTCACCGACGGCACCGATCAGCTCTCATTGCGAGCGTAGTGTCGAGGATTGCCGCATTCACCGGCCACGAGCGCGCAATGTGTTCGCGGCTCAGCTTCGCGCGAGGTACCCCTGGCAGGCCGTCACCGGCAGCGGCGGGTAGCGCGCGAAGAGGTCGGGCTCGGTTTTCGAGCGCTCACACAGCGAGAAGACCGAGCCGCGCGTATTGCCGACGAGTCGCTGGTGGACGCAGTCGTCGCACAAACCAGCGCGCGGACGGTGGGATTCGCCGTCGGGCGCTCGGCTCACGGACAAAACTATACTTTGTGAAGTGCGTACGTTCGGAAGGCTGCTTGGTTTTCTGCGGCCCTACCGCAGGGCCGTGATCGCTTCTGCAACGCTCGCCGGGCTCGCGATGGTCGCGACTGTGGCGATCCCCTATCTCAGCGGACTCGCAGTAACTGCGATCGGTGGCCACGATCGCCATGAGCTGGTCATCTACGGAGGCCTCGTTGCCGCCGCCGGGCTGATCCGCCTCGGACTTTCAGCAACTCGGCGCGTGGTTGCCGGGCGGGTCTCGCTGGGCGTCGAGTACGACCTGCGCAACCGCCTGTTTGCTCAGCTCCAGTCACTCGAGTTGGCGTTCTTCGACCGCCAGCAAACGGGCCAGCTGATGTCGCGTGTCACCGTGGATCTGCAGTCTGTGCGCTTCTTCCTCGGTTACGGACTGGTGTTCGTGATGCAGTCCAGCCTGACAATCCTGCTCGCGGCAATCGCGATGTTTGTGATCCAGCCGGAGCTCGCGGCGATCTCGCTAATCGCCGTCCCCTTCGTCGTCTTCTCGACCTACCGCTACAGCCGCTTGGCGCGTCCGGCACTGCAGGAGGTCCAGCAGCGAATCGGCGAGCTGACCGCCGACGCCCAGGAGAACATCGTCGGCGTGCGGGTTGTTAAGGCTTTCGCACGCGAAGCACACCAGCGCGCACGCTTCGAGCGCAGCGTGGCTCGCGTTTTCGATCAGGCGATGATCGAGGCGCGTCTACAGGCCCGCTACAACCCGCTGATCGGCTTCTTGCCGCAGCTGGGCCTGGCGGCGATCCTGCTCGTCGGTGGTCGTGACGTGATCCACCACGAGCTGAGCATCGGCGACTTCACCGCGTTCTACATCTATCTGCTCATGCTCTTGAGCCCGATGCGAACGCTCGGTGTCTCGCTGACGATGGCCCAAAGCGCGACAGCTTCTGGTGCGCGCATCTTCGAGCTGCTCGATCGTGCGCCAACGCTGACCTCGCCCGCCGGCGCGCCGCCGCTGCCCGTCGGCAATGGGCACGTTCGCTTCGAGGGTGTGTCGATGCGCTACGCCGCCGGGAGCGCGGCTGCGCTGCACGACGTCGACCTCGAGATCGCGGGCGGCCAGTCGGTCGCCCTCGTCGGCGCCACTGGCTCGGGCAAGACGACGCTTGCAGCGCTGATCGCGCGGCTCTACGACCCAACGGAGGGGCGCGTGCTGATCGACGGCGCCGACGTGCGCAAAATCGACGTCGGATCGGTGCGACGGGCGGTCGCGATCACCGGTGATGACCCGTTCCTGTTCTCGACCACCGTGCACGACAACATCGCCTATGCGCGGGCCGATGCAACGCGCGCTGAGGTCGAGACCGCGGCGCGAGCGGCGCAGGCCGATGAGTTCATCAGACGCCTGCCAGCGGGCTATGACACCCGCATCGGTGAACGTGGCCTCTCGCTCTCCGGCGGCCAGCGCCAGCGTCTGGCGATCGCGCGCGCGATCCTCGCCGACCCGCGAATCTTGATTCTCGACGACGCCACCTCTTCGGTGGATGCAACCACCGAGCGCGAGATCAAGCTGGCGCTCGCCGCGGTGATGGCGGGACGCACCACCGTGATCATCGCCCACCGGCTTTCAACGATCGCGCTCGCTGACGAGATCGTCGTGCTCGAACACGGTGCGATCACGGCCCACGGCAGCCACGAAGAGCTACTCGAGGTCTCCGAGCTCTACCGCGAGACCGTCGCACAGGGCCGCGCCGACGGCGCGGTAGTCCCGCGGCGGCGCAGCGCACAGCGGAGCGGCGGGCGATGAGCGCCTCGTCGAAGGCCAGCGAAGTCATGCGGCGACTGCGCGGCACTAGCGGGCGCGGACGGCGCTTGCGCGGCCTCGCTGCGCTGCTCGCGCCTTATCGCGTGCGCACGGCGGCGATGATCCTCACGCTAATCGCTGGAACCGCCGCCTCCCTGGCGCCGGCGCCGCTTGCCCGTTACGCGATCGACGACGGAATCGAGGCGCATAACATCGGCCGGCTCGAGCTGGTCGTCGCCTTCTTTGTGCTGGCCGCGATCATCGTCTGGATCGCGACCGCGGCGCAGACCTACCTCGTCGAGTGGGTCGGCCAACGCGCGCTCGCCGACCTGCGCCTGGCGATCTTCGCTCACCTGCAGCGGCTGCCGGTCAGCTTCTACGAGAACCGCCCCGCTGGCGTGCTGATCTCTCGCATGACGAACGACGTCGAAGCGCTCGACAGCCTCGTCACCGACAGCGTCGTCACGCTGTTCCAGGGCGGGCTCACGCTGATCGGCACTCTGGTGATCCTGCTCACCTTCGATCTTCGCCTCGCGCTGATCACCTTCATCATGCTGCCGCTGATCGGGCTCGCTTCGCTTGTCTTCCGCATCACCTCGACCGACGCCTACCGCCGCACGCGCGAGACGATCGGCTCGATCACCGGTTACCTGCAGGAGTCGCTGTCAGGAGTGCGGGTCGTGCGGAGCTTCGCTCAGGAAAAGCGCCACGAACGCGAGTTCGCCGTGCTCAACGAGCGCAACCGCACCGCGAACATGACGACGGTCCACCTCAACGCCGCGTATTTCCCGGCGATCGAGTTCGTCTCCGCTGTCGCGACCGTCCTCGTGCTGGTCTACGGCGGCGACCAGGTGCTCGACGGCGCGATCAAGATCGGCGTGCTGGTGGGCTTCCTCGTCGCGCTGAACAACTTCTTTGACCCGATCACCCAACTGTCTCAGCTCTACACGACCTACCAGGCTGGCATGGCGGCGCTCGACAAGATCTTCGAGCTGCTCGACGAGCAGCCGAGCATGATCGAGCGCGCAGACCCGCTGGTCCTGAGCAGACTGCGCGGCGAGCTGCGCTTTGACCATGTCAGTTTCGCCTATCAGAGGGCTCGAACCGACGACGGCGCAACCGACGACAGCGACAGCGACAGCGACGGCGACAGCGACGGCGACAGCGACGGCGAGCTACGGCCAGTACTGGCGCTAGACGACATCGATCTGGCTATCGCACCGGGTGAGACGGTTGCGCTCGTCGGCGCTACGGGCGCCGGTAAATCGACCTTTGCCAAGCTGGTCGCGCGGTTCTATGACCCAACGCTCGGGCGCGTGCTGATCGATGGCCACGATCTGCGCGACGTCAGCTATCAGTCGCTGCGCTCACAACTGGGGGTCGTGCCGCAGGAGGCCTTCCTCTTCTCGGGCACGATCCGGTCAAACATCGCGTTCGGGCGACCCGAGTCGAGCGACCAGGAGATCGTCGCCGCAGCCCGCGCCGCCGGTGCCGACGAGTTCGTCCGCGAGCTTTCAGATGGCTATGGCACCGAAGTCGGCGAGCGTGGTGTGCAGCTTTCGGCGGGCCAGCGCCAGCTCGTCGCGTTTGCCCGCGCACTGATTGCCGACCCGCGCATCCTCGTGCTCGACGAGGCGACCTCTAACGTCGACCTGCGCACGGAGGCGAAGATCGAACAGGGGCTGCGGCGGCTGCTCGCGGGGCGCACAGCGATCGTCATCGCCCACCGCCTCTCGACGATCCGCAACTCGAGTCGGATCATCGTACTCGAGCGCGGCCACGTGGCCGAGCAGGGCACACACGAGGAGCTGCTGGCTGCGCGGGGTGCCTACTGGAGCCTCTATCAAGACTGGTCTGGCAGCGCAGAAGCCGCCTGAGCGCGGGCCGTCAGCGACTAAATATCATCGCGCCCGTGAGCGCGATCGAGGTCAACGACCTGCGCAAGTCCTATGGGCAGTTCGAGGCGGTTCGCGGCATCAGCTTCAGCGTCGAGCTCGGCGAAGTGTTCTGTGTGCTGGGGCCGAACGGCGCCGGTAAGACGACAACCACGGAGATCCTCGAGGGCTACCGCACCCGCGACAGCGGACAGGTCAGCGTGCTCGGCTTCGACCCGGCTGGCGGTCCGCGAGGTCTGCGCGAGCGCGTCGGCATCGTGCTGCAGTCCTGTGGCGTGCAGGCTGATCTCAGCGTCGCCGAGCTGATCGATATGTACGGCCGCTACTACCACGAGCGACGGAGTGCCGAGGAGCTGATCAAGATCGTCGAGCTCGACGCTAAGCGCGAAACACGGGCCCGCCAGCTGTCCGGCGGGCAGCGCCGCCGGCTCGACCTCGCGTTGGCTCTGGTCGGCGACCCGGACCTGATCTTCCTCGACGAACCGACGACCGGCTTTGACCCGCACGCGCGGCGCCAGGCGTGGTCGACAATCCGCTCGCTCTGCGAGCTCGGCAAGACGATCTTCTTGACGACCCACTTCATGGATGAGGCCCAGACGCTCGCCGACCGCGTGGCGGTGATGCGCGCCGGGACGATCGTCGCCGAGGGCCGTCCCGACGAGCTCGGCGGGCGCGAGCTACGGCCAAGCGAGATCCGCTTCACGCTCCCCGACGGGCACGTGGCGGCGGAGCTCCCAAGCATGCCGGGCGCCGAGGTCACGCGCGAGGGTGATCGAGTTTTGGTCGCGACGCACGCGGTCGTACCGACGACGGCGCTGATCACCGGCTGGGCAGTCGAGCAGACCATCGAGCTGGCGAACTTCTCCGTCACACGACCGACGCTCGAGGACATCTACCTAGAGCTGACTGGCGAGGCCTCGCAGTGAGCCCGAAGGGTCTGCGCCGCGATCTCAGCCTGCTCGGCTGGCAGGTGCTCTATGAGCAGCGCGCTTTCTGGCGCAACCGTGCCCGCGCGTTCTTCGCCTTCCTATTCCCGATCCTCTTCCTCTTGATCTTCTCTTCGATCTTCCACGGCACCACGATCGCCCTCGGCCGCGGCCGCACGATCACCTACGTCACCTACTTTGTCCCCGGGATCCTCGCCTACGGCGTGATCGCGACGACGTTTCTCAACATGGCGATCAGCACCGCCGTGCTACGCGACGACGGCGTGCTCAAGCGGATGGCCGGGACGCCGCTACCGGGCTGGGCCTACGTGGGCGCGCGGATCATCTCGACGCTGATCGTGACCGCGGCGCTGACGGTGGTGACGCTCGGCGTCGGGCACTTCGTCTACAACGCAAACGTGCGCGGTTCGACCCTGCCAGGGCTGATCGCGACACTCGCGCTCGGCGCCGGCGCCTTCACCGCGCTCGGGGTGGGACTCGTCCGCTACATCTCCAACGCCGAAGCGGCACCCGCAGTCGTCAATGCCGCGATCCTGCCGCTCACCTTCATCTCCGGCATCTGGTTCCACTTCCACCTCTCGAGCACGCTCAGCGACATCGCCAAGGTCTTCCCCGTGCGGGCGCTGGCGGACGGACTCCAGCATGCGTTCAACCCATTCACGACCGGGAGCGGCTTCGAGGGCTCGGACCTGCTCACGCTCGCGATCTGGCTGGTGGTCGGCTGCGTGCTGATGGTCCGCTTTCTGCGAAACCCAGAGCGCGCGTAGCGGCGGCTCATTCTGGGCTCACCCGGCGCCGATCTATAATCGGGCCGGTCCTCGGCGAGGTCTCCACGGCCGCCGACGAAGCCTTGCGGGATGGTGTAATCGGCAACACGTCTGCCTCTGGAGCAGAAATTTGGGGTTCGAGTCCCTGTCCCGCAGCTTGGATGAAAGGACCGTTTTGCGGGCCTTTTTTGTTACCTGCGGTGGGCGCGGCCCAGAGTGCTGCAACTCGTTCTGCGCGGGCAGTCGGCCCCCCTACTCGGGCGCTCGCATCTGAGGGCGGAAGCGGCAGCACAGCGCATGACGCCCGCGAGCCATCGCGGGCTTGCTCATGTTTCTAGAGGGTTGTGCCGACAGGACAATGGGCGGTCGTTGATCGAGCAGACGTTGTCGCTTGGCGCTGACCCTTTTGCCTCCCGTCCGCTGTATCGCGCTGGCGTGCGCGTCGCGGTTCCTGCAGTGGACTATCGCGGACTGCATCCGGTGTGACTCGGATATGCCGGTTACAGAAATGGGTGAGCCATGCGCTCGCGTATACGCAGGTCCGCGGTGGGAATCGGAGTCCCCGCTGCCGTAATCATCGCTGCGCTCACGCTGACGCTTGCAGTCGGCGCGCGCGCGAGTTCCTCGCCGACACCGCTGCTCGGAACAGCGGCGAACTTTTCCGTGCTCGCGGGATCGGCGGTCACGAACACCGGTCCGACGGTGCTCGCCAGCGAGCTGGGTGTTAGTCCCGGCACGGCGATCACCGGCTTTCCGCCGGGAATCGCGCACGGCGCGACGCACAGTGCCGACGCTGGCGCATCCGGGGCCCAGAACAACCTAACGATCGCCTACAACGACGCGGCTGCCGATAAGACAACGTCGACCGTCCCCGACGTCGGAAACATCGGCGGCGAGACCCTCACCGCGGGCGTGTACGCCTCGGCGAGCTCGATGCTTGTCGATGGCACGCTTACGCTGAACGGCGCCGGCAACCCCAACGCCGTATTCGTCTTCAAGACCGGGTCCACAGTCGTGACCGGTAGCGCAAGCAAAGTGGTCCTGGAGAACGGCGCCCAGGCCTGCAACGTGTACTGGCAAGTCGGCTCGAGCGCGACGCTCGGGACCGATTCGACATTCGTCGGCACGGTGATGGCGTTGACGTCGATCACCGCGACGACCGATGTCACCGTCGACGGAGGCCTGCTCGCCCGAAACGGCGCGGTCACGCTTGACTCCGACACGATCACCCCGACGTCCTGCACGACGACGGTCTCAGCGAAGCCGGTGGTCGCACCGCCGACGACCTCGACGACGACCCGAACCTCAGGCGGGAGCGGTAGCAGTAGCGGCGGCAAGCCCCATGGTGCCACAAAGCCCGGCGCCGGTACGACCACCACGACCACGACGACGACGACGACGTCGAGGTCCTCGACGAGCGAGCGGATCCATCTCCCGGGCGGGGACTGCGGTTGCGCGCTCGGGACGAAGTACGTCAAGCTCGCCACCTCGAACTATGCGCACGTCACGGTGAACCAGTCCACCGGCGTGGCACGGTTCAGAGTCGCCGCCGGCCATTACGGCGTCTTCACCTGCGACCTGCAGCACGGCGACAAAGTGATCGTGGTCCACTTCACGGTCAAGCCGACGAAGTCCTCGACAGTGCCATGCGTCGCCTGACCGGCTGAGCTTCACACCCGACCAGCCGGCCGTGGGGGTCAGCTGGTCGGGCTGTGGCCGGGGCGCAGATCGAGCAGCTGCGTCGCTTCCCGTCGCTGCCACATTCGTCCGTGTTTCTTTACCGTCGGCGGTTGCGGTGGTACATACGGGGCCGCACCTTGCCCTAGACACGGGTGGGTGAGCTCGGTCCGGCTGTAACGAATTCAGCCGGCAGTGCGCGGATCAACGTCCGGGAGCATCAGACGCTCGCGTCCGGAAACCATCCGGCGCTCGCCGAAGCTGGCGGCCCTTGCGGCACAACTCCTCGTCGCTAATCGTCTCGTGCGGACTTTCCGCCGTGGCGTCGCAGATTCCGAATTTCTGCCGACCAGGAAAGGAGTGCCAGGATGACCACCGAGAGAGCTACCCCGACGCCAACCAGTGTCGGTATGCGCCGTGCGATCGTCCGCCGCTCGCGGCACATCATCCCGCATATGGTTACGCGCACCGAACCCAGCTGGGGCTTCCTGACCAACCACGCCCAGGTGCTGGTCTGCCTCGCCCAGGACCCAGGCTTGCGCCTTCGCGACATCGCGGAACGCGTCCACATCACCGAGCGCGCCGTGCACCGCATCGTCACCGAGCTCGACGCTGCGGGGTGCATTACGCGCGAGCGGATGGGACGCCGAAACCACTACACGATCAACACCCAATTTCCGATCCCCGACCCGATCGCGGGCGAGCAGAACGTCCGGGCGCTGCTCACGATCCGGGAGGACGAGCGCACGAGTGGTCCACAAGCGCGCTGAAGCAGTTCGATCAGCTCTCACCCTCAGTGCGATTTCGACGACGTGCTCGGAGCAAACCTCACGCAGCGAACGCGACGATGACTCGAGACATCAATGCCCCCGGAGGCCTTCGCACAGTCCGGGCGCTTATCGCGCAAAGGGCATTGGTCCTTGGCAGCAACCACTGAGACATGTCCGCGACGCTCTCCAGGCCCCACGTCGCTCCAAGCAGACTCGGACTCTGCGTGAGCCATGCCGCGTTCACGAAGACCACCGTAGGACATCCCCCTCCGCGACATAAGGAGTGTGTGCGGTGACCTACGCCTGGCGAGTCTGACAGGCCGGCGCTTCGGCCTTCGTACATCCGCCGAACTGGCTACTGACAACGGGCCTCGCGGTGCAACGCTAACTCTTGCTAGGAGACACAGCATGAGCGCGACGCCCGTCATCCCCGTTAGCGACGAAGACATCGCCATGATCCGCAAACGCGTGATCGGGTTCCTGTTCGACATTCCATTCGACCAAGACCTCGGAACCGACCCAGAGCTCTTTGAGACCACGCGCGCGCGACTTAACAAGTGGGCGTCCGTGCAGGCGCGGCTCAACGACGGCGTGCTTCTAATCGAGCCGTTCGTACTCGATGCGGTGCGCGGCGTCGTCGCGAGCGCCATCGTCGAGAAGCGCATGATGATGACGAGAGACTATGACCGGGAGTGCGCCGGAGACGAGCTCGAGCGATGGGCGCCACTACTCGAACGGATAGAGACGGCCCTGGTCAGCGTGACGGCGTGAGCTCCTGCGTACCGCCGCGGTTTCATCGAGTGCGCGCATAGATGGCAAAGCAAGACCGGCCCCGCCGCGCGCTCGCCCGCACGGCGCGGCGGCGACCTTACCCCTCGGCGTTCGTCAGAGCTAGCGCATCACGGATGGCTGAAGGGCTTGCGGTGATCGGGAATCGCCACCCGTACATTCGTCCGTGTTGCTTTACTGTCGGCGGTTGCGG